>Ga0123333_10001342_pt1 | contig 25998 bp, 20 predicted proteins | sample BioC12SIPDNA_3_FD_89957 | JGI IMG/M metagenome (GOLD analysis project Ga0123333, IMG submission 89957) | Anaerobic biogas reactor microbial communites from Washington, USA - Biogas_R2_B C12 SIP DNA | ecosystem: Engineered > Bioreactor > Anaerobic > Unclassified | place: Washington, USA... | reverse complement strand
TTACTCATGTAAAGTGCAGAGAATAATATCTAAGCATAATTACATAATGCTAGAACAATCATAATAGAAAGATTAATAATTACAAAATCCAGACAAAATGGGGCAGGCTGCTTCCTTTGAAAACCGTTAAAAGAGCGCCGGGAACATGTGTTTGTCAGGATGGCCTTGTGAGACGTAAAGCCTGCCCCAGCTTTTGTATCAACTAGAATCCTTAGCCAGGAGTGTGGGTGAGTATCTCACAACACCTGGTTGCCAGTTGCCCATCTTGTGTTTTCCAGCGTTTACAGCGATCGTTTTGCCGTATTATTCCCCTTGACAAACCTGCTGCGGAGCGTTAGATTGCAGATAACCGGTCTGACCATTCTATCAGCTGGTAACATACCTATGGCAATGAAAGCCAATCCCTTCCGCGCCGTGCGTGCTGAATCGCTGGGCGACCAGATCAGCCGCCAGCTGCTGAGCGCCATCGTGCAGGGGCACTACCCCGAGGGCGCCAATCTACCCTGCGAACGCGAGCTGGCCGGCGCCTTTCAGGTGAGCGTGATCGCCGTGCGCGAGGCTCTCTCGCGGCTGCGCCACCTCGGGATCGTCTCGGTGCGGCAGGGGCGCGGCACCACCGTCAACCCGGCCGCGCAGTGGAACACACTCGCCCCCGAAGTCTTTCTGGCCATCCACACCAACCAGGCGTTCGAGCAGCTGTTGGCGGTGCGCGTGATCATCGAGCCCGAATGTGCCGGCCTGGCGGCACAGAACGCCACCCCCGAGCACCTCGCGCGCCTGAAAGAGCTCATGTCGCTCTCCGAATCCGACTCGGTGGAGCGCCACGTCGAGCGCGACACCAGTTTTCACCTCGAGATCGCCAAAGCCACCGGCAACCCGGTGCTGCTGACGGTCTTTAACGCCATCAACGTGCTTTTGCGCGAGAGCCGTTCCGTCACCTATCGCGTTGCCGGCGGGATCCTCGCCGCCGACTATTACCACAGGCAGCTCTACCGTGCTATCGCCGATGGCCAGGCCGAGACCGCCCAACGTGTCATGCGCGACCACCTCGCCCAGGTGGGCGAGACGCTGCGCGAATACCGCAAGCTCTCTGCAGGTTAGCAGCTTGTAACATAGACATAGCAAAGGAGAAAAACATGGCTACCACCACCGATTGGAAATCGATCCGCGGATTCAACTATCAGCCCAGCTATGCCAGCGGGGGCCTCGAGATCTGGCTGCGCTTTGATGCGGCCTGCGTGGCGCGCGAGCTCGAGCGCGGAGTGCGCTACTTTCCCAACATGAACGCCATTCGGTTGTGGCTGGCGTGGGATGCCTGGCAGCGTCATCCGCGCCGATTCGGCGAGTATTTCGAAGAGGCTCTGCGCATTGCCGATTCGTTCAAACTGCGGGTGATGCCGGTGCTCTTTAACCGGTGGCACGATCACACTCAGGATTACGGCGGCATCTATATCGACCACTTTTATCCGCGCGCCAGCTGGGTGCAGAGTGCCGACACCTTTGGCGCTTACCTGACCGATGTGGTCGGCACGCACGCCGATGACCCGAGGGTGATCGCCTGGGATCTGTGCAACGAGCCCTTCTCTTACGGCGCCCCGCAGGCCGAGCTGGGCGAGATCGCGCGGGCCGAGTTCGCCTGGCTGGAAGGTACCGCCAAACGCTGCCGCGAACTGGGGGCTGAGGCGCCCATCACGATCGGCATTCACCCCGGCCACGGCCGCGCCGGCCTCGAGCAGGTCGAGCCGCTGTGCGACGTGCTCTCGATCCATCCCTACTGGACGCGCCACAGCCCCGAACATCCCAAAGAGGGCTATGAGGCGCTGCTGGATGACTATGTGGATGTGGCGGCCAAGGCGGGCAAGCCGCTGGTGGCGACCGAGACGACCTGGGGCTCGCAGGATGATGACGTGCGCGTCGAGATCATCCGCTACACCCTCACCCAGCTAAAGGCGCGCGAGATCGGCTGGTTTGCCTATATTTTGCATCACAGCCTGATCCCCGATGCGCATCGCAGCGCCTATGGTCCCCTGAGCGCGCCCGGCAACCTGGCTTACATCGAAGCCGACGGCGCGCTGCGGCGCGGCCATGGGGTCTATAACGAGTTCTAGTACGATCAGTAAAGGAGGGCCTATCGAACAACAGCTACGGTTCGGTGTGTGATTTGTGTTCTGGAAAGCCTAATGAGGAGGCACATGATGTCGTTAACACTCAAACGCCGTGATCTTCTCAAACTATCGGCACTGACAGGCGTGGGGGTCCTGGCAGCTGCCTGCCAGCCCGCCGCGCCGACTGACGTTGCTCCCACTGATGCCCCCAAGGCCACCGACGCCCCCAAGGCTACCGACGCGCCAAAAGCCACCGAAGCCCCAATGCAAGCCAGTTTTCAGGGGACGATCGAGTTCTATGCGCAGGCATATACGCCCACGTCCGTCCAGCAGAACCCCGACCCCAAGGCCCCCAAGCGCGAGGCCATGGCGATCCTGGCACAGCAATGGATGGACCTGCACCCCGGCATCGATTTTCAGTTGGTGCTGGCCGGCCAAGGTGACTATACGTCGTGGATCACCACTCAGCTGATCGGCGGTACCGGACCGGATATCTTTTGGCTGTGGCTGAGCAAGCTCAACGAGTTTGTGGATGACGGCAAGGTTGTGCCGTTCAACGACTATCTCGAACTGCCCAACGCCCACACGCCCGATTCGGCGGCCGCCTGGAAAAACACGTTTAAGAACCCCTTCCTGACCAGCACCAGCCTAAAGGGCCAGTGGGGCGGTGTGCCGCTCGACCTGGTCTCGACCGGCCTGTACGCCAACGTCGACATGTTCAAGGAAGTGGGTATCGACCTCAAGACCGGCCTGGTGCCCGAGCTGGGCTCGCCCAAAGACTGGGCCACCATGGTCGAATGGTTTACCAAGCTCAAGGAGGGGGGATTCCTGGGCTTTGGCATGAACGGCTACTATTTGCTGGATTGGTGGCTGCAGGGCGTGTTGGGCGACCAGCTTTACTGGAACCTGATCCCGGATTTCGACACCATGAACTATCACGACCTGCCCAGCGAGCTGCAGGAGGGCCTCATCTCGCAGGAAGAGACCATGGTGCAGTACATCTGCAACAAGTGGGATGTCTTTAACGAGCCCGCCACCATTACCATGTTTGAGCTGATCAAAGAGCTGTACAGCTTTATGCCTGAAGGCGTGACTAACTCGGAGAGTTACTCGCAGGGCTATGATATGTTCATGCAGGGGACTCTGGCGACCTGGTGGGACGGCTCGTGGGCAGTCGGCAATATCCTGCAGGATGACCGCCGCAAGTTCGAGTTCACCAGCTTTTGGTTCCCGCCCATCACCAAGGCCACCACCGATCTGGCCAAGGATCCGCCGATCCTACCGATCGGCATCGGCGGATACAGTTCGATTGCTTACGGCATCAACCGCAAATGCATCGAAAAGGGCAACGTGGATGCCTGTATCGACTGGCTGATGTACATCACCACGCCCGAAAACGAAGAGATGATCGTCAACGAAGTACCGTCGTTTATCCCTTCGCACAAGCAGGCCCGGGCGCTGCCCGAGGTCGAGAACATGTTCGTGGGCGAAACCCGCCTGACGGCCGGCTCGGGGCATCCCTGGCCGGCGCTGACAGGCTGGTCCGACCCGTTCCCCACCATTTTCGGCGGGGCGGGCGCCAAGTTCTCGGATATCTATGCCCGCGAATTTGCGCTTTACTTGCTTGATGAGTCGGACTTGGCTACCCTGTTAGCGAACCTGGCAGCCAACGCCGAGATCGAATCGAAAGAGATCATCCGCAAGGCCGCCGTACAGTATTCGCAGGACGGCACCTGGGATCTCACGCGCTGGCCCTGCCAGCCGGCCATCTAGTTGTATCCGTCACGAGGCGCGGAGTGACTGAGGCTCCGCGCCGCCAAACCACAGGAGGAAAGCATGTCAATACGCATTACCCGTCGCAGCCTGTTACGCACGACCGCGCTAACCGGCCTGGCCGCTCTGGCGGCTGCCTGCCAGCCCGCCGCGCCGGCCACCACTGTTCCCACCGATGCCCCCAAGGCTACCGACGCCCCCAAGGCGACGGATGCCCCCAAGGCTACCGACGCGCCCGAGCCCACCGCCGAACCGGCAGCCGTCAGTTTTCAGGGAGAGATCGCCTTTTACGCTCAGGCCTACACGCCCACCTCGTTCCAGGCCAACCCTGATCCCAAGGCTCCCAAGCGCGAGGCGCTGGCGCTGCTGGCTGAGGAGTGGGCTGAGCTCAACCCGGGCGCCAAAATCACCTTTGTGCAGGCCGGTGAAGGTGCCTACGACTCGTGGATCAACACCCAGCTGATCGGCGGCACCGGCCCGGACGTGTTCTGGAACCCGCTGTGGATCCTCAACCAGTTTGCCGACGAGGGCAAGGTCGTGCCGCTCAACGACTATCTCGAGCTGCCCAACAAGTACGTGCCCGAGTCTACCAGCCCGTGGAAGTCGACCTTTAAGAATCCCTACATCACGACCATCTCGCCCAAAGGGCAGTGGGGCGGTATCCCGCTCGACCTGGTCTCGACGGGCGTCTACACCAACGTCGACATGTTCAAGTCGGTGGGCATCGACGTCAAAGCCGAGATTGTGCCCGAGCTGGGTTCGCCCAAAGACTGGGCTACCCTGATCAGATGGTGCAAAACGTTAAAAGAAGCCGGCTACTGGGCATTCTCCAACGGCGGCTACATCCTCAAGCGCTGGCTGCAGTGGGCATTGGTCGACCAGCTCTTCTGGCACCTGATCCCCGAGTTCGACAAGCTCAACTACCAGCCCGCCCTGCCGGCACTCTATCAGGAGGGCATGATCTCGCAGGAAGAGGTCGTGATGCAATATGCCTGCGAGGGCTGGAAGGCCTTTGAGGAGCCTGCTCTGCGGGTGATGTTTGAGATATTCAAAGATCTGTCAGAGTACATGCCGGAAGGATTTGTCTCATCGGAAGATAACTTTGGCGCGCCCTATGACCTGTTTGTTACCAACCAGCTGGCCATGTTCTGGGATGGCTCGTGGTCGCTGGGGCCGATCATGCAGGATAACCGCCGCGCCTTTGAGTTCACCACTTTCTGGGTGCCGCCGATCACCAAAGAAACCACCGAGCTGGCGCACGATCCCCCGATCCTGCCGCTGGGCGCGGGCGGGTATGGCTCGATCAACTATGGCATCAACCGCAAGGTGCTCGAGGCCGGCGCAGCGGATGCCTGCATCGACTGGCTGATGTTCCTGACGACGCCCGAAAACGACGAGATGATCGTCAACGAGGTGCCCAGCTTTATCCCCTCCAACAAACAGGCCAAAAGCCTGCCCGAGGTGGAGAGCATGTTTGTGGGTGAGACACGCCTGGTGGCAGCGCCCGGCAGCACCTGGAAGATCCCGCGCGACTGGTTCAGCTACCAGGAATCCAAGTACAGCGACTCATTCGAGCGGGAACTGACCCTCTACCTGCTGGGTGAGCAGGATATGGATCAATTTATGGCCAACATGAAGGCCGCCGCCGACGAGGCCTTGCCGGCCACGATTCGCGCGGCTGCCATGCAATACAGCGATTCCGGTTCGTGGGATCTGACCAAATGGACCTGCCAGCCCGACGTATAGGGCGGCGAAAGGGGAGACCATGACTCGCTGGCCGTTCGAGGACAATGCTACCCATAACAGCTGGTCGCGCATCCGCGCGACCGGCTTTTGCGTTGAGGTGCCGGGCTGCATCTATGACGGCGCCCGCCTGGATGGCGGCATGCCGTTGGGAGGCCTGGGCACCGGCTACATCAACCTGGAAGGCGACGGCCGCTTTGGGCTGTGTTCAGCCCTCAACGACATCGTGCCGCCGCGCAAACTCTTTTTCGACTGGCTGACTCTCGAGGCCGAGGGCGTGCGTTTGCCGCTCTCGTCCGCGCCGATCTCCTACTTTGGGCACTACCCGGTAGCCGATCTGCTGGCGGAATTTCGCGAGGTGCCGCTGGCGCTGGGGCTGCGCGCCTTTACGCCGCTCATCCCCGGCGATGCTGCTGCCAGTAACCTGCCGGCTGCCCTGTTTGAGCTGGCGCTGACCAACCGCGGCGACCATGCCATGCGCGTCTCGCTGGAGCTCGAGATGCGCGCTCCCGAACCCAAAACCGGCGGGCTGCTGTGGGCCGGCGAGGGCGTGACATGCTCGCGTGCCGGCGAACGCGTCAGCGGTGCGGCGGCCGTCGAGCTGGCTGCCGGCGAGACCCGCCATATCCGCTTTGTGCTGGCGTGGTATCTGCCCAACTGGCGCGATTCGGGCAACGAGGCGCACGTGCACCGCTACGGCACGCGCTACAGCTCGGTGCAGGATGTAGCCGAGCACGCCCTCGAGCACTATGATACGCTGCTTGCGCGGGTGCTGGGCTGGCAGGCGGTGCTGTACGGCGCCGAGATGCCCGGCTGGATGGCGGACGCGCTCGTGCAGGGCCTGTATTCGCTGGCCAAGAACACTGTATGGATCGCCAAGACGCGCCACGACGAGTGGTGGCCCGAGGACGGGTGGTTTACTCACAACGAGTCGCACACCGGCTGCCCGATCACCGAGACGATGGTCTGCCGCATGCACGGCCATTTTCCGGCGCTGTTTTTCTTCCCGGAGCTGGAATACTCGACCCTCGTGGCCTTCCGGCACTTTCAGATCGCAGATGGCGAGATACCCTTTTCGTACGGCGCGCCCACCTCGATGCGCGACCCGCGCTATCACTGCCAGCACCCGCTCAACCCCGGGCAGTACGCCCAGATGGTTTGGCGGCTGTGGCGGCGCACTGGCAACCGCGCCAAGCTGGAAGCGCTCTATGATTCTGCCAAGCGCGCCATCCGCTACCAGTACTCACTGGATGACGACGGCGACGGCCTGATCAACGAGCAGGCGCATGTGGGGCCGGGCGAGAACTGGCCCGCCAACCAGTTTTACGATATCTGGCCCTGGCAGGGCACCTCGGCCTATGTGGCCGGCACCTGGCTGGCGACGCTTACCTGCGGCGAGGCGCTCGCCCAAGCCGTCGGCGACGAGGCCTTTGCCGCTGAATGCCGTGAGCGCCTGGAGCGCGGCAAGCAGGCCTATGAAGACAAGCTGTGGAACGGCGCGTTCTACCGTGTTTGGGCCGACCCGGCCAACGGCGAACAGCTCGACGTCTCGCTGGGCAACCAGCTGATGGCCGAGTGGTGCACCTCGGTGGCGGGCCTCGAGGCGGCGCTGCCGCCCGAGCATGTTGCCACGGCACTCGACACCGTGTGGGAATGGAACGTGGCGGCCACCCCCTACGGGGCTGTCAATGCCGCGCAGGGTCCCGCCGAGCGCTACGCCTCGGGTTATTCGCTGGTCAACGACTTTGGCGAACACACCTTTGTGGGCGAGAACCTGTGCACAGCCATGACCTATCTGTACCGCGGGGAGCGCGAGCGTGGGCTGGAGGTCGCCAAACGCATTTATGAAGCGATCGCGCTCAAGACCCTTTCGCCCTGGAACCAGCGCTGCCTGATCAGCTCGTATTCGGGCCTGCCGGTGTGGGGCGACGACTATTATTCCAACCTGGCGGTCTGGGCGCTGCCGATGGCGCTGGCGGGCCAGGATGTGGCATCCTTCAGCGCACCGGGCGGGCTGCTGGCCAAGCTGCTTGCGGCCGCCAACCATAAGTAAATCAAGGAGGTCGAATGAGCAGCACACGCAAGTTTGTGCCCAACCGCTTTGCCGGCAAGGTCGCCATCGTCACCGGCGGTTCGTCAGGGATCGGCCGATCGATCGTCGAGGAGCTGTGCCGCGAGGGCGCGCGGGTGGCGTTTTCCGGTATCAGCGAGATCGGCATCACCACCGCCCGCGAGTTCAGCGAGGCCGGCTATGATGTGCACTTTATCCAGGGGGATATGGAAGAGGAATCCACTTGTCATAAAGTAGTGGATGCAGCTCTGGCGCGCTACGGGAAGATCAACTATCTGGTCAACAACGCCTTTTCTTTCACCGCCAAGGGGCGCGACGCCACCCGCAAAGAGTGGCAGCGCAGCATGATGGTCGGCCCGGTGGGTTACGCCACGATGGGCGCTCTGGTAGCCGAGCCGATGCGCGCGGTTGGGGGCGGGGCGATCGTTAACACGTCGAGCATCTCGGCCTTTATCGCCCAGCCGAACCGCTGGACCTATAACGCCGCCAAAGGCGCGGTGCTCAACCTGACGCGCTGCATGGCGCTCGATCTGGCGCCGCTGGGCATCCGCGTCAACAGCATCAGCCCCGGCTGGATCTGGACGCGCGAGGTGTTGAAGGCGGCCGCTATCGACGGCGGGGGCCGCGAAAAGTGGGATCCCATCTGGGGCGAATACCATATGCTCGCCCGCTGCGGCGAGCCGGTCGAGTGTGCCGGCCCGGTCCTGTTCCTGCTTTCCGACGATGCCTCGTTCATCACCGGCACCGACCTGGCGGTGGATGGCGGTTACTGTGGCATGGGCCCCGAGGGGCTCGGGCGCACCACCGTCATCGCCGGCTCGGACTGAGGGGGATGACCATGTTGGATCTGCCGATTGTCGATACTCATCTGCACGTGTGGGATACGGCTGTCCTACGCTATCCCTGGCTGGATGGCAACGACCTGCTCAACCGCCCCTACCTGCCCTCCGATTACCGGCGTGCTACGGCCGGCTATAACGTCGAGCAGATGGTCTTTGTGCAGGCTGAGGCCGACTTTAGCTTGTTCGCAGAAGAGGCTGCCTGGGTCACGCTGCTTGCGCGCGACGAACCGCGCATTGCCGGCATAGTGGCGTGGGCGCCGCTTGAGCTGGGAGATGGCGCGCGCCCGGCACTCGAGGGATTGGCGCGCAACCCGCTGATGCGCGGGATCCGGCGCATCATCCAGTTCGAGCCGGATATTGATTTCTGCCTCAGGCCCGATTTCGTGCGCGGCGTGCAGGCCCTGCCGGATTACGGCCTGAGCTTTGATATCTGCATCAACCCGACCCAGCTGGCCAACACCATCCTGTTGGTGGAGCAGTGCCCGCGGGTGTGCTTTGTGCTGGATCATATCGCCAAGCCCAACATCGCCGAACGCGAATGGCAGCCGTGGGCCGCGCAGATTCAGACCCTGGCCGGGTTCGATAACGTGTGCTGCAAGCTATCGGGCCTGGTGACCGAGGCCGACCACGCCGCCTGGCAGGAACCCCAGCTGCAGCCCTACCTCGAGCACGTGGTGGGTGCTTTCGGCACGGAGCGGGTCATGTTCGGCGGCGATTGGCCGGTGGTGCTGCAGGCCAGCCCGTGGGCACGCTGGATCGAGGCGCTCTCAGCGGCGCTGACGGGGCTCGCGCCCGGGGAACGCGCGGCGGTGTTTGCCGGCAATGCGCGCCGGTTCTACCGCCTGGAGTCGCAGGCGTGAGGGCTATCGACCTGAGCTGCTGGCGCGCCTTGGTGACGGGCGGCGGGGCGGGCATCGGGCGGGCCTGTGCGCATACCCTGGCACAGGCCGGCGCGCAGGTGGCCGTGTGCGACCTGAATTTGGCTGCCGCGCGCGAGACGGTGGCGTCGGGCTGCCCGGACGGCATGGCGCTTAAATGCGACGTCTCAGACGAGCGCAGCGTCGCGGCCATGGCGGAGGCGATCGAGGCGGCGTGGGGCGGGATCGATATCCTGCTCAACAATGCCGGCGTAATATCGTTTCGCCGCGGGCTCCAGGCTATCACCCCGGAGGAATGGGACCGCGTGATAGCCGTCAACCTGCGCGGGCCCTACCTGGTGTGCCGCGCCTTTACCGAGGGCATGAAAACGCGCCGCAGAGGACGCATCATCAACTTTTCGAGCATGTCGGCGCACGTCGGCGGGATCGAGGTGGGCGCGCATTACGCGGCGTCAAAGGCCGGCATTTTGGGCCTGACGAGGACGCTTGCCAAAGAGATGGCCCCGTTCGGCGTGACGGTCAACACCATCGCGCCGGGCTTTACCCATACCGGGCCGGTGGTCAACCAGCTGGCCGGGCGCGAGGCCCAGTTCGACGCCGCCGTGCCGCTTGGCAGGTTGGGCGAGGTCACCGATGTGGCCGACGCGGTGCTCTTTCTGGCCAGCCCGCTGGCGGGGTATCTCACTGGTCAGACGCTGGACGTCAACGGCGGGCAGACGATGCGCTGAGGCGCTTGCGCCAAATCCACCGCTGGATAAGATAAGGTCAGCCTGACGAGGAGCTGACCATGCCCGATAACGCGCGCCCCAACATTCTGATCGTGCAGAACGACCAGTTCGGGGGTGCCGCGCTCGATCCCGGACATCCGTGCCGCACGCCCAATGCCGACCGTCTGGCGGCCGAGGGCGTGCGCTTTTCACAGACCTATACCATCGCGGCGCACTGCTGCCCCTCGAGGGCCAGTTTCATGTCGGGGCTGTATCCCTCGCGGCACGGCATCCGCAACAACGTGCTGAATGCCACCGCCCAGGCAACCAGCCTGCGCCCCGGCACGCGCCTCTTTAGCGAGGCCCTTCAGGAGGCGGGCTACCGTCTTGCCTTTGCCGGCAAGTGGCACGTGTGTGCCGACGAGCGTCCGCGCGACCGCGGCTGGCAGGAAAGCGATCTGGTGACCTCGGTGGCTCCCGAACACCATGGGCGCACCTGGGCGCAGTGGCGCGCATACGCCGAGAGGCTCGACGACAGCGCCCCGCGCGGCCGCGGCGAGATCCTGCGGCCCGGCTGGGGGCGTTACCGCCTGTACGGCACCGCCGCCGATGACCCCGTCTCGGCGCCCTTGCCGCGCGGCGACTGGAACATTGTGCAGGCCGGCATCCGTGCCCTGCAGGGGCTGACGGCGGATCAGTCGTCGCCGTGGTGCTGCTACATCGGACCCAACGGCCCGCACGACCCGTACATCATCCCCGAACATTATGCCACCATGTACGACCCGGCCGATGTGGCATTGCCGCCCAACTACCGCGACGATTTCGCCGACAAGCCCAGAGTGCTGCAGCGTCTGCGGCGCGAGCGCTGGTCGCAGCTGACGGATGACGAGGTGCGCGAGGCCATCGCCCACTATTGGGGCTATTGCACCCTGCAGGATGACCTGCTCGGGCTGGTGCTGGAGGCGCTCGACCGTACCGGACAGGCCGCCAACACCCTCGTGCTGTACTGTTCCGACCATGGCGATTACGCAGGCGCGCACGGCTTGTTTGCCAAGGGCGTGGCAGCCTACGAGGAGGCCTACCGCATCCCCTGCGTGATGCGCTGGCCGAACGGTATCGCCAGAGCGGGACGCACCGAGGATTGCTTTGTGAGCATGGTCGACTTTGCGCCGACATTCGCCGAGCTGGCCGGCGCCGAGCTGCCGGATGTGCACGGCCGCAGCCTGCTGCCCTGGCTGCAGGGCATGTGCCCAGACGACTGGCCGGATGCCATCCATACCCAGTTTGACGGCGTCGAGCTCTATTATACCCAGCGCATGCTGCGCACCCGCGGTTGGCAGCTGACCTATAACGGCTTTGATGAGGATGAGCTCTACGACTTGCGCGCCGACCCGCACTGTCTGCACAACCTGGCGCTCGACCCGGCCTATGCGCCGGTGATGCGCGAGCTGTATGCGCGTATGTGGGCGCAGGCCGAGCGCACCACCGACTATGCCTGCAACGATTATATCCCCGTCTCGTTCGCGCCCTGGGGCCCGATGGAAGGCCTGCGGACGCCCTGAAAGGAGCACAAATGCCGTATCCGAAAGACTTTATATGGGGGGTGGCTACCGCGGCCGCCCAGATCGAGGGCGGCGCGCGCGACGGCGGGCGCGGGCCGAGCATCTGGGATGCCTACGCCGCCGCCGGCAAGATCAAAAACAACGACACCCCCTCGGTGGCGTGCGACAGCTACCACCGCTTTGAGACCGATCTGGCCAATTTAAAGGCACTGGGGGTCAATTCATACCGCCTGTCGATCGCCTGGCCGCGGGTGATGCCCTCCGGCACGGGCGCGCTCAACCCGGCGGGGCTCGCTTACTACCGGCGCGTGTTTGAATCCCTGCTAGAGGCCGGCATTGCCCCCAACGTGACGCTGTATCACTGGGATCTGCCGCAGGCCCTCGAAGAGCGCGGCGGGTGGCTGAGCCCCGATAGCGGTAAGTGGTTTGCCGATTACGCCGACGCCATGTTTCGGCAATACGGCGACATTGTGCCGATGTGGGTCACGATCAACGAGCCGATCGCGGTCTATGTCGGTTACGGACTGGGCTGGTTTGCCCCAGGCTACAAGGATATCGCCCGCGGCAACCAGGCACGCCACAACGTGCTGACGGCGCACGGCCGCGCGGTGGAGGCCTTCCGGGCTTCGGACGCAGTCGGCAAGATCGGCATCGTCATCGATATCTGGAAGCGCCACCCCGCCACCGATTCAGAAGCCGATGCGGCCATGGTGATCGATCAGGATGAGGATAACTGGAAGTTTTACACCGACCGCGTCTTTGCCGGGCGCTACAGCGACTATCTGCTCAAAAAGCTCGGGCGCGAGGGTACGCTGATGACGATCGGCCCAGACGACCTGCGTCTGGGCGCCGTGCCGCTCGACTTTTACGGCCTCAACTGTTACAACCGCGTGGTGGTCTCGGCCGAAAAAGAGGACAAGCGCGACCCCGGCACTGGCGGCAACCCGCACCTCGAGCCGCAGTTTTACGATCGTGTGATTTATGACGCAGTGCACCTCCTGCGCGGGCTCTATAACCTGCAGCTGCCCATCTATGTCACCGAGAACGGCACGTTTTTTGGCGCCGAAGAGGTGCCCGACGAGCGGGGCATCGTGCAGGATCGCTACCGCCAGCGTTACCTGGCGGCTATGCTCGAGAGCGTCGAGATGCTGCTGAAGGAGGGCATCGACCTGCGCGGCTATTACCTGTGGAGCCTGATGGACAACTTTGAGTGGACTGCCGGCTACAGCGTGCGTTACGGCATCCTGCGCACCGATTTCACCACTCTGGCGCGCACCTGGAAGGCCTCGGCCTACTGGTACCGCGATTATATCCGCCGCGCGAGCGGCAGGGAGGCCGCCAATGCGTAAGTGGGATGCCGGCAAGCTGCAGCGCGTGCTCAGCGAGCGCATGCGCGCAGATATCGCCTCGTGTGAGATCGGCGGCGCCATGGCGCTCGTCTCGCAGGACGGCCGCGAGTTGTGCCGCGTGGTGGAGGGCCTGGCCGATGTTGAGGCCGGCGTCAAGCTGCGCGACGACCACATCTTTTTGCTGGCCAGCATGACCAAAGTCGTCACGGCGGCGGCGGTGATGCGCGAGTGGCAGCGCGGCGCGCTCTCTCTGGGTGACGCGGTGGCCGACTATCTGCCCGCCTACAGGCACATGACGGTCGGCAAGCTCGACGAGGCGGGTCGGGCCGTGCCCGATCATCCCGCTCAGACGACGCTCACCATCCGCCACCTGCTCACCCATACCTGCGGGGTCAACAGCGGGCCGGTCGGCAACGCCCAGTGGGAAGCCGCCCCGCCCGAGGTGTTCGAGACCGAGACGACGCTGGTGGATCATTTCGCCACCACCCTGCTCGATTTCGAGCCCGGCAGCGCCATGGCCTACAGCGGCATCGGCGGACTGGATATCGCCGCGCGCATCGTCGAGATCACCTCGGGGATGGCGATCGAAGAGTACCTGGCAGAGCACATCTTTGTGCCGCTCGGTATGCGCGATACCACCTATACCCCCACGGATGCCCAGCTGGCCAGGCTGGTGCGCATGCACGACTGCGTGGAGGGTAAATCCGTATCGCTGCCGGTTGTCGAGCACAGGGTGCTGGGCATGCCCCCATCGCTGCATTCGGGGAGCGCGTCTCTGATGGGCACGGCCGACGATTACCTGCACTTTGCGGAAATGTGGGCCAACGCCGGGCGCTATGCCGGCCAGCAGGTGCTGGATGTGAGCACCGTCGCGGTATCCGCCAGCGGCTGGCTGCCGCACGACCTGCCGGGGCTGTGGCCGGGCATGAACTGGTCGGCCGGCATGTACGTGCGCCACGCCGGCGTGCTCACCCCCGGATCGTTTGGCTGGAGCGGCGCCTTTGGCACGCACTTTTGGGCGGATCCGGCCAACCGTCTGGCGGCCGTCTATATGCGCAACTCGGCGCAGGCTAATGGGGCAGGCGCGGCTACCGCCGCCCGCTTTGAAGCCGACGTGATGTCGTGTGCGCTGGATTAAGACCCCGGGTTGAGCAGCCCGCGCGCCGCGGTGATCAGCTCAGCGGTGTTTTCGAGCGTTACATAATCGGCGGGAACATCGTAGGAATCCAGCAGGGAGCGCATTTCGGCGTCCAGGTTCTTGTTGCCCTTCAGCACGCAGAACATGGTCCGCATGATAAGCTTGTGCCCCAGGCGCAGCCGGTTATAGTCAAAGCCGCCGCGCATGTAAAAGCGGGGCAGCTCCTCGCCGGGCTTCAGGTTGGTGCTCCACAACCTCTGCATGTCGGCTTCTGTGCCGGCCAGGTAGCCCACCGCGCCAAGGATTATTCTGGCGCCGCGCGGTGCGCAGCGGTCATAAAAGGCGCGCCAGCCGTTGATGCGGTTGGCGTACACCCCGCCCAGGTAGATCAGCAGATTGCAGCCTGCCACCTCAGAGGGCTGGCAGCGTGAGCCTTCCAGCAGTTGGGCGTCGAGCGCCTGGGCGATCAACTCGGCATAACGGCGCGTATACCCATACATCGAGCGATACACGACCACACAGCGCGGCATGGCGTACCTCGTATAGACTGGTGTTATCGACTATACGACGGTGCTCAAGCATAGATACGAGGAAGCGGTGTTCTTAACCAAACTGTTACAAAGGATCCGCCAGTTGATCCCAGCGGCAGCTGCCGCGTACGTCGCCCCTGAGCTGAGTGACAACCGCCAAGCCGTAAAAGCGCGTCGAACCATGGCCCGAGCGATACATCACTGCCAAGCCCGGCATTTCGTACCTCTCAAGGCGGCTCGGTCAGCGCAATTCGTACACCAGCTGGTGCCAGCGATAGCCCTCGCGTTCGAACGAGTCGGCCTCGTCGCTCGCGGCAACGAGCTGCAGGCCCACCCTGGCGCACTCGGCGCTGAGCTCGTCGGGCGAAAGGGGGGTGAACAAACGCCCCTGGGCGTCGCGATGGGCCGGCGTCAGGCCAGGGCGTTCGGCCGGCACCGAGATCAGCAGCCTGCCGCCGGAGACGAGCAGAGCCGCCATGGCGCGCAGAGCCTCGGGCAGCTGCGTTCGCTCGAGGTGCATCAGCACCGCCAGGCACAGCAGACCCTCGTACATCCCGCCAAAGGGGTTGACGAGTTCGGGCAGGCCGCCGGGGGCCACCCGCCCCAGCAGCTGCGGGTGCAGCTCCAGCGCGGCAGAGAGCATCGCCATAGAGGGCTCCACGCCATAGGCCTGGTAGCCCAGCTCGAGCAGCTTGGCCACCTCACGGCCGGTGCCGCAGCCGATATCGAGCACCCGGGAGCCCGCGCTAAAGGTCGCGGTGATCAGCTCGATAAAAGGCGATTGCAGCGCCTCGTAGCGCAGCGCCAGTTCGGCGGCGTGGGCATCGTAATAGGCCAGTGTTTCACGGTCGGTCATACCAGCACCCTCACGAGAGTGAGGGATATTATAGCGGCTGCCTAGTGCACCGCGAAATCAGAAAGGACGCTATGACTGCTCAATCCAACATCCTGCTAATCCATGCTGACCAGTGGCGCTACGACTGTGTAGCCGCCAACGGCCATCCGCTCCTGCAGACCCCGCACCTCGACCGTCTGGCAGCAGAGGGTGTGCGTTTTACGCACGCCTTTACCCCGAGCCCGATCTGCGTGCCCGAGCGCAACTGCCTGCTGCACGGCCAGTGGGCCACGCGCCACGGCTGCATCACCAACTATGATTCTGAGGCGCCCAAGCCGGTTGAGGGCACGCCGATCACCTTTACGCGCGTATTAAAGGAAGCCGGCTATTACCTGGGCTATGTGGGCAAGTGGCACGTGCGGCGCGATAAAGAGCCTACCGACCCCATGTACGGCTATGACGATTATGTTTCCGAGGACGCCCCTTATGCCGAGTGGCGCGCTGCCCAGGGCTATGCGCCCGGCCCGCACACCAACGGCTGGTTTGGCGAGGTCGATCCGCACATCCCGCCCGAGGGCAGCCGGATCGTTTGGGGCGTCGATCGCGCGCTCGAATACATCCGCCGCGGCCAGGAGCGGGGCGGGCCGTGGATGGTGCGCTGGGATCCCGTCGAGCCGCACCTGCCCAACGTGGTGCCCGAGCCGTACGCCTCGATGTATCCGCCCGAGACGATCGCGCCGTGGCCGAGCTTTCCTGATCCGCTGGTGGGCAAGCCCTACATTCAGGTTCAGCAGCGCCGCACCTGGAAGGTCGACGGCTGGGGCTGGGAGCGCTGGGCGCCGATCGTCAGCCGGTATCTGGGCGAGATCAGCCTGCTGGATTTCGCCGTCGGCCGGCTGCTGGCGGGGCTGGAGCGCCTGGGCGAGCGCGACAACACCCTGGTGGTGTTCACCTCCGACCACGGCGACCTGTGCGGCGGGCACGGCATGATGGACAAGATGCACATCATGTACGAAGACGTGGTGCATGTGCCGCTCATCGTGCGCTGGCCGGGCGTGGCGCCTGCCGGCCAGGTGCAGGATGCCTTTATCTCGCACGCCCTCGACCTGGCAGCCACCTTTTGCGAGGCGGCCGGCGCCGAGATCCCCGCGGGCTTTCAGGGCGAGAGCCTGGTGACCTGTTTGCGCGATGGGGTGGGGCCGGAGCGCGACGGCATCGCCTCGACATTCGCCGGCAACCAGTTCGGGCTTTATTCGCAGCGCATGTGGCGCGAACGGCGCTGGAAGTACATCTGGAACCCGACCGCCGAGGACGAGCTCTACGACCTCGAAACCGACCCGGGCGAGGTCACCAACCGTGCTACTGATCCGGCTTGTGCGGGGCTGCTGCAGCGCCTGCGCGAACGGCTGGTGGCGTGGATGGAGGCCACCGACGACCCGCTCCTCAACCAGTGGACGCGCCCGCAGCTACTGGAGGGCTTAAAGGTCTAGCTTGGCGCGCACTTATTGCGGCTCTATACTGTGCCCATGCAAGGCTTACGTCGGCTTGATTGCCGATGGCGGTTCAGGAGCAGGTTTTGTTGATCAGTAACACCTCGCAATTGGCGCTGACGGTGCTCGACCCGCAGGCGCGCGCCGCTTATGCCGCGCAGCCTTTTGTATGGCGCGCGCTCAACGAGGCGGCGCTCCCTCGCGAGCGTACGGCGCGAGAAGCGCTGCTCGCCGACCTCGAGGGGCTCCTGCGGCGCGGCGATCTCGGCGCCTTTACGCTCATCCCGGAAAACCTCGCCAGCAACTATCTGGTGGATATCGGCAATGGCCAGCGCATCAGCCGCAAGGTGTACGTGCGCCACCCGGCTGCGCCCGATCAGCTGATCGTCGCCGGCGGGGTGGGGCAGGTGCGCCCGGATGCGGACGGCGCGCGCCTGACGCTCGAGACGCCCCTGGTGGGCGCCACCCTGCACGGCACCTTTCCCGATCTGCCGCGTTCGGCCATGTCGGCGGCGCATCCTACCCCCCAGAAAGGCCTCGAGAGCCGCCCCAACGTCGATCCGCTGGGGGCGCTCAGCGTGGGCGTGGCAGAGCGCAAATACGCCAACGCCGCGGCCCTATCCGATACGCGCTACCCGGTGATCAGCAACCTCGCCTGGGGCACCATCGGCGAGGGCGGCGCCGCCTTTTATGTGTATGCCCTGCCCTCAGACGCGCGCATGGCCACCGACCTGCTGCAGGGCGAGGATCCTGCACAGGCCGTGGCGGCGCTGGGGGCGTATCTCGCGGTGGGACAGCGCTTTATGCGCGCCCTGCGCGCCCTGCACGAGGCGGGCTATATCCACAACCAGCCGCATCAGGGCAACCTTTACACCTACAGCCGCGGACGCATTGTGGTGGCGGATCTCGACAGCCTGCAGGAACTCGCACCCTTTAGCACGATGTGCTCCGAGGGCGACACTCTGTCGCCCAGAGCGTTTGGCGTGCTTGTCAACGTGCAGGTGGCGGCCTGCAGCATCGCCCATCTGGCGTGGCTCGAGCACCTTGGCGGCTGGCTGCGGCGCGGTCAGACGGAGGGCCTCGAGCGGCTCGACACGCTGTACGCCGATATTGTCATCGCCCTGGTGCGCGGCTACCTGCCTGGACTGGCAGAGGGGGCTTGCACCGCCTTTCGCGAGCAGGCACGCCGCTACTGTGCTGGGCTGTTCACCCGCGGACGAGCCGGCACCGCGCGTCTGACGGGCGCCGAGGCATACGAAGAGGACGTCTGGGGGCTGCTTTTTACGCGCATCCTGCTGGATACGGATTGGTGCACATGCTTTGGTGCCCGCTACCTTGCAAAAGATATGGACGGTGAGCTGTATACTGACCTGATGATCTCGCAGCGTGCCCAGCGCGCCATGAGCGCCTATCGGCTGCCCTTTGTCCGGCGTCGTACGCCGCAGGGGGGGGCGTGAATAGGCTGCGGCGTCGTATGTCGTTCTCGCAAGCCTCTTTTCTGGCGTTCCTGCTGCTCATCCTTGTGGGAACGGGCGCGCTGATGCTGCCTGTTTCTACGCGCCCCGGCCGGGTGACGCAACTGACGGACGCGCTCTTTACTGCGACCAGCGCTGTGTGCGTGACGGGCCTTTCGGTAGTGGATACCTATACCCACTGGAGTCTTGTGGGCCAGCTGGTGATCCTGCTCCTGATCCAGGTCGGCGGTTTGGGCTTGATGATCCTGGTGATCGGCGCGTTCTCGGTGCTGGGCAAGCGCATTGGCTTGCAGGAACGAGCTTACCTACGCGATTCGACGGGCTCTGCCTCGCTTTCGGGTATGGTGGTGCTTGTCAAGCACATCCTGCTTTATTCCGGGGTGATCGAAGCAGTCGGTACGGCCTTTTTAGCGATCCGCTTTGTACCGCAGTTCGGGATATGGCGTGGACTCTATATGGCCATGTTTCACGCCATCACCAGCTTTACGCATGCTGGTCTCGACTTGATGGGCATCCGGCAGCCATTTTCCTCGATGAGCGCCTATGTGGACGATCCGCTGGTGCTCCTCACCATGGTAGCGCTTATCACCCTAGGTGGGCTGGGCTTTATCGTGTGGGAGGACCTGGTGCGCTACCGCTTACGGTGGCAGCACTGGTCGCTGCAGACCAACATCGTACTGGTGACTAACACCTTTTTACTGCTGGGCGGAATGGTGTGCCTGTACGTTTTCGAGGCTGACGCCAGCATGGCGGGTATGCCCGTGTGGCAGCGGCTGGTGGTGTCGCTCTTTTACTCAGCCAGTGCGCGCACGGCCAGTTTCCATTTGCTTGATCCGGCGCGGCTGACTTCAGCCAGCTCGCTGTTGATGGCCGGGCTGATGTTGATCGGCGGGAGCCCGGGTTCAATGGCTGGCGGCATCAAAACTACCACCTTTTTTGTGCTGGTGATGGCTCTGGTGCAATTTACCAGCGGACAGCCGGATGTGGTGGTCTTTCGAAAGCGCATCGACAAGACGGCCCTGCACCGTGCCACAGTCATCGCTACGCTGTATCTGCTGCTCGTGGCGGTATTCAGCGTGCTGATCAGTGCGGTAGAGAGGCTGCCGGTGATGCCGGTTGTGCATGAAGTGATCTCGGCGCTGGCTACGGTGGGCTTTTCGACGGGCATCACAGCCAACCTGGATACCTTTTCGCGCATCTGCTTGGTGATACTGATGTTTGTCGGCCGCCTCGGCGGCTTTACTCTGATGGCACTCTTTGGGTTCGGCAGGCGCATCGCTGGGCTGCAACGGCCCGAGGAACAGGTCCTGATCGGCTAAGAGGGAGGGGCTATGCAATCGTTTCTTATAATTGGCATGGGCGTTTTCGGCACGCACTTGGCAGCTGGGCTGCAGCGCCTCGGCAACGAGGTGCTGGTGATCGACAAGAATCCGCAGCGCATCGAAGAGATCTCGGTCGACTTTGACAACGCCTATACCGGCGATTGCACCAACCCGAACATACTTAAATCGATAGGAGTCAACAACTTTGACCGCTGTGTGGTGGCGATCGGCGAGGATTTTTACGCCTCGATCGAGATCCTGACGCTGCTAAAAGAGATGGGTGCCCGGTATGTGATATCAAAAGCCAAGATGGAGCGCCAGGCCAGTATCCTGACCAAGCTGGGGGCAGATGAGGTGGTCTATCCTGAACGCGACATGGCTGATCGCTTGGCGATGCGCTACCATGCCGGCAGTATCACTGAATACTACATGTTGCAGGGTGGGATGGCGCTATTTGAGCTGCCCGTGCCAGAAAAGTGGGTGGAGCACAGCATTGGCGATCTGGATATCCGCAAGCGCTACCAGGTGACGGTGGTGGCGATCAAGCGCGGTGAGGCGATGCTGCCCAATCCTGGGCCGGCACAGGTGCTGGAGGCCGGCGACGTGCTGGTGACGCTAGGAGATTCCGAACAGGTCGCCAGACTGCGATTTTAGGGGGAAGGATATGGATATCGCCGCGGGGCACCTCTTTATGCAGGCGCGCGCGTATGTGCCCGAGGCGGCCGGAAGGCTGCCGGCGGGGTTTGCCTTTGGCGGGCTTGAGCGCCGCGAGTTTTACACCTGGGCGACGATGCACTTTGACGCATCGAACCAGCACGCCTACCTGCCGATGATGCTGCGCTACTATGCGCAGGTGTATGCCCCATGGGAGGACGAATTCTTCCGCCAGGTGCGCACCGTGCGCCAGGATGGGCGCATTATCGCCAGCTGTTTCAAGTGGCGAGCCTACCGCGCGGTGACGACCGTACACTGGTTCAGGGTGCTGCCGGCTTTCGAGGGGCGCGGCATCGGGCGGGCATTGCTGGGCGAGGTGCTGGGGGCGCTCAAGCCGCAGGAATGGCCGGTGTACCTGCACACCCATCCGGCCAGCTACCGCGCCATCAAGCTCTATACCGATTTCGGCTTTCGCTTGATAGAAGACGAGCGCATTGGCACGCGCAGCAATTCCTTGCGCGCGGCGCTGCCCTGGTTGCGCGCGCGCATGCCGGAGGGGGTGTTCGCGAGTCTGCGCAGCGAGCCCGCCGATGCTGCCTTGGTGGCCGCAGCGGCGAGCAGAGAGGTCAGCGAGTTCTAGGGGGATGACAGAGATGGCTCGCTGAGGTGGAGAAAACCCTCACTAAAGGCCGCCGGGAAAATGAAAGCCTTGACCTTGAACTCGGCGCCGAAATCGACGCGGATAATATCGCCCTCGATGGCGCTCACCACGCCGCGCCCAAAGGAGCGATGATAGACAGGTGTGCCCTCCGCCACGCCCGAGGTATCCACCACGACATGCAGGCGCGCGGGCGCTACAGGCGCAGCCGGTTTAGCAACGGGCGGCGCCGGCGGAGGCTGGTGGGCTGCTGAGGAGCTCGCCTTGACTTGCGGTGCGGGGGCAGAGGCGGACGGCGCCGAGAGGCTCTCTAGGGCATCCTCGGATTGCGCACAAGCACGCGGCGAGCGAACCACCAGCATGGCTTTGTCCTCATCTTCATCCTCATCCTCGTCGCTCACTTCAGGCGGTGGCGCATCCGGCAGCTCGCGAGCGAGGTAGCCGTCAAAGACCATTCCCGCCTGGCGCGAGCGGTCCAGTTCCTCATAGTCCTCAGCGCTCAGCACCGTATCATAGAGCCCCACGGGCTGCTTTTTGTGGCGGCTGGGCAGGCCGGTATATTCCAGCGAGTCATCCTCATAGCGCTTGAACTGGTAAACGGCATCGTTCATCAGCGGGGCGTTAAAGACGTTCAGTTCGCACAACAGGTTAAAGTCTTTGACCTCCAGCCCCGTGACGCGCTTGAACAGGCCTGGCTCGAGTTGGGTGATGACATCCTTTAGGCTATGTTCGCGGAAATCCGTCAGATACATAAAGATGGGGATGCGCGTGGCGAACTTGATCAGTTTCGTCTGGATCTCTTTGCGCTTGGAACGATATTCTTTTTCTTCGTCAGAGAGGTGCTTGAGTTCCTGCGGGCTGCGCTCGACGCCATCTTTGCGGGCGTTTTTGACGGCTTCGGACTTGGAGATGATCGTACGGATATCGCTGTTCAGGCTGCGAAAGCCCTCGATGCGCATCAGGGCGTCCAGGGCGGCTGGGGTTTCGAGCAGACGCCTGAGCACCTCATCAGTGACGTTCACCAAGAGGGCGCTCTCCCAACGCTTGGCCAGGAGGGTCGACGTGGTGCCCGAGACGACCAGATCGAGGATGCCGGCAGCGTCGACCTCTTTCATCACAAAGCCGTCGTAGGCGAGCACTGGTAAAAACTTGATAAACTCAGCCACGCGCTTTTCGGGGTTGGGCTCGCTGACGTTCAACTCGCTGGCATAGCGTGAAAGCAACTGCAGGGCGCGGTCGAGCGCGAAATCAAACAAATAGCAATCATGTTTGATGATCTCTGATTTCCCATTTTCGTCCTCGACGACCCAGGGGCTCTGCGCGCGAAAGGCAGTCTGAAAATAGGTCTCTGGGCTTTTTAGGTTGCGCAGCATAAACACGCCCGACCAGGGCGGCACCGTCACACCGGTGGTCAGCTTGCCGCAGCTGAGCGTGATCGTCCGCGAATGCAGTGGATCACCCATCGCCTCCCACACCGGCGGTAAAGCCGCAACCCCTATCCCTGCTTTGGTGCCGGCAGCCACCACGATGTTAAAATCGTGGAAAAAGGCGTTCTGACGGCTGCGCAGCAGGTTTGCCATAGCATGGCACGAAGCCACATCCGGCAAGAGCCACAGGGTGTGAGTGAGCGCCTCCAATAACCTCACGTCGCCAAAGGGCATCGGCGGGCGGCCGCGCCCCTGCCTGAGCTGATCGGTGGCGCTTTCTAGGGCAGCTCCGCGGATCAGGTCGAGCCACTTTTGTACATCGTCGGCGTGTTCGAACTTGGCATTCTTTCCACGGCCGCTGGCCTTGAAGAAGAGGTTCAGGTCAAACTCGTTGAATTCGCCCTGCAGCGCGATGCGGGTGATCTCTTCGGGGATGCGGTAAGTGAGCATCACCATCCGCGGGAGCGCGGCATAGGGGTTATCGGGCCCCACCCAGGCGGCCTTGGCGCGCTGCTCGTCGCCATAGGTCCACGAATAGACCTGCTCTTCGATAAACTCGCCCGAGCTGAGCGAGCGAAAGGGAGTGCCCGAGAGGTGCAGGTAGGCGTAGGCTGTGATCGGCAGCCAGGTCTCGTTGAGGGCGTTGCCGCGATCATAGGTATCCGGGTCGGGATCGGCGATCTCGTCCTCATCGCCGCGGTCAAAAAGCGCTTGAGCCGTCTCGCGCCAGGCGCCAAAGTGATACTCGTCAAAAATCACCAGATCCCAGTTGGTCGTATGCACCCATTCGTTGTGCGGCTTGATGCTCTTGGTACGCTTGTCGTAGCCCATGAAATCCTGGAACGAGCCAAAGCAGACGATCGGCCTGCTTTTATCGGCGCGTTGGTACTGTAAATCGATGCCGTCATCACGGGCACGCGTCGGCCGGGCGACAAACTGCCAGCCCTCAAAATCAACATGCTGCTCGAGGTCGGATTGCCAGGCGGATTGCACGGCGGGTTTAAAGGTTAATACCAGCACCTTGGTGTAGCCCAGGCGCTTGGCCAGCTGGTAGGCGGCAAAGGTCTTGCCAAAGCGCATCTTGGCATTCCACAAAAAGCGCGGGATGCGCCCAGCAGCCCGTTCGCGCTCCAGGTAAGCGGCGGTTTTTTCCACGGCCTTTCTCTGCTCGGGGCGCATGCCAAAGGTGAGGGTGCGGTTTTCGGGGTTGGAGTGGCCTTCGCGCACCGCCACCCAGGCGGCGCGCACCTGATCGGGGGTACACGCGAACCACTCGCCCTCCTTGCGGACGATCCCGCGGTTTACCAGAGCTCTATGGACTTCGTAGTCTTTAAAGGTAGAGCCGTCGCTGCGTATGGCCGGCTCGCGAAAGACGACCTTCCAGGGCCGGCCGCCCGGCAGCTCCACCGGGTATTGCTCGGCGACGCGCTCATCGCCCCCGCGGGTGGTGTAGCCAACCCTGAGCAAGCCGGGATAGTTGACGTCGCTGTAGGCATAGACGGTAGGCGCCAACTCAGGGCGCGGAGAAACATATTGATCCAGCAGGTCAGTCATCGCTGGCCTCCATCGGGCGGATCATCGATTCGATAAAGGCGATCTCGTCCTCATCCAGGCCATACTTGGCGTAAAGCTCGGCGTCGCTCCAGGGTTTGGAAAAGTCCTGCATGGGGACAAAGGAGTATGCTTCTCGTGTTATATGTTGAGACACAGCAATCTGACTCACCAAAAACCTAGCAAAGCGTGTGAGAAGATAGCTGCGCATATTCCAAGCGTCATTTTCAGTATCAAAAGCTCCTGCTATCAAGTAAGTCTCGGAACAGATGGTTTTTGGTGGTAGAAGCTCAATTGTCGATAGTACACGATACATACCGTTCTTGTCCGGCTTACCTGCATGCTCAGAACTGAGGTACGAGATCATAACCTTCCACTTGTTTATTAGTTCTTTGCCAGAGGTTACTTTTTCAATGGGAAATGGACCTGTACCCTTATTATATCTCAACAACAAGTCACCCTTTTCTGGCCGCACATTTGTCGCCAACCCAAATGGCTTTCTTGCTGATACTATCTTGTCCATAGTTACAGGCTGTGTTTTGAGAACTTTTCTAATAATGTTTTCCGCCATTGGATGCCGGATAAAAGTATCAAACTCATTAAGTTCTTTACATACCGTAACGCTATTATTGTTGAATATACTAGTAAATTCACACAAACCCCGATGATCTCGATCCCATAGAAAATAGCAAATGCCCCCAGCTACATCAACGCCAGGGAAGCAATCTGTAGAATTAGGATAGTCTACAAGAGCGCGTATCCGGTTATCATTAAGCATTGCGGTTCTGAATGCACGGAGGCCTTTGCCACCTGAATACCATCTAGCAGGTATAATAAACGAAATAAAACGAGGCTTTAACTTCATAGACTGCTCAACAAATAGTTGGTATATTGGTTTAGCGCTTGCCTTATTCCCCCCATCGCTCAGCTGGTACGGCGGGTTGCCGATGATCACATCAAACTTCATATCAAAAATCCTCTCGGGGTGTACGGTGTGTAAAAAGGCATAGGCGTGGCTCTCGAGCTCCTCGGGGCGGTCGTACTGGCTTTGCGAGGCCCCGCAGAACACGCAGCGGCCATCCAGCCACTGGTGCGGCTGGCGCTGGTAGTGGATATTGCCCTCGGCGTTCTCAAAGGCCGAAAGGCTATAGATGCTGTTGGGGTACTTGCTGCCATACAGGGTGCGGCGCGTCATCAGCGAGGTGATCTCGGTGATGGCGATGCCGTACAGCTGGCGCTGAAAGATATGGTCGACGCGTTCTTGCAGATCGGGGATGGTATCCTCAAGGCCTACGATCAGGCGCTTGGCGATCTCGCGCAAAAAGACGCCCGTCTTGGTGGCGGGGTCTAAAAAGGTGGTCTCGGGGCTGCGAAAGAGCTCGGGCGGCAAGAGGTCGAGCATGTCGTTAACCACTTTGGGCGGGGTAAAGACCTCGTCGCTGGAGAGGTTGGCCAGGCACGAGAGCACGTCGGGGTTGTAGGCGATGCGCGGCGCAGCCATACTCATCTCTTAGGCCTCCTCGGGGGCGATGATCTCTAGGTAATGCACCACCTTGAACTCGGCCACGCGGCGCCCCTCGCTATCGTCGGCGGTGTCAGCAGGCTCGGGCGTGCCAAACAGGCTCAGCTGAGTCTCGGCGGGCGCGGCCCTCTCCAGCTGCGGGCCCGGGTCGGGCGTGACGGCGGGCGGGTTCAGGAGCTCGGCAAGGGTCCAGTCGGTGCGTTTGATGCGGCGGCCTGCCAGGTGCGCTCCCCAGTGCGAAAAGACCAGGGGCTGCCCGCGGCTATCCAGCAGGCTGAGGGCATCGCCGCACAGGATGTTGCGCTCCAGCACATAGCGCACAACCGCGCGGCATGCCTCGGTGGCCTCTTTTTTGTTGTTGGCGCT
>Ga0123333_10001340_pt1 | contig 26002 bp, 23 predicted proteins | sample BioC12SIPDNA_3_FD_89957 | JGI IMG/M metagenome (GOLD analysis project Ga0123333, IMG submission 89957) | Anaerobic biogas reactor microbial communites from Washington, USA - Biogas_R2_B C12 SIP DNA | ecosystem: Engineered > Bioreactor > Anaerobic > Unclassified | place: Washington, USA... | reverse complement strand
GGCGCGGGGTCGACGCGCACCTGACCGTCCTGGGGCAGGGACCCCTGCGGGACTCACTCATCGAGCGCGCGCACGACCTGCCGGTGACCTTCCACTCCTACATCCACGGCCGCACCGAGCTGGCCACCGTGATGCGCCGCGCCGACGTCGCCATCGCCCCCGGCCCGCTCGAGACCTTCGGGCTCGCGGCGCTGGAGGCCCTGGCCTGCGGCGTGCCGACGGTCTGCCCCGACGAGGGTGCCCTGGCCGAGGTGGTGCGCGACGGCGGGATCGCCGCGCCGTCCGACCCCGCCCTGTTCGCCGACGCCGTCCTCGAGCTCAGCCGGCGCGAGGGCGCCCGGGGGCGGGCGCGCGCCCAGGCCGAGACGTTCAACTGGGAGGACTCCTCCGACCGGATGCTGGAGGTCCACGAAGAGGTCCGGGCCGCCGCGTCCAGGAGGTGACGCGCCGCCGTCGTGACCGAGCAGGGGTATGCCGAGGTGCGGGGGCCGCGTTCAGCCGCGCCCCGGCATACTGCTCGGTGGTGCCCCGGCCGGTGGCCGGGGGGCCGTCAGGTCAGCTGACCTTGTGCAGCCACTTCACCGGCGCGCCCTCGCCGGCGTAGCGGAAGCCCTCGAGCTCGGCGTCCCACGCGGACCCAAGGGCGCGGTCCAGCTCGGTGGTGAGCACGGCCAGGTTGCCGTCGGCCTCCTCCACGATGCTGCGGATCCGGTCCTCGTTGACGACGACGTCCCCGTTGGCCGAGAGCCGGCTGTGGTGGATGCCCAACTCGGGCGTGTGGGTCCAGCGGGCACCGTCGCACCCGCGGCTGGCTTCCTCGACGACCTCGTAGCGCAGGCCGTCCCAGCCGCGCATGGCGCTGGCGAGGTATGCCCCGGTGCCGGCGTCGCCGGTCCAGGAGAACTCGGCCCGCATGGTGCCGGGCTGCGCCGGCTGCGGGACCCAGTCCAGGGACACGCGGGTGTCGAGGACTCCCTCGAGCGCCCAGGTGATGTGCGGGCACAGCGCAGTGGGGGTGGAGTGAATGAACACCACCCCGCGCGTGACGATACGCGGCGTCACAGCAGACATCCGGAACCTCCTGTGTGGTGCGAGGGACGTCTTCCCCAACGGCCTGCACACCACACGCGATCGGGTGTCGCATCGCGTGACGCGACCCATTGTGCTCTCTTGTCACACGAGTATCAAGTGTCCCGGCGCGCCGGGGTCCGCGACACGCCGCCCAGACGGCCCCGAAAGCTCAGGCCAGAGTGCCGCGCAGGTGCGCCACCGCCACGGAGTTCCACAGCAGGTGCGACACCTCGTCGTCCCGGACCGCGAAGACCGTGCCGCCCTGCCGGAGCACCCGGACGGCGATCTGGGACAACAGGTCGTAGGCCGGTGCGCCGTCCGGGAGGGTGCGCTCCCCCTCGCCGACCCGCTCCAGCGCGCCGCTGACATCGTCGATGCGGCCATAGACGTCGAGGGTGAAGTTGAACAGGAGCGTGTCCACCAGGCCGCGCGCGGCGGCCTTGGAGATGTCCACCAGGTCCGTGGCGACGAGTCCCCCGGAGACCGTGTCCGCGATCCGGGACAGGCGGGCGTTCACCCTCTCGGCGAAGTGGTTGTCCAGCCCGCGTCGCACCTGGTCGTCGATCTGGTCGGCACCGAGCCGCTCCGCCGCCCCCGGCACCCGGATCACCTCCCGGTCGAAGCGATCGGTGAACTGGCTGAGCAGCGGCTCGACCCCGAACACGAAGAACGGTGTGCCGGCCCCGACCTTTCGGCGGTTGAGCTCGGAGGTGACGGCCTCGGCGACCCGGTGGGCGTAGGTGTCGAGCAGCGTCTTCTTGCCCTCGTCGCCGACCAGCGCCCGGTTCTTGTCCCGGCCCCGGATGGTCTCCCGGTTCGTCGCGTCGGCGGCGTCCGTCGGGTAGTCACCCTCCAGCTCGAGCGGCGCGATCCGTGCGTGCGCCGTGGCGTGCCACAGCCCCCAGCTGTTGGCCGAGAGCGTCAGCGCGTAGGCCTCGTGCGGGAAGGTCACCGACCGGAGCAGCTGTCCCAGGTCGAAGTGGTCGGACAGCTGCGACTGCGCCTCCAGGTTGTTGGGCAGCACGAAGACCTCGTTGACGTCCGGCGCCAGGAAGATCGCGAGCGAGGAGGACAACGTGCCCCACAGGTCCTGGTCCTGGTCGACCGCCTGCCACTGAGCGCGCAGCGACTCAAGAAGCCCGTGCTTGGCGCCGTCCTCCTTCACGCGCCGGACGGCGTCGTCGAAGGCGCTCTTCAGGGCGGTCCGTGCGACGCTCCGCTCCTGCGGGTTCGGTGAGGTCGGCAGGTAGATCGTGATGGCATGCTCGGTCCGCGCGCTCAGCAGCTCGAGGTCGTCGGACGTTGGCAGTTCGTGGTGCGTGGTCATGCGACAGTCCTTCACTGAGGTGACCGTCGAGGCTGCGTCCAGCGGTTGCCGGTCCGGGCCTCGCGGCCGGGCGGGTCCGGATGCCTTCAGCCTAGTGATCGGCCTGCGCCGTGAGCCACCTGGGTCGCCCACACCTCGCCGCACGTGTGGAGCCACGCGTCGGGCCTGACAGGCCTCCTGCCGGACCGGCGACGCAGGCGCGGATCCGGGTGCGGGCAACCGGAGTCAGTGGTGGGCCAGCAGGGGCTTGAACCCTGGACCGACGGATTATGAGTCCGTTGCTCTAACCGGCTGAGCTACTGGCCCCTCGCGCCGCCGATCCTAACGCGACTACCTCGCCGGTCCTGTCATGGCATACGGGCACCGCCCCGTGCGCTCGGTGGGGTGTGAGAGCACCGCCCCGTGCGCTCAGTGGGGTGTGGGAGCGCCACGCCGTGCGCTCAGTGGGGTCCAGAACCGCCGCCCCACGCGCTCGCTCGGGTGGGTCCCACGCACTTTTAGGACTCGATTCGGTTACGGCTGGGCGAATTTCCTACACCCGGGGGCACCTCGTAAGTAGGGTGCCTGCCATGAGCGAAGACGCTACTGGGTTCCCCGAGCCCACCAACGAACCGCTGGTGGTGCTCGAGAACGTCAACAAACACTTCGGTGACCTGCACGTTCTCCAGGACATCAACCTGACGGTCCACAAGGGTGAGGTCGTCGTCGTGATCGGGCCGTCCGGCTCGGGCAAGTCGACGCTGTGCCGGACGATCAACCGGTTGGAGACCTACGAGTCCGGCTCGATCACCATCCACGGCGACAGGCTGCCGGAGGAGGGGAAGGCGCTGGCCAAGCTCCGTGCCGACGTCGGCATGGTCTTCCAGTCGTTCAACCTCTTCTCCCACAAGACGATCCTCGAGAACGTCACGATGGGCCCGATCAAGGTGCGCGGGAACAAGTCCGCCGACGCCAAGAAGCGGGCGATGGAGCTGCTCGACCGGGTGGGTGTGGCTCACCAGGCCGCCAAGTACCCCGCCCAGCTCTCGGGTGGTCAGCAGCAGCGCGTGGCCATCGCGCGGTCCCTCGCGATGGAGCCGACGGTGATGCTCTTCGACGAGCCCACCTCGGCACTCGACCCGGAGATGATCAACGAGGTCCTCGACGTCATGGTCGAGCTGGCCAAGTCCGGCATGACGATGATCGTGGTGACCCACGAGATGGGCTTCGCCCGCAAGGCCGCCGACCGCGTCGTCTTCATGGCTGACGGCGCGATCCTCGAGCAGAACACCCCGGAAGAGTTCTTCACCAACCCCCAGACCGATCGAGCCAAGGACTTCCTCGGCAAGATCCTGACGCACTGACGGCACGACCGTGACCTCAACCAAGGAGATAACTATGCAGCGCACCTCATTCCGACTCGCCGCCGTGCTCGCGGCCGGCGCCCTGGCCCTGAGCGCCTGTGGCAGTGACGACGGCGACAGCGGGGACGACGGCGACGGCACCGGGGCCGGTGGCGGCAGCGGCGACGGCATCACCATCGGCATCAAGTTCGACCAGCCCGGCCTCGGCCTGAAGGACGGCAACGAGTACACCGGCATGGATGTCGACGTGGCTCGTGCGGTGGCCGAGAAGCTCGGCTTCAGCGAGGACCAGATCACGTTCGTGGAGTCCCCGTCGGCCCAGCGCGAGACGATGCTGCAGGCCGGCCAGGTCGATCTCATCTTCGCGACCTACTCGATCACCGACTCGCGCAAGGAGTCCGTGCAGTTCGCGGGGCCCTACTTCGTCGCCGGTCAGGACCTCCTGGTGGCCCAGGACAGCGACATCGCCGGCCCGGCGGACCTGGACGGCAAGATCCTGTGCTCGGTCACCGGCTCGACCTCCGCCGAGAACGTCAAGGCGGAGGTCCCCGGGGTGCAGCTGCAGGAGTACGGCACCTACTCGGAGTGCGTCGAGCAGCTGTCCAACGGCACCATCGACGCCGTGACCACCGACGACGTGATCCTGGCGGGCTTCGCCGCCCAGGAGGCCTACGCAGGCAAGCTCAAGGTCGTGGGTGCCCCCTTCAGCACCGAGAACTACGGCGTCGGCCTGAACCAGGATGACGACCGCTGCGAGGACGTCAACGCAGCCCTCACCGAGCTCTGGGAGGAGGGCACGATGGAGCAGATCATCGACGACAACGTCGGCGCGGCGGGCTTCACGCCCAACCCCGAGACCAACCCGGCCGAGGCAGGCGGGCACTGCGCCTGATCGGCTAGCCGACCGGCATACTCTCTTGGCTGTTCAGGGAGTATGCCGGTCGTGCCGGTTCACCGACCAACGCACCCACCGGGAGTCCCATGACTGAGCTGATTGAGGAGTACCAGCTCCTCGACGCGTTCTGGATGACCATCAAGCTGACCGCCTACTCCGCCGTGATCTCGCTGATCCTCGGCACCATCCTGGCCGTGATGCGGGTCTCGCCCGTGCGGATCTTCGAGTGGGTCGGCACCACCTACGTCACCCTGCTCCGCAACACCCCGCTGACGCTGATCGTGCTGTTCTGCAGCCTCGGGCTGTGGGGTCAGCTGGGCATCGAGCTCGCGTCCCGGGACTCGCCGACCTTCATCGTCGACAACGGGTTCCGGCTCGCCGTGCTGGGCCTGAGCGTCTATCACGCGGCGTTCGTCTGTGAGGCGCTGCGCAGCGGTGTCAACACCATCCCGCTGGGGCAGGCCGAGGCCGCCCGGTCGATCGGTCTCACCTTCACCCAGAGCATGACCCAGGTGATCCTCCCGCAGGCCTTCCGCGGGGCGATCACGCCGCTGGGCAACGTGCTGATCGCGCTGACCAAGAACACGACGGTCGTCGCGGCCATCGGTGTGGCCGAGACGGCCTACCGGATGAAGGCGATTGCCGAGTTCGAGCCCTCCCTGCTGATGGTGGGCTTCGCGATCGTGGCGCTCGGCTTCGTCATCCTGACCCTCCCGATGGGCATGCTCACCAGCTACCTGTCGGCCCGACTGGCGGTGAAGCGATGAGTGACACGACACGCGTCCTGTTCGACGCCCCCGGACCGAAGGCGCGGATGCGCTACCGGATCATGGCCGTCATCGGGGCCCTGGTGATCCTGGGCCTTCTCTACGTCGTCTACGGGCGGCTGGAGGAGAAGGGACAGCTCACCGCCGCCCGGTGGGACTGGATCCTGGACGGGAGCGCCTGGACCAACTACCTCCTCCCGGGCATCTGGGACACGCTGCGCGCCGCGGCGATCTCGATCGTGCTGTCCATGGTCCTGGCCCTGGTCCTGGCCATGGCCCGTATGTCGGACGTCGCACCGCTGCGCTGGCTCGCCAGCGTTGTCGTGGAGTTCTTCCGCGCGGTGCCGGTCCTGATCATGATGCTGTTCATGTTCTGGTTCCTGGTCCACCGCGGCTGGTTCCCGGACAGTCTCAACCCGATGATCGGCGTGGTCTTCGGACTGACGATGTACAACTCGGCGGTGCTCTGCGAGGTCATCCGCAACGGCGTGGCCTCCCTGCCGGCCGGTCAGCGCGAGGCGGGCCTGTCCATCGGGCTCTCCCCCGCCCAGGTGCGTCGCACGATCCTCATCCCGCAGTCGCTGACCGCGATGCTGCCGACGCTGGTCAGCCAGATCATCGTCATCACCAAGGACACCGCGCTCGGTTACCTGATCCTCTACCCGGAGCTGGTCACCCGTGCACGGCAGCTCGGCTCGGCCGAGTCCGCGACACTGCCTGCGTATGTCGTGGCGGCGGTGCTCTTCATCCTCATCAACTACACGCTGAGCAAGATCGCCGAGGCCGTCGAGAACCGCCAGCGCCGCCGCAACCGGAGCGCCGGCAAGGTCGGCGACGCCAACGAGCCGCCACCGGTGGCCCCCGCCATCGTCCCCAGCGGCGGCGGACACGGCGGGTTCGGCGGATAAGACCCCGCCCACTGCACGACGAACGGCCCGGATCTCGCGTTGAGATCCGGGCCGTTTGTTGTCGGCTCCCCCGGTTGGACTCGAACCAACAACCTGCCGGTTAACAGCCGGCTGCTCTGCCAATTGAGCTACAGGGGAAGGTGCCATCCCCAAAGGGGCAGCGAGGAGAGACTCTATCACGCACTGAGCGGGGGCAAGCCACTCTGGTCGCGCAGTGTGGCGCGTGCCACGGCGACCTCTGCGGCCAGCTCGGAGTCCTCCGGGTCGTTCCCCCTGCCGGGCACCACCTGCTCCTGGAGCTCGCGCGTGGCGAGGTCCTTGCGGATCGCGACCCGGGTCTTGCGGCCAGGCCCCAGGTCGACCTCACGCACGAGCACGACGCTGGCCTGGACCCGGTCCCGGAAGGCGTCGGTGAAGATGCGGGCACCCGAGCCGGTGAAGCTCCACCGGGTGGGTGCGCCCTCCCCCACCCAGGTGACCCGCAGGACGTCCGACTCCGGGTCCCAGGTCCCCGCCTCGACCTCCAACCATCGACGCGAGAGGGCCACGTCGGCGTCGTCACCGACGACCGCCACCCGGGTGCGGCTGGCCAGCACCCACCGGCCGGTCAGCCGGTCCTGGGCGGCGGCGAGCAGCCGGTCGCCCTCCGGCACGCCGGCAGATCGCACCGCCTCAGGCAGAGCGTCAGCGGTGCGACGTCGTCCCCAGGCCACGGCTCACTCCATCTGGGCGCGCAGCCGCGCCCGCTCGCGGTACAGCACGGACAGCTTCTCGGCCAGGGCGCGCTCCTCCGGGCTGCCGGGCTCGGCCCGCTGCAACCCGCTCAACGCATCCGCGATGCGACCGGCGACGCCGGCCTCCTGGACCCGGGTCACGAGCGAGTCGACATAGCGTCGCGGCGGCAGGCCGCTGGCCGTCTCGAGCGTCACCGGCAGGGCAGCGACCGCCATCTCGTGGACCAGCGGACGGGCCTCCTCCCGGGTCGCGCTGGACACGGCTGCGGCCCACCCCTGGCTGCTCAGCGTCCGGGCCGTCGCCAGGCCCCCGCCGGCACGGACCCCCTCGAGCACCGCGCGGTGGGCCGGCGCGCGCAACCCCTCGGTCGGGAGGTCGGCCACCACCTGCTCGTCCAGGGTCCCGGGATACTGCAGCACCACCTGGAGCAGCTGCCGCTCGGCGGCCACCAGCGGGTCGCGCAGGTCGGGCACGGGCAGGGTCGGTGCTTGGGATGGCGGCTCGCCGTTCGGAGGGCCGGCCGGGCGCTGCTGCGGACGGTGCGGGGACCGCTGCGGAGCCTTGGCGGCACGCGCCACCTCCGAACCCACGCGCTCGACGGGCATGCCGAGCCACCCGGCGACCGTCCGGACGTACTCCGGCCGCAGCGCGGTGTCCCGGATCCTGGCGAGGATCGGAGCGGCCGCTCGCATGGCCGAGACGCGCTCCTCGGCACGGTCCAGGTCATAGGGGGCGATCGTGGAGCGGACCGCGAACTCGAACAGCGGCACGGCGCCCTCGATGAGGTCGCGCACCGCCTCGTCGCCCGCGGACTGACGCAGGTCGTTGGGGTCCTGGCCGGCGGGCGCCACCGCGACGAAGGACTGGCTGGCCCAGCGCTGGTCCTCGGCGAAGGCGCGCATGGCGGCCTTCTGCCCGGCGGCGTCCCCGTCGAAGGTGAACACCACCCGGGCCGGGGACAGCCCCTGCTCGTCACGCAGGATGCGGCGCAGCATCTTGATGTGGTCGACGCCGAAGGCCGTCCCGCACGTCGCGACAGCAGTGTCGATCCCGGCCAGATGGCACGCCATCACGTCGGTGTAGCCCTCCACGACGACCGCCCGGCGCTGCTCGGCCATCGACTTCTTGGCCAGGTCGAGCCCGTAGAGGACCGAGGTCTTGCGGTAGATCGGGGTCTCGGAGGTGTTGAGGTACTTGGCCTGGATCCGGTCCTCGTCGAAGATCCGGCGGGCGCCGAAGCCGATCGTGTCGCCCGTGATGTCGCGGATCGGCCACAGGACGCGCCCACGGAACCGGTCGTAGAGCCCCCGGCCCCGGGCGGACAGCCCACTGGTCACCAGCTCGTCCTCGGTGAACCCCTTGGCCCGCAGGTGCCGGGTGAGGGCCTCGCCGGACTGGGGGGCGTAGCCGACCTGGAAGAGCGCCGCGTCGTCGAGTCCGAACCCCTTGGCGCTCAGGAAGTCCCGGGCAGTCTGCCCCTCGGGGCTCTCGGCGAACGCGCTCGCATAGAACTCGGCTGCGGCCCGGTGCGCCTCGACGAGTCGGGCCCGTCGCCCGAGCCCACCCTCGCCGTCGCGCCGACCACGGCCACCGGAGCTCTCGTCATACCGCAGCTCCATGCCCAGCTTGCCGGCGAGCCGCTCGACCGACTCAGCGAAGGTCAGGTGGTCGATCTTCATGACGAAGGAGATGACGTCGCCGCCCTCGCCGCAGCCGAAGCAGTGCCAGGCCCCGACCGCCGGCCGCACGTTGAAGGAGGGCGTCTTCTCGTCGTGGAACGGGCACAGGCCCTTGAGCGATCCCGTGCCGCCCGGGCGCAGGGTGACGTGCTCTCGCACGACGTCCTCGATGGAGGTGCGCTCCTTGACGGCCTGCACGTCCTCGGGCCTGATCAGTCCGGCCACCGACCCTCCTTCCCGGTTGCCGTGAGTCTAGGACGTCACGCTGTCACGCCGGCGAGGTTCTCCCCAAGGCGGGGTCTCCTCAACCGCTCAGACCAGGAAGCCGCGCAGGTCGGCCACGAAACGCTCCGGGTGCTCCAGGTGCGGGCTGTGTCCGCAGTCCTCGTAGACGACCTCGGTGAAGTCGCCCGCGGCCTCCAGGACCGAGCGCAGCTGGCTGACCATCGGCTGGGTCGGGCAGACGTCCTCGCCGGGGTAGCCGGGGATGGCGCCGAGCTTGCCCAGCTGGGCGAGGTCGAACATCGAGGTGTCCGAGACGATCTGGTCGTCGGCGCCGCGGATCCACAGCACCGGCGGCGCCGGGTCGAGGTCGCCGAACGCGCGCTGGTTGAGGTACTTGGGCGAGAGGGCGTTGTTCGTGCCCGTGGTCCCCGGAGCCAGCCCCGGCCAGTTCTGCGAGGTGGTGCTGTCACCGGGGTAGATGTCGTCGCCGACCTTGGTGTCCAGCATCCCGTCGAGGTAGCGCTGCTCGACCTCGGGGTCGAAGGTGAAGCCGGGCTTGACGTAGAAGGCGCGCATGGTGGTGATCGGGCTGGTGGGGTCCTCGCCCCGGTCGCCCTCGTCCAGCCGCTTGCAGAAGTCCGGGTTGGCGGTGCCGCCGCCGGACCCGGCGAAGTCCGCCGCCGTGGGGGTGCCGTCCAGCCCGTGGGTGCCGCCGAAGCCGTAGGGCGAGCCGCTGGCCTCGAGGACCAGTCGCCTCACCCGGTGGGGATGGTCGATCGCCAGCTGCAGCACGATGTTGCCGCCGGCCGACCAGCCCAGCAGATCGACAGGCTCGGTGATCCCGAGGGTGTCCAGGAGCGCGACGACGTCGTCGGAGAAGTCGGCCATCCCCCGGGTGGCGTCGATGGTCTTGCGCTCCGACCCGCCGTAACCGCGGTAGTCCGGCGCGATGACCCGGTAGGTGTCGGAGAGCTCCTCCATCAGTGCGTCGAAGAAGACCGACGAGCTCACGTTGCCGTGCACGAGCACGAGCACCGGCGCCGTCGGGTCACCCGCCTCCCGCACGCAGGTGTTGAGCCGGTCCGTCTGCACCATGCGGGCGCTCACGCCAGAGGTCGTCATGGCCAGATCATGGCAGACGTCAGTGACATGATCGGGACATGGCCGCGTCCAAGACCCCAGCCATCGCGCTCGAGGTGGGCGAGCGCACCGTGCGCCTCTCCAACCCCGACCGCGTCTACTTCCCCGAGGGCGGCCACACCAAGCTCGACCTCGCCAACTACTACCTGTCGGTGGGCGACGGCATCGTCAACGCGCTGCGCGAGCGCCCATGCATGCTGCACCGCTTCCCCGAGGGCATCGAGGGCGAGAAGGTCCACCAGAAGCGGCTCCCCCACGGGGCGCCCGACTGGGTCGAGACGGCTCACGTCACCTTCCCGCGGTGGAACCGCACCGCCAACGAACTGTGCGTCACCGAGCTGGCCAGCGTCATCTGGGCGGTGCAGATGTCGACCGTGGAGTTCCACCCGTGGAACAGCCGCCGCGCCGACGTCGAGCGGCCCGACGAGTGGCGCATCGACCTGGACCCGGGCGAGCAGTGCGAATTCGCGACGGTCAAGCGGGTGGCCGGTGTCGCCCAGGAGGTGCTGGACGAGCTCGGCGCGACCGGCTGGCCCAAGACCACCGGCAGCAAGGGGCTGCACATCTACGTCCGGATCCCCCCGGACCACGGTTTCCAGGACGTCCGCCGCGCCGCCCTGGCGTTCGCGCGCGAGGTCGAGCGCCGCACCGACGACGCGACGACCACCTGGTGGCGCAAGGACCGCGACCCCACCCAGGTCTTCGTCGACTACAACCAGAACGCCAGAGACCACACCATCGCCGCGGCATACTCCGTCCGGGGCAGGCCCGACGCCCGGGTGAGCGCCCCGCTCACCTGGGACGAGGTCCCCGACGTCGACCCGGCGGACTTCACGATCACGACGATGCCCGAGCGCTACGCCGAGCTGGGCGACCTGCACGCGGGCATCGACGACGCCGTCTTCGACATCGCACCCCTGCTGGAGTGGGCCGACCGGGACGAGGCCGAGGGCGCCGAGCCGGTCCCCGACCCGGACGACTGACCTGCGGTATGCCGTGGTGCCGGTCCCCCGTGCACCAGGCAGTCCCCGGGTGGTTCAGTCCCGCACCGTGTCGCTCGCCGGCAACGACAGCCGGAGCACGAGCAGGTCATCACCGACCAAGGTGAACTGGGCCGGGTTGAGGAACGCTTCCATCAGCACGGGCGAGGCCGTCTCGGCTCCGGTGCACTGCCCGTCGGCCTCCACGACGGTCTCGACGCCCTCCGCTGGCACCGTGCCGCCGGTGGCGTCCACACCCTCGGTCCGCACGGTCACCAGCTCGCAGTCGTCGTAGGCGAGTACCAACGTGTCCGGGAAGTCGTCCGCCCAGCGCAGACCCAGCCGGGACGGGTCGTCCGTCAGATCCCCGAGCACGCCACCGCCGTCCACCCACTCCAGCAGCGTCCAGCCGGTCCCGGCGAGCTCCTCGTTGCTCGGGGCGCGCTCGGGCAGCGAGGTGTCGACCCCGGCCGGGTCCGCGCCGACCCGCACGAAGTCGAGCCGGGCCAGCCCCACGCCGCTGACGGGAGGTGGCTCCTCGACACCGGCCCACGAGGTGTCGACCGACAGCAGCAGCCACTCATCCCCGAGCTGGTGGAGGGAGCCACCGTGGCTGAGCACGTCGATCCAGAAGTCCTCGGCGGTCTGCGCCGGCTCAAGGCACCCCTGGTCGTCCGTGGCCAGGTCCCCCGGGGGGAACGCCCCAGCATCGGTCAGGGTGAGCCCCTCCTGGAACCAGCCGCCCCCGCAGTCGTCGGCCCCGAAGCCCCAGCCCCGGGCCGGGAGGTCCTGGCCGGCGAAGGAGAACGTGGTCTCCGCGGCGGAGCCGACGACCTCGGCGGAGGTCTGGTCGCTCGCCCAGATCTCGTCCCGCAGCATCCAATCGGTCCCCTCGAGCTCCTCCGCGGAGGGCACCTGCAGACCGTCGGGGGCCTCGGGAGGGTCCGCAGTGGCGTCCGGTGCGGCCAGCACGAAGGTCGTGGACCCCGCGGGCAGGGTCGCCACGCCGATCTCGTCGGAGCCGTCCGAGCCACCGAGCACCGTCTGCCACACCAGGCCGCCCACCGCCGCGAGCGCCACCACGCCCAGGGCGCCGGCACCCGCCCGCTTGCGGGTCCGCCGCCGGCGGCCGGTGGCCCAGGTGTCGTCCGGCTGGAGCACCCGGTCCTGGCCGGTGCCGGAGGCCTCGTCGAGCAGCACCCGCAGGTCGTCCTCACGGTCGCTCATCGCCATCACTCCTCGTCTCGTCCGACGGTCTGCGGCGCAACCAGCTCCGAGCGCATCCGCGCCACCGCCTGGTGGCACAGGCTCTTGACGGTTCCGACCGCGACACCCATGACCTCGGCGGTCTGCGCCTCGGTGAGGTCCTCGAAGTAGCGCAGCACCAGCGCCGCACGCTGCCGCGGCGGCAGGGACCTGAGCACCGCGTGCACCTCCGCGTCCCTGGCCCGGGCCTCGGCACCGTCGCCGACGACCCGCTCGGGCACCGGGTCCGACACGACCTCGTGCCTGCTCCGGCGCCACCACGAGATCCGCTGTCGATAGATCACCGTGCGCACGAAGGCCTCCGGATGCGTGACCGACTCCCACTTCTCCGCGAGCGCGACCAGCGCCTCCTGGAGCAGGTCCTCGGCCAGGTCCGGGTCGCCGCACATCAGCCGGGCCGCCCGCCGCAACCGCGATTGCTGGGACAGCACGAACTCGCTGTAGGCGGGGTCGGTCGTCACCACGGCGGCTCTCCTCTCACCCGGGGCCGGTGCTCTCCCCCACTCTGTCGTCCCCGGAGGCCGAAAGGTTCAGTCCGCCTCGCGACGCGCGGCAGTATGCCGTGCGCCCGGCCCCCGACCAGCACCACCCGGTCCGTGGTCACATCCCGGCACCAGCCGGTCCGAGGTCACCACCCGGAGCCGGAGACGACGCAGCCCCCGGCGCAGCACGCGCCGGGGGCTGTGGTCGAGTCAGCGGGGACTGCTCAGCAGTTCTCCTCTTCCCACGCCGTGATGGCGTCGGTGGCCTCGGTGACCGCGTTGATGTCGATGCTGGCCGGGTCGGACTCGACCAGGCCGAGCTGCTCGATGACGACCTCGATGTCGTCCTTGATCTCGTCCGGAGCCTCGTCGACGACGTCCTCCAGGGCGGTCTTCACCGCACCCGGGTCGTTCATGTCGATGTCCTCCGGCGCGGCGTCGCAGAAGCTGTTGCCCCCGCAGGCGGTCAGGGCCGGGACCATCAGGGCCACCGCCAGGACACCAGTCATCACACGCTTCATCAGATTTCCTCCCAGTGAAGTCGGTGCGGCGACGAGATGCCCCCTGGGGCACCGACTTCCGGCGAATAGCCTAAACGACGGCTGGGACCGCCATGGACAACTGCTGGGTGGCCAGGGTGCGGCGTTGGTCACGTCCCACGGTGCAGGCCGCCACACGGGGCCACCCGTCCGACCGGGGCGTGCTCGGCGCACCGCTGTCAGGACTTCCGCGGCACCGCCGTCGCTCCGTGCACCGCCAGGGCCCGCACGTCCGACAACGACGCCACCTGGTCCACGACCGCCCGCAGCTGCGCCGCCTCGTCGCCCGACCGGCGGGCCTCCGCGCGGGCCTGCCGGTGCAACGGGTCCATCTCCTCCGGGTGGTCGAGGTAATGACGCACGAGCTCTCCCACGACCGCGCGCTGCCGCTCCATCAGGTCCAGCCGTTCGTCGCTGCGCATCACGTAGTGCGCGGCGATCCCCTTGAGCACGGCGGTCTCGGCCCGCACCCCGTCCGGCACGACCAGGTCGGCGGCATAGCGGGTGAGCACCCCGTGACCGTGACGGGCGCGGGTGCTGTCCTCCACGGTGCGCACGAACCGCCCGATGAGCCGGCTCGTCATGTCCTTCAGCGCAGCGAGGTCCGCGCGGCTGCCGTCGTGGGAGGCCGGGACCCACCCCGAGCCGAGGAGCCGTTCCAGCGCCCCGCCCAGCACGTCACCTGCCAGGTCGGGCGCGTAGGTGTCCCTCGCGACGGTCAGCACGACCACCTGCTCGACCTCCGAGCGCAGGGCCGCGGGGTCGATACGGCCGGAGGCGATGCCGTCCTCCACGTCGTGCACGCAGTAGGCGACGTCGTCGGCCCAGTCCATCACCTGGGCCTCCAGGCAGCGACGGCCCGGCTCGTCCGGCGCACCCTGGCGTAGCCACGCGAAGACCTCGGCGTCGTCGGGATAGACCCCGAACTTGTGGGTGGGCGTCGGCGCGGCGCCGCGGGGCCAGGGGTACTTGGTGGCGGCGTCCAGGCTGGCCCGGGTCAGGTTGAGCCCGGCCGACCGGCCGTCGGCGTGCGAGCGCTTGGCCTCCAGCCGGGTCAGCACCCGCAGGGTCTGCGCGTTGCCCTCGAAGCCGCCGATGTCCCCGGAGATCTCGTCGAGCGCGGCCTCCCCGTTGTGACCGAAGGGCGGGTGCCCGATGTCGTGCGCAAGACACGCGGTGTCGACGAGGTCGGCCGAGCACCCCAGGGCGGCGCCGAACTCGCGACCGATCTGCGCGACCTCCAGGGAGTGGGTCAGCCGGTTGCGTACGAAGTCGTCAGAGCCCGGGGAGACCACCTGGGTCGTGGCCGACAGGCGCCGCAGGCCCGCCGAGTGGATGACCCGGCCCCGGTCGCGGGCAAAGTCGTCCCGGTCGAGCCGCTTCTGCGCGGGGTCCTCGGCGACCCACCGCTGGCGGTCGTGCGCCGTGTAGCCGTCTCCTCCCACAGTCCGCGAGCCTAGTGGGTGGGCCGCGCCTCCTCTCAGCGCGTTCGGGTCAGGCCCCGGGACGGACCACGCCCGACTCGTAGGCATAGACGACCGCCTGGGCCCGGTCGCGCAGGCCCAGCTTGGACAGCACCTTGCCGACGTGGGTCTTGACGGTCTGCTCCGCCACGAACAGCCGCCCCCCGATCTCGGCGTTGGACAGCCCGGCGGCGACCAGCTCGAGCACCTCGCGCTCGCGGGGCGTGAGCGTCGCGAGCTCCGCGCTGGGCCGGACGTCCGAGCGGCGCCGGGTGACCTCCTCGATGAGCCGCCGCGTCACCGACGGCGCCAGCAGCGCCTCGCCGGAGGCCACCAGCCGCACCGCCCGGATGAGCTCCTCGGCCGGGGCGTCCTTGAGCATGAAACCGCTGGCGCCCAGCCGCAGCGCCTCGTAGACGTAGTCGTCGATGTCGAAGGTGGTCAGCATCAGCACGCGCGGCGCGGGGTCCAGGCGCCGCCGGAAGATCTCGGCCGCCGCGTCCAGCCCGTTCATCTCCGGCATCCGGACGTCCATCAGCACCACGTCGGGCTTGAGCCGGACGACCTCGCGGACCGCAGCCGCCCCGTCGGGGGCGTCCCCCACGACCTGGATGTCGGGCTGGGCCGCCAGCAGGGCACCGAAGCCCTGCCGGACCATGGCCTGGTCGTCGGCGATGAAGACGGACACCATGCCGCTCAGCCTACGGCCCCCGCCCGCGCGGGCAGGGTTGCCTCCACGAGCCAGCCTCCGTCGCCTGCTGGACCGGCGCGCAGGGTGCCGCCGACAGAGGCGGCGCGTGCTGACATACCGGGTATGCCGTGCCCTCCGCTGCCCGAGGTGTCTCGCGGGTGCCCGTGGCCGGGTCCGCTGGCCACCCGGACCCGCACCTCGTCCCCGTAGTCGACGTCGACCCGGACCGGTGCCCCGGGTGCGTGGCGGGAGGCGTTGGCGAGGGACTCCTGCAGCACCCGGAAGAGGACCATCGCGGTGGATGACCCGGGCTCGGTCTCCCCGGTGACCGACCAGCTGAGCTCGACGCCGGCCTCGCTGGTGGAGCGCAGCAGTCGCAGGACGTCCTCGGTCCCCGGCTGGGGCGCCTGCTCCGGTGCGTGGTCCTCGCTGCGCAGCACGCCGAGCATGGCGCGCACCTCGTTGAGCGCCTCGCGCGCCTGCCCGGCCACCGACTCGAACTCGGCGGCCACCTCCGGGGTGACGCCGTCGAGGCGGTACTGCGCCGACTGCGCCTGGACCACGACCAGGGACATCCGGTGCGCCACGACGTCGTGCAGGTCCCGGGCGATCCGGGTGCGCTCCTCGGCGAGGATGGCGCGGGCCGCCTCGACCTCCGCCCGGCGGGTCTGCTCCTCGGCGCGCTGCGCCTGCTCGGCCGCCTCGCGACGGGAGCGGAACAGGCCCCGCAGCAGCAGGCCCAGTCCGAGGAAGGCGGCCGCCCCGAAGACCCAGCCCGGCGCCATACCGGAGGGCAGGTGGGCCAGGAAGAGGAAGGCGGTACCCAGGAAGGTGAGCCCGACCCGTTCCGGGGTCTCGGTCACACCCACCGCGATCAGCAGGGCGAGCAGCACGATGAAGGCGCTGATCTGCCACGGGAAGCCCTCGGCCGAGGTGGTCAGGTCGGACGTCTGCGGAATCCCGACGCCGGGACTGACCGACTCGACAGTGGGGCCGGTGCCCGGCGGCAGGGGCGGGAAGACCAGCGGGATGATGGCCGCCGGGATCACCCAGGCGATCCAGCCGAGGAAGGGCGCGACGCGCAGCCAGATCAGCGGCAGGACGCCCAGGGCCGCGACCATCGGCCACAGGCTGCCCGGGACCTCGTGGGTGAGCCCGACGGTCGGCCAGGCGATGGCCATCATGATCGCGGTCGCCAGCCAGACCAGCAGGATCCCGTGGCGGGTGGCGAAGTCCAGCCCGCGGGACCCGACCCAGCGGATCGGGCGCACCACGAGCCAGTTCACCGGGCGCACCGTGACCCAACTCAGGGCACGGCCGAACCCGCGCACCAGGCGCCCCAGACGTCGTCTCATGATTCGACGGTATCCGCCGGGGACGCAGACTCCTGTCATACCTGGGAGTGAGATCGGGACGCGCCCGGGGCAGCCGGATTGCCCCTGGCGCGGGCGGAGGCGGCACTAGGCTGGAGCGCCGTGACGAGGACGCCACAGCGGATGCGGTGGATGGATCTGCTGCGCGGAGGCGCCGTGGTCCTGGTCGTGCTCTTCCACGCGGCCACCGCTCCGGGCGTCCCCGACGCGCTCCACGTCTTCAACGACGCCGTCGGCAGCCTTCGGCTGGGGGCGCTCTTCCTCGCCTCCGGGCTCCTGCTGGACCGGTCCCTGGCCAAGGGGACGGCACGGTACTTCTCCGGCAAGGCGCGACTGATCGTGTGGCCCTACCTGCTGTGGAGCGCGGTGATCATGCTGCCCCTGCTCGGGTGGAGCCGCGGGCTCGACCCGGCCTGGTGGTTCTACCCGCGCGGCAGCCACACCTGGTTCCTGAGCGCCCTCGCCGGGATCTACGTCATCGCCTGGCTCACCCGCCGCGTCCCACCCGGCTGGACGGCACTCGGACTGCTCGCCGCCAGCCAGGTCATCGACCGGGGGGCCTTCGATCTCGCGCCCTACCTGCACGAGGTCACGTGGTGGGGCACGTTCTTCATGCTCGGGGTCGTGCTGGCCCGGCACGTCGACGCCGTGCTGGCCGCTCCGGTCTGGGTGTTCGCTGTCGGGGCCGGCCTCACGGTGCTCTGGTCGGTGCTCAACGTGCTGCCCCCGGGCATGCCTGGCAAGACGGTGCTCAGCGCGGTGATGACCGCGATCGGGATCGGCACGGTGGTGTGGGCGCTGCACCGTCTGCCGCGCGTGTGGCCGGTGACCCTGGTCGAGCGACTGGGGCAGCGGTCCATCGTGACCTATCTGGTGCACCTGCCGGTCCTGAAGGTCCTGGTTCTCCACCTCGGGTGGCCGTTCCAGGGCTGGTTCGGCTACCTGTCCCTGGTCGCGGTGCTCCTCCTGGTCTGCACCGCGGCCACCCGGCACTACGCCCGGCTCAGCTGGCTCTTCGAGTGGCCCGGGCCGGCAGCGAGGCAGCGCAAGGTCATACCCAGGGGTGAGGCCGCCACCGCTGCACGCTGATCCGTGCGCCCCGATCTGGCTCTGCCGGGGGACCCGGTCCCGCACTCCGGCTTCCTAGCGTCGAGGCATGTTCCCAAAGACCGCTGCCCCGCCTCCCCGGGTCGCGTCGACCCTGACCGTCGGCACGGCGACCGTGCTGTCGATGCTGCCTTCCCTGCTCCCCCGCACCGCCGTGGTGCAGGGGCTGCTCACCGGCGCCCTCGTGCTGGTGGCCCTGGCCGCTCTGTGGATGGTGCGGCGGGTGCTGGCGACTCGGGCGGACAACGGCCAGGGGCGGGCCGCCTCGGCGTACGCCACCCCGGCGCACGCTGCCCCGAGTCGCCCGGACCCGAGTCGCCCCGCATGGCTGGTCCTGGGCGGCAGTACGACGGTCGTTGTGCTGCTCGCCTGGCTGGCCCAGACCCACCTGACCACCCGGGCCGCCGCGCTCGGCATGCCCGGCCCGCACCCGACATACTGGCTGGTCGCCGTTCTCGTGGCGTTCCTCGTGCTGGCGGCCGGGATGACGATCGCCGCGGGCGTCCGGCGGCTGGCGCGGGTCACCCGGCTGCGTGGGCCCGTCCCGCTCGCGGCGGTGCTGCTGGCGGGCGTGACGGTGACCACGGCCGCGACCGCGCCCGCGGACCTGCTGGCACCGCTGCGCAAGACCCTGGATGCCGACCATGTCATGCTCGCCCCCTCCGCGCTGGGTGCGTCCCGGTCCTTCGTGCTGGTCACCGAGGCGGCCACGCCCGAGGCCGGAGCCGATCTGGCCGTGGAACGGATGGTCGCGGACGGCGGCCTGGAGCGGGGGGCCGTCCTCATCGCGCTGCCCACCGGGAGCGGGTGGGTCAACGGGGACGCGGTTGAGGCCGTCGAGGCGCAGCTCGGCGGGGACGTCGCGGTGGTCTCCGCGCAGTACGGCGACCTGCCCAGCTGGTGGAGCTTCCTCATCGACCGGGAGCCGGCCATGCGGTCCGCGGACGCCCTCGTGTCCGGGGTGCTGGACGAGGTGGACGCGCTGCCCGCGGACGAGCGGCCGGACGTCTACCTGCTCGGTGAGTCCCTCGGGGCGCTGGCCGGTCAGGAGGCCCTGGCCGGCGTGGACCCGCAGGCCGTATGCGGTGTGGTCTGGTCCGGCTCGCCCGGCGGCGCGCTCTCCGGTCACCCGCGCGAACGCAGCCTGCAGAACGCGGACGACCCGGTCGCGCACCTCACGGTGGGGACCGCGTGGGAACCTCCGCGGGACTGGCCTGCGCTGTGGCTGCCCGGCCTGAGCTATGCCACGACGGTCCTGGACCTCCCGGCCTCGTTGGACCCGGAGCCGGGGCACGGCCACCGGTACGGCCCCGAGCAGGACTGGTCACTGCCGGAGTGCTGATCGGCTCGGCGCTGGCGGGTGGCGGTCGTCGCGGCCGTCAGTCGCGGCGCCCGCCGGTGCCCACCTCGATGCCGGTGTCGGCCGAGCGGCGCCCGGTGACGAAGGCCATCGCGCGTCGGGCGCCGGAGGCGATGACCGGCATCAGCGGCCGGGGCGGCACGTCGCGGTAGCCGCCCTTGGCCAGGTCGGCGTGCCGCTCGAAGTAGGAGTAGGACGCGCGGTCCCCGGTGCGCAGCCAGGACCAGCCGACCGACGCGACGTAGAGCGGGAGGAAGGGCAGTCCCAGGCAGGCCATCCACTGCCGGCTGTGCGCCTCCTCGTGCTCGAGCAGCTGGGGGCGCCGCGCGCAGAGGTCGTCGATGTCGTGGCGGGTGAGGACCACGTCGCCGACCGTGAACGCGCTGCCGGCGGGGAAGCGCCAGCGGTAGTGCTCGGCCAGGAAGAGCTTGCGCGGCCCGCGCCGAACCTGGGCGCCGCCGACCCGGGCGATCCCCAGGCCGAGGAGCGTGGAGCCGTTGACCCAGTTCAGCCGGTGCCGGACCCGCACGGCCCGGGTCAGGTCCCCCTGTGGCGTCGGGGCGAGCGGGTCGACGTCGGGCTGCGGGGTGCTCATGGGTGACCAAACTACGGCACTCGTGACATCGTGGAGACATGTGCCGGAACATTCGTCCGCTGAACAACTTCGCACCGCCCGCGACCCGGGACGAGGTGCGCTCCGCCGCCCTGCAGTACGTCCGCAAGGTAAGCGGCGCCACCAAGCCGTCCCAGGCCAACCAGGCGGCCTTCGACCACGCCGTGGAGCACATCGCGCAGATCACCCAGGAGCTGCTCGACACCCTGGTGACCAGCGCTCCGCCGAAGGACCGGGAGGTCGAAGCTGCCAAGGCGAAGGCTCGCTCCGCGGCCCGGTTCGCCGGCTGACCCGCAGGTCGTAGGCTCAGGCTGTGTCCGACCTGCTGATCGATCCCCCCGAGCTCGCCGACCTGCTTGCCGCCGAGGACCCCGACGAGCGGCCGGTGCTGCTCGACATCCGCTGGAGCCTGGGTGCCCCGCCCGAGGACAACCGCTCCGAATACGTCGCCGGGCACATCCCCGGGGCCGCGTTCATGCACATGAAGCCCGGCCTGGCCGGCAAGCCCGCGGAGGACGGGCGCGGCGGACGCCACCCGATGCCCCGGCTCGTCGACGCGCAGGAGGCCTTCCGGGCCGCGGGGGTCACCGACGTCCGGCCGGTCGTGGTCTACGACGGCGCCACCTCCGTCGGCGCGGCCCGCGCGTGGTGGCTGCTCAACTTCTTCGGCAAGGACGAGGTGCGGGTCCTCGACGGCGGGTATGCCGCGTGGCTGGCCGCCGGGCTGCCGACCGAGACCGGTGAGCCCGAGATCGAGCGCGGTGACATCGTGCTCACCCCGGGCGGGCGCCGGCTGCTGGACGCCGACGGGCTCGAGCACTACCTGGACCGCCACCAGGTCGTCGACTCCCGGCCCGCTGACCGGTTCCGCGGGGAGAACGAGATCATCGACCCGGTCGCCGGCCACATCCCGGGGGCGATGAGCATCCCGGCGCTGAAGAACGTGGACGAGTCGGGCCGGTTCCTGCCTCCCGACGACCTGGAGCTCCGCTTCACCGCCCGCGGCATCAGGCCGGACAAGCGGACCGCGATCTACTGCGGCTCCGGCATCCAGGCCTGCCACATGGCGCTGGCCATGGAGGTCGCCGAGGTCGGCGTCTACGACCCGGCCGTCTACATCGGGTCCTGGAGCGACTGGATCACCGACCCCGAGCGCCCGATCGCCACCGGCCCCTGACCCACACCCATCTCCGACCGGGCGCACCGTGTTGCGGTCCTGAGGGCAACCGGGCGCGCCCCACCCCACCGGACGCACCGTATTGCGGTTCTGAGGGCCACCGGGCGCACCGTGTTGCGGCCCTGAGGGGCACCGGGTGCGCCGTATTGCGGCCCTGAGGGGCACCGGGCGCGCCGCGTTGCGGCCCACTAGCGTCCTGCGGTGCTAGACCCCGTCCCGCCCTGCTGCCCCTCGTGTGCTTTGGTCGTCTCGCGCACGAACCACCGACCGGTCTTCCCGCCGAGATGTTCGGGATTCGCCGGGCCGACCACCCGGAACCCGGCCTTCACCAGGACCCTCACGGAACCAGGGTTGAGGTCGGCGACCGCCGCCCGCACCGATCGCAGACCGTGGCGTTCCTCGGCGAGCCGGCACAGCTCCAGGACACCGGCCGTAGACTCCCGCACCTGCGGCCCGCTCGGCGACGCGGAACCCCACCTCCGGTGCGTCGCCGTCGATGTCCATCAGGTTGAACCGGCCGACCACCGATCCGTCCCCGCCGACCACTACATAGAACGCAGAGACGCCCGCCGCCTGCTCTGCCAGCAGGGCTGCGAAGCGCTCCGTGAAGCCAGCGAAAAAGGCCTCGCCACGGTCCGTGACGGTCCGGGCGAAGTACTCACGGTCTCCCGGTCGAAGGCAAGCACCGCATCGTGATGGCGGACATCGAGCGGAACCAGGTCGAGCATCACTCAACGATAGATCCGTGCCGCAATATTCTGCATTCCCCCTGGTCAGGGCTTTGTCGGTGGTGGCACGTATGTTTGATTCATGGAGCAGCAGACGGAGGTTCTGGACAGTGGGGTGACCGCTGGTGAGTCTGTTGCGCCCGAGGGGGAGGCGAGCGGTGCGGGTCGGGTGCGGTATGCGCCGGTGATCGGGACCGGTCCGTTGCGGGACTCCAACGCGGGGCCGTTGGTCCCGGAGCAGGATCTGGGGAGTATGCCGTCGGCCGGGGGCGCCGCGGAGGGCACCGGCGGTGGGGCACGAGGTGGCGGGGACGGGGATCGTGGGGTGGCGTTGACGGTCTCGGGGCATGAGGTGCCGGAGTTTGTGGCGGGGTCGGCGCACATGACGCAGATGTTGGCCGGACAGTTCCCGTTGGGCACGTTGGGTGAGGAGGCGTTGGGTGAGGCGGTCGGGGCGGCGCAGGCGTTGGTGGCGGCGGCGCAGTCGTTGTTGACCGCTGCGACGCATGAGGCGGTCACCCGGGGGTTGCCGGCCCAGTCCGGGCACAAGGTGGCGGACTGGATCACCACGTGGGCGCCGGGGATCGACCGGGCCGAGGCGTTGGCCACCGCCCGGGTCGCCGCCGCGTTGGACGACCCGCGGTTTGAGGCGTTGTCGGCGAAGGTGACCGACGGGACGGCGCGGGTGGCGAGGGCGAATGTGATCGTGCGGATGACCCAGGACCTGGCCCCGATCGCCACGCCGGAGTCGTTGCAGGCGGTGACCGACCTGATGACCGACGTGGTGGAGACCACCGGGGTCGCCGAGCTGACGAAGATCGCCTCGCGGGCCAAGGAGCAGCTGGTCGAGCCCGATGATGACCAGGATGAGGATGAGCAGCAGGCGTCCCGGCGGTTGTTGCGCAAGACCGGGACGGTGGCCGGGTTGACGGAGTGGCAGCTGCTGCTGGACGCCGAGGGTGAGGCGATCCTGGAGGCGGCCCTGGACCCGTTGTCCGCACCGAAGCCGGGCGCCGATGAGCACGGGGTGCACCGGTTGGATCCGCGGACCGCGGCGCAACGGCGAGCCGATGCGTTGGTGGAGATCATCGGCCGCGGTGTCGCCGCCGGTGAGGGTGTCCCGACCACGGAGAAGGCGAAGATCCAAGTCACCATCGACCACGAGGCCCTGGCCGGGAAAGTGCCCGGCGGTGGGCGCACCGGCACGGGGCAGCACCTGTCCGCCGGGACCATCCGCCGCCTGGCCTGCGACGCCCAGATCATCCCCATCGTCCTGGGCGGACCCTCCGAAGCCCTCGACGTCGGGGTGACCAGGCGGTTGTTCACCCCCGCGCAACGCAAAGCAGTCCTGTTGCGGGACAAAGGATGTTCCTTCCCCGGCTGCACCACGCCCGCGGGCTGGACCGACATCCATCACGTGATCCACTGGATCTTCGGCGGCGCCACCGACCTGTCCAACGCGGCCGCGCTGTGCCGTCGGCACCACGTCATCGTCCACCGGTACGGCTACACCGCCACCGTCACCCCCACCGAGGTCATCTGGCACCTCCCCGGCGGCCCCGACGCCCCGACCGGACCACTGGTCGACACCTGAACACCCCGCCCCCGACCCCGCCACCACCACCCGTGGCAGCGGGGTCACACCCCTGTGCGGGCTCACCGAAGGCGTGGCCGGCCGGACTGCGGGATCACTCCAGGATCGTGTCGGGCGGGCACTGCGGTCCGTCGAGGTGCCGGTCGCCGTTCAACGGCAGCAGTGCGGTGGCGCGGGCCCGGCCGAGGTTCCACTCGAGCCAGTCGGTCTCGCGCTCCTCCTCCGCCACCGACACGAGCACGCAGCCGGACAGCCCCTCCACGATCGCGGGGGTCGCGTCCGGTCCCAGGGACTCGAGGTAGTTGACGTCGATCTTGCCGGTCTCGAAGTAGCGATCGATGTTGCGCTGCGCCACCCACCCTTCGGGGTTCGCGAGGCCGAGCACCAGCAGGAACACCGCCCCCGAGACCAGGGCCGCACGGGGCAGCCACGCGCCGGAGAGCCGGATGCCGGCGACCATCACCAGCACGACGAGCAGGCCCAGCCACAGTTCGAACGCGTCCACCAGAACCCGCAGGACGGTGTAGCCGTAGGCCTCCTGGTAGAGCGACATCCGGTAGAGCGCCGACGCGACGACGACCAGGGTCAGCAGACAGAGCGCACCCAGCATGAGGCGCAGCACCTGCCGCTCCCGAGGGGTCTCCCGCGGGGCCCTGCGCACGGCGACCGCGATGGTGACCAGCATCAGCAGGGTCGCGACGACGAGCTGGCCGAAGCCCTGGTGGACGTACTCGGCATACGTCAGGCCGGTGGTCTCCTCCAGGTGGTCGTGCCCGCCCCACATCGCGGTGGCCTGCGCGACGAGGAACGCGGCGAAGACGGCGATGACCACACCAACCGGCACCTGCCACTCCCAGGCACGCTGCACCGGCCGCGGCTCGCCCGGCCCGACCGCCGCGACGCGCGGCGGGTTCAGCGCCAGGTAGCAGGCGGCCAGCACCAGTCCCCCGACCATGAACCAGGTGAACGCACGCAGCACCAGGGTGTCGGCGATCCGGACGTCGGGCAGTATGTCGGACACCCAGGTCCCGAAGAGGGCGTCACCGGAGGCGAAGAGGCCGACGAAGACGACGAGGAGGACCAGGGAGATCGCCGCGGTCCGCAGCGCGGGCCAGAGGACGTGGTGCTTGCTCGTCGCGGTGAGCGTGCGGCCGAGAAGCGGCAGACCGCGGAGCCCGCTGAGCACCCAGGAGACTCCCCCAGCCACCATGGCGAGCGGACGCCGGGCGTCGGTGAGGGCGGTCGTGACCAGCACGCCGGCCGACATCACCGCCAGCACGGCGACCCACTCGGCGGCACGGACGACGACCAGGGCACCCAAGCAGACGCACAACGCGGCCGAGACGACGGTCCACACCCGCGAGCGGTGAATCGACATCCGCAGGACGAGCGCCCCCGCCGCGATCAGGACCAGGAAGGTGCCGAGCCCGAAGAGACGATCGGGCAGGACCACTGCACCGAGCAGCCCGACGGCCAGCGACCCGAACAGTGCGACCGGGGCAGTGCGCAGGCTCTCCCGCTCCGGCCAGAAGCTCCCGAACATGGAGCCGATCACCGACGTCGTCGAGGCGTCAGGTGTCGCGTGGGCGGGCGGGGCGCCTTCCGCCGTGGGAGCGTGCGACCAGGTAGCGGTCCCGGCCCCCTCGGGGGTGGGAGCCTGCGGCGAGGTGGTGGACACAGTGGCCTCCTGGGTCGTGCGGTCGAGGGTGAACGCGGTGGCAGCAGACGTCGGCGGGTTCGTGCTGGCGGACGGCTGGGGATCAGTGGGCAGGTCGACCCGGATGCGGGCGCCCGTCTGACCCTCCGGGGCGGGAACGGCGACGATCGTGCCGCCGTGGAGCTCGCACACCCAGCGTGCGATGGCCAGTCCCAGGCCGGTGCCGCCGCCACTGGCGTCACCCGTGCCGAACCGGGCGAACAGGGACTCGGTGCGGTCGGGCGGGATGCCCGGCCCCTCGTCGGCGACCTCCAGCGACCAGCGGGCCCCGTCGTGGAGTGCGCTCGCGCGGACCCGCACGACGCCGTCGGCCGGGCTGTGCCGGGAGGCGTTGTCGAGGAGGTTGGCCACCACCTGGTGCAGGCGCGCCTCGTCCGCCCGGACCTCCAGGTCCGGCGGCGCCACGCTAACCTCGTAGCGGACCGGACGGCCTCCGACCTCGGACTCCTCGACCGCGCGGTGCAGCAGGTCGCGCACCGTGACCGGCTCCAGGTCCAGGGACACCGCTCCCCCGTCGACGCGGCTGACGTCCAGGAGGTCCTCCACCAGGGTGCTCAGACGCTCTGACTGGTTGAGTGCGGCCTGCAGGGCGGCATCGTCCGGTGTCACGACGCCGTCGACGAGGTTCTCGAGCAGGGCCCGCTGTCCCGCGAGCGGGGTGCGCAGCTCGTGCGAGACGGTCGCCACCAGCTGGCGCCGCTGCTGGTCGGCGGTGGCGAGGTCGTCCGCCATGGTGTTGAAGGCCCGGGCCAGGTGCCCGACCTCGTCGGCCGAGGTGGCGGTGACGCGGGCGCCGTAGTCTCCGCGCGCCATACGGCCGGC
>Ga0123333_10001337_pt1 | contig 26025 bp, 19 predicted proteins | sample BioC12SIPDNA_3_FD_89957 | JGI IMG/M metagenome (GOLD analysis project Ga0123333, IMG submission 89957) | Anaerobic biogas reactor microbial communites from Washington, USA - Biogas_R2_B C12 SIP DNA | ecosystem: Engineered > Bioreactor > Anaerobic > Unclassified | place: Washington, USA... | reverse complement strand
GTGGGCGACGGGCGGGTGCTGCGCCTGTGGACCAGCGCGCGCGACCTGGCGCAGCTCGTGACGATCGGGGTGGAGCACCCCGAGGTCACGTGCGACGTCGTGTACGGCGTGTCCGAGTGCCCCGAGGCGTTCTTCGCCAACGAGCGGGCCAGGCAGCTCGGCTACCGCCCTCGCGACCGCGCCGAGGAGAACCTGGCGCCGGGGCGCTCCTCGCCGGACGCGCTGCCCCCCGACGTCGGAGGCGCGTTCCTGGGCGGCGCCTACGCCGCGAGCGACCTGGCGGCGCCGTGGGAGGACGCGTGAGCGGCCCGGACGGCGCCAGGGGAGGACCGCCGCGCGGCCGGGCGGTCCCGTGGGAGGACCGATGAGGATCACGAAGGTCGAGACGATGATCGTCGACGTGCCGTTCGAGGACGGCGGCAGGGGCGAGGGCATCGGCCCGACCGTGTGGAACGAGCTCGAGATGATGCTCGTGCGGCTCGAGGACGACCGCGGGAACGTCGGCTGGGGCGAGGGCTTCGGCTACTTCGTCACCGACGCGACGAAAGCCGTCGTCGACCGGACGATCGCCCCGCTGCTCCTCGGGGCCGAGGTGCACGACGTGCCGGCCTGGAACCGCGCGACCCAGCGGCGCCTCCACCTGTTCGGCCGCTACGGCGTGACGATGTTCGCGATCTCCGGCGTCGACATCGCCTTGTGGGACCTCAAGGCCAAGCGCGAGCAGGCGCCGCTCCACGAGCTCCTCGCGCCCGGCGCCGCCGCCGACCCCGTGGGCTGCTACGCCAGCCTGGTGCGCTACGACGACACGGCCATCGCGCCGCGCGTCTGCGAGGAGGCGCTCGCGGACGGCTTCACCGACCTCAAGCTGCACGAGATCGCCCTGCCGGACATCGAGGCGTGCCGGCGCGCGGTCGGTGACGGCGTGCCGCTGGCGATCGACGTGAACTGCAACTGGAGCGTCGAGTCCTCGCGCGAGGCGATCCCGCGTCTCGTCGCGCTGGGCGCGAGCTGGCTCGAGGAGCCTACGTACCCGCCCGAGGGCTACGACGAGCTGAGCGCCCTGCGAGGCCGCGGTCTCCCCATCGCCGCCGGGGAGAACTGGTGCACCGCGGTGCAGTTCCGGGCCGCGTTGGCGGCCGGCGCCGTCGACGTGGCGCAGCCCAGCGTGACTAAGGTGGGCGGCGTCAGCGAGTTCCTCGCCGTCGCCGAGGCCTGCGCCGCCGCCGGCGTGGGCCTCCTGCCCCACAGCCCCTACTTCGGCCCCGGCATGCACGCCAGCCTGCACCTGGCGGCCGCGTTGCCCAACGTGGGGCAGCTGGAGTGGCTCTACGTGCGGCCCGACGCGTGGCCGGCGCCCCTCGAGCTCCTCCCCGGTGGACGCGTCGTCGTCCCCGAGGGGCCCGGGCTGGGCTTCGAGCCGGACCCGGAGGTGCTGAGCCGGTACCGGCGGGCCTGAGGGCGCGGCCACCCTGTAAGTTCCCCGTGCCACCCGCCGGGTTCGACTTGTCTGGCGCCAAGCGCTCGAGCCCAGGTGTGAAGATGGACTGCTACGTCTACGTACAAGAGAACCGACGTTTCGGGCTGCCGTTCGGCGCCGGGCGCGAGCTCAACAGCGTCGTCCGGTTCAAGGGCGCCGGCTCGCCGCCCGAGCCTCGCCGCGTCGTCATGGCGGAGCTGGGTCCGGCCTCGGACGGCTATCCGACGGTCGAGCGCTGGCGCTACAGCGACGACTGGGTCCCCGTCGCCGACGTCCACCGGCTCACTGAGCCGGTCGCCGGAGCACCGGTCCCCGCCATCGCCCCCGACCGCCTACAGGGCGAGGACCGCGAGCGGTTCGCCGCGGCGAGCCACAAGGCGGGCGACACCTACCTGATCAGGCCGGCGGACGCGGCGGGGTTCGTCACGCACTACGTGTTCCGGTCGGTCGCGGACGAGCGCGTCTGGATCGCGGAGCACGTCGGGGACGGCGACGGCTTCGGCAGCTACGACGGCCGACCCATCGTGTTCCGCGACGAGACGGCCAAGCTGCTACTGGGCAGCCTCGACACTACGCTCGTCGCGAGGGCGATGGGCGAGGACCTCGACCGCCTCCGGCGGGAGGTCGAGCGGACCCGGGAGCGGCTGGGCGCGACCGAGGGCGACCTGGCGGCGCTGAGGGCCGAGCAGGAGAGGCTGACGAGGAGGACCGAGCAGGCGCGCGTGGAGCTGGAGGCCGCGGAGCGGCGCGCCATGGCGAAGCTGTCGGAGGAGGCCGAGGCCGACGCGCGGGTCCGGACGCTGCGCGAGGAGCAGCAGCGCCTCGAGGAGCGGCTCGCCGGGCTGGCCACGGAGCTGAAGCGGCGCCGGGAGAGCCTGGGGGCGGAGAACGCGGCTCTCGAGGCCGAGCACCGCCGCCTGCTGCGCGAGGTCCAGGAGGTCCGGAGCCGCGCGCGCTCGCGGCACGACGCCGAGGACCCGCGCGTCGCCGAGCTGCGCACGCTGCCGGCGCTGGAGGACGAGCTGGAGGCCATCGAGGCCCTCGTCGACCTCCTCGACGACCGTGCCGACCCCGTCGACGTGATCGCGGTCCACGTCGCCCTCAAGCACTTCCCCTTCACGGTCCTGACGGGGCCGTCGGGGTCGGGGAAGTCGAGCCTCCTGCGCGCCTACGGCGAGGCCCTCGGCGTCTACACCGAGATGATCCCCGTGCAGCCCCGTTGGACCGGAACCGCGGACCTGCACGGTTACGTGTTCCCCATCGGCAGCACCAGGCACTTCGTGACCACGCCGTTCAGCCGCGCGCTGGGCATGCAGGTCGAGGAGGAGGAGTTCCTCAGCCTCGCGATCCTCGACGAGATCAACCTCTCGCACGTCGAGTACTACCTAGCCGACTACCTGAGCGCGTTCGAGCACGACCGGGTCGTCGACCTGGCCTCGCCGCTGGAGCTGGAGGGCGCGAAGGCGCCCGAGTGGATCGCGGCAGCGCGCGGCCGCGTCGAGGTGCCTCACACGTTCCTGGTGGCCGGCACCGCCAACGAGGACCACACTACGCGGGCGTTCAGCGACAAGTTCCGCGACCGCATGGCCGCCCTCGAGATGCGGCCGCGCCGTCCCGCCCAGGCGAGCGCTCAGGACGCCGGCGAGCAGGAGCCCAGCCGGATCGGGAGGGTCACGCCCGAGGCGTGGCGGCGCTGGCGGGAGCTGCCGGCGGTAGCAGGGAACAGGACGAAGGACACCAAGGCTCGGCGCGTGGCGAACGACGTCTTCGCGGCTCTGAGAGACGCGCGCATCGAGCTGGGCCACCGCCAGCACCGGGACCTCGACGTGTTCATGCGGGCGTCGGCGCCGCTGCTCGCCACGCAGCCGGGCAGCGCCGAGGCCAACGCCCACCGCGCCTGCGACGTGGTCCTCGAGATGCGCGTGCTGCAGAAGTGCGCGCCGCTGCTGGCGTCCGTGCGCGATCGCGACCCGGCCTCCTTCAACGAAGTCGTGGCGGCGATCGACCAGGCCGTGGGACCGCAGAGGAGGAACTACCCCCGCGTGAACCGGTGGCTGGAGAACGTGAAGGGCGCGGCACGGTGAAGGCCAGGCCGCTCCTGGTCTTCGACGACGGGAAGACGGAGGAGCTCGCCGCCGGCGTGGAGGTCGTGCTGTTCGAGAACCGCGGCTTCAGGCTCCTGGGGCTCGAGCCGCGCTCCGCCGTCGGCGTCAGGCTCGCTGGGGACGAGTCGTTCCGCGAACGCGTGCGGGCGGACGGGTCGGGCAGCCTGGCCGGCACCCGGGGCGCGACGGTTCCACAGCGGCTCGGCATCGCGATGCGCGGCGGTGAGACCTTCGAGGTCCGCGTCGAGGTCGGCGGCCGCCCTCTCGTGTTCGCCGTCGCGGTGGAGCACAACCGGTTCAGCGCCGAGGAGGTCCAGGCGATGCTCGACGACCTCGGCGCCATGGACATCAGGTGGGACGCGGAGGCCGCGGTGCCTACGCGCGTGGGGGACCTCGAGGCCAGGATCGAGCGCCTTCGGAGCCTGTACCCGAGGCTGGAGGCGGCTGCCCGGCGCGTCATCGCGTCGCCGGACCGCGTGCTGACCCGCGAGACCGCTCTGGTGCCGCTGCGGGAGGCGCGGGACTTCTCTCCGAGCGCGCTGCGGCGCAACGTGGCGGCCGGGCGCATCACCCCGGACGGGGACCCGGTCGCCTCGACGGTCTACGCGGACGTGACGGTGGAGTCGCCCGACACGGCCGCGAACGCCCGCGTCAGGGACCTGCTCGACCGCGTGGCGCGGGCTCGCGACAGGCTCGTCCGGCAGGTCGACATCGAGGACCGGCGCCTGGAGCGCGTGGCCGCGCGGGAGGCGGCGTACCGCCGACGCGGGGGAGAGAGGGGGCCGGCCGAGCGCGCCGTCGCCGAGCTCCGCCGGCGCCTCGGCGAGCTGCGCCGGGAGCTGCGAGACGTCGAGGTCCTCCGCGCGCCCGGCGAGTGGTACGGGTTCCTCAGCGTCGCCAGCGCCATGACGAACGCGGCCAGGTACGACGGCCGCTACGCCGAGGTCGAGGAGACGGCGGCGGCCCTGCTCGACGAGCGCGCGGCCGGGACGCGCGAGGACCGGCTGCAGCGGATCGCCGCGTTCGGGAAGCGGCCGCACGACGAGCTGTTCGAGGCGTGGTCGGTCGCGAAGACGATCGAGGCCCTCTACCGGCTCGGGTTCCGCACGGCGGTCGACCCCGGGTCCGAGCGGCCGGTCGAGGCGTTCCTGCAGCTCGAGTCGGACGCCGGCGGGATGTACGGCCTCAAGCGCGGCCACCACGTGTCCCTCGTCCACAAGGACGCGCGGCACCTGTTCGTGCGCGTCGGCTACGAGCCGACCGTCCCCCACGGCGACGGCTTCCGCACCCCCGACATCATGCTCGTGTTGCGGGGCTCGACGCGCGGGCTGCACCCGGCCCGGCACGAGGGGCGCTGGTACCGCGACGACCCCTTCTACCTCGACGCCAAGTACCGGTCCCGCAGCATGCTGGGCGACGACGCGGCGGTGAAGCAGCTGGGCAAGTACGTCGGGCTGACGGGGCGCAGGCGGGACCGGCGGCCTTTCTCGTACCTCCTGCAGGCGGCGCCCGACAGGTTCTCCTGGCTGCAGCGCACGCGCGTGGGCGACTCGACCGCGGCGCGACGCATCGGCTACCGGGACCGCGCCGACCGCGAGGACCTCTACCCCTACCGGGTGGGCGCCGTGACCCTCCAGCCCCGGCCGGGGGGCGAGCCGGCGACGGGCATGACCGAGCTCCAGAAGGCCCTCTACGCCTGGCTCGTGTCCCAGGGAGTGGTGTGCGTCTGCCCGCGCTGCGGGGGCGCTCTCAGGGGGCGGTCCGCGCTCGCCAAGGTCGGTCCCGACGGCGTGTGCGCCTACGCCGCCAAGCCGTACCTGCCCGAGGGTCTCGAGCCACTGACCCGCCCCAGCCCCCGACGGAGGACGCTCGTATGTGAGCGCTGCGACCTGGGCCTGACGGTCAACTTCTGCTCCGAGTGCTTCCGTGCGGGGTCGTTCGTGCCGATCGTCAAGCTCTACCCTCGCACCGCGGACGAGGACAGGGCCGCCGCGCAGGCCTGGATCAGCGACTACGAGATCGCCTACCCGTCGGACCGCCCGCAGATGCGGCATTGCCCCCGCTGCGGCGCGGCGCCCAAGTGGGACCCGGGGACGCCGGTGGACGAGTCGTTCGCGGCGTTCGCCTGACCTCGCCGGCGGCCGCCATGGGCCCTGCTCCGGCGCGCGCCCCGACCGCGCGTCGTTGAGCGCCGCGGCCGGGAGGCCGCCGCGCTACCCGGCCGGGCCGCCGCCGACGGTTATCTTCGCCGCGTGCCGGTACCCCTCTCCGTCCTCGACCTCGTGCCCGTCCCGCCCGGAGGCACGGCCTCCGAGGCGTTCGCGAACAGCGTCGCGCTGGCGCGGCTGGCCGAGGAGCTCGGCTACCGCCGCTACTGGGTGGCCGAGCACCACAACACGCCGGCCTTCGCGGCCATGGCGACCACGACGCTCATCGCCGTGCTGGCGCGCGAGACCACGCGCATACGCGTCGGCTCCGGCGGCGTGATGCTGCCGAACCACTCGCCACTGAAGGTCGCCGAGGACTTCCTGACCCTCGAGGCGCTCTACCCCGGACGCATCGACCTGGGACTCGGCCGCGCCCCCGGCACCGACCAGGTGACGGCCCTCGCCCTGAGGCGCAGCACCGAGCTCCTCGCCGCCGACGACTTCCCGCAGCAGGTCGAGATGCTGCGCGCCTACGCCGGCGAGTCGGGCTTCCTCGAGGGGCACCCGCTCGGCAGGGTGAGCGCTCGCCTGCCCGGCGTGAAGCTGCCGCCCCTGTGGATCCTCGGCTCGAGCACGTACGGGGCCCAGTACGCGGCCCAGACGGGCCGCGGCTACTCGTTCGCGTTCCACTTCAGCCCCGACTACGCCGAGCCGGCGCTGCGCGCCTACCGCGAGGGCTTCCGGCCGTCCGAGGAGAGGGACGCGCCGTACGCGATCCTCGGCGTCTCGGTCCTGTGCGCCGAGACCGAGGGCAGGGCCGAGGAGCTGGCCAGGGCTCACGACCTGCTGTGGCTGCGCATCAGGCGGAACGAGCGCGGGCCGCTCCCGACCGCCGAGGAGGCCGCGGCCTACCCCTTCACGCCGGAGGAGGAGGCGATGGCGCGGGCCTCGCGCCGCATGCTCGTCTGGGGCACGCCGGCGACCGTGCGCAGGCGCCTTGACGAGCTCGTGGCGCAGCTCGCGGTCGACGAGCTGATCGTGACCACTCACATCGCCTCGCACGAGGAGCGGCTGCTCTCGTACCGCCTGCTGGCCGAGGCGTTCGCGGAGCCCGCCACGCGCGCCTCGGGTCCTTGACCCTCACGGCGCGCCCCCGTGGCCGACGCCCCTCGGTCTACGCCCAGAGCCTCCGGTACGCAGCGAACGGGCTGTCCGGCGCGCCCCGCAGCAGCGCCTCGACCTCGTCCATGTCGTAGGGGGCGTCCGCGGTGAGGACCTCGCAGCCCTCGTCAGTGATCGCGACCGTGTCCTCGACCCTCACGTAGAGGCGCTCCTCCGGTACCCGCAGCTGCGGGTCGACGCTGAGCACGATGCCGGGCGCGAGCGGCGCGCCCTTGTACTCGCCGACGTCGTGGACCGCCATCCCCACCGGGTGCGAGAGGTGCTCGCCGGAACCGAGCGCCGCCCGCGCCGCGGCCTCGTAGGCCGGCTTCAGCCACGCGGTCTCGGCGACGACCCTGGCCATCCGCTCCTCGGCTTCCGCCAGCACCTGCTCGGCCGTCACCCCGGGCCCGAGGCGCTCGATGATCGCCGCGTGGTACGCCAGCACGAAGCCGTAGAGCTGGCGCCGCTCGGGGCTGTAGACGCCGTTCACGGGCCACATGCGCGTGACGTCCGAGGCGTAGTAGGCGAGGTCGGGCCCGCAGTCGAAGAGGACGAGGTCGCCGTCACGCAGCGGGGCGTAGTTCGCCAGGTAGTGGTAGTACCAGGCGTTCGCGCCGCCCGCCGCGACGGCGCGGTAGCTGACGTCCATCGCGCCGTGGTCGAGGTAGGCGAAGCGGCACGCCGCCTCGAGCTGGTACTCGTACGCGCCCGGCCGCGTGGCGCGCATCGCCTCCACGACGCCGAGCGCGGCCAGTCGGCCGGCGCGGGCGGCGCTCACGGTGTTCCACGAGGCCTGCGCTCCCTCGCCGGGGCGGAGCGGCACGAACAGCGTGCGGTGCACGGCCAGCTACTCGGGCAGGTCGACGAGGTCGAAGACGGCGTCGACGCCTGTGGCCGCCCTCACCGCGTCGGGGTCGGCGGCGCTGAGGTGCGTGCCCTCCCACTCGACGAGCCGCGCCGGCTGGTGGTGGAGGAAGAGGAACGACCGCGGCTCGTCCCCGCGCAGGTGCAGGGTGAGGTAGGCGTGCGGCGTCTCGATGGGGCAGAGGTACCTCAGGTCGTTGTACTGGCGGAAGCGCGTGTGGCCCTCGGGCCGGGGCGCGCCCTGCACGACCACCGCCGCGTCCGGCGCCCCGCTCGCCTCCCGCACGCGGCGGATCAGCCTCTCCCGGCGGTCCCGGTACTCGTCGAGCGTGATCATCGCGGGTCCTCCCCCGGCCGGTCGCCCGCGCGACGGCCGACCCTCTGGCGTCCATGATGCACGTCCCCGGCTCGTCGGCGCCCCGCCGGGCCCGCTAGGCTTGGGGTAGGAGGGCAGGGCATGTCGTGGCGACACGTCGCGCACACGGCCGACGTCGGGATCGAGGTCGAGGCCCGGACCCGCGAGGAGCTCTTCGCCGAGGCGGCGGAGGCCCTGACGGCGCTGCTCGTCGCGGCGCCCGACGACGACGGCGACGCGGACGCTGACGCCGACGATGGCGCCGCCACCGAGGCCGACGCCGCCGCCGCCACGGCCGCGGGCGGGGCGGTCGGCGACGCCGGCTCCGCCACGGCTGCCGGCGGCGCGGCCGGCGACGCCGACGCCGTCGCCCCGGTCGAGGTCCCCGTGCGCGTCCCGCCGGGCGACGACGCCGCCATGCTCCGCGACTGGCTCGCCGAGGTGCTCGTGGTCTTCGAGGTCGACGGCGTGGTGGGGCGTGAGTTCCCCGTTGCGATCGGGCCGGACGGCCTCACGGGCGCGGTGCGCGGCACGCGGTTCGACCCGGCGCGGCACAGCCGCGGCCTCGAGGTGAAGGCCGTCACCTACCACGGGCTGCGGGTCGAGGCCGTGCCGGGCGGCTGGCGCGCGGCGGTGCTGCTCGACGTGTGAGGCGGCGACGGCGCCGGCCGGACCGACGGTCGGGCCGGGCGCGAACGCCCGAGGCGCCGGCGTGACGCCGGGGAAGGAGGCTACCGGGTGAGCACCGCGAAGCGGAGGGGCGTGGGCTTCGAGCGCGTCGACGACGTCTCGTGGCGCATCCCGCGCGACGAGTCCTGGGGGATGCGCGTCGACGGCCTGGTCTTCGCCGACGCCGCGCTGGCCGCGGACCTCGAGGGCGACCCGTCCCTCGAGCAGGTCGCGAACGTCGCCACGCTGCCCGGCATCAGGGGAGCGAGCCTGGCGATGCCCGACATCCACTGGGGCTACGGCTTCCCGATCGGCGGCGTCGCGGCCACCGACGCGTCGCTGGGCGGGGTCGTGTCGCCGGGCGGCGTGGGCTACGACATCAACTGCGGCGTGCGCCTCCTGCGCACCGACCTCAGGCTCGAGGACGCCGAGCCGAGGCTGCGCGACCTGATGGACGCGCTCTTCGCGCGCGTCCCGGCGGGCGTCGGGCGCTCCGGGCCGTTCGCCTTCGACGACGCCGAGCTGACGGACCTCCTCGCCGGCGGCGCGCAGTACCTGCGGCGCCGGGGGCTCGCGACCGACGACGACGTGGCGCAGTGCGAGGCGGGCGGGAGGATCGAGGGGGCGCGCCCCGACCTGGTCAGCGAGCGGGCCAGGCGGCGCGGCGCCGACCAGTGCGGCACCGTCGGGTCGGGGAACCACTTCATCGAGGTGCAGGTCGTCGAGCGCGTCGAGGACCGCAGGGTCGCCGCGGCGTTCGGTCTCGAGGAGGGCTGCCTCACGGTGCTGATCCACAGCGGCTCGCGCGGCCTCGGCTACCAGGTGTGCGACGACTTCCTGCGCGACTTCCAGGGCGTGCCCGAGCGCTACGGCATCGAGCTGCCCGACCGCCAGCTCGCCTGCGCGCCGATCGCCTCGCCCGAGGGCCAGGCGTACCTGGGCGCGATGCGCGCGGCGGCGAACTTCGGGTTCGCCAACCGGCAGCTGCTCGCCGTGCAGGTCAGGGACACGTTCGAGGCCGTCTTCGAGCGGCCGTGGCCGCGGCTGGGCCTCGAGCTCGTCTACGACGTCGCGCACAACATCGCGAAGGAGGAGGAGCACGAGGTCGACGGCGAGCGGGCCACCCTCCTCGTCCACCGCAAGGGCGCCACGCGCGCGTTCCCCGCCGGGCACCCCGAGCTGCCGGCGCGCTACGCCGACGTCGGGCAGCCGGTCTTCGTGCCCGGCGACATGGGTCGGGCGAGCTGGGTGCTGGTCGGGGGACCGCGGTCGCTCGAGCGCAGCTTCGGCTCGACGTGCCACGGCGCCGGTCGCAGGCTGAGCCGGCACGCCGCGGTGCGCGCCGCCAGGGGCCGCGACCTGCGCGGCGAGCTGGAGGAGCGCGGCGTCATCGCGCTCGCGCACAGCCGCAAGGGCCTGGCCGAGGAGCAGCCCGACGCCTACAAGGACGTCGACGCCGTGGTGGACGTCGTGCACCGCGCCGGACTGTCGACGCGCGTCGCGCGCCTGCGGCCGCTCGGCGTGATCAAGGGGTGAGCCCGCGGGAGCGCTCTCACCCCTCCCGCAGGAACAGCCGCACCGACACGTCGTCGGTGACCTCCTGGTAGGGGTAGGCGAGCGCGTCGAGCGCGCGGCGCAGCTCCGCGCCCTGTTCGGGCGGCGCCTCGATGCCGGCCAGCACGCGCCCGTAGTCGGCGCCGTGGTAGCGGTAGTGGAACAGGGTGATGTTCCAGTCGGGCTGGAGGCTCTCCAAGAACCGCAGCAGCGCCCCGGGCCGCTCGGGGAACTCGAAGCGGAAGATGTGCTCGTGAACGATGGCCCTGGCCCTGCCGCCCACGAGGTAGCGGGTGTGGGTCTTGGCCGTCTCGTCGTCGCTGAGGTCGACGACCTCGAACCCGCCGGCGCGCACGCGGGCGATGAGCTCGTGCTTCTCGCCGACGCCCTCCCGCAGCGCCACGCCGACGAAGATCTGGGCCTGCTCGGGGTCGGCGTAGCGGTAGCTGAACGCCGTGATCATCCGGCCGTTGAGCGTCTGGATGAAGCGGCGGTAGCTGCCGGGCCGCTCGGGCATGCCCACGGCCAGCAGGGCCTCGAGCCCCTCGCCGAGCTCGGCCCGCTCGGCTACGTGCCGTAGCCTGTCGAAGTTCAGGTTCGCGCCCGACAGGACCGCCGCCAGGCCGCCCGCGCCCGGCCCGACGCGCGCCGCGTACTGCTTCAGGCCCGCCAGCGCGACGGCGCCCGCCGGCTCGGCGATCGCGCGGCAGTTCTCGTAGACGTCCTTGATGGCCGCGCAGATCGCGTCGGTGTCGACGGTGATCACCTCGTCGAGGGCCTCGCGGCAGAGCCGGTAGGTGAGGTCGCCCACGCGCCTCACGGCGACCCCGTCGGCGAACAGCCCGACCTCGGGCAGCGTCACGGGCCCGCCGTGCCGGAACGCGGCGAGCAGGGACGCGGCGTCGTCGGGCTCCACGCCGATCAGGCGCACCTCCGGCCTGAGGTAGCGCACGATCGTCGCCACCCCCGCCGCCAGCCCGCCGCCGCCGACGGGCAGGAACAGCGCCTCGAGCGGCTCGGGGTGCTGGTGGAGCACCTCCATGCCTATCGTGCCCTGGCCGGCGATCACGTCGGGGTCGTCGAACGGGTGCACGAACGTCGCGCCCGTCTCGCTCTCGATGGCGCGGGCGTGCTCGTAGGCCTCGTCGTAGCCCTCGCCGTGGGTCACGACCTTCGCGCCCAGGCGCCTGATGGCCCGGACCTTGATGTCGGGCGTCGTGACCGGCACCACGACGGTGGCCTCGACGCCGTGACGCGCGGCCGCGACGGCGACGCCTTGGGCGTGGTTCCCCGCCGAGGCGCAGATCACGCCGGCGCGGCGGGCGTCGTCGCCCATCGCCGCCACCTTGTTGTAGGCGCCGCGCAGCTTGAAGGAGAAGACGGGCTGCAGGTCCTCGCGCTTGAGCCTCACCGGGCGTCCGAGCCGCTCGCTCAGGCGCGGCATGGCGTCGAGCGGGGTCTGCGTGGCCACGTCGTAGACGCGGGCCGTCAGGACCTTGCGCACGATCTCCTGCATCCGCAGACCTTAACCGCTGGAGCGCCGCCACGTCACGGGTCCGGCGCCGCCTCGCGCGCCGACCCGTTCCGTGGAGCCGTGATGCTCATGGCGCCTCCACCGCCCGCCGACCTGTCGCGCGAGGGCTGAACGCGGCTCGACCGGCCGTCGCGGCCGTGCCCGTTGCTTTACGGGCGACCGCGGGAGCGTCGTAAGCTCGCCGGGTCCCATGAGAAGCTTCCGGCCCCAGGTCGACGGCCGCTACCTCGAGCGCCGACGCCTCCTAGACCTGCTGCCAGACCGCCCCGGCTACGTCGTCTGCCTCGAGGCGCCATACGGCTACGGCAAGAGCGTGCTGGCCAGCCGGTGGGCCGCCGAGCTGGAGAGGGCCGGGTGGAGGGCCGTCTGGCTCTCGGCGCGCCATCTGGGCGTGCGAGAGCTGCTCGCGACGCACCTCGGGCTGTCGGCGGGGGCGCCGTGGCCGGCGCTGCTCGACACGCTCTGGACGGGCCGGACGCTGGTCGTGATCGAGGAGCTCGAGCGGCTCGACGACCACGAGGAGCTGACGCCCCTCCTGCAGGACGTGCGCGGGCTGCTGCTCCTGGCCAGCCGCGTGGAGCTGGTCTCGTCGGAGCTGCCGCGGCTCGTGACCCAGGGCCGGGTCGCGCGCCTGCGCGCCCGTGACCTGGCCTTCACCGACGGGGAGACGGCCACCCTGTTCGACGACGCCGGCACCTCGCGCCGCATGCAGGCGCTCACCGAAGGCTGGCCGCTGCCGCTGCACTTCGCGGCGCTCACCGGCGAGATGCCCTCGGGCGAGGCGCTGGTCGAGGGCATGCGGGCGAGCGTCACGTCCGCCCTCTGGGAGGAGGTGCTCCTCCTCGCCACCCTGTCCCACCTGCCCGCCGACGCGGCCCGCGATGCGACCCGCGAGCTCGCGGACGCGGGCTTCGTCCAGCTGGGGGACGCGGGCTTCAGGCTCCACCCCCTCGTCGCCGACGACCTCCTCGCGGCCTACAAGGAGGAGGCGCGAGCCGCGCTGGAGCGGGCGGCGCCGCGGCTGCCCGACCTGGTCCTGGGCGAGGCCCTCGAGCGCTGCGGCGACCTGAGGGCCCTGGAGCGCCTCTTCGAGTCCCCTCGTTCGCAGGTCTACCGGCAGGCGCCGGAGACGTTCCTGAGGTGGCACCGTGAGATCCCCGGTCGGTCGAGCGCGCGGCGGCTGGTCACGGTCGCGGGGGCGCTCAACGCGGTGGGCAGGTTCGCCGAGGGCATCGCCTGCCTTGAGGAGGCCCTGGCGACGGGCGAGCTCGACACGGAGGACGAGCTGCTGGCGCTGAAGAACCTGTGCTGGGCGCAGGCGATCGCGGACCCCGAGCGCGCGGCGGCGACCGTCGAGCGTGGGGAGGCGCTCCTCGACCGCGTTGACCCCGAGCTGGCCGGGCGTTTCCTCTCGGACGCCTCGTTCGTCGACACGATGGCGGGCCGGTTCGAAGCGGCGGAGGAGCAGCTGCGCCGCGCCCTGAGGTACCTGCCCCACGGGAGCCCGTACCGCACCGGTGCGCGGATCAACCTGGCACTGAACCGCTGGGACCGGCTCGGCGACCTCGACGGCCGCCTGGCGGCGCAGAGCGAGACCCTCGAAGCCGTCGAGCGGCTCTACCCCAGCGACGCGCCCGGTCAGAGCCGCGACGTCGCGATGCTGCACTGGTGGCAGGGGGACGAGGAGGCGGCACGCACGTACCTGCGCCGGGCGCTGGCGCTCTCGCGCGGCAACCCGCTCGTGAGGATCGAGGCCACGGCAGCGCTGGCGGCGCTCGACCGGGACACGGAGCCGTTCGCCGTGCTCCTCGACGCGGCGGCGCTGTGGCAGGACGCGTACACGCTGGACGTCGTCGCGATGCACGCGATCGGCGCCCTGCCGCCCGACGCCCCCCTGGAGCGTGCCCGCGTCACGTTCGAGGCGGCGCCCGAGCCCCGGTTCGCCGCGGCCGCCTTCGCCCTGAGACTGGCGGCGGCGGGCGAGCGCGAGGCCGCGCTCGCCCTCGTGGACGACGCGCTCGTGGGGGCCGAGGAGCGCGCCTACCGCCTCTACCTGCTCGCGGCGCGCTACCGCGTCGGCCGCCGCGTCGAGGACCTGGAGGCGTTCCTGGCCGTGACCTTGGAGGGCGAGCGCCTGCTGCCCGGCTTCGTGCCCCTGGCGGAGCTGCCGCCCGAACGCCCCGACCTCGCCGTCGCCTACCCGATCGCGGAGGTGCTCAGGTCCGGCTGGCGCGAAGCGATCGCCGCGCGCGCCGACGAGGCGCCCGACCTCGAGCTGACGCTGCTGGGCGCTTTCGACCTCGGGCTCCTCGGGGAGAGCGTCGAGCTCACGGACCGTCAGCGGCAGCTGGTGACGCTGTTCGCGATCGGGCGCAACCGCCAGGAGGCCGCCGAGGCTCTCTGGCCCGAGGCGGACGCCGACAGGCAGCGGAACAACATGGGCGTGCAGATGAGCCTCCTGAGGTCGGCGCTCGAGCCCTGGGGCGTGCCGGTGTACGTCTTCAAGGATGGCCTGCGGCGCGTCGTCTCCGATCACGACAGGCTGTGCCGCGCGCTCGCGAGCGACGACGCCGACGCCGTGTGCGCGCTCTACGCCGAGCCGTTCGCGCCCGGGCTCGACGTCGAGGAGGTGCGGGAGCACGGCGCCTGGCTGAGGCGCCAGGTCGTGGGCTGCCTCGGACGGGCGGCCGCGGCCGCCGCGGACCACGAGACGGCGGTCCGCTACCTGACGCGGGTGTGCGAGCTCGAGCCCCTCGACGAGGACGCCACGCGCCACCTGCTCGAGCGGCTGGTCGCGAGCGGCAGGACCGCCGCCGCCCGGCGACGGTTCGAGGCGTTCACGGAGCGGCTGCGCTCCGAGCTGGGCCTCGAACCGCTGCCGGAGACCGCCGCCGCGCTGCGGGGCGCCTGAGCCGACGCGGTCACGCCGGCACCGGGCTCGGGGTCTCGGCCCCGGCCGCGGGGGTCCGCCGCTTCGCGATCGCCTTGCGCTCGAACAGCCAGAAGGCCGCGGGCACCACGTAGAAGGTGAGCAGGGCCGAGGTCGTCACGCCGCCGAGGATCACGAGGCCGAGCGGGTACCTGAGCTCCGAGCCCTCGCCGAGGCCCAGGAGGAGCGGCACGCTGATCACGATCACGGTCACGGTGGTCATGACGATCGGCCTGAAGCGCACGCTGGCGGCCTGGAGCAGGGCGGCCCGCAGCTCCTCGCCCTCGCGGACGCGGGCCAGGGCGTGGTCGAGGAGCAGGATCGCGTTCTTCGTCACGAGGCCCACGAGCATGACGACGCCGAGCACGCTGATCACGTCGAGCGAGGTGCCCGTGACGAAGAAGAGCCAGACCGCGCCGACCAGCGCCAGCGGCACGGTCAGGAGCAGGTAGAGCGGGTAGCGGAACGAGTTGAACTGGCTCGCGATCGCGAGGTAGTTCAGCAGCAGCGCCAGCGCGAACGCGATCGGGCCGTAGAAGACCAGGTCGTCGAGGAGGTCGAGGGTGCCCTCGGTCTGCTCGCGCACCGCGTCGTCGATCACGCCCGCCTCCAGGAGGCGCTCGCGTGCCTGCGCCTCGGCGACCGAGAGGCTGAGGCCAGGGGCGATGTCGGCGGTGACCTGGGCGCTGTACTCCTGCTGCAGGCGGCTGATCGCGCCGGGCGCCTGGCGGGTCTCGAAGCGGCCGAGGGAGCCCAGCGGCAGGTCGCGGCGCAGCGCCGGGGCCTGTACCGGCAGGCTGAGGAGCTGCTGCTCGGTGGCCGTCGCCCGCGGGTCGGTCGAGACGACGATCGGCAGGTCGGTCCCGCCGGCGCGGAGCCTGCCGGCCTCGGTCGCGACGTTGTAGGCGCGCAGGGTCGAGAAGACCTCGGCGACGGTGAGGCCCGTGCCGTCGAGGGACGGCGGGTCTACGACGAACACGCGCTCGGTCGTCGCCTCGGCGAGGTCGCTCTCGACGTTCAGCAGCCCCGGCATCCGGGCCAGGACCTCCACGGCCTGCTCGGCGCGCTGGCGCAGGAGCGCGAAGTCGTTCGAGGTCAGGGCGATCGAGAGGGCGCTGGAGGTGCCGGCCACGAACGCGTCGCTGGCGTTCCCGACCGAGACCTCGGCGCCGGGGTAGGCCGCGACCAGAGCGGTGAGCTCCTCGCGCAGCCGCAGGCCCAGCTCGTCGGTCGTGAGGTCGCGCTCGCTCCTGTCGACGAGCTCGACGACGAAGCTGGCCGTGTTGGAGCGGGACTCGCCGAGGAGCGACCCGGAGCCTACCTGCACCTGAACGACGTCGATCGCCGGGTGGCGGCGCAGGTGGTCCTCGACCGCCGTGGCGGCCTGGTTCGTGCGCTCGAGGCTCGTCCCGGGCGGGAAGCCGAGGCTGGCGACGAGCTGCCCGGAGTCCATGCGCGGCACGAAGTTGAAGCCGATGCGCGGGAAGATCACGAACACGCTCGCGAACATCAGCGCCGCCGCGCCGATCACGAGCCAGGGTCGCTTCAGCGCGGCGCCCAGCGAGGCGACGTAGCGGTCGCGGACCCACGTCGTGACGGCGTCGCCGGCGTGGAAGAGACTGCGCGACACCGCGCCGACGAGGTTGAGCACGACCTTCCCGACGTAGCGGAGGAGGAACGCGACCAGCGGCGCGAGCAGCACGAGGAGCGCGTAGGCGGGCCCGAGGCGCGTCCACAGCAGCGCCGCGACGCCCGCCACGACGAGCCACGCCAGCGGGCTCCGCGCGCTGCGCCTCAGCCAGGCGACGTCGCTCCTGGCGGTGCGGGCCGAGGCGGCGAGGTCGCGCCACGTCGGCGGCAGCGGGTCGGGGGCGAGGGCGAGACGCACGGTCAGGAAGAACATCGCCTCGAGGTAGGAGAACGCGATCGCCGCGGCGAGCGTGATGCCGAACTGCGAGAAGAACTCGCCCACGATCCCCGGCAGGAACGAGATCGGCAGGAACACGGCCTCGAGCGAGAGGGTGGCGGCCAGCACGGCCGTCGACACCGAACCCGCGCCCTTGAGCACCGACTCCCTGAGCGAGTAGCCCTGCTCACGGTAGCGGTCGATGTTCTCGGCCACGACGATCGCGTCGTCGACGACGAGGCCGATCGCGACCGTGATCGCGAGCAGCGTGACGATGTTGAACGTGAAGCCGAGCAGCGCGAACACGACGAGGGTGCCGGCGAGCGACACGGGGATCGCCAGCACGACGGCGAACACGGTCCCGAGCCGTCCCACGAACAGCAGCACGATCAGGGAGACGGCCAGGGCCGCGATCCCCATCTCGATGAGCGTGTCGTTCACCGTGTGCTCGACGAACTCCGTGGTGTCGCCGACGATCCGCACGGTGTAGCCGTCGGGCAGGCTCAGGTCCCGCAGCGCCGCTCGCACGCCCTGCGCCGTGTTCACCGAGTTGCTGCCGGACACCTTGCGCACCTCGAGGAGCACGGCGGGCTCGCCGTCGATGCGGGTGTAGGAGGCGACGTCTGAGCTGCCGTCGCGCACGACCGCGACGTCGGCGACGCGCACGCCGCGCGAGGGGTCGACGCGGGTCTCCTGGACCTGCGCCAGGGTCTCCGGCGTCGACCGTCCCGAGATCAGCACGCGGCGGTCGCCCTCGACGACGTTGCCCGCCGGCACGTCGACGGCGGCGGCCTGGATCGCGCCGGCGACGGCCTGCGGCGAGAGGCCGTAGGCGGCGAGCCGGGCCGGGTCGAGCACGACCTGGACCTCGCGCCGCGCGGGGCCCGCGACGGTAACGTCCGCGACGCCCTCGACGCGCAGCAGGGCCGGCTGCAGCTCGTCCTCGGCGTAGGCCTGCACGGCGACGAGGTCCCGCCCGGGCGCCATGACGGCGACGCTGAGGATCGCCTCGTCGTTGGGGTCGAACTTCTGCACCGCCGGCCTGCCGGCGTCCTCGGGCAGGCGGCCGACGATCGCGTTCACGCGCTGGCTGACGTCGATCGCGGCCTGGTCGACGCCGGTCTCGGGCGTGAACTGGGCGATGACGAAGCTGACGTTCTCCATCGCGATGCTCGAGACCGACGTCACGCCCGGCAGCGTGGTGAGGGCGCCCTCGATCGGCTCGCCGACCTGGCGGCTCACCTCCTCCGGCCCCGCCCCCGGGTACGTGGTGCTGACGGCGACCACCGGCACCTCGACGGGAGGCATCAGGTCGACGCCGATGTTCAGCAGCGTGATGACCCCGAAGAGCATCAGCGCCCCGAACGCGCTGATGGAGAGGACGTAGTTGTCGACGAAGAAGCGGATGAGCCTCGTCACCTAGCGCTCCGTCCCACCCAGCACGGTCACGGGGCTGCCGGCGATGAGGTCGGCGGGCAGCGGGCTCACGACGACGGCCCCCGCCGCCACGCCCTCCACGACGACGTCGCCGCCGCCCTCGGCGAGCACGGTCACGCGCCGCTCTACCGCCAGGCCGTCCTCGACGACGAGGACGAAGGCCTGGCCGCCCGCGTAGCGCAGGGCGTTCGCGGGCACGACGACGCCCTCGGCCAGCGGCACCTCGTACGGCAGCGTGGTCACCGTGCCGTTCGGGATCCGCGTCTGCGACGGGTAGACCGTGGCCGTCATGGCCACGAGCCGCGTCTGCCCCGGCACGGCGCTCGAGCCCGATACCTGCGCGGCGTAGTCGAGGCCGCCGTAAGGGATGTGGACGAGCCCCTGCGCCAGGAGCGCCTGCGCGTCCTGGGGCGGCACGCTGAAGCGCGCGAGCTGCGTCCGGTCGTCGACCAGGCGGAACGCGGGCGCGCCGGCGCCGATGAACTCGCCCTCCTCGTACATCACCTGCGCGACCGTGCCCGCGAACGGGGCGCGGACCTGCGTGTCGGCCAGCGCCCGCTCGGCCTGGGCGAGCTGGTTCTCGGCCTGCCTGACCTGCAGCCGCCTGAGCGCGAGCTCCTCGGTGTCCACGCGCTGGCTGCGGGCGTAGGCGTCGCGTGCCTGCCGGGCGGCGCTCTCGGCCTGCGCGAGCTGCGCCTCGAGGGCCGCCAGGTCGGTGGCGGCCACGGCGCCGAGCTCGTAGAGCTGCCGCGCCTCCGCGTGCTGGCGCCTGGCCAGCTCCAGCCCGGCCTCGGCGGCCTGCAGCGCCGCGCGGGCCTGCTCGACGCCCTCCTGTGAGGCGCGCTCGGCGGCCGCGAGGTTGACGCGGGCGGTCTCGACGGCGATGCGGGCGTTCTCGACCTGGAGCCTGAGGTTGGCGTCGTCGATCACGAGGACGGCCTGGCCCTCCTCGACCCTGCCGCCCTCGCGCACGAGCACGCGCGCGACCTGGCCGCTGACACCGGCGGCGACCTGGGCGTCGCGGGCCGGCTCGATCGTGACGGCGGCGGTGCGCGTGGCCGTGACGGCGCCCGTCGCGGCCACGACGGTGCTCACCTGGCGCGGCAGCGCCTCCTGGGCTAGCGCGGCGCCGGTCAGCAGGGCGAGGGCGGCCGCGACGACGGCGCGCGCCGCCGAGGCGGCCGCGAGCGAGGACCGGCCGGCCGCGGGAGCCGCGCGCCCCGTGGTCCCGGGCGCGCCCCTCACCGCGCCGCCTCGCCTTCGAGGGGTGCCAGGCCGAGGTCGTGCATCGTCGCCGACTGGAGGCGCAGGAGGGCGAGCAGGTGCTCGTGGCGGGCGGCCTGGAGCTCGAGCCGGCGCTGCCGGGTCTCGAGCTCCGCCTGGTCGAGCTGGAGGCGCGAGATCAGGCCGCCGGCCAGGCGCCTCTCCTCGAGCGCCAGGCGCTCCTCCGCGGCGGCGGCGCGCTCCGCGGCGACCGCGTGCCTGTCGGCCGCGCTGCGCGCCTGCAGGTAGGCGTTGCGCGCCTGGAGCTCGAACCCGCGGCGGGCCTCGGCGACGAGCTCCTCGGCGGTCGCGAGCTGGGTCCGCGCGCTCTCGATCTGCGCCAGCGGGGCGTAGGCGGGGTCGAGCAGCTCGACGCCGGCGCGGGCGAGCGCCACGCCGTGGCTGGCCTGCAGGAGCGTCGGGTGCTCGCCCAAGCGCGCCACGACCTCCTCCAGCGCCGGCAGGGCGACCAAGAGGTCGTCCGGCACGGGCTCGAGCTCGGCGGGGTCGACCTCGGCGCCGATCATGCCCTCGAGGTTCGCGCGCGCCACGTCGAGCCCGCTGCGGGCGGCCTCGACGCCCTGGCGGGCCTCGTCGACGCCGATCTCGGCGTCGCGTACCTCGAGGCTCGTCGCGCCGCCGTTCGCGAAGCGGATCCGCGCCACCTCGAGGCCGGCCTCCGCCAGCTCGAGGCCGGCCTGGGCCAGCGCGACCTGCTCCCTGGCCTGGAGCACCGACGTGTACGCCTCGGCGATCTGCTGCAGCGCCGTGAGGAGAGCGTGGCGGTGCTGGGCCCTGAGGAGCTCGACCTCCTGCGTCGCCCGCAGGCGGTCGAGGCGCAGGGCCAGCGGGTCGGACTCGACGCGCAATAGCGCGCTCTCGGCCGTGATCAGCTCCAGGCGCGTGGTGATCGCGTCCGGCCTGGCCGGCACGCTGCGCCACGCCTCCGTGAGGTCGAGGGCGTTGGCGTTGGCGACGATGGCGAGGACGATGGCGAGGATGGGTCGTCTCATGGTGCGGGTGCCTCCGGTGCGGTGCCGAGCGGCAGCGCGTAGAGCTCGTAGAGGTCGAGGGTGGTGCCGAGGACGTTCAGGCTGGCCGAGCGCAGCTCGAGCTGGGCCCTGGTGACGGCGAGGGCGTCGCTCTGCAGCTCGAGGGGCGTGGCGAGGCCGGCGTCGACGCGCGTCCTGGTCTCGGCGAGTCGGTCCTGGACGTCCGCGAAGCGCGCCTGGGCGAGCGCGAGCGCGCGCTCGGCCTGCTCGACCGCGGCGAGGAGCGCCTCCTGCCGCAGCGCGGCGCCCTGCCTGGCGGCCTCCAGCCCCAGGCGCGCGGCCTCGAGCTGCGACTCGGCGGCCGCGAGGGCGTCGATCGCCTCGGGGGAGATCGACCACGCGACGCCGACGGTGAGAGCGCCGCGGATCTCCGTCTGGGGGAACGCGCGGCCCTGCGCCTCGTGGCTGAAGGTGACGCTCGGCTGCAGCGTCCGGGACTCGAGCGCGAGCGAGAGCGTGTCGTGCTCGCCGAGGTTGAAGCTGTAGCTGGCCTGCGCCACGGGCAGCAGCGCGCGCTGGGCGCCGCGCGGCCCGAGCTCGGCCAGGCGCACGCCGAGCCCGGCGCGCAGCACGTCGACGGGCTCGCCCGCCGGGCGAGGCAGCGCGAACGCCCCCGGGTCGACCTCGGGGAGGTCGTCGGTGCCGAGCAGCGACCGCAGCGTGAGCTCGGCCAGGGCCTGGTTCTGCCTGGCGTCGAGGAGCAGGTTCTCGGCCTCGGCCAGCCCCGCCGTAGCCTCCCGGAGGTCGCGGTCGGTGGCGGCCCCGCGCTGCGCGCGCAGCTCGGTCGCGGCGAGCGCCTCCCGCGCCAGCGCGGCGCCCTGCTCGGCCACCGCGACGCCGGAGCGCGCCAGCTCGAGCTGGAAGGCGGCCTCTAGGGTCCGCGCCTGGACCGAGACGAGCGCCTCACGCACGTCGAGCTCGGCCTGGGCCACGGCGACCTCGCGCTGGTCGACGAGGTCGGCGATGTCGCCGAACGCGAACGGACGGAACGAGAGACCGGCGCTGACGTTGATCAGCGTCCGGTCGAGCGGCTGCACGCCGGGGGTGATGGGGTCGAGGTCGATGTCGTCGACGTCGAGCCGGGTGAGGGCGGAGCTGACCTCGAAGCGCACGGGGCTGCGGGCGGCGCGCAGCTGGGACCGGGCCGCCTCGAGCGAGGCGAGGGCCGCGCGGACCGCGGGGTGCTCGGGCGCCCGCGCCAGCAGCGCCGCGACCTCGGTCCGGGACGCGGCGGCGGCGGCCTCCTGGTCCGGTTGCGCGGGCTGGGGCGCGTCCTGGGCCGCGGCCGTCGGCAGCCACGCGAGGAGGAGCGCCGCCGCGGCCAGCAGGCGGTGGTGGCCGTTGCGTGCGGTCATGCGGCCTCCGTGACCTTCCTCAGGAGGTCGCGCAGGGTCACGGCCTCCTCCTCGGTGAGCGCCGTGAGCTGGCCGACGTTGAGGTCGTTCCACGCCTCCGCGGCCCGCGCCAGCAGCCGGCGGCCGTCGTCGGTGACCTCGAGCCTCACGCGGCGGCGGTCCTGCGGGTCGAGGCTGCGGGTGAGGAGCCCGCGCTCCTCGAGCTCGGTGAGGAGGTGGGAGACGGCGGGCGGCGCGAGCTCGAGCGCCTCGGCCAGCGCGCTGGGGTGCTGCACGCCGTCGCGGTCGATGAGCCGCAGCACCATCGCGCGCAGCACGTTCAGGCCCAGCGGCGCGAAGCGCTGCGCCGCCTGCTGGCGGTAGCGCCAGACGAGGTGGAAGAGCGCCTCGTTGATCTCCTGGACCAGGCGTGCGCGCTCGGGTGTGAGGGTGGTTCCGGGCATGGCGGCGCTTATGACATCACAATGATGTCGCAATTGCAACTATTCTCCGATGTCCATCACCGGCCACGTATCGCGTGTCCCATGGGTATCTTGGCCTCAGCTATGCCGACCCGACCGGCCGGCCCGAGCGCCGCCTGCCTCCTCGTCCTGCCGCTCGCTTGCCTCCTCGCGGCCGCGGCCGAGGCCGCCGAGCTCAGCGCCGTGCTCTTCGACACCGAGGTCACCCAGGTCGTCCGCGAGGGGCCGGGCGACCTGAGCCCCACCGAGCTGAGGATCGTGCCCCCGGCGCTGGGGGTGGCCGCTTCGCGCGACGCCTGCGAGCCCACCGACGTCCACTGGCTGACGCCCCGCACCCCGTCGCGGGCGCGGGGGAGCTTCACGCGCCGCGGCGCCGACCAGGTGATCGTCAGCGTCAGGCTCCGGCGCTGCGACGACGTGGAGGAGAGCCCGCTCCCCGGCGCCCTGGTGCTCTACGACGCCGACGCGGTCGTCGCGACGTTGGCGCGACGCGCCAACGTGCTCGTCGTGAGCGACGTCGACGGCGACGGGCTCGAGGAGGTCGTGATCGTCACCGACGAGGTCGGGCTCGGCGCCTTCCAGAGGTACGCCAGCCTGTGGGGCTTCGCCCAGGGTGAGCCGCGCCTGCTCGTGGACTTCGGCGAGGTCAGCGCCGACTACTGCGGGTCGTACATCCTCTACGACGAGCCGGTCACGCACTCGCGCGTCACCTACGTGCCGGACGACGGCGCCCCGACCTTCGACGTCGTGCGCCGCGCCGCGCCCTGTAGGTACTGACCGTCGCCGCCCCTCGGGCGCCATGGACGACCCTCACGCGACCCTAGATGAGAGCAGGGCGTAACATCTGTCGCAGGAGGCGCTCTCTTGCTTTCCCTCTCCCTCGGGCGCGTGCTTCGCGCCCTCTCCGTGACCGTCGCCCTGGTCCTCGTGGTGCACGTCTTCCTCCAGCTCCTGCGGTTCGACTTCGTCGGCAAGGACGTCCTCAGGCTCGTCTTCGACGTCGACGACGAGTCGAGCCTCCCGACGTTCCTGGCCGCTGCGCTCCTGACCGCGTGCGGCGCCCTGGCGTGGTGGCTCTCGCGCCTCGAGCGCCTGCCCCGGCCCGGCTGGCTGGTGCTCGCGCTCGTGTTCGTCCTCGCCGGCGTCGACGAGGTGGCCGCGATCCACGAGGAGCTGAGCGAGCCGTTGAGGGACGCTCTCGACCTCGAGGGCAGGCTGCGCTTCGCCTGGGTCCTCGTGGGCGGTGTCGTCGCGGCGGTCGTGGCGGGCCTGTTCCTGCGCCCGTTCCTCGCCCTCCCCGGCGCGCTGCGGGCCCGGCTGGCCCTGGGGGCCGCTCTCTTCCTCCTCGGCGCCTTGGGGATGGAGACGGTCGGCAGTCGGCTCTACGTCCCCGGCGGTCCCCAGACGTCCCCGTACCTGCTCGTCGCCGCTGCCGAGGAGGCCCTCGAGTTCGCGGGTGCCCTGGTGTGGCTCGGGGCGCTGGGCGGGAGGCTGCGCGACCTCGCCTCGCCGCCGACCCTGACCCTCGAGGGGTAGCCCGGCGCTCCGCCGGCCGCGTGCTCGGGGCGATGGACACGGCGCGCGCGGCGTGGCACCATCGCGCGCATGGCAGGCGACACCGTAGACCCCCAGCGGCTGCGCGACCTCGCGCGGCTGCGGCGCGTGCGCGACCGCATCGACAGGGAGTTCGCCCTGCCCCTGAACGTCGAGGCGCTGGCCCGAGAGGTCGGCATGTCGGCCGGGCACCTGAGCCGCCAGTTCAAGGCGGCGTACGGCGAGTCGCCCTACGCCTACCTGATGACGCGCCGCATCGAGCGGGCGATGGCCCTGCTGCGCCGCGGCGACATGAGCGTCACCGACGTCTGCTTCGAGGTGGGCTGCTCCTCGCTGGGGACCTTCAGCACGCGCTTCGCCGAGCTGGTCGGCGTGCCGCCCAGCGTCTACAAGGAGCGCTGCGTCGGGGAGATGCGGGGCGTGCCCCCCTGCGTAGCGAAGCAGGTGACGCGGCCGATCAGGCAGCGCGGACGGGCGGGCGAAGGCGACCCGGCGCGGGACCGAGGGTCGGGCGAGGACGGCGACCCGGTCAGGAATCGAGAAGCGCAGCCGGCGTAGGCGCCCCTATAGTCGCGGCCATGGACATCACCATCCACTCCGCGATGCTGCCGCAGACCGACCCCGAGGCCGCCCTGAGGTTCTACCGCGACGGGCTGGGGTTCGAGGTCCGCAACGACGTCGAGTACCAGGGGATGCACTGGATCACGGTGGGCCCCGCGGGCCAGCCCGAGACCTCGATCGTCCTCTACCCGCCCGAGGCGACGCCCGGCCTCACCGACGAGGAGCGGCGCGTCGTCACGGAGATGATCGCGAAGGGCACGTACGCCAGCATCAACCTCGCCGCGCGGGACCTCGACGCGGTGTTCGCGCGACTCGAGGCCAGCGGCGCCGAGGTCGTCCAGGAGCCCACCGACCAGCCCTACGGCGTGCGCGACTGCGCCTTCCGCGACCCCGCGGGCAACATGGTGCGCATCCAGCAGCGCGGCTGAGCCGCCGCGCGGCGAGCGGGCCGTGGGCGCCGGCGCGACGGGGACCCGGCGCGACGAAGCCTCACGGCAGGAGTGACCCGAGGACCTAGGAGGACGACATGGCCGAGAGGGAAGCAGCCAAGGCCGCCACGAAGCGGACCACGGCGAAGAAGACGGGCAAGGAGGCCGGAGCGGGCTTCACCGCGGAGGAGAAGGCCGCCATGCGGGAGCGCGCCGCCGAGCTGAAGGCGGAGGCGCGCCGCGCCAACAAGAGGGAAGCGGGCGAGCAGGACCTGCTCGCGAAGGTGGCCGAGCTGCCGCAGCCGGACCGCGCGATGGCCGAGAGGCTCCACAGGGTCGTCATGCAGGCGGCGCCCCAGCTCGAGCCGAAGACCTGGTACGGCATGCCGGCGTGGGCCAAGGAGGGCAAGGTCCTCTGCTTCCTGCAGCCGGCGGCGAAGTTCGGCACGCGCTACGCGACGTTCGGCTTCAACGACAATGCGGCCCTCGACGACGGGCCGATGTGGCCCGCCTCCTTCGCCCTGAAGGAGCTCACGCCCGAGGTGGAGGCGAGGGTCGCGGCCCTGGTCGAGCGGGCGGTCGGCTGAGCCCGACGCGCCGTTGGACCGGTTCGGCCGGGCAGGACCCGTCCCGCCCGGCCGGGTTATCCTGGCTGGCTCGCCGACCCGGGGCGGCCCACGCCGGGCCCGCCCCAGCCGCCCACCGAGACGGAGGCCCGATGACCATCGCCACGAGGACCGACCCGGAGCGCGCTGCCGCACCCCGCCACCCCGCCGACAGCCACGACACGATCCGCGTGCAGGGCGCGCGGGAGAACAACCTCAAGGACGTCAGCGTCAGCCTCCCGAAGCGCCGGCTGACCGTGTTCACGGGCGTGTCGGGCTCGGGGAAGAGCTCGCTGGTGTTCGACACCATCGCGGCCGAGTCGCAGCGGATGATCAACGAGACGTACAGCGCCTTCGTGCAGGGCTTCATGCCTGCGCTGGCCAGGCCGGACGTCGACGTCCTCGAGGGCCTGACTACCGCGATCATCGTCGACCAGGAGCGGATGGGAGCGAACGCCCGCTCCACGGTCGGCACCGCCACCGACGCGAACGCGCTCCTGCGGATCCTCTTCAGCCGCCTCGGCGAGCCGCGCATCGGCTCCTCGCAGGCGTTCTCGTTCAACATCGCCTCGGCGACCGGGGGCGGGTCGATGACGGTCGCTCGC
>Ga0123333_10001335_pt1 | contig 26032 bp, 14 predicted proteins | sample BioC12SIPDNA_3_FD_89957 | JGI IMG/M metagenome (GOLD analysis project Ga0123333, IMG submission 89957) | Anaerobic biogas reactor microbial communites from Washington, USA - Biogas_R2_B C12 SIP DNA | ecosystem: Engineered > Bioreactor > Anaerobic > Unclassified | place: Washington, USA... | reverse complement strand
TCGCGATCGAGGTCCGCGCAGGCCACGCCGTGGGCTCGGGCGGTTCGCAGCTTGACCGACGGTTCGGACCCGAAGCCCTCGGGCCCCTGGTAATAGATGTACGAGCCCGGATCGCGGTGGACGGAGTTTTCGGAGCAGTTGGCGACGATCAGGTCGGCCCGGCCGTCGTCGTTCAGGTCGCAGCAGACCGCCTCCACCGCACCCCATCCGGGCAACTGCCGGACCCGTTTGGGATCGAAGCCGTCCGGCCCGCCGGCGAAGATCGAGATCGGCGTATTGCCGAGGACATTTCGCGAGAAGTGATTGACCAGGACGACCGCGGGCCGGCCGTCCGGATCGGGTTTGGCCACGAACACGCGGCGGGCATCGTGCGAGGTCAGCGTCCGCGGTTCGGCGAATTGCCGATGGCGATCGGTTCGGTAGACGAGACTCTCGGTGGTGAACCGCTCACCGTCGTTGCACTGGCAGAGCACCAGTTGGTCACGTCCGGCGCCGTCCAGATCGCCGGCGGCTGCGTCGCACGCGCGAAGGCTCTTTAGCGCGGTTCGCCGCTGGTCGTTCCAGCCGTCCGCTTCGCCCCAGAAGACCCACGAGCGTTCACCGCTTTCGCCGGGTTCGCGGCACGCAAACGCCAGATCGAGCCGTCCGTCACCGTCGAAATCGCCCGCGGTCACGGACAAGGCGCGCCGGCAGTCAAACGAGATGACCGGACGGAAGGCCCGGTCCGGCCGCACCGCCACCAGGTGCACCGTTTCGCTGCGGGCGACAAAGACGTGCTTGCCGCTGGGCAGGTCCAGCGTCTTGACCAGCGGCGAGGCGTCCTCGACGTATTCCTCGTACTTGACCATCTCCGGATCGATCTGGTTGGCGGGAACCGGCGGATCGGGAGGAACCGGGATTTCCACGAACCGGCCCGGATCGATCCCGTCCGGGCCGCCCCAGAAGATTTTCATCCGCCCGTTTTTTTCGCGGACGATCAGTTCGGCGAAGCCGTCGCCGTCCAGGTCGTCGGCTCCGATCTCGCCGCCTTCGATCGCCGTGTCCACGTAGCGGTGAGGCTCGAATCCCAACGCGGACTGGTAGAACAGGCGGACCTTGCCCTGTGTGATGAAGGCCAGATCGCTCCGGCCGTCGCCGTTGAAATCTCCGGCCGCTGCGGACTGGCTCTGCGGCGCGGGCAGTTGCTGCGTGCGGCGTTCGCTCCATCCGCCCGGTCCGCCGAAGTAGATGGCGGCGTTGACCTCCGCCGCCATTCCGCCGTAGAAGTTCGCCAGCACCAGTTCGTCGCAGCCGTCGCCGTTGAGGTCGGCGACGATGCCGCCGCGGGCCCCGTCGGCGGGCAGCGCGATCGGCGCCGACTGCCCCAGCGGCGCGGTGTAGACGTAGGCCGGGGCCTGTTCGCAATGGTCCTGGCTGTTGCACAGCATCAGGTCCAGGTAACCGTCGCGGTCGAGGTCATACTGGTGAATCCGCTGAAGCACGCCGGCCCTGGAGACGTAGAGGTTGCGGCCGGCGTCGGCGAACGTGCCCTGGCGAAACTGCTCGAACCCGCGGGTGATCCACTGACCGGCTGGTGGCATGGCTGATTCCTGTCGAATGCCGTACTATGCGAATGACGTTGCAGACAAGCGGCCCCAAGGCTATCCTGCGCCGAACCGCGTGTCAATCGAAGATCAGGAGTATCGGCGATGTCCGCATCCCGGCGAACCGTGCATCTGGTCCCCAGCTTCCATTACGACATCGAGTACCTGCTGGCCGACGGGCCTTATTTCGAGATCTGCTTCGAGAATCTGCTGGAGGCCCACCGGCTGCTGAAAGCCTATCCCAACTATACTTTTCGCGTGGAGCAGGTGAGCCTGCTCGAACGGTTCTTCCAGGAGTACCCTTCGCGGCTGGAAGACTTCCGTGAGTTTGCCCGGCAGGGGCGCTTCGAGGTGGCGGCTGGCATGTACGCGATGGCGGACATCAACATGTCGTCGGGCGAATCGATCTTACGGCAGCTCGTGGTGGGAAAGGACTGGACGCGGCGGGTGCTGGGTCTGACGCCGCGGGTGCTCGATATGGGCGACTGCACGGGCCACCCAGCCTCGATGCCTCAGATCGCGCGGATTGCCGGTTACGACTACTTCGCTTTTGAGCAGGCGATCGACGACGTGAACCGCAAGTGCGAGATCCGCTGGCGGGGCATCGACGGCACGGAACTGCCGACCTGGTGGCTTGCCGTCTACGGTTACGGCGGGTGGTATCAGCTCACAGGCGGACGTGAGGACCAGAAGGTGCTGGCGGATCTGCTGCAGCGGATCGAGCGGCACACGCAGTCCGGTCACGCCCTGCTGTCCCACGGTGGCGACTTTCAGTTTCCCTACGAGCGGGGTATTGCGTCCGTGGAGGAATGGAACCGCGGGAATGACACCCAAATCGTTTATTCCACCTACGCCCGGGCTCTGGATGCCGTTGATTTCTCGTCCGCGCCGGCCGTGTCCTGCGAGTGGAATCCCGATCGCACCGGGTGCTACAGCTCGCGCATCCTGGTCAAGCAGGGCAACCGCGAGTGCGAGAGTCTGTTGCTGACGGCTGAGGCGGCTTGCGCTTTGGCCGAGCGTGCCTGGAGTGTGCCCGTCGACCATGAGGGGCTTCTTCGGGCGTGGAAGCTGACGTTCATCAACCAGTTTCACGACATCATCTGGGGCACGATTACGGACGAGGCGTACAGCCACGCCTTGGAGCGCGTCGGGCGGGTGCGGATGATCTGCAAGAATCTGATCGAGGACCGGCTGCGGATTGCCGTGGCCGATGCCGACGGAGGCCGTGGCGTTGCCGCGTTCAATCCGCTGCCCTGGCCGCGGTCAGGCGTACTGGAACTGCCCGTCGATCGGCTCGTCATCGAAGCGACTGTCACCGACTCGACCGGTCGAACGCTCGCCTCGCGCCGCTGCGATGATCGGCTGATCGTCAAGGTCGACCTGCCCGCCTGTGGCGTGTCCACCCTGGCCGTCCGCGAAATCCGAGCCCAACAAGTGCCCGTTCAGCCGAGGAGCGTGCCGGATTCAAGCGACAGTTTCACGATCCGCCACGTCGAGGACGGCGGCGGACGCGGCCTGCTCGTTGAGACGCCGCTCCACACCGTCCGCTTCGGCCGCGGCGGGGTGATCGTCGGACTGCTCGAAAAGGCCACCGGCCTCGAGTACGTGGACCCGTCGCGTCCGGCGTTCAACGCCCTGTGCTATCAGACCGATCGCGGCGACCTGTGGGAGTACTATCACGGACCCTTGTCTGACGGCGGTCCCTATTCGACGGCCCAGGACCTGCTTTACGACCCGTATCCGACCGAACCGCATTCGCTGAGCCCCAACGGCAGACGGATTTGTCTCGACGCGATCGACAATCGCCACGGTCCGCAGGCCGAATTCACGATTGAGGACATCGGCGGCGACTGCCTGGTCGTCGGCGTGCGAGGGGCGATCCAACGCCATTTTCCGAAGTTCCGCGAGTTCTCCAATGAGGCGATCCGCATCGAGTGGCGACAGACCGTCACCTTCCACGCCGACGACCCGCGGATCGATTTCCACCTTGAGACCCGCCACGTCTCCGGGCGCTGGTATCGCCTGCGGGCCGGTTTCTTTACCGACATCCGCGACGGCCGGATCGTCCACGAGATTCCGTTCGGATGCTTCCAGCGTCCGGAGGGCGAATTCGCCGCTCAGAACTACATGGCCTACTTCGATGGCGAGAAAGGTCTTACCCTGCTGAATCGCGGGCTGCCGGGCAACAACGTGACCGACGGCGTGCTGATGCTTTCGCTGATGCGCTCGGTGAGCTTCCATACGCGGGCCGAGTCGGAAGAGGCCCACGAGGTCGGCCAGGAGCATGCTTTCGACTACGCGATCATCCCCTTCGCGGGTGAGAAGCAACTGGCGGATCTCCAACTTGCCCGACGTGCCGCGGAGTTCGTCCACCCGCCGTATGTCTTCGATACGGCACGCGCGCCCGATCGCGACCGGTTGCGCATCCCGCCGAAGCCGGTCGAGTGCGGGTTGCCTTCGCCGTCGCTGCTGGCACTCGAGAGTCCGTCGGTAGTCTGCTCGGCGATATACTCGAAGGGCGGACGCCTGGTCGTGCGGCTCTACGAATCGGCGGGCCGGACGGCGGCCGAGGCGACGCTCGCCCTGGACTTCGCCGTCGCTGCGGTCGAGGAAACCGACGCCCTGCTCGAACGGCCCAAGCTGCTCCACCTCTCGGGCAACCGCCTGCGCCTGGTCTTCCGGCCGTTCGAGATCAAAACGCTGGTGGTTGTCCCTTCCTGATCGGCCTATGGCGCCGTTGCGGGTTTGACATCGGCCAGCGCGCCCTTGCGGACGTATACCGGACGCACCTGGCGATCGAAGACGGGCAGCCGGCTGGCGAAGGCGAGCGCGGCGAGGATGCAGCCGGCTCCGCTGATCATCATGGCGGTCGGCGCGCCCCACCATCGGGCCAGCGCGCCCATCAGCAGACTGCCGAACGGACCCATGCCCATGAAACACATGGTATAGAGGCTCATCACCCGTCCGCGCTTGTCGTCGTCGACGATCGTCTGCAGCGTCGTGTTGGCGGAGACGAGTTGGATCATGGTGCCGAACCCAGCCCCGGCCAGCAGGGCCAGGGAGATCCACAACTGCTGCGAGAACGCGAATGCGATCAGGCACAGGCCCATCAGTGCGCAGGCCACCGCCATGCGCCGGCCCATGCCCACCACGCTCCGTCGCGACACCAGAAACAGGGCCGCTGCGATCGCGCCGATCCCGGTGGCGGCGGTCAGCCAGCCCAGGGTCTCCGGTCCGCCGGCCAGGATGTCGCGGGCGAAGACCGGCATCAGCACGTTGACCGACATGCCCAGCAGGCTGATTACGGCCAGCAGGCCCAGCACCAGCCGGATCGGCCCGAACCCCATCGCGTAGCCCAGCCCTTCGCGGAAATGCGTCAGCAGGTTGCCGTCGGTTCGGGCGATCGCCGAGGGTTGCAGGCGCATCGCCAGCAGGGCGGCGATCACGGCCAGGAACGTCAGGCCGTTCAGCAGAAAACACAGCCCTTCGCCGGCCACCGCGACCAGCGCGCCGCCCAGCGCCGGGCCCGCCAGCTTCGCGCCGTTGACCAGGAATGAGTTGAGGGCGATCGCGTTGGGCAGATCGTCGCGGCTTTCCAGCATGTCGACCACGAACGACTGACGGGTCGGAATGTCGAAGGCGTTGATCAGCCCCAGGACCGCTGAGAGGGCAATAATCTGCCAGACGGCGATCCCGCCGCTGAGGGTCAGGCCGGCCAGGAGGAACGCCTGGGTCATCGCCAGAGCCTGGGTGCCCACGATCAGGCCCCGCCGGTTCACCCGGTCGGCCAGCACGCCCGCCACCGGGGCCAGCAGAAACGTGCAGATCATCCCGGCAAATCCCACCACGCCCAGCATCCACTCGGAGTCCGTCAACCCGTACACCAGCCACGCCAGGGCGACCCGCTGCATCCACGTGCCCACCAGGGAGGCCCCCTGTCCGAAGAAGAACAGCCGGTAATTGCGGTTCCGCAGCGCCCGCACCATGGTCTTCGGGCCGGTCTGACGGTTGACAGGGGACGGTGCGGGGGTGGTCGTCATTTCCGGCAACATGCCGTTGCCGCTTTCGTTGGCGCTCATGGTGCCTGAAGGCTTTCTGTCCGGCTGGGCTCGCGGGTGTGAAAAAAACCAGTTGACAACATGTCCACTTCGGTCGATAATAAAAGTGTCTACTGGTAATGATATCCCGATGCGAAGCGAAATGCACGAGAAGTTGACCGACGCCCTGCTGCGACTGCTTGGCAGCCTGCTGCTTTTGCGCCCATCGTAGGGCTGGTCGGTCGAAATTCGCTTAAACCCTGACAGCCCTGCGAGTAAAATCGTGGGGCTTTTTGTTTGGCCGCAGCGAGCCGGCCGGGCCCTAGCCCGCGGCCGCCACGGAAACGACAAGCCGGGGCCGATGCCCCGTGCGAGGCTTTGGAGGATAGACACATGAACGCTGGAAACCAACAGGACGTGATCCGGATCTTCGACACGACCCTGCGCGACGGCGAACAGTCGCCCGGGGCGTCGCTGAACACCTCCGAAAAGCTGGAGATCGCACGGGCCCTCGAGCTGCTGAACGTCGATATCATCGAGGCGGGGTTCCCCATCGCCTCGCCCGGCGACTTCGAAGCGGTCCAGGCCATCGCCGAACTGGTCAAGAAGTGCACGGTCGCGGGCCTCGCCCGGTCGATCGAAAAGGACGTGCGGACGGCCTGCGAAGCGGTCAAGCACGCGGCCCGGAAGCGGGTCCACGTGTTCTGCGCGACCAGTGAGATCCACATGAAATACAAGCTCAAGCGGGCCCGCGAAGAGATCCTCAAGATGTCGGTCGAGCACGTGAAGATGGCCCGCGAGATGATCGACGACGTGGAGTTCAGCCCGGAGGACGCGTCGCGGACCGATCCGGTATTCCTGGCTGAGGTGGTCGCCGCGGTCATTGACGCCGGGGCCTCGACGGTCAACATTCCCGACACCGTCGGCTACGCGGTGCCCGCCCATTTCGAGGGCATCATCCGCATGCTCAAGGAGAAGGTGCCCAACATCGAGAAGGCGATCATCTCGGTGCACTGCCACAACGACCTGGGTCTGGCGGTGGCCAACTCGCTGGCCGCCGTGCGGGCTGGGGCCCGGCAGGTCGAATGCACGGTCAACGGTTTGGGCGAACGGGCGGGCAACTGCTCGCTCGAGGAGGTCGTCATGGCCCTGCGGACCCGGGCCGACCATTTCGGGGTCGGCACGAACATCAACACGCAGCGGATCTACCCGACCTCGCGGCTGGTCTCGAGCCTCACCGGTATTCCGGTCCAGCGGAACAAGGCGATCGTCGGCGAGAACGCCTTCGCCCACGAATCGGGCATTCACCAGCACGGCATGCTCGCCCACGCGGACACCTACGAGATCATGAAGCCCGAAGACGTCGGCATTCCCGCCAGCACGCTGGTGCTCGGCAAGCACTCGGGCCGCCACGCCCTGCGCGACCGGCTCGAACAGCTCGGCCATCGCCTGAGCGACGAGCAGCTCGACCGGGCCTTCGAGGTGTTCAAGAATCTGGCCGACAAGAAGAAGGAGATCTTCGACGAGGACCTCGACACGATTGCTGAGGAACTGGCCAGCCGGGCTCCAGCCGTCTGGGAACTGGAACTGCTCCAGACCACCGCGGGCACCGGCGTGGTTCCGACCGCCACCGTGCGGATGAAGAAGGCTGATGGAACGATCGTCCAGGACGCCGCGACCGGCGACGGTCCGGTCGACGCGGTCTACTCGGCCATTCAGCGGATTTGCGACGTCTCGGTGCGACTGACCGACTATCAGATCCGGGCCATCACGGTGGGCAAGGACGCCCAGGGCGAGGTCTCGCTGGAGATCGAGTCTGACGGCGAGAAGGTCCGCGGACGCGGAGTCAGCACCGACATCATCGAGGCCTCCGCCCGCGCCTACCTGGCGGCGATCAACCGCTGCCTCCAGCGGGCCAACGGCGGCAAGCGGCAGCGCAGCGAGCCATAGCCGACTTGCCGGGTGAACGCGACTGAGCGGGAGTATTGTGTGACGAAACTGACCGCCCCGACAACGGCCAAGACCGCTTCGCAGCTCTTCGAACAGATCGAGCGCGCCCGCGGGCTTGGGGCGGAGGCGATTGAGGTTCGCCTGGACTACCTGACCGAGCCGGTGGATTACGCCGGGGTTCTGGCGGCGGCTGGGATGCCGGTGATCTGGACCAATCGGCACGTCTCTGAGGGCGGAGCGTGCGAGAAGCCGGAGGCGGCCCGGGTGAAGGAGCTTATCGACGCCCTCCGCGCCGGCGGTGACTGTATAGATATGGAATACCGCCGCTGGTCGGCCGATCCGGAGCTTCGCTGGAAGCTCACGGAGGCACTGGCTGAGGTTCGCGCCGGCGGCCGGGACGTCAGGCTAGTCCTTTCGTACCACGACTTTGCCGGCGTGCCGGACGACCTGGAGCAGACGGCCGAGCGGATGGAACGCGAGGGGGATGTGGTCAAGTTCGCCGTCACCGCCCGCGATGTTTTCGATAACTTCCGCGTTTTCAAGGTGATGCGCGAATGCCGCAAGCCGGTGATCGGTTTGGCGATGGGTCCGCACGGGCAGATCAGCCGCATCCTGGCCAAGAAACTCGGCGGCGAGATCACCTTCGCCAGCATCGAGGCGGCGGCGGCCTCGGCCCCGGGCCAACTCACGGTGGCCCAGATGCGCGAGACGTACAACTGGGACCGGATCGGCAACGATACGAAGGTTCTTGGCGTGGTGGGCCACCCGGTTGAGCATTCGCTTTCGCCGCCGATGCACAATGCCGCCTACCGGGCGATGGGATTCGACGGATTGTACCTGCGTTTCTGTGTTTCCGCTGAGTATGAGGCGTTTGCGCGGTTCGTGGACCTGGTTCGTGACACCGAGAACCTCGATATTATCGGACTTAGCGTCACCATTCCCCATAAGGCCAACGCCATCCGCTATTTGCAGGAACACGGCGGGCGGATCGACCCGCTGGCTGAGAAGATCGGGGCGGTCAACACCCTGGTGTTTCACCTCGATGGCTCAGCCGCCGGTTACAACACCGACTATCTGGGCGTATTGGCGGCGCTGGAGTTGGAGGGGGGGTTAGGCAGCCAATCCTTGGCTGGGAAACGGGTTGCGGTGCTGGGGGCGGGCGGCGTATCGCGGGCGATCGTGGCGGCGATGACTTCGAGCGGGGCGGAAGTGACGGTTTTTAACCGCACGGCAGAGAAGGCCCAGAGCCTGGCGGATGAGTTCGACTGTCGCGCCGAGTTGTGGGACCGCCGCGAGCAGTTGCGGGCGGAGGTTCTGATTAACGGGACGAGCATCGGCATGTGGCCCAGGAGCGATGAATCGCCGATCGACCCTTTGGCGCTGCGTCCGGAGATGGTTGTGTTCGATACCGTCTACAATCCGCTGTGGACGAAACTTCTGACCGCCGCCCAGCAGGGCGGGGCCAAGGCCGTCGATGGGGCGAGCATGCTGGTCTATCAGGCGGTCGAGCAGATACGACTATGGACCCAAGCCGCCGGCTCGCCGTGCGCTGAGGTCCCGGTGGCGGTCATGCGCGACGTGGTTCTGAGACACCTGAAAGGAAACGGATAGCACGCGATGCCGGAATTCAGCCGAAACATCTGGGCCCCTTGGCGGATGGAGTACATCGACCAACTCATCGACGAGAGCGGCGACGGGTGCTTCCTGTGTCGCGCCCGCGACAACCCGGACCAGGACGCTGCGACGTTTACCCTCCTTCGCGGCGAGACGTGCTTTGCCATTCTTAACCGCTTTCCTTACACCAGTGGCCACACGCTGATCGCCCCTTACGCCCACACGGGCGACCTGGACGACCTCGACGACGCGACGCTGCTGGAGATCATGACGATGACCCGGCGGATCAAGCGGGTGCTGGGCGAGGTTTTTCACGCGGAGGGTTTCAACGTCGGGATCAACCTCGGCCGGTGCGCCGGAGCGGGATTGCCCGGCCACCTCCATTTGCACGTGGTGCCGCGCTGGCCGGGCGACACCAACTTCATGCCCGTTTTGGACAACATCCGCGTGATCCCCGAGGCGATCGAGAAGTTCTACCGGCGGATCAGGGAAGCGATCGGCGGCGAATGACCGCTGCGGGCGCAGCGAAGGGCCGAACGCCCCTTTTCGTACGCGGTGTTGCACGATTCGCAAGTCATTGACATTCGAAAAGCACGTGGTACAGTCTGCGGAGCTTTTTGGAGGTCGGCGCGATGACGGCGACGGGATGGCTGTGGATGGTGTTGTTCTGGGCGATGCAGGTGGTGGCCCAGCTCCTGTTCAAGTGGGGGAGTTTGCCGGAAGGGCGATGGTGGCTGGGATTTTTCGGCGGCCACGCCTTCGGGGCGACCAGCATTCTGATCATCATGTTCCTGTACAAGACGGTCAACGCGAACGTCGTCTACGGGATCAGCTTCGGCGGCATGTTTCTGCTGGCGAGCCTGGCCCTGGCCATCGTGTACCGGACCAACATCACCACCGTTCAATACGTCGGAGTCGTGGTCATCACGGCGGGCATTCTGATGTTGGCCCTGGGCGGGACTGAACCGTCAGCCGCCGAGATCGGCGATCGGCAGGAACCGGCGGCAACGCATCCAACGGGAGCGGAATGATGGACAGCCTTTTGCGCGGCTGGGGTTTGGGCCGGAATCCGAGCGAAGCGACGTTGGTTCGCGGTCGGCCGTTTTCGATGCGACTCGATGGCGAAGCGGTGGATTTCGACCGCTGGGAGCATTCGGCGGAGCCCGCGGGCTGGTTCGATCCGCGGACGGGACTGCGGGTCACCGTCGTGGCCGAGCGGCTAGGCCATAGCGATGCGATCTATTACTGGCTCCAGGTTGCCAACGAATCGTCTCAGGACAGCCCGCTTTTGGAGCGTGTGCTACCGCTGGACGTGATGGTGGCTATGCCGTCCGGTCCGCTGGTGCTTCACCACGCCAACGGCAGCGTCAATTCGGTCAGCGATTTTCTGCCCCTGGTGACGCCGCTGGAGCCTGATCGGGAGTTGGCGTTCGAACCGGTTGGCGGACGTTCATCGAACGGGGTTCTGCCGTTTTTCAACGTTGCGGGCGAATCGGGCGGTCTGATCGTGGCGGTCGGTTGGACCGGTCAGTGGCGGGCGACGTTTCGGCGGACGTCGGAGGGTTTGGTTCTGACGGCGGGGATGGCGCAGATGCATTTGCGGCTGCGGCCCGGCGAGACGATCCGCACGCCGGGGGTTTTGCTGATCCCGTGGCAGGGCGAGGACTGGCTCGACGGCCAGAACGCCCTTCGCCGGGTCATGCTGGAGCACTTCACGCCGCATCGCGACGGCGGGCCGATCCTGCCGCCGGTGGCCCACGGCACGACCGGCGGTCTGCACCTCTACGAGGGCGGCTGGGCGGCGGGCAACGAGCGGACCATGCTGCGGTCGATCCCCCCAGCCGCTGAGCTGGGGATTGAGGCCTACTGGCTTGACGCGTACTGGTTTCCCGGCAACTTCCCCTACGGCGTGGGCAACTGGTTTCCTCGGCCGAAGGATTTTCCAAATGGCCTCAAGCCCCTGGCGGACGCCGCCCACGCGCGGGAGATGGACTTTATCCTCTGGTTCGAGCCGGAGCGGGTCGGTCGCGACACGCAGATCGACCGCGAGCATCCGGAATGGCTCATCGACCTCGGGCGCGAGTGCAAGCTGTTTGACCTGGGCAACGAAGACGCCCGGCGGTACATCACCGACGTGGTCTCCGGGCGGATCGACGAGTACGACGTGGATATCTACCGCCAGGATTTCAACGACGACCCGCTGCCGTTCTGGCGGGTCAAGGATGAGCCGGAGCGCCAGGGCATGGCTGAGATCCGCCACATCGAGGGACTCTATGCGTTTTGGGATGAGCTCCGCGCCCGTCATCCGCGGCTGTGGATCGACAACTGCGCCTCGGGCGGGAGGCGGATCGACGTGGAGACCTGCCGTCGGGCCTTGCACCTGTGGCGAAGCGACAGCCCCGATCCGGTCGTCTTCGATCAGAGCCTTCGCGAAGGGATCGCTTTGACCGATCAGGTGCAGACGGCGGGCCTGAGCCTGTGGGCGCCTCTGCACTCGGGCGGAGTCTGGGACGCCGATCCGTATCACTTCCGCAGCGCGGGCCAGGCCGGCATCGTGATCTACGACGACGTGCGGCACGAGAGCTTTCCGCGCGAACCGGCGAGGGCGGCGATTGAGGAACTCAAGTCATTGCGGCCGTTTTTTCTGGGCGACTTTTACCTGCTGGCCGCAGTGACGATCAGCGAGGAGGACTGGTGCGCCTACCAATATCACCGCGACGATCTGGAAGCCGGGTTCGCGGTCTTCTTCCGGCGTGTGGAATCCCCCTATGCGGCCAGGACCACGTCGCTTCGCCGGATCGATCCGCGGGCGGCGTACACGGTGGAATGGTACGAGGATTATGCCCTTTCGCGGAGTGAGGTCGTGCCGGGCAACGTTCTGATCGAGCTGCCGGTGTGGATCGAGCATCCCGGCCGATCGGTTCTGGTCAAATACCGGCGGAAGTGACAGCGGGAAACACCGAACCTACTGGAAAGACCAAAGGAGGTTCCATGACGCCGCGAGAACGCGTTTTGACCGCGCTGAACCACCAGGAGCCGGACCGCGTGCCGCTGTTCATCGGCCCGTCTGGGGCGACGACCATGCTGGCCCCCGGCTACGAGAAGCTCAAGGCCCATCTGGGCATCCAGGGCGGTCCGCCGAAATGGATCTCCAGGACGATGCAGTACGTTGCGATGGACGAGGAGGTGCTCGTGCGTCTCGGCGGCGACGCCCGGCCGCTTGTTCCCGGTCCGGCCGAGTCGAGTCTGCGGAAGGCGATCTCCTCTGACTGCGTTGTCGACGACTGGGGAATCCGCTGGACCAGATCGCCGGGCAGTCTGTACTTTGAGGCCACCGATCCGCCGCTGGCCCACGTGACCATTGACGATCTCGATGAATATCCGTGGCCGAATCTGACTCCGCCGGGCCGGTTCGATCATCTCGTCGAGGAGGCCAAAGCCATCCAGAGCGCCGGCTATGCGACGGTGCTGGTCCCCGGAATCACGCTGTTCGAGCAGGCCTACCTCATGCGCGGGCTCGACGCGATTTTGATGGACCTCGCCGCCGATCCCGAGTTTTTCACCGCGTTGATCACCAAGCTCAAGAAGCTGATGATGGGCTACGTCGAGCAGCTCCTCAAGGACGTCGGTCGGTACGTTGACGTGATCGTCACCGGCGACGATCTGGGCATGACGTCCGGTCCGATGATCTCGCCGGAGAGCTACCGCCGGTTCCTCAAACCGCATCACGCTGAGCTGTTCGGCGCGATCAAGCAGCGGATATCCGGCAAGCTGTTTTTTCATTCCTGCGGCGACGTTTATCGTCTGTTGTGTGATTTCGTCGATGCGGGTGTGGAACTGCTTAACCCGGTGCAGGTGGCGGCTGGAGACATGGCCGACACAGCCCGTCTGAAGCGGGAATTCGGCGACCGTCTGGCCTTTTGCGGGGCGATCGACACCCGTTGGGCGCTGCCGCGCGGCACAACGGACGACGTTCGCGCGGAGGTCCGGCGGCGCATCCGCGACCTGGCGCCCGGCGGCGGCTACGTCGTCGCAGCCGTGCACTGCATCCAGCCGGACGTGCCGCCGGAGAACGTTCTGGCGATGTGCGACGAAGTGCAGAAAGCCGGAAGGTACCCGATCTCGTGTTGACGCACAGGTGGATGTGCGGGTTGGCGGACATTCGTGACGCAACGTGCGAAAGGACCTGACGCATGCAGACTCTATCGGGAACGTGGAAGCTGGCGACCGACGCGGCGAACGTCGGGCGGGAAGAGCGCTGGTTCGAGCAGATTCGGGCGGAGGCCCAGGATGCCCCGGTGCCCGGCGTCGTCCAGCAGGTCTTCCCAGATCATCACGGGGTCTCCTGGTACTGGCACAAGTTTCGGCCGAACATGAAGCCGGGAAGGAACGATCGCTGTCTCCTGCGCTTCGGCGCGGTCCAGTACCTGGCCGAAGTCTGGTTGAACGGTACGCTCGTGGGCGGACATGAGGGCGGCGATGTGTCCTTCAACCTGGACGTCACACGAGCGATTCGTTCCGGGGAGGAAAACCTCCTCGCCGTCCGTGTCGTACATCCCTCGAATACTCCGGTCGACGGACTGCGGCTGTGCGAAATACCCAGCGGCGCCGGAAGGGGCTACGGCGGACTTCTTTTGCCGGTGGAACTGCTCTGTGTGCCGGCCGTCCGGATCGACGATGTCTTCGTCCAGCCGGACGTTGCCACCGGCGATATCGATGTGACCGTCCGCGTGGTCAACGACACCGAGACCGCGTTCCGCGGAGTAGTCTCCGGATCAGCCGGACCGGCGATGACCGGGGAAACTGCCGATTCCGAGGACATCAAGGCTGAGTTTCCCAAAGGCCATTCAACCCATCAATTTACCCTGACGATCTCTGAACCTCGCCTCTGGAGCCCGGAAACGCCGCACTTGTATGGCGTAAGGGTTGATCTGGAAGCGGACAATAATAAAGGAGCCACGCTCCGGCACGAAAAATCCGTCCGCTGCGGCTTCCGGGATTTCCGCGTCATCGACGGCTATTTCCACCTGAACGGAAAACGCATCTTCCTCCGCTCGATGCACACCGCCGCCTGGTTCCCCTCCGGCGGACCGACCCCGGAACCCACCCCGTCATTTCCCCGGCGCGATATGATCCTTGCCAAGGCCTGCGGGTTTAATACCGTTCGCTTTATATCCGGCGCCGCGCTGACGGAACAACTGGACCTGTGCGACGAACTCGGGCTGATGATCTACGAAGAGCCCCTGGCCGCCTGGAACCTGGCCGACTCCCCGCACATGGCCGAGCGGTACGATCTGTCCCTGCGGGAAATGATCCTCCGCGACCGCAACCACCCCTGCGTGACGATCTGGGGCCTCTTGAACGAAATGCCCGATGGCCCGACGTATCGTCATGCCAAACAAGTACTCCCGATGATCCGGTCCCTGGACAACACCCGGCTGGTCCTGCTCAACTGCGGCCGATTTGCCCATGATCCGATGGTCGGGTCTGCCTCAAATCCCGGCAGCGACCAATGGGAATGCGTCTGGGGCCTTGAGGGAACGGAAGGCATCACCCTGGAATCCGATCCGGCCATCCCGGGTTATAACAAGGGCGCCGGGGATGTTCACATGTACCCGAAGGTCCCTCAGTCGCCCGAGGTCAATGCAACCATGCGAACGGTCGGCAGAGATTCCAAACCGATCTTCCTCTCCGAGTACGGCATCGGCAGTATGTGTAACGCCATCCGCGAGGTCCGCAACTACGAACAAGCCGGTATGTCGCCCGATCCGGGTTTTGCCGCGGCGTTCCGCAAGATGGAACAGAACCTTCTGGCCGACTGGAAATGCTTCGGCATGGACGGCGTCTATCCCTTTCCGGAAGACCTGCTGCGAGATAGCCAGCGGCGCCACTGCCGCCAGCGTCTGGTGGGCTTTGATGTGATCCGCTCCAATCCGAATTATTGCGGCTTCAGCCTCACCAGTATGCTCGACAGTCCTGTCGGCGGCGAGGGGACCTGGACCTTCTGGCGCGAGCTCAAACCCGGTATCGTCGACGCCCTCAACGACGGCTGGGCGCCTCTGCGATGGTGCCTCTTCGTGGAACCCTCGCACGTCTACGCCGGCCGGAAGTTTAAGATCGAGGCGGTCCTGGCCAACGAGGATGTTCTGAAACCCAGCGACTACCCGGTCACCCTCCGAATCGCCGGCAAGCCGGGAATCGTCTGGGAAAAGAAAGTGACGGCCCACATTCCCGCTCCGGCCAAAGGCCAAAACGGTCCGCTGGCCGTCAGTGTCTACTGCGGCGAGATAAAACTGAACGTGCCTGCCGGCGAGTATGAATTCGCCGCCTCGATGGACCGCAATGGTGCCCCGGCCGGCGGCCGACTGAAATTCTATGTCACAGACCAAAAGTGTTTCCCGAAAGTTGATTCTACCGTCACTCTGTTTGGTATGGACAAGCGAATTGAAAAATGGCTGACTGCCCGTGGCGTCCGCTGCAAGCCGTTTACGGGTAAAGCCTCTTCTCGCCGCGAAGTGATCCTCGTGGGAGCCCAAGCCAACATTCGTAAGGACGCCGCCGCCTGGCGGCAGCTTGCCGAGCGCATGGCCCGCGGCAGCACGGTTGTCTTTACCTCCCCCGATTCCTTCCGCCGGGCCCCCGCGAGCAACCTCGGCGATTTCGACGTCGTCAGCGACAATCCCGCCGCGGTCGTGGGCTACTCCCTTCGCGATTTCGCTGCCGCCAACGTCGCCCCGGAAGAACACGCCAGCTTCAACGCCGAGTTCTACGGCCGGTTCACCATGACGCTGTCCGGCCTCCCGAACCGCACCTACCGTCTCGAACTCGGCATGTGCGAAGGCTGGGACTTCTGCACCCAACCCGGAATGCGGGTCTTCGACGTGTACATCAACGGCAGAATGGTCCTGGAGAAATTCGACATCGTCAAAGAAATCGGGAAACCCATGCTGGCCGTCTTCCGCGACTTCACCGTCCGCCCCGCGAAGGGAAAGATAACGATTAAATTTGTGAACCACGTCAACGCCGCTTCCGTCAGCCGCATCCGACTCTTCGACGAAAAGGGAAACATGGTCTTCCACGTCGATGCCCGAACCCACAAGGCGAACGGCGCCGTATGGCTGCCCCTGGAACAAAAAGCGGAATTCTCCGACTTCGACGACTGGCTCTATCACAAGGAATGCGTTGCCAAGGACCACCCGGTCTTCGCCGGCCTGCCGGAAAAGGGCATTATGGACTGGGACTACTACGGCCCGGTCATCTCCCGCACCCTGTTCGAGAAAAAAGACGGCGCCGCCGACGTCATCGCAGCGGCCTTTGCCGTGGGATACTGCAACGCGACCGGATACGGCTCGGGCGTCATGATGGCCGAATACCCCTTCGGCAAAGGCCGGTTCATCGTCAATACGTTTAACGTCCTGGAGAACATCGACCAACATCCCGCCGCCGACCGGCTGCTGCTGAACATGATCAACCACGCAGCGACCTTCGCCAAAGGGCCAGCCGCCCCGCTGCCGGAGGATTTCGAGGCGACGCTGAAGAGGATTGGCTATGTGGAGACATGACATGCGACGATTGGAGGGTTCCGGAATGCGGGCGATCGATCCTGGGAGCCACGGACAAACCGAACAGTGGTTCAGGCGGGCCTCGTTTCTCCTCTTGCTTGGCAGAGTCCGGAACTGCATTGGCGCTCTTTCCGCCGCGGTCTGCGGCTTTGGCCTGCTGTGCGCATCGGCGCACGACGCCCACGATGGCGGCGAACGGCGGGATTCGGACGAGATCAGTCTGGTGGAAGACGGGCAGAGCCGTTACCGGATCGTCATTGCGGCCGATGCGACGCTGCCGGTGACATTCGCCGCGGAGGAGTTGCAGAAATACCTGGCGCAGATCAGCGGGGCGCAGTTGCCGGTGTTGACCGGCGCTTCAGCCGACCTGACGATCTGCGTGGGACCGGACGGCACGCCGCCCGAGGAGGCGTACACGCTGCGGTCGGACCTGAAAGACCGCGGAGACGACGGCTACGTGATGGGCACGTCCGGGCGGTGGATCGTGCTGGCGGGCAATTCGCCGCGGGCGACATTGTATGCGGTCTATCATTTCCTGGAGGAGTATCTGGGTTGCGGATGGTGCGTGCCCGGGGATGACACCGTTCCGAGGCAGGCGACGATCCGCATACCTCAGTTTCACGATGCCATCGGGCCGCCGGCTTTCTCGATGCGCAAGATCGTACACTTTGTCGATCCTGACGCCGATTGCGCGGTGACCCAGGCGTACGGTCCCGATTACATCCGGAAGTGCGTTCTGCCGCGGATCGACTGGATGGCGAAGAATCGATTCAACTGGGTCCATCCGGGCGCCAACGGACCGCACATCTGGGAGCGGGACCGGTTGCGGGACGTCCTGGTTCCCGAGGTGGTGAAGCGAGGGCTGCATCTGGAGGTGGGCGGTCATACCTTCAATACGTGGCTTGCGCCCGATCTGTACGCGAAGGATCATCCGGATTACTGGACGGGCGGTTATGTCTGCCTGTCCCACCCGGACGTGGCGCCACTGATGGCCGAGAACATGAACAAATGGCTCGATGAGAACCCGGAGGCGGACGTGGTCGATCTCTGGCACAACGACGGCGGCGGGTTCTGTCACTGTCCCAAGTGCACTCCGGTGGAACCGGGCGCCGACGACGACGAGGCTCGAGCCGCCTATACGAAGACGTATATTCACTTTGCCAATCAGGTGGCGTCGCTGGTGGCCCGGAAGCACCCGGAGGTTCTGGTGAACTTCCTGGCTTATTCGCACGTGACGGACTGCCCGGCCGGGGCGGAACGGCTCGCGGACAACGTCCTGGTCGGTCTCTGCCTGTTTCCCCGCCCCGCGCAGCGAACGATGCGCCCGCTGGAGACTTCGCCTCAGGACCTGGACCGCAACCTGCGGTCGCAGATCCCCGCCTGGCAGAAGCTCTCGAAGCATTTCTACATTTACGAGTATTACACGATGAGCGACTGGCACGAAGCCTGGAAGATGGTGAAGTTCTGGTCGATCGTGTCGATGATGCGGGAGGACATCGGGTTTTTCCGGCGGCTTGGCGTGGCGGGACTGTCGTCCGACCTCTGGGACGCGGACTGGTGTCCGCTCAACATGTACGCCTTCGGCCGACTGTCCTGGAATCCGGATCTGACAACCGACCAGATCATCGCGGACTACTGCCGCCGTTACTACGGCAGGGCCTATGAGCCGATGATCGCCTACTGGACGCTCCTCGAAGAAGGACTGCGCGAGTCGTGGAACACAGATGCGCCGGTCAATTGGCGGGATCAGCAACGAGTGGCCATGATCGAGAAGGCCCTGTCGCAGGCGGAAGACGCGAGGATTAGGTACCGCATCCACTCGACCCTGGCCAAACACCGGCCGCACTGGCCGGAGTGACAAGAACAGGAACACGAAGAGCTTCCTTCCCGCGGAGAAGTAAGCGAAGAGGAGTTCAACGATGCTCCAGGAACTGACAGGCTTGTGGAAACTACTGCCGGATCCGGATAATCGAGGCCGTTCGCAGGCTTGGTTCCAGTCTCCCCGGCCGGAGGCGCAGGATGCCCCGGTGCCGGGTGTTGTTCAGCAGGTTTTTCCGGACCATCACGGGGTGAGCTGGTACTGGCATGAGTTCCGAACGCAATTGAAGGCGGATGGGGACCATCGGCTGTTGCTGCGCTTCGGCGCGGTGCACTACCTGGCGGAGGTGTGGCTCAACGGCGCGGTTGTCGGCGGACACGAAGGGGGCGAGTCGCCGTTCGCTCTGGATGTGACCGACGCGGTGCGGACCGGCGAGGAGAACCTTCTGGCGGTTCGCGTGGTGAACCTGTCGCGAACCGTGGAAATCGACGGCATGCGGCAGGTTGAGACGCCCAGCGGTTTCGGCCGGCTCCACGGCGGGATCATCCATCCGGTCGAGTTGCTTGAGGTTCCTGTCGTTCGTATTGACGACGTGCATGTTCAGCCGCGGCCCGCGACGGGCGAGATTGACGTCACGATCCGCGTGGTAAACGACGCCGGGACCGCCTTCCGCGGTCGACTCACCGGGTGTGCCGGTCCGGCGAAGACCGGCGAGATTGCGGTGTTTGCGGAGACTGAGGCTGAGTTCCCGACCGGCGAGTCCACCCATCGGTTCACGCTGACCATCGAACAGCATCGATTGTGGAGCCTGGACGATCCCTATCTTTATCGAGTGATCGTGGACCTCGAAGCGTGCCGTGGCGATGGCGTCGGCATTCGGCATCAGAAGTCGGTTCGATGCGGCTTTCGGGACTTCCGGGTCATCAACGGGTATTTCCATCTGAACGGCAAACGCGTTTTCCTGCGGTCGATGCACACGGGGGCGTTGTTTCCAGCCGGCGGCTGTTCGCCGGTGTCGGCTCCGACTCCGGGCATGCCGAGACGTGACCTGATTCTGGCCAAGGCCTGCGGGTTCAACATGGTCCGTTTTCTGGCCGGCGCGGCGTTGCCGGAGCAACTGGACTGCTGCGACGAGATCGGCTTGATGATCTACGAAGAGTCGATGGCCAGTTGGGGCTTGGAGGATTCACCGCAGATGGCGGAGCGCTACGACCGTTCGTTGTGCGAGATGATCGTGCGCGACCGCAACCACCCCTGCATCACGATCTGGGGATTGCTCAACGAGACGCCCGACGGCCCGGTGTTCCGCCACGCCGTCGAGAGCCTCAAGCTCGTGCGGTCGCTCGACGATTCGCGGCTGGTCATTCTCGGCAGCGGGCGATGGGATGGCCAACTTGACATCGGTTCACTCAGCAATCCGCAGAGCCGCGAATGGGAATGCCAGTGGGGCGCCGAAGGGCCCGGCGCCACGGCGTCGGCAGCGGCTTGGGACATGAACCACGGCGGGTACTTCCACGGCGTCGGCGACGCCCACGTCTATCCCGCCGCGCCGCATCCGCCGTTCACTCTGGAATTCCTGCGCACTCTCGGCCGCGACACCAAGCCCGTCTTTCTCTCGGAATACGGCATCGGCAGCGACTCCAACGTCTTTCGTGAACTCCGGCATTACGAGCAGGCCGGCATGCGTTCCGATCTGGTTTGGGCTGTGACCTACCGCGGCATCGCTGAGCGATTTACCGCGAACTGGAAGCGTTTCGGCATGGACGGCGTGTACGCCTTTCCTGAAGACATGCTCCGCGAAAGCCAGCGTCTTCACTGCCGCCAGCGGCTGCTGGGGTTCGACCTGATCCGCTCGAACCCCAAAATCTGCGGGTTCAATCTGACGGGCATGCTCGACCATCCCAGCGGCGGCGAAGGCGTCTGGACTTTCTGGCGCGAATTGAAGCCGGGCATCGCCGACGCCCTTTCCGACGGCTGGGCCGCCTTGCGGTGGTGCCTCTTTGTCGATCCCCTGCACGGCTATTCCGGCCGGAAGGTCAAGCTGGAGGCGGTTCTCGCCAACGAAGACGTGCTTGCGCCGGGCGACTATCCGGTCACGTTGCGAGTCCACGGGCCCGCCGGCGTCGCCTGGGAGAAGAAGACCACCGTGCGAATTCCCCAAGCCGGCCCGGACGGCGATACGCCGCTGGCCGTTCCCGTGCTCTGCCAGCGCGTCAAGCTTTCCGGCCCGGCGGGCCGTTACACTTTCGCTGCGAATCTGGAATGCGGCGGAGCGCCTTTCGGCGGCCGGCTTGAGTTCCGTCTTTCCGATCCCGCCGGTCTGCCCGCCGTCAAATCCGCGGTCCGAGTCTGGGGGGTTGACCAGAGCGTCCATGACTGGCTCGCCTCGCGCGGCGTTCGATGCAGACCGTTCGACAAGTCAGCCTCAAAGAATCGCGAGGTTATCGTCGTTGGCAAGAACAGTGACGTGCAGGGCGATGCCGCCGGTTGGCGGAACCTCGTCGCGCAAATCGCCCGCGGAAGCTGGGCGATCTTCCTCTCTCCGCTGGTCTTCCGGCAGAAACTCGGCGGAGCCAAGATCGGCGAACTCCATCGCATCGGCCGGTTTCTCACGTCGATTCGCGACTTTGAAGTCCCCAACGTCCCGAAACGGGAGTGGGAGGTCTTTTCCAAGGAGTTCTACCACAACGTTCACTACCTGATGTCCGGCCTGCCCAGCGGCGAGTACGTCGTCGAACTGGGCATGTGCGAAGGCCACCTTCCCCAGCCCGATACCCGCGTCTTTGACGTCCGGATCAACGGCCGTATCGTCCTGCGGGATTTCGATCTCGTCAAAGCGGCCGGCGGTTTTCAGCGGGCGGCGATACGGGAGTTCAAGGTTCGTCCAAGCAGAGGAAAGATCGAGATCGATTTTTTGCCCAAGGTCGGTATGCCGTCGATCAGCCGGCTGCGGATCTTCGATCCGAAAGGATCGCTCATTGCCGAGGACACGGCTCTTTCGGAAACCAAGAGCACCCTCACATGGCTGCCTTTGGCCAACAAGGGCCGGTACTACGAATTCGCCGACTGGCTCTACCACAAGGAGTGCGTCGCGAAGCGCCATCCCGTCTTCGACGGCCTCCAAGCCCCCGGAATCATGGACTGGGACTACTACGGTCCGGTCATCTCGCGCGGCCTGTTCGAAGGTCAGGACGAACCCGAGGAGGTCATTGCCGCCGCGTTCGCCGTCGGACACATCTGCCCGGGCGGATACGCATCGGGTATGATGATTTCGCAGCATGCCTTCGGCGTCGGTCGTTTTATCCTGAATACGTTCAACATCCTTGAGAATCTCAGCGTGCATCCCGCCGCCGATCGGCTGTTGCTGAACATGATCAACCATGCGGCGACCTTCGCCAAGGGGCTCGCCGCCCGGCTGCCGAAGGATTTTGAAGCCACGCTGAAGCGGATCGGCTACCTGGAGACGTCGACAGGAGTCGCCTTGGCGACACGACAAACGTGAACTATCGATTATTAGTAATAATGGCGATAGAATCCTCATCGTCGCGCCACAGACGCGCAGAATCTGCAGCCACACTCCAGACGCCGTAACTCGTTCACTGGCAAGAAATTCCGTGACATCAGAGGCTTGACAGGGGGGGCGGCTGGCCCTATTCTAGTAGGCGGATGGGTTATCGGGCCTTATCGGGACGGGATTTTCCGGTCGCTGCCTGCGGCGAACGTGGCAGGAGAACGAACATGGCTGACTTTCAACCGCGAATGGTGGGGTATCGGGCGCTGGCCGGTGTGGCTCTGGCGGTGTCGGTTGTCGCGGTCATGGTCTTTGTTTTCGTCGGCGCGGGCGGGGTCAATCTGATCTGGTGGGGCGTGGTGCTCGGGGTGTTGGGCGTGGCCCTGGGGTTGTACGGCCTGATGGGCCTGCTGATCGCCCTGGAGGACAACACGCACCGCAGCGTCGAGGTGATGAACCGGGTCTCGCGACATCTGGACGACATGGCGGACGAACTGGAGAAGATCCGCGACAACATCCTGCTGTCCGATGCGGCCAAGTCGATCGCGTTCCGCGACAACGACCGCGACGCGCTGTTCCAGGCGATCGAGGAGGAGATGAACCAGGGCGACTGGGAAGGGGCGCTGTCGCTGGCCGACCAGATGTCCGAGCGTTTCGGCTACCACGAGCAGGCTGAGCAGCTTCGCCAGCGGGTCCGCGACTCGCGGGAACGCGAGCGGCAGCAGAGTCTCTCGGTGGCCGTTGCGCGGATCAATGACCTGTTCGTGGCCCATGACTGGGACGCGGCCTCGCGCGAGATCGACGCCCTGGTCGCCCGGTATCCCGACGAGGTCGAGGTCAGCTCGCTGCCCGAGCGGCTCGAGCGGGCCCGCAACGAGCACAAGAAGTGGCTGCTCCAGCAGTGCGACGAAGCGGTGCAGCGGAGCGAGGTGGACCGGGCCATCGAGATTCTCAAGGAACTGGACAAGTACCTCACGCCCAACGAGGTGGCGGCGCTGGAGGAATCGGCCCGCGGCGTGTTCCGCGACAAGCTGCACAACCTTGGCACGCAGTTCAGCATGCTGGTGACCGAGAAGCTCTGGGACCAGGCGTTGGAGGTGGCCCGCGAGATCATCAAGGAATTTCCCAACTCGCGGATGGCCCAGGAAATACGCGATCGCATGGACGCCTTGCAGGCGAAGGCGGCGGCGCGGCGCGAAGGGGCGGCTGAGTGAGTCTGGACGCGGCGGGCGGTTGGTGCTTCACGTCTTTGGCGACGGCACTTGGCAGAAGGAGACGCCGGTTCGGCGGATGTAACCGTTGATGATGCCCGAGATGGTCTTGATCGCATTTGTGGCCGTGCTGGGGGCCTGCGTCGGCAGCTTCCTGAACGTGGTGATTTACCGTCTGCCGCGGGACGAGTCGCTGGTCCATCCCGGTTCGCACTGCCCTTCGTGCAGCCGTCCGATCGCGTGGTTCGACAACATCCCGATCCTCAGTTGGCTGCTGCTGGCCGGCCGGTGCCGCCGCTGCAAACAGCCGATCAGCATTCGCTATGCGCTGGTCGAGACGGCGACCGCCATGCTGTTCGTGGCGATCTACGATGCGTTCGGCAAGTCCGGCATGCACATGGGTCTGACCGATCCGGTGATTGACTTTCCGATCCTGGTCGCCCACCTGTTTTTGCTGGGCGGTTTGGTGGTGATCTCGGTGCTCGACATTCAGTATTACCTGATCGACCTTCGGATCGTCTACGTGATGGTGGCGGCCTCGCTGATCGGATGGGCAATCGGGTGGCGCAGCGAGCAGGCGTACCTGTGGCCGGCGCCCGGCCTCTACGCGCTGTGCGGTTCGCTCGGCGCGGTGGCTGGAGAGTTCCTGCGGCGGCTGGTGCTGTCGCGCCGCACGGGTGCTGCGCCCGAGGAAGGGGATGAGCAGATCGTCCGCGAGCCGCAGTTCGGCGAGGAGCCGCGAGGCGATCAGGCCCCGCCGCCGATGCCCGCGTGGCAGACCATGCTGTTGGTGCTCTACGTGCTGCTGGGACTGGCCCTGATCGTCTGGTGCATGGTCGGTTCGCCGGCCCGCGACGACTACACGCTTCGAGCCTGGTCGTGTCTGGGCTGGATCTTCTTCGCCATCATCATCGGCTGCATTCCTCAGCGGACCTCGGACGTCGAGATCGTCGAGGCGATCGAAAACGAAAAACCGGAAGCCCGCCGGCAGGCCGTCCGCGAACTGGCCGACCTGATGCCGGCCACGCTCGGATTGGTCCTGATGCTCGTCTTGCCCGCCCTCTGGCCCGGCATGGCCGCGGCGATGGATAGCCTGCTGCACGCAACCGTCGCCGGCCGTCAGCCGGTGATGGGCCTGACCGCTGCGCTGCACGGGGTGGTGGTGGCGGCGTTTTTCGGCTGGGCCGTCCGCATCTTCTTCACGCTCGTTTTCGGCAAGGAGGCGATGGGCGTCGGCGACATCTACATCCTGGCCGCCGTCGCCGCCGGGGCCGGCTCGACGGTGGCGATCGTCGGTTTCTTCGCCGGGTCGGTCATTGGCGTTTTCGGCGTGGCGTTGTTACTATTGTGGAAAACGTCTCGGGCCCTGAGTTACGGACCGTGGATTGCCATCGGGGCCTTGTTTTGCCTGTTGTTCTATGATAGGTTCGTCAACTACTTGAGCACGTCGGTCGCCGGTCTGGCGTCTCTGGTGCAGGGCGGTTAGCGGAGAGTCGATCAAGTCGTATTCGGTCAACGGTCGTTGAGTCCATATGGTCAGATGTTTGGAGGAGTAGTCGTGAACGCAAGACCTTCTGTCCTGGCGATGCTTCTTGCCCTCGTGGCCCTGGTCGGCGGATGCTGCCAGAAGGAAAAGGCGCAAATCGAGCAGTTGATGGGCGAAAATGAGGCCCTCGCCGATCAGCTCCGGGCGTGCAACGAGAATCTCGACGCCAAGGAGGCGGACCTGGCCCAGGCCCGCGACGCCCTGGCCTCCGCCCGCAACCAGAGCAATCAGCTTCAGGCGGCATTGGACAAGGCACGCAGCCAGCCGCCGCTTCCGGCTGGGTGGGAAGAGCGGGGCGGGGTCACCATGACCTCGTTGTCGACGCAGGTGCTCTTCGATTCGGGCAAGGCCAAGCTCAAGGGCGGCGCTACGGGACGGTTGGACAAGGTGATCTCCGAGATCCGTCGCAGCTTCCCGGGCCGTGACGTCTACATCATCGGCTGTACCGACTCCGATCCGATTCGCAAGAGCGGTTGGAAGGACAACCTGGACCTCTCGCTGGCCCGGTCGGCTGAAGTCACCCGCTACATGACCAGGCACGGCCTGAGCGCCAAGCAGGTGGTCACCGGCGGCGTGGGCGAGCATCGCCCGACCGGCAAGGGCAAGTCCGCCGACCGTCGCGTCGAGTTCTGGATCCTCAGGACGCCGCGGTAGTCCTGAGCCTCTGACCGTCCTGACGCCGATACGGGTGGCCTCATGATCGCCATCGTTGACTGCGGAACGCCGGACGTTTCATCGCTGCTGGAAGCCTTCGATGCCGTCGGGGCTTCGGCCAGGGTGGTCTGCGCCCCGGTCGAGGTGGAGCGGGCGGCCAGGCTGGTCCTGCCCGACGCTGGGAGCTTCGCCCGCGCAGCCGAGGCGATCCGACGAAACGGACTGATCGGGACGATCCTCGACTTTGCCTCGGGCAACCGGCCGCTGCTGGGAATCGGCACCGGTTTGGAGCTGCTCTTCGACGTGATCTACGCCGACGGCGAGCATACAGGTCTGGGCCTGCTGCGAGGCAAGGTCGCTCCGCTGGCCGCCGGATCGAGTCTGCCGTCGGCCGTTCCGGACGAGGGCTTGCTGCCGGTCCGCTGGGATCGTCCGATCCCGATTTTGAGCGGTCTGGATCAGGGCACCAGGTTCCACTTCCGCCAACGCCGCCAGTGCGTCCCGCTGGACGACCGGGTGGCGGTAGCCCACGGCGACGGCGGCGG
>Ga0123333_10001331_pt1 | contig 26046 bp, 24 predicted proteins | sample BioC12SIPDNA_3_FD_89957 | JGI IMG/M metagenome (GOLD analysis project Ga0123333, IMG submission 89957) | Anaerobic biogas reactor microbial communites from Washington, USA - Biogas_R2_B C12 SIP DNA | ecosystem: Engineered > Bioreactor > Anaerobic > Unclassified | place: Washington, USA... | reverse complement strand
GGATCAGCCGCCGCCGCCGCGAACGTGATCGCAGCCGTCGTCGTCGTCTTCCCATGATCAACATGACCGATCGTCCCCACGTTCACATGCGGCTTCGTACGCTCGAAAACACCCTTTGCCATCTTCAGTTCTCCCTAAGTGACGTTGGCGCGCCGGCCGCGCGGCTCAGCGCTTGACGAGCTCTTCCTGGATGTTGCGCGGGACCGGCTCGTAGTGGTCCAGCATCATCGTGAACACCGCACGGCCCTGCGTCAGGGAGCGCAGGTCCGTGGCGTAACCGAACATCTCGGCCAGCGGCACGTTCGCGGACACCACCTGGGCGTTGCCGCGCTGCTCCATGCCCTGGATCTGGCCACGGCGCGAGTTGAGGCTGCCGATCACGTCGCCCATGTACTGGTCCGGCGTGACGACCTCCACGCGCATGATCGGCTCCAGCACCGTCGCGTCGCCCTTGGTCATGGCCTCGCGCACGGCCATCGAGGCCGCGATCTTGAACGCCATCTCGGACGAGTCGACCTCGTGGTAGGAGCCGTCGTAGAGCGTGAACTTCGCGTCGACGATCGGGAAGCCGAGGAGCGGGCCGGACTGCGTGGCCTCCTCGACGCCCTTCTGGACGGCGGGGATGAAGTCCTTCGGCACCGTGCCGCCGACGACGGCGTTCTCGAACTGGATGCCGGAGCCGCGCGGGAGGGGCTCGACCTTCATCTTGACGTGGCCGTACTGGCCGCGGCCGCCCGTCTGCCTGACGAACTTGCCCTCGACGTCGACGGGCTTCATCAGCGTCTCGCGGTAGGCGACCTGCGGCGCGCCGACGTTGGCGTTGACGTGGAACTCGCGGCGCAGGCGGTCCACGATGATGTCGAGGTGGAGCTCGCCCATGCCCGAGATCTTCGTCTGGCCGGTCTCGGGGTCGGTCTCGACGCGGAACGTCGGGTCCTCCTCGGAGAGCTTGGCCAGGCCGTTGCCGAGCTTGTCCTGGTCGGCCTTCGAGACCGGCTCGATGGCCACGGTGATCACCGGCTCGGGCACCTCGATCGCCTCGAGGAGGACCGGATGCTCGGGGTCGGTGAGCGAGTCGCCGGTGCCGGTGTCCTTGAGGCCGATGACCGCGCCGAGCTCGCCCGCCTGGATGCGGTCGATCTCCTCGCGGTGGTTCGCGTGCATCTTCAGCAGGCGGGCGATGCGCTCGCGCTTGCCCTTGGTGACGTTCATGACGTAGCTGCCGGCCTCGAGGGCGCCCGAGTAGACGCGCACGAAGACGAGGCGGCCGACGTAGGGGTCGGTCGCGACCTTGAAGGCCAGGGCGGCGGTCGGCGCGGTCACGTCGGCGGGACGCTCGGTGGGCTCGCCGTCGGGCGTGACGCCGCGGACCGGCGGGATGTCCAGCGGGCTGGGCAGGTAGTAGCTGACGCCGTCGAGGAGCCGCTGCACGCCCTTGTTCTTCAGCGCCGAGCCGCAGAACACCGGGTAGAGCTTCATCGCGATCGTCGCGCGGCGGATCGCGGCGCGGAGCGTGTCGACGTCGATCTCCTCGCCCTCGAGGTAGAGCATCGCCACGTCGTCGTCGACGTCGGCCAGGGTCTCGATCAGCTGGGCGCGCTTCTCCTGCGCCAGCTCCTCGAGGTCGGCGGGGATGTCGACGACGTCGATGTTCTGGCCGATGTCGTCCTGGTAGTAGACGGCCTTCATCTCGACGAGGTCGATGAGGCCCTTGAACTGGTCCTCGGCGCCGATGGGCCACTGGACGGCGAGGCCGGTCGCCCCGAGGCGGTCGCGCATCGAGTCGAGGACGAGCTCGAAGCGGGCGCCGGTCTTGTCCATCTTGTTGGCGAAGGCGATGCGCGGCACGTGGTACTTGTCCGCCTGCCGCCACACGGTCTCGCTCTGCGGCTCGACGCCCTGGCTGGAGTCGAACACGGCGATGGCGCCGTCGAGCACGCGCATGCTGCGCTCGACCTCCATCGTGAAGTCGACGTGCCCCGGCGTGTCGATGATGTTGATGCGCGTGTCGTGCCAGAAGCACTGCGTCACGGCGGACGTGATGGTGATGCCGCGCTCGCGCTCCTGCTCCATCCAGTCCATCTGGGCGGCGCCCTCGTGGGTCTCGCCGACCTTGTGGATGCGGCCGGTGAAGAACAGGATGCGCTCGGTCAGCGTCGTCTTGCCCGCGTCGATGTGGGCGGCGATGCCGATGTTGCGCGTCTTGGCTAGGTCGATCTTCGTGGCGGTGGTCATAGGGTTCCTGTCGCTACTGGCGGCCCGAGGTCACCAGCGGTAATGGGCGTAGGCGCGGTTCGCCTCGGCCATCCGCTCGACGTCCTCCTTCTTCTTGACCGCGCCGCCGCGGCCGGCGGCGGCGTCTATGAGCTCGCCGGCGACGCGTTCGACGGCCGTCCGCTCGGGCCGGGCGTCACACGCGGCCACCAGCCAGCGCAGGGCCAAGGACTGGGCGCGGCGCGGCAGCACCTCGACGGGCACCTGGTAGGTGGACCCGCCGACGCGGCGGCTGCGCACCTCGATGCGCGGGCGGATGTTGTCGAGGGCCTGCCTGACGACCTTCAGCGGCTCCTGGCCCGTGCGTTCCTGGATCAGGCGGCAGGCGCCGTAGAAGATGCGGCTGGCGAGGTTCTTCTTCCCGTCGCGCATCAGCTTGTTGATGAGCGCGGTGACGGTCGTGTCGGAGTAGACGAGGTCGGGCTGGAGCCTGCGGACCTCTGCGCGTCTGCGGCGTCCCACGGTTACCTCGCCCCCGCCTTCGGCTTCTTGGTGCCGTACTTCGAGCGGCCCTTGTTGCGCTGCACGTAACGGCCGATGCCGACGCCCTGGGCGTCGAGCGCGCCGCGGACGATGTGGTAACGCACGCCGGGGAGGTCCTTGACGCGACCGCCACGGATCAGGACGACGGAGTGCTCCTGCAGGTTGTGCTTCTCGCCGGGGATGTAGGCCGTGACCTCCTGCCCGCCGGAGAGGCGCACGCGCGCGATCTTCCTGAGGGCGGAGTTCGGCTTCTTCGGCGTCTGGGTCTTGACGGCCGTGCAGACGCCACGGCGCTGGGGCGAGCCCTTCAGCGCAGGCGTCTTGCTCTTCTTCTCGATCTTCCTGCGCCCCTTGCGCAGAAGCTGGTTAACCGTCGGCAGAACGATCACTCCCTCTTTCGTCCCCACGCGTCCAGCGCGGAGGTCTGTGCCCGGAGGCCTGCGCCTCAAGATCTACGCGTTGCAAGTGCCGGACTACGGCCTGATTGCACTCACGACAAACCATCCCCCGGACCCAGCGCTGCGGGCCAGGGGGCCGAACAAACCGAGCAAGTATAGACGGACGCCCCGCCTGCACGCAAGCCCCGCGCTACCAAGCCTCGCAGGAGCCGGGCGTGCCCACGAGGCGAGCCGGCGCGCGACCGGAAGGTGGGCTGGCGCGAGACCGGAAGGGGGCCGGCGCGCGGCCGCGGAGCCGCCGCGGTGGGGCCTCTCATCGTCGCGCCCTAGCGTGGGCGGTAGCCGAAGGCCCGTCGCCCACGACGCCGGCGCCGGGCGGCGGGAGGCGAGGTGCGCGATGCCGGGAGCGACTGACGGCGCGGCGGCGAGGGTCGCCGGCGCCCTGGTGACCAGCCCCGAGCGCCTCGTCTACCCCGAGGCGGGCCTCACCAAGCGGGACCTGGCCGAGTACCTCGAGGCGGTGGGCGAGGCGCTGCTCCGGCGGTCGTCGCGGCGGCCGCTGGCCGTCGTGCGCTGCCCCGAGGGCGTCGCCGGCCAGTGCTTCTACCAGAAGCACCCGAGCGAGTCGTTCACCCCCGACCTGCCGCGGCTGACGATCGAGGAGAAGGAGGGCCCCGACGAGTACTTCTACGTCGAGACCGTCGCCCACCTCGTGGGACTGGCCCAGCTCGGCGTCGTCGAGCTCCACGTCTGGGGCAGCCGGGTCGACGACCTGGAGCGGCCCGACCTGCTCGTGTTCGACCTCGACCCCTCCCCCGGCGTGCCCTTCGAGGTCACGAAGCGGACCGCCAGGCGCCTGCGTGAGCGGCTGGACGCCCTGGGCCTCGCGCCCTACCTGCGCGCCACCGGCGGCAAGGGCCTGCACGTCGTCGCCCCCCTCGTGCCCCAGGCCGGCTGGGACGAGGTCAAGCGCTTCGCCGAGGCCGTCGCCGGGTCGCTGGCGACGGAGGACCCCGAGCACCTGACGACGGCGCTGCCGAAGGAGCGCCGCGAGGGCAAGGTCTTCGTCGACTACCTGCGCAACGGCCGCGGCGCCACGGCGATCGTCGACTACTCGCCGCGCGCCCGTCCGGGGGCCCCCGTGGCCGTGCCGCTCCGCTGGGACGAACTGGGACGGCTCCCCTCCTCCGCCGCCTACGACGTGCGGAAGGTCAGGCGCCGCCTCGCCTCCCTCGGCGACGACCCGTGGGCGGGCTTCGAGGCGTCGGCCGTGCCCCTCGCGACCGCCCTCGCGGCCGGCGGTCCCGAGCTCGCCGCCGCCATCGGCCCGTCGTGACCGTCCGGGCCCTGTGGCGGGGCGTGGTGCGCATCGGGGACGCGCGGGTACCGGTGCGGCTGTACCCCGCCGTCGCGGACAGGAGCGTGTCCTTCCGACTCCTGGACCGGCGCGACCGCGAGCCGGTGAGGCGGGCGCTGGTCCACCCGGCCAGCGGCGCCGTCGTGGCCTACGAGGACGCTAAGCGCGGCTACCTCGCCCCCACGGGAGAGCTGGTCGTCCTGCGCGCGGAGGAGCTCGCGAGCCTCGCGCCCGAGCCTTCCCGCGACGTCACGGTCACGCGCTTCATCCCGGCGGAGGCGATCGAGCTCCGCTGGTACGACAGGCCGTTCTACCTGGGTCCCGACGAGGACGATGAGGCCTACCACGCGCTCGCGGCCGCCCTGTCACGCGTGGGACGCGTCGGTGTGGCGCACTGGGTGATGCGGGACCGCGAGTACCACGGCGCCCTGCGCCTCCACCGCGGCTACCCGGTGCTGGTCGCGCTGCGGTCGGCCGGCGAGGTCCTGCCGCTGGAGCGCTTCGAGGCGCCGCCAGGCGACCTCGACGCCGAGCTGGTGGACCTGGCCCGGCGGCTCGTGGGCACGCTCGCCGCCGACCTCGACCACGAGGCGTACGTGGACGACTACCGCGAGGCCGTGCGGGAGCTCGTCGCCGCGAAGGCCGCGGGCAGCGAGGGGCCGGGACGGCGCCGGGCGCCGGCCCCCGCCAGCCCCGACCTGACCGAGGCCCTCAGGCGCAGCCTGGCGCGCGGCCGGGAGGAGGGCGGTACCCGTGGCTGAGAGGCGAGGGCCAGGCGGAGCGCGCGCGAGCGCAGGCGGCGCCGGCGACCCCAGCGACGCCGGTCGGCGCGAGGCCCCGCGGCCGGTGTGGAGGGGCACGCTGGCGTTCGGCCTCGTGACCCTGCCCGTCGGCCTCTACCCCGCGACCCGGTCGGGCGGCGCGCCCCTCCGCCTGGTCGCGCCCGACGGCACCCCGCTCGCGCGCCGCTACTACCGCGAGCGCGACGGCGCGTTCCTGGACGAACGCGAGATCGTCCGCGGCTACCCGGAGGCCGGGGGCTTCGTGACCGTCGAGGACGAGGAGCTCGCGGCCCTCGACCCGGACCGCTCGACCGTGATCGACCTCGACGTCTTCGTCCCGCTGGACCAGGTCGACCCCGTGTACGTCGAGAACGCCTACGTGCTGGTGCCAGAAGCGGACGCCCTCACCGCGTACCGGCTCGTCGTGGCCAGCCTGGCCGCCGAGGGGCGGGCCGGGATCGCCACGTTCGTGATGCGCGGGCGCTCCTACCTGCTCGCCGTCGTGGCGCACGGCGGGACGCTCAGGGGCCTCACGCTCCGCTACCACGACGAGGTGCGCGAGCCCGCCGACGTCGGGCTGCCCGCCCTGCGGCCAGCGGACGTCGGGGCCGTCGCCCGGATCGAGGCCGCCGCCCGGGAGCTGTACGCCGACGCGCTCGACCCGGACGAGCTGGCGGACGCCGGAGCGCGGCGCGTGGTGGAGCTGGCCGAGGGCAAGCTGGCGCGGGGCGAGGACGTGCGCGAGCCGCCCCTAGGGCCGGAGGAGCCGGCGGCGGAGCTGGACGAGGAGCTCGAGGCGACGCTCGCCGACGTCATGGCGCTGCTGCGCGAGAGCCTGGGCCGGGCGACGCGGGCTTGAGGCAAGCGGGCCCGGGCGGCCGCCACGGCGGGAAGGCCCGACCGGGTGACGGGGCCTAGGTGTCCCCGGGGCGGCGCGACGCCTACCGACGGCTAGGTCCGCTGCTGCCCCGGCCGGCAGCTAGGCCCGCCGCCGCGCGGTGAGCGCAGCGCGCGCGCTCAGCACGCGTGCCAGCGCCTCGCCGGGGTCGTCGGCGACGGCCGTGAGGTGACCCATCTTCCTGCCGGGCCTCGCCTCCTCCTTGCCGTAGAGGTGCAGGGAGACGCCGGGCACGGCCAGGGCCGCGGCGAAGTCCGGCGTGCCGTCGGCCCAGAGCCCGCCGAGGAGGTTCGCCATCGCGGCCGGCCGCGCCAGGGTCGTGGCCCCGAGGGGGAGGCCGCACACGGCGCGCAGCTGCTGCTCGAACTGGCTCGCCGGCGCCGCCTCGATCGTGAGGTGCCCGGAGTTGTGCGGGCGCGGCGCGACCTCGTTGACGAGCAGCTCGCCCGACGCCGACAGGAAGAACTCGACGCAGCAGACCCCCACCAGGTCGAGCCGCTCGGCCACCTGCACCGCCAGGTCGCGGGCGCGGTCGGCCGCCGCGCGATCGACGCCGCGCCACGCGTCGACGTGCGCGGCGAACGGCGCGACCGTCACGTCGAGCACGTGCCCTTCGTGTCGGTTCACGAACGGGGCGTAGGCGGCGACCTCGCCGTCGACCCCGCGGGCGACGACCACCGAAAGCTCGGCTGCCAGGTCGACGCGCTCCTCCACCACCACCGGGCCGGCCGCGGCGAGGGCGCGGGCGGCGGCGAGACCGTCCCGTCCCGCGACGACGACCTGCCCCTTGCCGTCGTAGCCGAAGCCGGCGGTCTTCACGACGCACGGCGTGCCGACCTCCGCGATGGCGGCGTCGACCTCGGCGGCGTCCGCCGCCGCGCGCCAGCGGGCCAGCGGCAGGCCGGCACCCGCGAGGAACCCCTTCTCCCGGCCGCGGTGCTGGGTGAGGTGGAGGGCGCGCGCCGACGGCCGCACCGCGCCGGCGGTCTCGGCCGCGGCGAACGCCGCCGAGGAGACGTTCTCGAACTCGAACGTGACGACGTCGACCCGCTGCGCCAGCTCGCGCAGGGCGTCGGCGGCGTCGAGCGGCGCGCGCAGGTGGAGGTCGGCGACCGCCGCGGCCGGCGGGCGCTCCTCGGGCGCGAGCACGGCGAAGCGGTAGCCCATCCGCCGGCAGGCGGCGCCCAGCATCAGGCCGAGCTGGCCGCCGCCGACGACGCCGACGGTGGCCCCGGGGAGGAGCGGCTCCGCGGCCCTCCTACCCATCAGGGCTCGAACGTGGGGGTGGGCAGCGTCGCGGCCGCCGCGGCCTCCGTCTGCTCGCGCCTGAAGGCGAGGAGGCGCGCCCGCAGCTCCGGGCGCGTGAGCGCCAGGACCGCCGCGGCCAGCAAGCCGGCGTTCGCGGCGCCCGCCTCGCCGATCGCGAGCGTGCCCACGGGCACGCCGCGCGGCATCTGGACGATCGACAGGAGCGAGTCGAGGCCCGACAGCGCGCTGCTCCTGACGGGCACGCCGAGAACGGGCAGGTGGGTGTGGGCCGCGAGCATCCCGGGCAGGTGCGCCGCCCCGCCGGCCCCGGCGACGATCACCTCGTAGCCGGCGTCGGCGGCGCCGCGCGCGAACTCGGCCAGACGCTCCGGCGTGCGGTGGGCCGAGACGACGTGGCAGGTGTGCGGCACGCCGAGGCGCGTGAGGACCTCGTCGGCGTGCCGCATCGTCTCCCAGTCGGAGCCGCTGCCCATGACGACGGCGACGAGGGGGCGCTCGCCGGCGGCCGCGCCCGCGCCGACGCGGTCCCCGGCCTCCTGCCTGGCCTCGCCCTGGCCCGGGGCGTCGTCACCGTCTAGCGGCGCCCCGGCCCCGCCGCCGGCGGCCCGCAGCAGCCTGTCGCGGACCGCCAGCCAGGCGTCGTCGGCCGGCGGCTGCTCGACGAGGACCTCGGCGAGGCCGAGGCCGTCGAGGTGCCTCACGGCCGCGAACAGCTCGCGCGCGAACCCCTCGGGGTCCGCGGGCAGCACGAGCCACCTCACGTCTGGGGCCGGCGCCTCCACGGCCGAGACGAACCGGGCGTGGGGCACCTCGCCGCGCGGCGCACGCCGCGCGATCGCGCCGCGGGACCCGGTCAGCTGGGCCTCGAGGTCGGCGCCCGGCACCGTACGGAGCGGCGTGCGGGGGGCGTAGTGCTTGTCCAGGGAGCCAGGCGCCCTGGGGGCGCCGGCGGGGGCGCGCCCCTCCACCACCGCCACCAGCTCGCGGACCCGCTCGAGCGGCAGCGCGCCGGGTCGGAGGAGCCGCGGCTCGGGACCGGTCAGGTCGAGGATCGTCGACTCGAGGCCGAGGTCGGTGGGCCCGCCGTCGAGCACCAGCACGTCGTCGTCACCGAAGTCGCCGGCGACGTGGTCGGCCCGCGTGGGGCTCACGTGCCCGAACCTGTTCGCCGAGGGCGCCACGAGCGGCGCGCCGAACGCCGCGATCAGCGCCCGCGCCACCGGGCTGGCCGGCACGCGCAGGGCCACGGTGTCCTGGCCGCCGGTGATGGCCCTGTCGACGCCGGGGCGCGCGTGGAGCACGAGCGTGAGGGGGCCGGGCCAGAAGCGCTCCGCGAGGGCCTCGACCAGCGCGGGGTCCGCCCCGCGCTCGGCCTGCGCGTCGCGGTCGGCCCACTGCCACAGCGCGGACGCGTCGCCGAGGTGGACGATCAGCGGGTGGCCGCGCGGCCGGCCCTTGGCGGCGAACACGCGCGCCACGGCCCGCGGGTCGCCGGCGGCCGCGCCGAGGCCGTAGACGGTCTCGGTCGGGAAAGCCACCAGGCCGCCCGCGCGCAGGTGCGCCGCGGCCGTGGCGATGCCGTTCCTGTCGGCAGCGATGACACGTGCCATGGACGAAGCGGAGCATAGCAGCGCTACACTGCTCTCATGTTCGGCCTGTTCCGCCGTCAGGACCCGCGCTTCCGCGAGGACGGCAACTTCCTCCTGTGCCAGGTCAGGACCGACGCCCACGGCGAGGTCATCAAGGTCCGCCTGTCGAAGACCTCCGAGATGAGCGTGTCGGGCGGCGGCTACTTCGTGCGGAAGACGCTGATCGGTCCGCGGTCGCTCGACAACGCCACGCTCGAGGTCACGATGAACCGGTCGCACAGGGTCGTCAGCGCCGCCGTCGACGGCGGCGAGCTGCTGCGCACCGACGAGTGGGTCGAGTGAGGCTGTCTACCCGCCGCGGCGGCCCGGCACCGCCGGGGACGCACGAGGCTGCTATCATCGGCACGTGCCAATGAACGAGGACGCGATCCTGTCGTACTCGGCCCCGTTCGTGGGCCGGCGCAGGCTCGTCGTCACGCCGTCGCCCGTCCTCGAGCTGACGTACGCCAACTACTTCCTGACGCGGCACCAGGGCGAGGGCCGCGACTCCGACCTCCCCTGGGTGCGGCAGCTCCGCGAGAGCCCGCCCGCCGGCATCGAGACGCTCAAGGAGGCGTGGGCCGACCCTCAGCTGCGGTCGCTCAGCACCGAGCTGCTGCTGCTGGCGTGCAGCCTCGGCTACGCGCTCGACGGCACGCCGCAGCGCTTCCTCGCCGACCTCCCGACCCTGGCGGGGCGCGCGCTCGACAGCCTGGGCCAGCTCGTGGACGAGCGGGGCCCGGGGACGCCCGAGGAGCGCTACGCCAAGCGCGAGCAGCTGGAGAAGCAGCTCCGCGTGCTGGCCGACCCCGCGGTGGGCGCCAGGCTGCAGCGCGCGCTGACGGCGCTGTGGGCCTACCTGGAGCCGACCTACGAGCGCGAGGGCCGCGCGGTCTCCGAGGCCGCCGCCCGCGAGCTCGAGGCCGAGGTCGCCGCCTCTGGCGACCTCCTGGCGGCGCTGCCGGAGCAGCACTTCGTCCGCTTCGAGCGCGCCGCCGAGGCGTTCCGCCAGGCCCAGGAGGAGGGCGGGCGCTTCGTCGTCGTCCCGCTGTTCTTCGCCTCGCAGGGGGGCTTCCACCTCGACTTCGACGGTGTCGACTACGTCGGCTACGGCGTCCACGCCGAGAGCCTCTTCGCCCAGCAGCAGTCGGAGCTCGCGGACCTGGCCAACAAGCTCAAGGCGTTCGGCGACCCCACGCGCCTCCTCTTGATGGTGCTGATCGGCCGCCTCTCGCAGTTCCCCCTCACGGTCGGCGACCTCGCCAAGCAGGTCGGCGTCAGCCAGCCGACGACCAGCGGCCACCTCAAGCTCCTCAAGGAGATGGGGCTCGTCGACGTCGTCAGGAAGGGCAACCGCTCGTACTACCGCCTCGACGAGAGCGCCGTCGGCGACGTCATCGCCGCGATGAAGCGGGCACTGCTCGGCTGAGCCGGCGGCAGCGCCCCCCTCGCCTCCCCGCGGGCAGCTTCGCTCAGCGCCTATATCGGCCCTGACCTATTGACAGTTGGCGTGCTGTCGCCTATCCTCCTTCATAGGAGGTGGCCGATGTACTTCTCGGTCGAGGTACTCAGACAGCAGGCCAAGGACCGCATCTGGACCGTCGAGCGCAGCGCCCGCAGCGCGAGGGCGGCGCGGGCCGGGAAGGACGCCAGCCGCCCCCGCTGAAGCCGAGCATGGGCCGAGGCCCGAGGAGCGCCCGCACCGCACGCCAGCCGTGGGTGCGGGCGCTCCTTCTCTCGTGCCGCGCCTGAGGCGGCCTGCGCGCCCGCGGGCCGGGCGTCGCGCGGCGGGGCGGCGCGTCCGCCTCAGGGCCCCGCGCTGCTACGTCACTGGGCGCTGGTGAGGTCGGGGCGCAGCGAGCGCGCCTCCCGCAGGTAGACGTGGACCATCTCCGCCTGCGAGCGGCGCGTGTGCACCTGCATCATCACGCGCACGCAGCGCTTCAGGCGCCCGGGCACCGGGATCTCCTGGTTGCACAGGAGCGGCACCATGTTCATGCCCAGCTCGCGGGCCGCCTCGGCGGGGAACGTAGAGACCAGGTCCGGGGTCGTCGTGAAGAAGATCGCCGCGATCAGCTCGTGGTCGGTGACACCGTTCGCCTCCAGCATCGCGACGAGCAGCTCGCGGGTGGCCGCGAGGATCAGCTCGGGGCGGTCCTCGGCGACCGTCGTGGCGCCGCGCACCCCGCGCAGCCAGTAGTGGCCGTCCTCCATGGCGCGGAGTGTACCAGCCGTGTCGCGACACTCCGGGTCCGAGGCGCCGCCGTCCATACTGTTCCCATGGCCACAGCACCTGACGCCGCCCCAGCTTGGTTCGACCTGTCGCCGGACCAGCGCGCGTTGATCGGACCGCTGCGCGAGGTCCTGCGCGAGGAGGTGGCGCCGGGCGCCGCCGAGCGCGACGCGACCGGCGCGTTCCCGCACGACCTCGTGGGGCGCCTCGGCGCGCTCGGCCTCTTCGGGCTGCAGGTGCCCGAACGCCTCGGCGGCGCCGGCCTCGACACGGTCACGACGGCGCTGGTCATCGAGGAGATCGCCGCCGTCGACGGCTCGCTGGCCCTCACCGTCGCCTCCCACAACTCGCTGTGCCTCGGGCACCTGCTGCGCGCCGGCGACGAGGACCAGCTCCGGTCGTGGGTGCCGCCGCTGGCCCGCGGCGAGCGCCTCGGCGCCTGGTGCCTCACCGAGCCGGGAGCCGGCTCGGACGCGGCCGCTTTGGCCACGCGCGCCAGGCGCGACGACGACGGCTGGGTCATCGACGGCAGCAAGGCGTTCATCACGCAAGGGACCGTTGGCGGCACCTACGTCGTCATGGCCCGCACCTCCGACCCGGCCCCGGGGCGCGAGCGCTCGCACGGGATCAGCGCCTTCGTCGCGGACGGGTCGAACCCCGGTCTCGTCAGGGGCCGGCCCGAGAGGAAGCTCGGCCTGACGAGCTCCGACACGACCCCCCTTACCTTCGAGGGCATGCGCCTGCCGGGCGACGCCCTCCTCGGGCGCGAGGGCGAGGCGTTCGCCGACGTCGCTCACGTCCTCACGGGCGGCCGCATCGGCATCGGGGCGATGGGGATCGGCCTGGGCAGGGCCGCGCTCGAGACCGCGCTGGCCTACGCCGCCGAGCGGCGCCAGTTCGGCAAGCCGATAGCCCACCACCAGGCGATCGCCTTCAAGCTCGCCGGGATGGCCACCGAGCTCGAGGCCGCCAGGTTGCTCGTGCTCAAGGCCGCGACCTTGCGCGACGCCGGCCGCGAGCACACGGCCGCGGCGGCGATGGCGAAGCTCAAGGGCAGCACCGCCGGGGTGGACGCGTGCGACGCGGCGATCCAGGTCCTGGGCGGGTACGGCTACACCAAGGACTACCCGGTCGAGCGCTACTGGCGCGACGCCCGCCTGACCCGCATCGGCGAGGGCACCGACGAGGTGCAGCACCTGATCATCGCCCGCGACCTGCTGCGCTCGCTGCGCGCCTGAGCGGCCGACCCAGGCTCAGGCGGCGGCCCGCGCTCCGGCCGGAACGGTGGACAAGGGCGCGTCGAGCACGTCGTCGGGCACCGCCCTCAGCGCCGCCGCCAGGAGGTCGGGGCCCGCGCCGGGACGGTGCGACCCCTCGGTGAGGGCCCTGCGCCAGGCTCGCCCCCCGGGGACGCCCTTGAAGAGGTTCAGCATGTGCTTGGCGATCGCCGCCAGGGGCGTGCCGCGGCGCGCCTCGTCGGCGGCGTAGTCGGCCATCGCCTCGACGACGGCGCGACGGGTCACCGCGCGCGCGCTGCCTGTCAGGGCCGGGTCGACGTCGGCGAGGAGGACCGGCGCCTCGTAGAACGCTCGGCCGATCATCACGCCGTCGACGCTCCGCAGGTGCGCGAGGGCGGCGTCCACGTCAGGGACCCCGCCGTTCAGCTCGACGGTGAGCGCCGGCCGCTCGCGCTTCAGGCGGTGGACGTCCTCGTACCTGAGCGGCGGGACCGTCCTGTTCGCCTTCGGCGAGAGGCCCCGGAGCCACGCCTTGCGCGCGTGGACCGTGTAGGCGACGGGGACCCCGCCGGAGGCGGCGTGGACGCCGTCGACGAACGCCAGGAGGTCCTCGTAGGCGTCGGCGTCGTCGATGCCGATGCGGTGCTTGACGCTCACGGGCAGGCCCGAGTCGGCCAGCGCCGCCAGGCACTCGCCCACCAGCGTGGGCTCGGCCATCAGGCAGGCGCCGAAGCGGCCGCTGCGCACGCGGTCGGAGGGGCAGCCGACGTTGAGGTTCACCTCGGCGTACCCGAGCTCGGCGCCCGCGAGAGCGGCCGCGCGCAGCTCGGCCGGGTCGGAGCCGCCCAGCTGCAGCACGACCGCGCCCTCCTGCGGGGTGCGCGCCAGCAGCCGCGCGGTGTCGCCGTGCAGCACGGCCTTGGCCGTGACCATCTCGGTGTAGAGCAGGACCTCGCGCGAGAGCAGGCGGGCCAAGCGCCGGAAGTGCCTGTCGGTGAGGGCCATCATCGGCGCCACCGACAGGCGCGGCCGCCCGCCGTGCCGCTCCCAGCCGGCGGCCCGCTGTCGCCAAGCGGGGACGGCGCGCGGGTCCGTGCTCACGCCGGCGCCTCCACGCGCCGGGGCTTGCGGAACTCGATGTCCTCCCACTCGCCCTCCTCCACGACGCGCAGGTCGGGGTTGCGGGAGCGGAAGTAGGCCACGACGTCCTGCACGAGGTCGTCGGGCGTGCTGGCGGCCGAGGAGACGCCCACCGCGGCGACGCCCCCCAGCCACTCCGGCCGGATGTCGGCCGCCGACTCGATGCGCTCGGCGCGGCCCGTGATGTCCTGCGCGAGCTCGACGAGGCGCATGCCGTTGGACGAGGCGGCGCTGGTCACGACGAGGAAGAGGTCGACCCGCTCGGCGATGCGCCTGACGGCGTCCTGGCGGTTCTTGGTCGCGAAGCACAGGTCGTCCGACGGCGGCACGACGAGGCTGGGGAAGCGGCTCCTGAGGACCTCGATCGTCTTCATCGTGTCGTCGACCGACAGCGTCGTCTGGGTGAGGACGACGACGCGCTCGGGGTCCGGCACCGTGACCGTGCGCGGGTCGGCGAGCCCGGGGTCGTGGTTCCGGTTGCCGACCACGGCGACGACCGTGGTGTGCTCGGGCGCCTCGCCCCGGGTGCCGATCACCTCCTGGTGCGTCGTGGAGTCGCCCACCAGGAGGATGTGGTAGCCGCGCTCGGCGTAGCGCTTGGCCTCGTTGTGGACCTTCGTGACGAGCGGGCAGGTGGCGTCCACTGTGGCGAGCCTCAGCTCGGCGGCGCGGCGCCTGACCTCGGGGCTGACGCCGTGGGCGCTGAAGACCACCGTATGGCCCACGCGCCTGCCAGCGGCGGCGGCCTCCCGCCTGGCGGCCTCGAGGTCGTCCAGGTCCTCTACGAACGTCACGCCGTGCCTCTCCTCGAGGCGCGAGACGACGGTCTTGTTGTGCACGATGTCGTGGTAGACGGCGATGCCCCCCTCGCCGCGCGCGGCGGCCTCGGCCGCCTGCTCCTCGACGGCCTGGATCGCCATGACGACCCCGGCGCAGAACCCGCGCGGCTTGGCCAGGTAGAGACGCTCGACCATCCCGGCGATGATACCGGTGCCGGCGGAAGCCGGGCGTCCACGCGCTTGTCCCGCCTACACCCACCGTGTTACTCTCAAGGACGCTGCCAGTCGGGAGCGGGCGATTAGCTCAGCTGGTTAGAGCGCGTCGCTGATAACGACGAGGTCGGTGGTTCGAGTCCACCATCGCCCACCACGGCACGGGGCGCACCTTCCGGGTGCGCCCCTTCCCTTGAGGCTCGGCTCGACCGCGTCCTCACTCCGCGGCGAAGACGTCCATGCGCGCGCCCAGGGTGAGCTCGACGCGGAACGTCGCGTTGCCGCGCTGCACCGTCAGCACGACGGTCTGGCCGATCTCCTTGTTCCTGACCTCGCCCAGGAGCTCGTAGAACGAGGGCGTGGGCTTGCCGTCGACGGCCACGATCACGTCGACCTGAGGCACCACGCGCACGCGGCCGTCCGGGCCGACGACCGTCTGCTGGGCGCGGCTGCGCAGCCCGGCGCGCTCGGCGGGGCCCCCCGCCTGCACGCGCTCCACGATCACGCCCGGCCTGGCGCCCAGGTAGTGGCCCGACGTCTCGGGGTCGTAGTCGAAGTTCCACACGAAGCCGAGCACCGGCACGTCGCGGCGGCCGCCGGCGACCACGGTCGTGAACAGCTCGTCGCCGCGCACCAACGGCACGGCGTAGCTCGCGTACGCCCGCGGCAGACGCGCGCCGCGCAGGTAGGGCGGCACCCAGTCCTGCGAGGACATCGCCGAGGGGTTGAAGCTGATGTAGCTGACGACGCCCACGACCTCGCCGGAGGCGTTCACGACCGGGCCGCCCGAGTCGCCGGGAGCAAGCGAGTTCGTCAGCTCGATGGTGCCGCTCGCGAAGTCGGCCCGGCCGGCCTGCACGCCCAGTCGCGTGACCCTGCCGGCGCGGGCGCCGAGGAAGTCGCCGCGGCTGTTGCCGATCGCCACGACCTGCTCGCCGACCGCGGGCCGCCGCGAGGCGGGCTCGAGGTACGGCACCGTGCCGTCGACGTCGGCCTGCAGGGCAGCCACGTCCATGTAGACGTCGAAGCCGGTGAGGGTGAGGTCGTACTCCGAGCCGTCGGCGGCGACCGCGACGAGCTGCGTGGGGCAGGCGCGGTTGCCGCTCTGGTCGACGACGTGGAAGGCCGTCATCACGACGCCGTCAGGCGAGACGAAGAACCCGGTGCCGACGCCGAGCGTCTGTCCGGCGCGCGGGCCCGTGCAGCGCGCCTCGATCCGCACCGTGGCCTCGCGGGCGGCGCCGTAGGCGTCCTCGAGCCGGCCCTCCGGCGCCTCCACGGGAGGTGGCCCCTGCACGTGCATCAGGCGCGGCTCCTCGCGCCGGACCTGCGATGAGACGACGGCCGTCAGGGCGAGGGCGAAGAACAGCAGCCACGTGAAAGGGCGCGGGCCTGACACGGCGTCATTATTATCGGTCCGGAGGCGGCGCACGGGTATCATCGGCCCCATGGCCCGCGCCCCCGACAACTCCCCGGACCCCGCCTACCGCGACAAGCTCAGGGAGGCCGCGCGCGTCGCCCGCGCCTGGGAGGGGCCGGTCGTCGTGCTGACCCACGTCGACCCCGACGGCGACGCGATCGGGAGCGTCCTGGCCGTGGGCAGGGCGCTGCGGGCGCTGGGCAAGGACGTGACCGTGGCCGCGACGCCGCCGCGCTACCTGCGCTTCCTCGCCGCTGAAGGCGAGCTCGTCCCCGCCGTCCCCGCGCACCGCCCCGGCACGCTCCTCTTCGTTCTCGACGTGGCCGACAAGCCCCGGGTCGCGGGCGGGCCCGTCGACGGCGCCGCGTTCACCGTCAACATCGACCACCACGGCACCAACGACCGCTTCGGCGACATCGCCGTCGTGCAGCCGAGCAAGGCCGCCACGGCGCTGCTCGTCAAGGAGCTGGTCGAGGAGCTGGGCGTGGCCTGGACGCCCGCCATCGCCACGGCCTGCCTGACGGGGATCCTCACCGACACCGGCAACTTCCGCTTCGCGAACACCAGCCGCGAGGCCCTCGAGGCCGCCGGCGAGCTCCTCGACCACGGCGTCGACTACGTGTGGCTCACCGACCGGCTCCAGTGGCGGCACCCCGACTACTTCCAGACGCTCGGCAAGGTCATGGAGACGGTCAGGTTCGACCTGGGCGGCAAGCTCGTCACCGCGCGCTACACGGCGGCGATGCGGGCCTCCACCGGCGAGGAGGACGACGACTCCGACGACTTCGTCGGGATCATCCGCTACGCGGAGGGCGTGCTGGTCGCTGCGCTCCTAAAGGAGCGCGGCCCCGACGTGAAGGTCAGCGTGCGCACCCGCGACGGCGTGTCGGCGCAGGCGATATGCGTCGAGCTCGGCGGCGGCGGGCACGTGGCCGCGGCCGGCGCGACGCTGCCTGGCGCGGACCTCGACACGGCCGAGCGCCGCCTCCTCGAGGCCGTGCGCCGCGAGCTCGAGCGCCACGGCGCGTCGGGCGTGCGGGCCTGACCCTCAGTCCACTCGGCCGAGCCCCGCCGCCTTGCCCGCCTGACCCAGGAGCAGCGGCACCAGCGCCGCCGCGACGGCCAGCGCCCAGCCCCCTGCGGGCAGGTCGGCCACCGAGAGCGCCGACTTCAGGGGCGGCACGTACGCCACGGCCGCGACCATGAGGCAGCAAGCGGCCATCGCGGCCCACACCCACGGGTTCCGCAGCAGCGGGTCGGGCGCGGCGCGGGCGCCGCGCCGACGCGCCTCGCGCATGTTCAGGACGTGGAAGACCTGCGCCAGCGCGAGGCCGACGAACGCGACCGAGCCGGCCTGCGTCGCCGAGTAGTCGAGAGCTCCGAGGGCGTAGGCGTAGGCGCCGAGCACCGGCGCCGTGAGCAGCAGGGCGTAGGCGCCGACGGCCCGCCAATGGCGCTCGGCGAGGATCGGCTCGCGCGGGTCGCGCGGGGGCCTGTCGAGCATGCCGGCGTCGGCGGGGGTAGTCCCCAGCGCCAGCGCCGGGAAGACGTCGGTGACGAGGTTCAGGAAGAGGATCTGCAGGGGGAGCAGCGGCAGCGGGAACCCCATGAGCGCAGCGATCCCGATCACGAGGATCTCGCTGAGGTTGCACGAGAGCAGGTACGCCACCGCGGCGCGGATGTTGCGGAAGATCGCCCGCCCCTCCTCCACCGCCGCCACGACGGTCGCGAAGTCGTCGTCCTTGAGGACCATGTCGGCCGCCTCGCGGGCGACGTCCGTGCCGCGCTGCCCCATCGCCACGCCGATGTCGGCGCGCTTCAGGGCCGGCGCGTCGTTCACCCCGTCCCCGATCATCGCCACGACGGACCCGGCCGCCTGGTGGAGCTCCACGAGCCGCAGCTTCTGCTCGGGGCTCACGCGGGCCAGCACGTCGGTCGCGACCGCCCGCGCGGGGTCCTCCCCGGAGGCGGCGGCCCGTTCCAGGTCCGCGCCGGTCACGACGTCGTCGGGCCGAGCCAGTCCCACGGCCCGGGCGATCGAGCGCGCCGTTACCGGCTGGTCGCCCGTGACCATGACGACGCGGATCCCGGCCCGCAGGCTGTCGCGGACGGCGGCGACCGCCTCGGGTCGCGGCGGGTCGGCCAGCCCGACCAGCCCCACCAGCGTCAGGCCCGTGAGCGGCTCGCCCGGACGCCAGGCGCCGGCGCGGTCGGCGAGCGCCAGCACCCGCAGGCCCTCGGCGGCCATGGCGCGGTTCTTCTCGAGCCACTCCTCCCTGTCGGCCTCCGTGAGCGGCACCTCCTCCCCACCCGGGCCGACGACGGCGTCGCAGGCGGGGAGCACGGCTCCGGGCGCGCCCTTGACCAGCAGCAGCCCGCCGTCAGGGGACTGGTGGTAGGTGGCCATCACGCGCTGGTCGGGGTCGAAGGGCAGCTGCGAGAGCTCGGGCAGCAGCGCGTGGAGGTCGCCGCGCTCGAGGCCGACCTCGCGCGCGCCGCGCAGCAGCGCGACCTCCATGGGGTCGCCGACGTCGACGGCGCCCTCCTCCCGCGCCAGTGCGGCCGTGCCGCAAAGCACGGCCACGCGCAGGGCCCGGTCGAGCGGGTCCGCCCCCGCTGCCACGCGCCGCGGGTCGCGCCGCTCGCCGCCGGGCGCGAGCCTGCCGCCGGCGAGCCACCACGCGACGACGCTCATGCGGTTCTCGGTGAGCGTGCCGGTCTTGTCCGTGAGGATGACGTTCGTGGCGCCGAGCGTCTCGACCGCCGAGAGGCGGTTCACGAGCGCGTTCCTGTCCGCCATCCGCCTGGCGCCACGGGCCAGCGTGAGCGTGGCGATCACGGGCAGGCCCTCCGGGACGGTCGCGACGGCCAGGGCGATCGCCGTCTGCACCATCTCGAACCAGCCCAGGCCGCGCGACAGGCCGTAGGCCGCGACGGCCGCGGCGGCGGCGACCGCCACCCACAGGAGCCTCCCGCCGAGCGCGTCGAGGCGCCGCTCGAGCGGGGTCAGCTCGGGCTCGGCGGTCTGCACCAGCTTGGCGACCCTGCCGAGCTCGGTGCCCATGCCCGTCGCCACGACGACGGCCTCGCCGTTGCCGCGGAGGACCGCGGTGCCGCGGTAGAGCATCGACGTGCGGTCGGCGAGGGTCGCGTCCCGCGCCACCGGGCCGTTCGCCTTCTCGACCGGCACCGACTCGCCCGTGAGGGCCGACTCGTCGACCGCGAGGCGCCAGCCGACGAGCAGCCGGGCGTCGGCGGGGACCACGTCGCCCGCCTCCACCAGCAGCACGTCGCCGGGGACGATCTCGGAGGCCGGGACGCTGACGGGCGCGCCGTCGCGGCGCACGCTGGCGCGCGAGGTCCCCAGGCGCCTCAGCGCCTCGACCGACCGGATGGCGCGCAGCTCGGTGAGGAAGCCGACGGCCACGTTGATCGCCAGGACGACGAGCACGGCGACGGTCTCGGCCCACTGCCCGAAGGCAGCCGACAGCGCCGCGGCGGCCACGAGCATCCAGGTCAGCACGCCGCGGAACTGGCCCAGGAACACCGCCAGCGGCGTCCGTGCCGGCCTGACCTCGAGCTCGTTCGCGCCGTGGCGCGCGAGGCGCTCCGCGGCAGCCGCGGCCGTCAGGCCCGTCGCGGGGTCGACGCCCAGGGCGGCGGCGACCCCGCCGCCCGGCGCGGCCCACGGCGCGGCGAGCGCGTCCCAGCCCGACCCGGTCGGGCCCCGGCTCACCGACGACCCCACCGGACGCTCAACCGAACCTCGTCGCCAGCGCCCTCGCCTCGGCGGCCAGCGCCGCCAGCCGGTCCGGGTCCACGTCGAGCGGCCTGACGTCGCGCTCCGCCAGCCAGGGCAGCACCTCCTCGGTCGGGAGGTTGCCGACGAGGTCGTCGCCGGCGAACGGACAGCCGCCGACGCCGCCCAGGGCGCCCTCGACCCAACGGACGCCGCGTCGCAGCCCCACCTCGAGCAGGGGCCGCCACGCGTCCGGCCGGGAGTGCAGGTGCAGGCCGAGGTCGTTGGCGTTCGACACCGACGAGAGGACCCTGTCGACGAGCTTGTCGTCGGCGGTGCCTACGGTGTCCGCCAGGGCGATGCGGGCCACGCCCGCGTCGCGCAGCCGCTGGATCGCCTCGGCCGTCATGCGTGGTCCCCACGTCTCGCGGTACGGGTTGCCGAACGCCATCGAGACGTAGACCACGAGGCCGAGGCCCGCCTCCGCGCAGAGCGCCTGCATCTCGGACAGGTCGCGCCACGACTCCTCGAGGCTCCGTCCGACGTTGCGGCGCTGGAACGTCTCGTTGACGCTCAAGGGGTAGCCGACGCTGGTCACGCGGCCGGCCGCCGCGGCGCGCTCGACGCCCCTGACGTTCCCGACGATGCAGATCAGGTCGGCGCCCTCGGGGGGCGTGAGGCCGGCGAGCACCTGCTCGGTGTCGGCCATCTGCGGCACGGCGCGCGGCGAGACGAAGGAGCCGAGGTCGAGGTGGGTGAAGCCGGCGTCGAGGAGGGACTGCAGGTGGCCGGCCTTGACCTCGGTCGGTATCACGTGCGGCAGGCCCTGCCAGGCGTCGCGCGGGCACTCGACGTAGGTCGGCCCCGGCGCGCGCATGGGGGGATGATAGCCCAGGCATCGGCGCGGCTACCCGCTCCACCACGTCTATACTCGCGGCGTGCTGCGCCGGATCGAGCTGCGCGACTTCGCCATCATCCGCGAGCTGGACCTCGAGCTCTCCCCCGGTCTCAACGTGCTCACCGGCGAGACGGGCGCCGGCAAGTCGATCGTCGTCGACGCGCTGGCGCTCCTAGCCGGGGCACGCGCCGACGTCGCGTTCGTCAGGAGCGGCGCCCAGACCGCCCTGGTGCAGGGCGAGTTCGACGACGGCGACCTGACCACGGCCTCGCGGCGCGTCGCGCTGTCCGGCCGCCACGGCGCGCGCATCGACGGCGAGCACGTCACCGTGGCCGAGCTCGCCGAGCGCGTCGGCCGGCTCGTCGCCGTCTTCGCCCAGCACGGCGCGCTCGAGCTACAGGGCGCCGCGGCGCAGCGGGCGCAGCTCGACAGGCTCCTCCCCGAGGACGCCAGGCAGGCGCTGCAGCGGCACCGCCGCGCCTTCCAGCGCCGGGCCGAGGTGGCGGCCCGCTTGGCCGAGGTCCGCGCCGCGCAGCGCGAGCGCGCCAGACGCCTCGACGTGCTCGCCTACCAGGTGCAGGAGATCGACGAGGCGCAGCCGCGCCCGGGCGAGGAGGAGGAGCTGGCCGCCGAGCTCGACGCGCTGCGCCACGCCGAGCGCATCGTCCAGGGCGCGGGCGCCGCGCTGGCCGCTCTGGCGGGCGAGGAGACGGGCGCCGTCCAGCTCGCGGCCGAGGCCAGGCGCGAGCTCTCCGCCGCCGCCCGGCACGCCCCGGCGCTGGCGGCGCTGGCCGACGACCTCGACGCCGCCCTGACCGGCCTCGGCGCGGTCGCCGCCGAGGTCGAGTCGTTCCTGGCGTGCTTCGAGGCCGACCCCGCCCGCCTCGACGCCGTGCAGGCCCGCCTCGCGAAGCTCGACGCGCTCAAGCGCAAGTACGGCGACGACGTCGCCGCGGTGCTGGCCTTCCGCGACGCCGCCGCGCGGGAGCGCGACGACCTGCTGGCCCTCGACGAGGACGAGGCCGGCCTGGCGCGCGAGGAGGCGCAGCTGAGCGCCGAGCTGGAGCGGCTCGCTGCCACCGTCACGGCGGCCAGGCGCGCCGCCGCCCAGCGGCTGGAGGCGCAGGTGGCGCCGCTGCTGGCGCGGCTGGGCATGCCCGGCGCCGTCTTCGAGGTCGCCGTCACCCCGCTGCCGGAGCCCAACGCCAGCGGCGCCGACGAGGTCTCGTTCCGCTTCGGCGCGAACGTGGGCGAGCCGCCCGGCCCCGTGTCGCAGATCGCCTCGGGCGGCGAGCTCTCCCGCCTGATGCTCGCGCTCCACCTCGTCACCGGCGCGACGCAGCCGACCCTGGCGTTCGACGAGGTCGACGCCGGCGTCGGCGGCAGGGCCGCCCGCGAGGTGGGCGCGCTCCTGGGGGAGCTCGGCCGCGGCAGGCAGGTCCTCGTCGTAACGCACCTCGCGCAGGTGGCGGCCTACGCCGACGCGCACTTCGTCGTCAGCAAGGCCGAGGAGGGCGGCCGCACGCTCACCACGGTCAGGCCGGTGACCGGCCGGGAGCGCGTCGAGGAGCTGGCGCGCATGCTCTCGGGCACCGTCACCGACGCGTCCCTCTCGCACGCCGAAGAGCTGCTCTCGGAGGCTGCCTCCCGGGCACACCGCCGCTCGCCCGCCTGAGCTAGACTCGTGTCAGGTCGCGAAGGGAGCGCCAGTTGGACGCCGAGGGTTTCCACGAGCACGCCCCGTGCCCGAGCTGCGGCAGCCGCCGCACGGTCACGTTCCATTACCGGGAGGGGTTCGAGGAGATCGAGTGCGAGGCGTGCGGCTACCGCTCCGACGCCGATGAGATCGCCGCCCTGACGCGCTACGCCGGCGGCGTCCTCGAGCGCGAACGCGACGACGAAGCGATCCCGGTTCCCATCAGGACCCTGAAGGCTTAGGCCGTGGAGGAGACGCCCAGGGCGCCCATCCCGAACGAGGAGGGGGCGCGTGGTGGCGTGCCGCCGGAAGGCGGCAGTGGGGGCGCGGGCGGCGCGCCCCGGGAAGGAGAGCCGATGGAAGTGAACGTGGTCCTGAGCTCGGAGGAGATCCTCAGGGGCCTCAAGCACTACCGGCGCATCGCCAAGCAGGACCTCCTGCTGGCGAGCGAGACCGACAACCCCGAGGCCTTCAGGCGTCACGCCGAGGCGCGGCGCAGCGTCTACTCCTACCTCTCCGAGCTGGCGCAGACCATGTCACCCCCGGAGGTCGTCGAGGAGGCCCTCAAGGTCTACCGCGAGCTGCCCTTCGTCACCGGCAGCGAGGACGAGGCGCACACGGAGATCAAGGGCCGCGAGAACGCGCTCGAGAACTTCTTCCTGATGATCGGCCTCGAGCCGAAGCTGCGGCGCGAGGTGCGCAGCCAGCGCAAGGCGCTCCACCCCCAGGGCGGCTGAGAGCCACGGCCCGCGTGTTATCTACGTAGGCGTGACGCTCTCCGAGCTCGAGCGCCGGGCGGCGAGCAAGCCGCCCGCGCTCCGCGACCTCTCTGACAACCTCGTGTTCGGCGAGGGACCCGAGGACGCCCGGTTCATGCTCGTCGGCGAGGCGCCCGGCGAGGACGAGGACCTCTCGGGCCGGCCGTTCGTCGGGCGCGCCGGACAGCTCCTCGACAAGATCCTCGAGGCCGTCGGCCTGTCCCGCGACGAGGTCTACATCACGAACGTCGTCAAGCACCGCCCGCCGGGCAACCGCACGCCGACGCCAGCCGAGGTCGCCGCCAGCGAGGGCGTGCTGCTCGAGCAGATCCGGCTCATCCAACCGCAGGTGATCGGCACGCTCGGCAACGTGCCCACCCAGTACTTCCTGCGCACCAACGAGGGCATCACGCGGCTGCGCGGACGCTGGCACGACTGGCACGGCATAAGGGTCATGCCGCTCTTCCACCCCGCCTACCTCCTGCGCAACCCGAGCCGCGAGCGCGGCGGGCCGAAGTGGCTCACCTGGCAGGACATGCAGGAGGTCAAGCGCGTCCTCGACTCCCTGCCGCCGCGCCAGGGCAACGTCGTCATCGACACCGCCGAGCAGGCCTCACTCTTCTGATGCGCGCGCTGGTCCAGCGCGTGGCGCGCGCCGAGGTGCGCGTCGCGGGCGAGGTCGTCGGCCGCGTGGGCAGGGGGTTCCTCGTCCTGCTCGGCGTGGGGCCGGACGACGACGAGGCCGTGGCCGCGAAGCTGGCCGACAAGGTGCGCAAGCTCAGGGTGTTCGGCGACGACGAGGGACGCATGAACCTCTCGCTCGGCCAGGTCGGCGGCGGCTGCCTCGTCGTCAGCCAGTTCACGCTCTACGGCGACCTCCGGTCGGGCAACCGCCCGGGGTTCTCCCGCGCGGCGCCTCCCGAGCAGGCCGAGCGCCTCTACCTGGCCTTCGCCGACGCGCTCAGGGCCGCCGGCGTCCCCGTCCAGACCGGCAGGTTCGGCGCCGTGATGGAGGTCGAGCTCGTCAACGACGGCCCAGTCACCCTCTGGCTCGACTCGGGGGAGCTGTTCGCGTGAAGCCCTCGACGCCGGCGCGGTTCAGGACGAACGCGTAGACGTCGGTCCACTCGTCCACCAGCTGGTCCACGGCGTGGCCGAAGATCCCATGCCCGCCTTCGCGGTCGGCGCGGACCAGGACGAGCCGCCGGTCGCCGAACTTCTCGAGGGCGCGCGCCGCGTACTTCGCGGTCATCCAGGGGTCGATCCGCGAGTCGTTGAGGCCGACCGTCAGCAGCGTGTCCGGCATGTCCGCCGCCTCCTCCAGCATCGCGTAGGCGTCCTGACGCCAGAGGGCCTCGAAGCCGTCCGGGGTGTTCGGGTCGCCCATCTCGGCGTACTGGTCGGCGCCGTTCCTCGCGACCGCGAGCCTCGTGGGGTTCATGGCGGCCACGATGGCGACGAGGCCGGCGAACAGGTCGGGGCGCTTCAGGGCCACGGGCGGCGCGAGGAGACCGCCGGCGCTAGCCCCGGCGACGGTCAGCATGTCGGGCCGGGTCACGCCGAGCCTGACGAGCTCCTCGGCCGCGGCGATCAGGTCGGCGTGCGCGTTGGGCTTGTTGGCCGCCCGTCCCGCGTCGTGCCAGGCGCGACCTCGCTCGCCACCGCCCCGGGTGCCGCAGAGCGCGATCACGCCGCCGCTCTCCAGGAAGCCGAAGCGGTAGGGGGCGTAGTACGGCTCGGTGGTGCTGAGGCCGTAGCTGCCGTAGCACCACAGGAGCGTCGGCGCCGGGCCGGGGCCGGCGTCCCCGCCCCTGAGGATCACGAGCGGCACCTGGGTACCGTCCGCGCTCGTGACGAGGAGCCTCTCCTGGCGCGCTCCCCGCAGGCCCTCGTAGCCGGCGGAGTCCAGGCCGAGCGAGCTCACCTCGCCGGCACGAGCGCGGAACCGACGCGTGGCCGTGAACCAGTCGAACAACAGGAAGGTCACCCCGCCGGCTGCGCCCGCGCGGCGCATGCTGCCAGCCGTCCCGGGGAACGGGAGCTCGACTTCGGCGGCCTCCCCACCGTCCGGGACGTGGAAGAGCCGGCTGACGCCGTCGGTCCGGCCTATGACGTAGAGGCCGTCGTCGGCAGCCGCGAGCTCCGCGACGATCAGGTCGGGGCGCTCCAGCACCCTCGACGCGCTCCCCAGACCGCCTCCCCCTGCGAGGTCGACGGCCAGCACCGCGCCGTGCGACGAGTCGCGGGTGGTGCACACGAACAGCGTGTCGCCGCGCAGCGCGGCCCGCGACACCTGGTCGTCGTAGGTGGCGACCTCACGCCAGGCCGGAGCCCCTGCCGTCACGTCCTCGCGGCGGGCCACGAAGACGCGGCTGTCGGCGCGCGCCGTGAAGGCGAGCCCGAGCACCCAGTCGCTCCCGGCCGAGACGACCACTATGGGGTTCTCCTCCGGCGCCAGCGCCGGCCCACCGGCGGCCTCGGTGCCCAGCAGCCTCGGGGCCTCGCCATCGCTCCCGAGGCGGTGCAGGACCGACTGCATGTGCTTGAAGGGGTCGGCCGCGTCGCGGTTCGTGATCAGCGTGTAGACGACGGTGCGCTCGTCGAGCCAGGCGGGTGCGAAGGTGCCGAACACCGGTCCCAACCGGGCAGGCAGCAGCGTTCCGGTCGCGACGTCGACGAAGCGGACGCTCCCGATCTCGCTCCCCTGCTCCGCCGTGACGAAGGCTACCGTCGCGGCGCCGGGTGAGACGGAGTAGGCGTGGACGGCAGCGAGGCCGTTCCCGGGCGACTCCGGGTCGTAGAGCACGCGCTCTTCCCCGTCGGGCTCGCGCACCACCAGCTTC
>Ga0123333_10001325_pt1 | contig 26093 bp, 20 predicted proteins | sample BioC12SIPDNA_3_FD_89957 | JGI IMG/M metagenome (GOLD analysis project Ga0123333, IMG submission 89957) | Anaerobic biogas reactor microbial communites from Washington, USA - Biogas_R2_B C12 SIP DNA | ecosystem: Engineered > Bioreactor > Anaerobic > Unclassified | place: Washington, USA... | reverse complement strand
GCGTCGCTCACAGACCCCACCGAGCGCGTCGTATGACGATCGGTCACCCGAGCTCGCGCAGGCGCGGGGCCAGGTCCTCCTCGAACTGGGTCAGGAAACGCTCCTGGTCGTGGCCGGGACCATGGAAGACCAGGTGGTTGAAGCCGGCCTCGACGTAGGGCCGCACCTGGGCCACGACGTCCTCGGGGTCGAAGGCCACGATCCACCGCTTGGCGACCTGCTCGATCGGCAGCTCGTCGGCGAAGCGCTCCATCTCGATCGGGTCGTCGATGGAGTGCTTCTGCTCCGGCGTCAACGACAGCGGCGCCCAGAACCGGGTGTTCTCCAGTGCCGCCTCACCGTCCCGGTCGTAGGACAGCTTGATCTCGATCATCCGGTCGATGTCCCCCAGCGCCCGCCCCGACTTCTCCAGCCCCTCCTCCACGGCCGGCACCAGCTTGTCGGTGTAGAGGTCCATGCCCTTGCCCGAGGTGCAGATGAAGCCGTCGCCGGAGCGCCCGGCATACCGCGCCACCACCGGCCCGCCTGCGGCGATGTACACCGGGATCCCGCCCTCGGGCACGTCGTAGATGCTGGCCCCCCGGGTCTGGTAGTAGTCGCCCTCGAAGTCGACCCGGTCCCCCCGCCACAGCTCGCGCATCAGCCGCACCGCCTCCCGCAACCGGGCGAAGCGCTCCTTGAACTCCGGCCACTCCCCGTCCAGCCCACCGGTCGCGATCTCGTTCAGCGCCTCACCGGTGCCCACCCCGAGGACCACCCGCCCCGGGAACAGACACCCCATCGTCGCGAACGCCTGCGCCACGACCGCCGGGTTGTACCGGAACGTCGGCGTCATCACCGACGTGCCCAGCACCAGTCGCTCGGTCCGCGCCCCCACCGCGCTTATCCACGAGATCGCGAACGGCGCGTGCCCCCCGTTGTGCCGCCACGGCTGGAAGTGGTCGGACACGAACGCCGAGTCCATCCCGTGCGCCTCCGCCCGCACGCCCAGATCCACCAGCTCGGCCGGGCCGAACTGCTCCGCCGACGCCTTGTATCCCAGTTTCAGGTTGCTCACGAGCCCCACTCTTCCTTACAACCCGGCCCGCTGAGGACGGGGCACCTCCTCAGCGGGCGCCACGGCATACTCCCCGCAGGTGTGGACGGTCAGCCGTTGAGCGGGTTGTTGTCCCAGTCGTCGGACTCCGGGTCACCGGTCTCCCACTCCCGCTCCTTGCGGTCCTCCTCGTCCCAGGCCTCGGTGCGCTTCCGGGCGGTCTCCAGGGCGTCGGCGGCCTCGGCCTCGGTCTCGTAGGGACCCATCAGGTCGCCACCCCTGGCGCGGCCCGGGTCGTCGTGCGCCTCAACCTGGCCGGTCCGGATGTTGAACCAGTACGCCATCGTCGTCTCCTTGCCGTCGGGACCTGTTGCCTAGACTCCACCGTATGCCGAGCACCACCGCAACCGTTGCCCCAGGACAGGTCTCCCCGCGGCTGGCGGTCCCCGCCAGCATCCGACGACCGGAGTATGTCGACCGGCCGGCTCCCACGCCATACACCGGTTCGGAGGTCAAGGACGCCGACACGATCGAGCGGATGCGGGTGGCCGGGCGGATCGCGGCCCAGGCGCTGGCCGAGGTGGGGCGCGCGGTCGCGCCGGGCGTCACCACGGACGAGCTGGACCGGGTCGGCCACGAGTTCCTCCTCGACCACGGGGCCTACCCCTCGACCCTGGGCTACCGCGGCTTCCCGAAGTCGCTGTGCACCTCGGTCAACGAGGTGGTCTGCCACGGCATCCCCGACTCGCGCCCCCTGGAGGACGGGGACATCGTCAACGTGGACATCACGGCATACATCGGCGGTGTGCACGGCGACAACAACGCAACCTTCCTCGTCGGAGACGTGGACGAGGAGTCCCGCCTGCTCGTGGAGCGCACCGAGGAGGCCCTCCGCCGGGCGATCAAGGCGGCCCTGCCGGGGCGGCCGATCAACGTCATCGGGCGGGTCATCGAGTCCTATGCCAAGCGCTTCGGCTACGGCGTGGTCCGCGACTACACCGGGCACGGCATCGGTGAGAGCTTCCACTCGGGGCTGATCATCCCGCACTACGACGCGGCACCGGAGTACTCCCAGCTGATCGAGCCGGGGATGACCTTCACGATCGAGCCGATGCTCAACCTGGGCACCCCCGACTGGACGGAGTGGGACGACGGGTGGACAGTGGTCACCGCCGACCTCCGGCGCTCGGCCCAGTTCGAGCACATGATCCTGATCACCGAGAGCGGCAACGAGATCCTGACCCTGCCGTGACCGGCGGCGGGGCCAGGCAGCAGACCGACACGAGGACGGGGTGGCACGGGTGAGCGCGACAGGCAAGGGACTGGTCCTGGGGATCGACATCGGCGGCAGCGGCATCAAGGGCGCCCCGGTCGACCTGCAGAAGGGCGTGTTCGCCCGGGAACGGATCCGCATCGAGACCCCCAAGAAGTCCACGCCGCAGGCCGTCGCGGAGATCGTCGCGGAGGTCGCGGCCGGCTTCGTCGACGAGGTCGGGGACGACTCCCCCGTGGGCGTGACCGTCCCGGCGGTGGTGCACCACGGCGTGACCAAGAGCGCGGCCAACATCGACGACTCCTGGATCGACGCCGACGCCGACGCGCTGTTCACCAGGGTCCTCGGCCGCCCGGTCGTGGTGATGAACGACGCCGACGCGGCCGGTCAGGCGGAGATGCACTTCGGCGCCGGCCGGGACCGCGACGGCGTGGTGCTCATGACCACGCTCGGCACCGGCATCGGCTCGGCGCTCTTCCTCGACGGGCAGCTGCTGCCCAACACCGAGCTCGGCCACCTGGAGCTGGACGGCAAGGAGGCCGAGCACCGGGCGGCCTCCAGCGTCCGCGAGGACAAGGACCTGTCCTGGAAGGAGTGGGCCAAGCGCCTGCAGCGCTACTACCGCCACCTCGAGGACCTCTTCTGGCCCGACCTGTTCATCGTCGGCGGCGGTGTGTCCAAGGAGGCCGACGAGTTCCTGCCCCTGCTGGACCTGCGCACCGAGATCGTCCCCGCCCAACTGCGCAACGACGCCGGCATCATCGGCGCCGCCTGGGCCGCCTCCCACCAAAAAATATAGTGGTTTCGTAGGTCTCCCCCGCATTTTCTCAGGGGTTTTGTCGGCGCCTCCCGGATTTTCTCAGGGGTTTCGTAGGTACCTCCCCCATTTTCTCTGGGGTTTTGTAGGTAGATCCCGGACTTTCGCAGGGAGGTTTGTCACTCGCATCCGTCTGCATTCCCCAGGCTCCCGCAGAGACACACTCCGGCAGTCGAGGCGTGTTCGGAATTCGAATTGAGATGGCCTGGCCCAGGCATCTGCAGTGAGCGGTGCCACCAACACGTGCGCACTACACAGTGCCATGACCCGAGGTCCCGGAAGCGACCACAAGCGCCCTCATGTGTGGCGACCTGCAAAACCCCTATCAAAATACGGGAGGCACCGGCAAAACCCCTATATCTTTGCGGGGGAAGGCCGCAAAACCACTATATTTTTGGTTACCAGGACGTATGCCGTGGGCGGCCTTCGTCGTAGCCCGCCGCGCCCTGGACGCCGACGACCGCGCGGGAGCGGAACTGTCCGATCGTGTCCGCCCCGGCATAGGTGAACGCCGAGCGCACGCCGGAGACGATCTGGTCCAGCAGGTCCTCGACGCCGGGGCGCTCGGGGTCGAGATACATCTTGGAGCTGGAGATGCCCTCCTCGAAGAGCGCCAGGCGGGCGCGCTCGAAGGCGGAGCGGTCCCGGGTCCGGTTGCGCACCGCGCGCGCGGAGGCCATGCCGAAGCTCTCCTTGAAGAGCCGGGAGTCGCCGTCGTGCTGCAGGTCACCGGGGCTCTCGTAGCTGCCCGCGAACCACGAGCCGATCATTACGCTGGCGGCCCCCGCGGCGAGCGCTAGGGCGACGTCGCGCGGATACTTCACCCCGCCGTCAGCCCACACGTGCGCCCCCACGTCGGCGGCCGCCGCGGCGCACTCCAGCACCGCCGAGAACTGGGGCCGACCGACCCCGGTCATCATCCGGGTCGTGCACATCGCGCCCGGCCCGACGCCCACCTTGACGATGTCGGCGCCCGCCGAGACCAGGTCGAGCGCACCCTCGGCCGAGACCACGTTGCCCGCCACGAGCGGCACGCGGAGCCCGGTCGCCTGCTCGTGGGCGTCGCGCGCCTCCCGGACCAGGGGCAGCACCTCGAGCATCTTCTCCTGGTGCCCGTGGGCGGTGTCGACGACCAGCACGTCGACCCCGAAGGACAGGATCGACTCGGCCCGCGAGCGCACGTCACCGTTGATGCCCACGGCCGCGCCGATCCGCAGCCGCCCCTGCCCGTCCACGGCCGGGGTGTAGATCGCCGACCGCAGCAGCCCCTTGCGCGTCACCACCCCCCGCAGGGCGTCCCCGTCCACGACGGGAGCCAGCTCCACGTGCTCGTGGTCCAGCAGGTCGAAGGCCTCCCGGACGTCGGTCCCCTCCGGGACCGTGACCTCCGGCTCGTGCATCACGTCGCGCACCTGGGCGAACCGGTCGACGCCCTCGCAGTCGCTCTCCGTGACGATCCCGATGGCGCGGCCGTCCTCAACGACCACAGCGGCCCGGTGCGCCCGCTTCCCCATCACCGAGAGGACCTGGGCGACGGGTGCCCCCGGTTCCACCACGATCGGCGTCTCGTAGACCGGGTGCGCCCCCTTCACCGCCCGCACCGTCTCCTCGATGGCCTCCACCGGGATGTCCTGCGGCAGCACGGCAACGGCGCCACGACGGGCCAGCGTCTCGGCCATCCGCTTGCCGGACACCGCGGTCATGTTCGCGGCCACCACCGGCACTGTGGTGCCGACACCGTCCGGCGTGGTCAGGTCGACGTCCATCCGCGAGGTCACGGCGGACCGGGACGGGACCATGAAGACGTCGCTGTAGGTCAGGTCGTGCTGCGGCTCGCTGCCGTCGAGAAACTTCACGTCAGCAGCCTACGTCGCGGTCTTTCATCGGCCTTTCCCTGCCTGAGCCAGCCGGCCTGCGGCCCCCGCCCCCACGGCATACGGTGGGGGCATGCAGATCACCCACCTGGGCCACTCGTGCGTGCTGCTCGAGGTGGCCGACCAGCGCATCCTCATCGACCCCGGCAACTTCAGCGACTTCGCCAGCGCGCGGGACCTCACCGCCGTCGTGGTGACCCACCAGCACCCCGACCACGTCGACCCGGCCCAGCTCGCGCCGCTGCTCGCCGCCAACCCCGCCGCCCGGGTGCTCATGGAGGGCCAGACCCGCGGTGTGCTCACCGAGGCGGCGGGCGACCAGGCCCACCGCCTGGAGAGTATGTCGTCCGGCACCGACATCCTGCTGGGTCCGGTCACCCTGAGCCCGGTGGGTCAGCGCCACGCCGTCATCCACGACTACGTGCCGCGGATCGACAACACCGGGGTGGTGCTGCGGGCCGAGGGTGAGCCGAGCGTCTTCCACCCCGGCGACGCACTGGACGCCGAGCCCGGTGACGTCGACGTGCTGCTCGTGCCGTTGAACGCGCCGTGGGCGCGCATCGGCGACACCGTCGAGTTTGCGCGGCGCATCGCTCCGGCGCGGGCCATCCCGATCCACGACGGCCTGCTCAACGACAACGGGCGACCCACCTACCTGCGGCACCTGAGCAACTTCGGCGCCGACGGCGGCCTGGAGGTGCTCGACCTGCGCGGGGCCGGGGCGACCGCACTCTAAAACTGCGGATGGACCGAAAGCCGGATCGGCTCCAGGTCCGTGAGCCGGATCTCACCGCGGAGCATCGCCAGCCCGTCCGCAACCGTCACCGACCAGGCCTCTGCCTCACCGGACTCATGCCACTCGTCCCACGCTGCTGCGTAGTCCCCCTCGAGCTGCGGGTCGTCCAGCAATCTGATCGCCATGGTCAGCCGATCAACCCGCTGGCCCCGAAGGCGAGCCCCAGCAGATAGGTGATCGCGGCCGCGCCGTAACCGATCGCCAACTGCCGCAGCGCCCTCCGCAGCGGTGGCGCACCCGACAGCAGCCCGACCACGCTCCCGGTGACCATCAGGGCCAGCCCCACGAGGACCGCCGCGACGATGAGCGCCGGGTAGCCCGTCATCCCGAACAGGAAGGGCAGGATCGGGATCAGGGCACCGCTGGCGAAGAAGCCGAAGCTGGAGGTCGCGGCGCCCCAGGCGTTGCCGATGGCCTCGTCGCGGTCGACGTCCACCTCCGCGGCGGGCATCGCCCCCTCGGGCACCTGGCGCTCCGGGTGCCCGTGGACGGTACGCATCACGTCCCGGGCCTTGGCCCTGGCATCGTCGTCGGCCATGCCGCGGGAGCGGTAGACGAGCGTGAGCTCGTTCTCCTCGAGGTCGAGCTCGGGCACCGCCGCGTGCGCGTCGGGGCTCGGGTGGGAGGCAGCGAGCAGCTCGCGGGCGGAGCGGACCGAGATGAACTCGCCCGCACCCATCGACATCGCACCGGCCAGCAGGCCGGCGATGCCGGCGGCCAGCACCACGCCACTGCCGGCGCCGGTTCCGGCCATGCCCATGACGAGCGCCAGGTTGGAGACCAGTCCGTCGTTGGCCCCGAACACCGCGGCGCGGAAGTTGCCGCTCATGTGGGCCCGCCCGCGGGCGGCCAGGCCCCGCAGGACCTCCTCGTGGATCATCTCGTCGGCGGCCATCTGGGAGGTCGCGGCCGCATCGGTGAAGTAGGGGGTCCGGGACTCAGCGCTCTGCGCGAGCGCCAGGACGAAGACGGACCCGAACCGCTTGGCGAGCACCCCGAGGATGCGGTTGCGCAGGTCGGGCGCCACCGGCTTGCCCACCTCGTCGCCGAGCAGAGCGACCCAGTGCGCCTCGTGGCGTTTCTCCGCCTCCGCCAGGCCGAGCAGGATCTCTCGCTCCTCACCCTGGCGACGCTCCGCCAGGGACCGGTAGACCTGGGCCTCCGCGCGCTCGTTGGCCAGATAGCGGCGCCACCGCTTGGCCTCCTCCGGCGTGGGCGTGATGGCGCTCGTCATTGCTCTCCTGGTCTGGTGGCGTGTGCGTTCCCCGGCCGCCGTTGGCCCATCAAGAGTAGGCACCCGGCCACCGAAACACTAGATAGGACATCCTGACCTTGCCTAAATCCCCCGTTCACACGTCATACAGTCAGGGCATGCCATCCCGTGACGGCGCAGCCGCGACCCGCCTCGACGTCCCGCGGACCTACAACTTCCGCCCGGCGGCGCCGAACGTCCTCGCCCCCGGCAGGCTCTACCGCTCCGACGCACTGCACCGGCTGACCCGGGCCGGGCGGCGGGCCCTCGCCGACCTCGGGATCCGGGTGGTCATCGACCTGCGCTCCGACCTCGACCGGCGCATCGGCGGCCGCGACCGGCTGCGCGGCACCGGCGCGACCCGGGTGGCGATCCCCATCTCCGGGGCCTCCCCCGGGACCGACCCGGGCAGCCTCGACCTGCGCGGGGTCTACCGCTCGATCCTCACCCACCACCGCGCCGAGCTGGCGACGGCCATCCACGCCGTCGCCGCCGCCGACGGGCCGGTCCTGGTGCACTGCACAGCCGGCAAGGACCGGACCGGCCTGGTGGTGGCCCTGATCCTCACGGCGATCGGCATCGACGAGGAGACCGTGGTCGCGGACTACGCCGCCACGCAGGCCAACCTCGCGGGCGAGTGGACAGAGGGCATGCTGCGCAAGGTGCGTCGCTTCCGGGTGCCGGTCACCGACAACCTGCTCGAGGTGCTCGCCCACTCCCCCGAGGCCGCGCTCCGCGACACTCTGGACTGGCTCGACGATGAGCACGGCGGGGTCACGGCATACCTGCAGTCCATAGGGGTCGACGACACGGTGGTGACCTCCCTGCGCACGGCGCTGCTGCCGGTGCGCGAGATGGGTGGATGAGTCGGTCGATACGCCGGGTCCTGTCCCGTCGCGCCGTTGCCGGCACTGCGACGGTGGCGACCATCCATCTCGGGTGACCGTTGCCGGCCACCTCTAGCGGTCTACCCGCACGCTCGGGCGGGCCGCCCTCAGACGCGTGCTGTCTGACCTTGCTCCCGGTGGGGTTTACCTAGCCGCACCGGTCACCCGGCGCGCTGGTGGTCTCTTACACCACCCTTTCACCCTGACCCCCGGCCGGAGCCGGAGGCGGTCTACTTTCTGTGGCACTGTCCCGCGGGTCACCCCGGGTGGCCGTTAGCCACCACCGTGCCCTGTGGAGCCCGGACGTTCCTCGGCGAGTCCCCGGAGGGCTCGACGCGGCCGCCTGACCGACTCATCCACCAGCCCATTCTACGGGGGAACTGCCAGGTCGTATGCCGTGAGCCGAGTCCCGCAGTCGCCTCACCCCACCTGGTGGTCGGTGTGCTCCTTGACCCGCACCATCGCCAGCGCGCCGGCGGCCAGGATGAGGACGATCCCGAGGATGCCCCAGTACTGGGTGTTCTCCGCGCCGGTGACCCGGGCCCCGAGCCAGATCCCGATCCCGAAGGCGGCCGGCGACAGGAAGGACACCACCCGGCCAGTCGTGGCGTAGAGCCCGAAGATCTCACCGCTCTTGCCCTCCGGGATGAGCCGGGCCAGGAACGAGCGGGAGGCCGCCTGGGCCGGCCCGACGAAGACGGTCAGCCCCAGACCGAGGACCCAGAAGACCGACTTGCCCCCGTCGTGGAGGAAGAAGATCAGCAGGCCCAGGATGACCAAAGCGGTCAGGGAGAGCAGGATGACCTTCTTGGGGCCGATCCGGTCGTCGAGCAGGCCGAACAGGATGGTGGCGACACCCGCCACGATGTTGGCGGCCGCGCCGAAGATGATCACCTCGCCCGCGCTCATCCCGAAGGTGCCCGCGGCGAGAACGGCCCCGAAGGCGAAGACGCCCGCGAGCCCGTCGCGGAAGAGCGCCGAGGCCAGCAGAAACCAGACGGTGTGGCGGGAGGTGTTCCACAGCCGCCGGATGGTGCCGAAGAGCAGCCGGTAGGAGTCGACTACGCCGACCCGCGGCGCGCGCTCCACCGGCCGGTCCTTCAGGGCGACCAGCGCGGGGATGGTGAACAGCGCGATCCAGATGCCGCACATCAGCATCGAGACCCGGATGTCCATGCCGTCCTCGCCGGTGACCCCGAACAGGCCGACCTCGGGCTGGATGAACAGGAAGTACATGACCAGCAGCGCGACGATGCCGCCGAGGTAGCCGAAGCCCCAGCCGTAGCCGGACACCCGCCCGATCGTCTTGGGCGTGGCCACCTGCTCGATCGTGGAGTTGTAGTTGACCCCGGCGATCTCGGAGACGACCGAGCCGACGCCAAGCAGCACCAGGCCCAGGATCAGGTAGCCCGGGTCAGCCTTGACGAAGAACAGGCAGGCCGCGATCAGCGCCAGCAGCCACGTCTGCCAGCGCAGGTTGCGCACGGTCCGGCCGGAGCGGTCAGAGTTCTGCCCGAGGACGGGCGCGAGCACGGCCACGAAGAACCCGGAGATCGCCGTGAAGATCGCCAGCATCTGCGAGGTGTAGTTGGTCGACCCGAAGCTGTCACTGGTCAGGTAGACCGCGAACACGAAGGTCGTGATGACGGTGTTCCACGGCTGGCTGCCCCAGTCCCAGAACGCCCAGGCCGTGATCTTGCCCTTGGACGCGCCGCCCGACGCCTCGAGCGCCGTGGTGGTCTCGTCAGGGTCGAAGGACGGGGCGGCCGCCGGGTCGACCGGCCCGTGGTCCGGGTCGGTGCCGGTGATGTCCTCGTGCGTGCTCACAGCACCGACCGTATTGCCTCGGCCCGACATTCCGGCGCTGAACCCGCCGAGTTCGGCCCAGCGGACCGCCCGGCCCGAGCGGATCAGGCAGCGGCAGTATGCCGATCCGCCAGGTCCGCGATGACGCTCACCAAGGCGTCGGGCGCGCTGACCATCGGCCAGTGGCCGCTGTCGATGTCGACCAGCTCCAGCGCCGTGGCGGCGGCGAGCTCGGGCAGGTCGCCGGAGGCGATCCACTCCCGGGCGTCGTCCGGCCCGAACTCGGGACAGATCAGGGTGACCGGCACCGCCGACCGGCGCTCGTCGGCATACTGCACCGTTCCCTTGCTGACGCCGGCCGGGACCGGCACCATGTCCGCCTGCATCGCCGCACGCGCTGCCTCGTCCAGGTCCGCCGAGTCCGGACCCTCGAAGGCGTCCCAGCCCGGGAAGCCCATCTGCCCGTCCACCGGCTCGAAGAAGTCGGCGTAGGCCGTGCCGTCGCTGGAGGGGAAGCCCCCGATCAGCCCCACCGCCGCAACGCGGTCCGGCCGCCGGTCGGCGGCGATCCAGGCCAGCGTCGCGGCCGCCGAGTGACCAATGACCAGGGGTTTCCCGTCCGTCCCGTCGACGGCGGCGAGCACCGTCGCCACCTGGTCGTCCAGCGTTGCTGCGCCGTTGCCGTCGCCCTGGCCCGGCAGGGCCAGCGGCACCGCTCGGTGCCCCCGCGCCCGCACGCCCTCGGCGACCTCACGCCATACGTCGGCGGTGAGCCACAGCCCACCGATGAGGATCACATCCATCGCATCTCCTTTGTGTCGTCACCACGACCCTAGAAGCCATCCCGGACGATCCGCTCCCCCAATTTTCGTAGTGGTTTTGCTGCCCTGTCCCGCATTTTCGTAGTGGTTTTGCTGATCCCCGTCGTGGGTGTCGTCCGGGCCGGGCAACGCAGCGCTGAACCTCAGACGATCCGGAAGCGCACCGTCTGCGTGGCAATGTCCGCCTCGACGAGCTCGACCCGGACCTCGCTGCCCAACTCCGCCTCCCCCTCGGCGATGGCGTTGACGGCCGGCTCGGTCAGCTGCACCTGCCAACCCTTCTTCGCGTCGTCGACGACCACAGCGTCGAACTGCTCGCCGACCCGGTGCGCCAGGACGGCGGCCTCGGTGGCGTCGGTGCAGGCCCGCTCGACGGCCTTGGCCAGCCGACCGGACTCGTCCATGATCTCCGGCAGGGTCGGCAGCGCCTCCCGGACCCATGCTGGGATCTCGCCGCCCTGGGTCAGCGCCTCGCACACCACGAGCACGAACCGGTCGATCAGGCGGCGCAGCGGCGCGGTCACGTGGGTGTAGGGCGCAGCGATGGCCGCCTGCTCGGTCTGCTCCGGGACGGACCCGTCGAAGGCCTCGTAGCTCGCGCCCCGGAAGAGCGCGGTGGCGTCGTGGATGATCGCCAGGTGCTTGGGGTCCTGCCGGTCCAGGGTGCGCAGGAAGTCGCCGTAGGCCATGCCCTTGGGCCAAGTGACACCCAACGCCCTGACCTGCCGCCGGAACCGGTCGACGTCGCGCTGCTGCGCCGGCGGCATGGTTCTCAGGATCCCGACCTTGCCGTCGAGCATGATCTGCGCGGCCACGATGCCGGTGAGCAGGCTGATCTGGGCGTTCCAGTCCTCGACGGGCAGCAGCGGCCGAAACTGCAGGGAGTAGGTGCCGTCGTCGTCGACATGCACCTCCTGCTCGGGCATCGGCAGGCTGGCTCCGCCGCGCTCGGACTCACGCCGGATCCGGTGCTCCCCCACATCCTTGAGCAGCAGGAGCGTCTCCTCGGCGTCCCCGCCGTCGATCAGCTGCTGCACCTCCTCGTAGGTGTAGCGCCGCACCGAGCGCACCATGGCCCGGTAGAGCTCGGCCGAGTCCCGCACCCCCTGGGCCGTCAACCGCATGTCCCAGACGTATGCCGGACGGCTGGTGTCGGGGAGCAGGCTCGCCGCTCCCTCGCTCAGCTCCCTGGGGTGCAGCGGCACGCTGGTGTCCGGGCAGTAGACGGTCTGGCCGCGCAGCCGCACCTCGGTATCGAGGGCGCCGCCGGGCTCGACGAAGGCCGGCACGTCCGCGATGGCGTAGCGGATGCGATAGCCCTCGCCGTCGTGCTCGATGTGCATCGCCTGGTCCAGGTCCATCGAGCCCGGCGGGTCGATCGTGATGAACGGCACCGCCGTCTCGTCGCGCTCGGGCAGCTCCGGATCCTCCGCCGCAGCCCTCGCCTCGGCCAGCGCGGCCTCGGGAAACTCCTGGCGCACCTTCAGCCTGGTCCGGATCTCGGCGAAGACTCTCTCGAGCACGTGCCCGTTCGCCCCGGTGCGGTCGTCGCGGATTCTCGTCGCTCGCTGCGCCATAGCCGTCACCCTATGCAGTCGGACCCTGGCTCCGCGCGGTCAACGGCGTGACGGTCCGCCCCACCAGGTCGGCGCCGCGTAGGCGTCGAGACTCCGGTCAGCCGTCACCAGAACGGCACCCTCGGCGAGAGCCTGCGCCACCAGGATCCGATCGAACGGGTCCCGGTGGTGCCATGGCAGGTCTTCCACGCCGACGGCGTGCGCGGCGGAGACCTGGAGGTGGTTCAGGTCGAGGCCCATCAGCGCCGCGTACCAGTTGTCCCCGATTCTGAGCTTGCCAAGCGACCGCTTGATCGCGATCTCCCACACAGAGGCCGCGCTGACCAGCACGGTCTCGGCCGGACTGCCCAGGGAGTCCGCGACGTCATCGGGGATCGACCGGCGCTCGCCGAGCAACAGCCAGATCACCACGTTGGTGTCGAGCAGGAGTGTCATGAGACGTAGGGCCCGAGGTCGTCGAGTGGCTCGTCGAACTCAGCGGTGAGCTCACCGTCGACGTCCCCCCAGATCCGTCGCCGCTCGGTGGTCACGGGGGCAGGGCTCAACATCGCCACCCTCGTCCGACCGCGTCGGATGATCACGGTCTCGCCCGCCTCGACCCGACGCAATAGCCGGGACAGGTGGGTCTTGGCCTCCTGCACCGTGACCTCCATAGTTCCCAGACTAAGTCGACCAGGTTGACTTGGTCAAGTAGGCCAGAGCGCCCCGGCCCCACCTGGCCATGGCCGCCTGTCTAGGCTTCCCTGGTGCTCATTCTGCTGCCACCCTCGGAGTCCAAGACAGGTCGGTACCGCGGGCGCGCGCTCGACCTCGAGCGGCTCTCCCTGCCAGCCCTCACCGAGCACCGCGCCGCAGTGGTGGCAGCCGTGGCCGAGGTCAGCAGCGGACCCGGTGCTCCGGCCGTGCTCGGGGTGAGCCCCAACCTCACGGACGAGATCGCCCGGAACACCCGGTTGACCTCGGCCCCCTCGGTGCCGGTGTCCGACCTGTACACCGGGGTGCTCTACGACGCCCTCGACCTGTCCACCCTCGAGCCCGCCGCCCGCCGCCGGGCCAAACGCCGCATCCTGGTGGTCTCGGCCCTCTTCGGCGCGCTCCGCCTGACCGACCGTGTCCCGCCCTACCGGCTCTCGATGGCGGTCAACCTGCCGGGCGTCGGCCCGCTCGCCGGCCACTGGCGCGGGCCGCTGGCCGAGCTCCTGCCCGGGGAGGTTGGGCGCGGCCTGGTCGTCGACTGCCGCTCCAGCACGTATGCCGCAGCCTGGGTCCCGCAGGGCGACCTCACCCGGCGCTGGGTCCAGATCCGGGTGCCCGGCGCCACCCATATGGCCAAGCACACGCGCGGGCTGGTGACGCGCGCCCTCTGCGATTCCGCCGCCGACCCGCGCACGCCGGCGGGTCTGGCCGACGTGCTCGCCACGACCTTCACCGTGGCGCTCCATCACGCCGCGTCCCCGAGCAAGCCATGGGTGCTCGACGTCCACCCGCCCGCCTGACAAGGAGCGCACCGCATGACCGATGCCCCACTGGCCGCCGCCGGGGGTCGCCCCCTCCGGGGTCTCTGGCTGACGGCGCTCACCGCCGACGTGGTCGAGCTCGTCCCCCTGGACGGGTTCGACTGGCTCGGCGTCGACCTGCAGCACGGGTGCCTGGAGGCCACCGACCTCCCGGGGCTCCTGCGCGTCACGCCGCTGCCGGTGCTGGCCCGGACGGCGAGTCACGACGCAGCCCATCTGGGCCGGGTGCTCGACACCGGCGTGCGGGGAGTGATCGTCCCGGCGGTTGAGTCGAGGGCCGAGGCCGCCGCGCTGGTGCGAGCGGTCCGCACCCCGCCGGAGGGCGCTCGAAGCACCGGGGGCTCGCGCAGCACCCTGCTCGGTGGCCGGGCCCGGCCCGTGCTGCTCCCGATGGTCGAGACCGCGGCCGGCCTGGATGCGGTGGAGGAGATCACCAGGGTCTCCGGGGTCGATGGCGTCTTCGTCGGCCCCTACGACCTCGCGCTGTCTCTCGGACGAGAGTCCGTGGTCGACCCCGATGTCGTCGCGGGTCTCCACGCCGTCGTCGCGGCGGCGCGGGAGCGGGGCCTGCTCACAGGGGTCTTCACCGGCCACGCATCCCTGGACCCCCTGCTTCCTCCGGTCGACCTCCACGCCGTGGAGTCCGACATCGGGGCGCTGCGCCGAGGCCTGAACTCTCTCGAGCGGCGCTCGGAGGACTGACGCCAGCACCAGATCGCTTGCCGCGCAGGACACCCCGATGACGGGCGGGAGATGCCGTTCTATCCATAACACGCACTGTCAGGCTTTCGCCTTGACCTCCCATTTCGTTTGGTTTCACACCTTACATTCAGCCAAGTCACAGCCCTAGGTTGGACATATCCAGGTCATCACCCGCCCTGGTTACCCATTCCTTGGGCCTGCGCCCCCGCCGCAGTTCCCTTCTCGTAGGAGGAATTGTGCTCGATCGAAAGCGTCCTGCGAGGCGCTGGCTAGGTGTCCTGGCCAGCGCCTCACTGGTGGTCTCCGGCCTTGGTGCCGGCGTCGCCGCGGCGGACCAGATGGTCCCCGCGGCTCCTGCCCCCGACAAGGCCGACATCGCCCAGGAGGTGCTCGACGACCTCGAGGCCACCGGGACGGCCGACTTCTGGTTGCGCTTCGACGCCCGTCCGGACATGTCCCAGTTCAGCCGGATGGCCGATTGGGACGCCCGCGGCTGGGCGGTTTACGAAGCGCTGAACTCCACGGCGAAGGACAGCCAGGCGGAGGCGGTCCGGACACTGCGCACCAGTGACCTGGACTTCCAGTCCTTCTACATCACCAACGCCATCAAGGTCGAGGGGGCGGGGTCCGCAACGGTCGACGCCCTCGCGGCCCTGCCCGGCGTGGACGCGATCTACCCCAGCTTCGAGGTGACACCGCCCGAGACGGTCCGGGAGACCGACTCCGGCATGGTGCCGAACGCGGTGGCCTGGGGCGTGGAAGACATCAACGCCCCCGACGTCTGGGACCTGGGCATCACCGGCGAGGGCATCGTCGTCGCCTCGATCGACACCGGGGTCCAGTGGGACCACCCGGCCCTGGTCGGCCACTACCGCGGCAATAACGGCGACGGCACCTTCGACCACAACTACAACTGGTACAACGACGGGCACGGCAACGCGGACTTCCCGAACGACGGCAACGGTCACGGCACCCACGTCACCGGCACGATGGTCGGTGACGACGGCGGGGAGAACCAGATCGGCGTCGCACCCGGGGCGACCTGGATCGCCGCTAACGGCTGCTGCCCCAGCGACGCCGCGCTCATCGCCTCCGGCGAGTGGATGCTGGCACCAACCGATCTTGCCGGGCAGAACCCCGACCCCGGCCTGCGCCCGCATGTGATCAACAACTCCTGGGGCTCGATCGTCCCGTCCAACGACCCCTTCATGGAGGACATCTCCGAGGCCTGGGCGGCCGCCGGCCAGTTCGGCGTCTTCGCCAACGGCAACAGCGGGCCAGCCTGCAACACCTCGGGCTCGCCAGGCAGCCGGATCATCAACTACTCGGTCGGCAACTACAACTCGGGCCACACCATCGCCACCCTCTCCGGCCGCGGCGCCGGCCAGGACGGCGCCATCAAGCCGGACATCTCCGCACCGGGTTCGGCCATCTACTCGGCCTGGCCGGGCGATGGCTACAACACGATCTCGGGCACCTCGATGGCCTCGCCGCACGTGGCGGGTGCCGTGGGACTGCTCTGGTCCGGCTCACCGTCCATGCTGGGCGACGTCGAGGGGACCCGCGCCCTGCTGGACAGCACCGCCATCGACACCGAAGACCTGCAGTGCGGCGGCACGGCCGCCAACAACAACGTCTTCGGTGAGGGCCGTCTGGACGTCGCGGCGCTCCTCGCCGCTGCACCCATGGATGCCGGCACCCTGACCGGGACCGTCACCGACTCCGTCAGCGGCGACCCGGTCTCTAGCGCCACGGTCGCGGTGACCGGGAGCATCGACCGGACCATCCAGACCGACGCGTCGGGTGGCTACACGCTCGTGCTGTCCGCCGGCGACTACACCGTCGAGGTCAGCAGGTTCGGCTACGCCACCGCTACCGCTACCGTCACCATCACCGAGGAAGCCACCACCACGCACGACGTGGCCCTGGACCCCTCGGCCTCGGCGACCGTGTCGGGCACGGTGACCGACGGGTCCGGACTGGGCGGTCCGCTGGCCGCGACGGTCACGGTCGACGGCACCCCGCTCTCCGCGGACACCGACCCCGCGACGGGACAGTACGCGCTGTCGGTCCCCGCCGGGGACTACACCCTCACTGCGACGCCCACCACGCCCGGCTACCTGCCGGCCTCACAGCCGATCACGGTCGGCACCGAGGACGTGGTCGCGAACTTCGCGCTGCTGGTCGATCCGGTCGCGTGCTCGGTACCGGGCTACACGCAGGAGCGGATCGGCTCGACCGAACCGTTCGACGCGACGACGGCCCCTGACGGCTGGACAGTCACCGACGACGAGGGCAGCGGCCAGGTATGGAGTTTCACCAACCCCGGCGGCCAGGCCAACCTCACGGGTGGGTCCGGCAACTTCGCCATCGTCGACAACGACTTCTACGGGTCTGCCGGGGTCCAGCGCACCGGCCTGGTCTCGCCCACGCTCGACTACAGCGACGCGACCTACCCCGTCGTGGAGTTCAAGCAGGACTTCCGGGTGTTCAACAACGGAGAGCTCCTCTACGCCGACGTCGACTTCAGCCTGGACGGCGGCACGACGTGGACGACGGCACTGCACCAGACGGCCCAGCTGCGCGGACCGGTCACCACGACCGTCCCGCTCCCGGAGGCCGCCGGCGAGTCCGACGTCCAGGTCCGCTTCTACAACGTGGACGAGGGCTGGTCCTGGTGGTGGCAGGTCGACGACGTCTGGCTGGGTCACATCACCTGCACCGCGGACGATGTCCCGCGCATCGAGGTCGACCCGGCCGAGGTGACCTCGACGCAGGAGCAGGAGACCACGACCTCCCACGAGGTCGAGGTCGCCAACACCGGCACTGCGGACCTGACCTGGGTGGTGACCGAGGCCGAGGCGGAGTATGTCCCGGGTGCCCCGGACACCTCGCTGGTCCTGCCCCAGGGCGCGGACCGCTCCGGCACCCAGCCGGCAGCGTCCTCGGCGGCCCCTGCCCGGGTGCCCGCGGCCCATGTCCCGGCGGTGGCCTCCTTCACCGAGGCGTTCAACGACATCACCACCCTGCCCGGTGCGGGGTGGGCGATGATCAACACCAGCGAACCGATCGGTCTGACCAACTGGTTCCAGGGCAACCCCACAGTGTTCGACGCCCACGAGGGGGCGCCGGCGGCCTACATCGCCGCCAACTGGAACAACGCCGGCTCCGTCCCGGGTGACATCAGCAACTGGCTGGTCACCCCGGAGGTGGACCTGGTCAACGGTTCGGAGCTGACGTTCTGGACCCGGACCATCGAGGACCAGTCCTTCGCGGACCGGTTGGAGGTGCGGATGTCCACCAGCGGTGCCTCCACCGACGTGGGCACCGGCTACGACACCGTCGGTGACTTCACCGAGCAGCTTCTGGTGATCAACGAGGGACTGGGCTCCGACTACCCCGAGGCCTGGACCGAGTACACGGTGACTATCGAGGGTCTGAGCGAGGCCACCACCGGTCGTCTGGCCTTCCGCTACCACGTGCCGGACGGTGGCCCGGCCGGGTCCAACTCCGACTTCATCGGCATCGACACCGTCTCCTACGAGGCAGCCGACGTCCCGCCACCGACCACGTCGTGCGACAGCCCGACGGATATCGGGTGGCTGTCCGTGTCGCCGACCAGCGGCACCACCGCTGGCGGGGCGTCGACCGCCGTGAACGTGGGGCTGGACGCGACCGGGCTCGCGCTGGGTGACTACAGCGCCCAGCTGTGCATCGCCAGCAACGACCCGGCCACACCGCTGGTCGAAGTCCCGGTCACCCTGACGGTGACCGAGGCCCCCGAGGAGACACCGGTGATCGGGGTCGACCCCGCCGCGGTGTCCTCCACGCAGGAGCAGGAGACCACGACCACGCATGAGGTCGCGATCGACAACACCGGCACCGGGGACCTGACCTGGGTGGTGACCGAGGCCGAGGCGGACTACGCTCCGGGCGCTCCGGACGCCTCACTGGTCCTGCCCCAGGGCGCGGACCGATCCGGCACACAGCCGGCAGCCTCCGGGTCGGCTCCGGCCCGGGTTCCCGCGGCGCACGTGCCGGCCGCGGTGGCCTCCTTCACCGAGGTCTTCGATGACATCACCACCCTGCCCGGCGCCGGGTGGGCGATGATCAACACCAGCGAACCGGTCGGTGTGACCAACTGGTTCCAGGGCAACCCCCTGGTCTTCGACGCCCACGAGGGCGCGCCGGCCGCCTACATCGCCGCCAACTGGAACAATTCCGGAGCCTCACCCGGGCACATCAGCAACTGGCTGATCACCCCGGAGGTGGACCTCGTCAACGGCTCGGAGCTGACGTTCTGGACCCGGACCATCGAGAACCAGTCCTTCCCGGACCGGTTGGAGGTGCGGATGTCCACCGCCGGTGCCAGCACCGACGTGGGTACCGGTTACGCCACCTTCGGTGACTTCACCGAGCAACTGCTGGTGATCAACGAGGGCCTGGGCACGGACTACCCCGAGTCCTGGACCTCCTACACCGTCACCATCGAGGGTCTCAGCGAAGCCACCACCGGTCGCCTGGCCTTCCGCTACCACGTGCCCGACGGCGGCCCGAACGGTGTCAACTCCGACTTCATCGGCATCGACACCGTCTCCTACGAGGCGGCCGATGTCACGCCACCGACCTCGTGTGAGAGCCCGACGGACATCGGATGGCTGTCCGTGTCGCCGACCAGCGGCACCACCGCCCCAGGGGGCACCAGCACCCTGGAGGTCGCCCTGGATGCCACCGGCCTGGCCGTCGGTGACTACAGCGCCCAGCTGTGCATCGCCAGCAACGACCCGGCCACACCGCTGGTCCAGGTTCCGGTCACCCTGACGGTGACCGAGGCCCCCGAGGAGATACCGGTGATCGGGGTCGACCCGGCCGCGGTGTCCGCCACGCAGGAGCAGGAGACCACGACCTCCCACGAGGTCGAGGTCGCCAACACCGGCACCGGGGACCTGACCTGGGACGTGACCGAGGCCGAGGCCGCGTCGTGCGAGAGCCCGAGCGATATCGGGTGGCTATCCGCCTCGCCGACCAGCGGCACCACCGCACCGGGAGGCACCAGCACCCTGGAGGTCACCCTGGATGCCACCGGTCTGGCCGCCGGCGACTACAGCGCCCAGCTGTGCATCGCCAGCAACGACCCGGCCACCCCGCTGGTCCAGGTCCCGGTCACCCTGACCGTCACCGAGCCGGCGCCACCGGAGCTGATCGTCGACCGGCTCTTCGGGCCGGACCGCTACGCGACGGCGGCGGCGATCTCCCAGGCGCTACACACGCCCGGGGTGGACACCGTCTATGTCGCAACCGGAGCGGCCTACGCCGACGCGCTGGCCGGGTCCGCCCTGGCCGGGTCGGAAGAGGTCCCGGTGCTGCTGACCCGCGGCGACCACCTCAACCTGGCCACCGCGGCCGAGCTCGACCGGCTCGACCCGGGCCGGGTCGTGCTCTTCGGCGGCGACGAGGCGATCACCGAGGAGGTGGCCGACCTCATCGGTGAGGCGGCCGAGGCACCGGTGACCCGCCTGTCCGGCGCCGACCGGTACGCCACGGCAGCGACCATCGCCGGTGAGTTCGACGGCGCCGACGTGGTCTACATCGCCACCGGCCAGGAGTTCGCCGACGCACTGGCCGGAGCGGCCCGGGCCGGTGCCCTGGACGCCCCGGTGCTCCTGGTGCGCACCGACCATCTGCCGAATGCCACCGCGGCAGCACTCACGGCCCTCACCCCCAGTGAGATCCGAGTGCTCGGCGGCGAGGACGCCGTGTCCGCCGACGTCGCCACCGCCCTGGGCGACTACGGCACCGTCACCAGAATCGCCGGTGACAACCGGTACGAGACGGCCGTACAGATCACCTCCGACTACCCCTCGGCCGCCACGGTCTACCTCGCCAGCGGCCAGCAGTGGCCCGACGCCCTCGCCGGCGGCGCGCTCGCCGGTGCCACCGACCAACCCCTGCTGCTGACCAAGGTAGACAAGATCCCCGCCGTGGTCGGACCCGAACTGCAACGGCTCGCCCCACCACGAGTGGTCCTGCTAGGAGGTGAAAGCGTCGTGGGCGCCGAAATCGTCGACGCACTCCACGCCCTCCTCCCCTAGAGGTTCCGTGGCAACCCGGCTGTGCCCCGTCAGTCCCCGGACCGACGGGGCACAGCCCCGTCAACGGCTCCCCCTTCGCTCTTCCGCCCGGAGGAGCCTTGCCGTAAATTTGCTAGGTCGTGGCAGTCCTGCCGCGGCACTCCCGTGATCACGCGCCCCCGCCGTGGGATCCCTCTCCCGAGGAGGAGACGTGCACACCCGAAAGACACCATCCCGGCGTTGGCTCGCAGCCCTGGCCGGCGCCTCCCTGATTGTCACCGCGCTGCACACCGGCGCCGCCGTCGGAGCGGATCCCGCGCTCCCCCAGACCACCTCCCCCGAGCACCAGGCCAACGTCGCCCAGGAGGTCCTCGACGACCTCGACGCCGCGGGCGAGGCAGCCTTCTGGGTGCGCTTCGACGCGCGTCCCGACCTGGGCGGGTTCGAGCAGCTCACCGACTGGGATGCTCGGGGCCAGGCCGTGTATGACGCGTTGACCAGCACCGCCGATGCCTCGCAGGCGTCCGTGCGCGCCGAGCTCGACGCGCTGGACGTCGACTACCAGAGCTTCTGGGCGACCAACGCGATCGCCGTCGACCGGGCCGACGCCGACCTGGTGCAGTCCCTGGCGCACACCGACGGCGTCGAAGGCATCTACGCCCGGTTCGAGGTCACCCCGCCGACCGTGGAGACCGCGCCGCTCAATGAGCATGGGCCGCAGGCCGTGGAGTGGGGCGTCGCCGACATCAATGCCGACGACCTCTGGGCTCAGGGCATCACCGGCGAGGGCATCGTGGTCGCCTCGATCGACACCGGGGTCCAGTGGAACCACCCTGCGCTCGTGGGGCACTACCGCGGCAACAACGGCGACGGCACCTTCGACCACAACTACAACTGGTTCGACGCCGCCGGCACCTCACCGGGTGCACCGGTCGACAACAACGGCCACGGCACTCACGTCACCGGCACGATGGTCGGCGACGACGGCGGGACCAACCAGATCGGCGTTGACCCCGGGGCCACCTGGATCGCGGCCAACGGCTGCTGCCCCACGGACGCCGCGCTCATCGCCTCCGGCCAGTGGACGCTGGCCCCCACCGACCTGGCCGGCGCCAACCCCGACCCCTCCAAACGACCGCACGTGATCAACAACTCCTGGGGCACCCTCCTGCCGTCCAACGACCCGTTCATGGAGGACGTCTCCGCGGCGTGGGCGGCCGCCGGACAGTTCGGGGTCTTCTCCAACGGCAACAGCGGCCCGAGCTGCAACACCTCCGGCTCCCCGGGTAGTCGGATCATCAACTACTCGGTCGGCAACTACACCTCGTCCCACGTCATCGCCTCCAGCTCCTCCCGTGGGGCGGGCCAGGACGGCGCGATCAAACCCGACATCTCCGCACCGGGCACCGCGGTCCGGTCCTCCTTCCCGGGCAGCAGCTACGCCTCTCTCACCGGCACCTCCATGGCCTCCCCGCACGTGGCTGGCGCCGTCGCGCTGCTCTGGTCGGCTGACGACCAGCTGATCGGGAACGTGGACGCCACCCGGGCGCTGCTGGACGGCAGCGCGATCGACACCGCCAACGACCAGTGCGGCGGCACGGCCGGCAACAACAACGTCTTCGGTGAGGGCCGGCTGGACGTGCTGGCGGCCCTCCAGTCCCTCCTGATCGTCGACCGGCTCTCGGGACCCGACCGCTACGCGACCTCCGTCGCCATCTCCCAGGAGCTGCACGACCCCGGCATCGCGGTCGCCTACGTGGCCACCGGTGCCGCCTTCCCGGACGCGCTGGCCGGAGCGGCCCTCGCCGGGTCCGACAGCGCCCCCGTCCTGTTGACCGGCAGCAGTCACCTGCCCTCCGTCACAGCCACCGAGCTGGGTCGGCTCGACCCCGACCAGGTGGTGCTCTTCGGCGGGCCGGGCGCGATCAGCGACGACGTGGCCGCGCTCATCGGCACGGCGGCCGGTGCCCCGGTGACCCGCCTCTTCGGCGCGGACCGCTACGCCACGGCGGCGGCCATCGCGGCGGAGCTGCCGCCGTCGGACACCGTCTATGTCGCGACCGGCCAGGCCTTCGCGGACGCCCTGGCGGGCGCCGCGCGCGCCGGGGCCCTGGACGCACCGCTGCTGCTCGTCACCAGTGACGGTCTCCCCGCGGCCACCGCCGCTGCGCTGACGTCGCTGGCGCCCACGCAGATCCGCCTCCTCGGCGGCGAGAGCGCCGTCTCGGCGGGCGTCGAGACCGAGCTCGGCACCTACGCCACGGTGACCCGGATCTCGGGGGCCAACCGCTACGAGACCGCCGTCGAGGTGTCAGCGGACTATCCGTCGGCCGAGACGGTGTACCTGTCGAGCGGCACGGCCTGGCCCGATGCCCTCGCGGGCGGGGCGCTCGCTGGCGCCACGCACCAGCCGCTCCTGCTGACCCAGCAGCAGATCATCCCGGGGGTCGTGGGCACCGAGCTCCAGCGGCTGGCCCCGCAGCGCGTCGTGCTGCTCGGCGGCGAGGCCGTGCTCGGTCCCGAGATCGTCACCGCGCTGCACGCCCTGCTCCCGTAGCCGAACGGCGTAGGGACGGTCGTGTCCCGTCGGTCCCCGGACCGGCGGGGCACGGCCCCTGCCGGGTCAGCCCAGACGCTCGAGCGCCTGCTGCACGTCGGCGACCAGGTCGGCCTCGTCCTCGATGCCCACCGACAGCCGGATGATGTTGTCCGGCACCTCCAGCTCGGTGCCGCGCACCGACGCGTGGGTCATCTCGGCCGGGTAGTTCACCAGTGACTCCACGCCACCGAGGCTCTCGGCGAGCTGGAAGACCGACATCGACTCCGCGAACCGCCGCGCCGCGGCCGCACCACCGGCGAGCCCCAGCGACACCATGCCGCCGAACGCGCTCATCTGCCTGGCAGCGACCTCGTGCCCGGGATGGTCGGCCAGGCCCGGGTAGTAGACCCGCTCCACCGCCGGGTGACCCACCAAAGCGTCGGCGATCGCGGCGGCGTTGGAGCTGTGCTTCTCCATCCGCAGCGCGAGGGTCTTGATGCCGCGGATGGTCAGAAAGACCTCCCACGGCGCCGACACTCCACCGGCGGCGAACTGGAGGAACTGGATCTTCTCGGCGTGCTCCTCGCCCGCGGTCACCACGAGACCGCCGAGCACGTCGGAGTGGCCACCGAGATACTTCGTCGCCGAGTGCACCACGATGTCGGCACCGAGACTGATCGGGGTCTGCAGGGCGGGTGAGGCGAAAGTGTTGTCCACCACGACGACCAGCCCGTGCTCGTGGCCGAGCGCGGCGACCGCCTCGATGTCGGTGATCTTCATGAGGGGATTGCTGGGCGTCTCCAGCCAGAGCATCTTCGTCTCGGGCCGTATGCCGGCACGCACCTGGTCGAGGTCGCTCATCTCCGCGGTGCTCAGGTCCAGGCCCCATGGCTTGAGGATCTTGTTGACCAGGCGGTGGGTGCCGCCGTAGACGTCGTTGCCCATCAGCACGTGGTCGCCGGCGCCCAGCAGCGCCCGGAAGACGGCATCCTCGGCGGCCAGGCCGGAGGCGAAGGAAAGCCCTCGCACGCCGCCCTCGAGGTCGGCGACCAGCTCCTGCAGGGCGTCCCGGGTCGGGTTGGTCCCGCGGGTGTACTCATAGCCGTTGCGCAGCCCGCCGACGTGCTCCTGCACGAAGGTCGAGGTCTGGTAGACGGGCGGGATCACCGACCCGGTCGTCGGGTCGAAGGCCTGGCCGGTGTGGATCGCGCGGGTGGAGAAGCCGGTCACGTCAAAGATTTCCGTTCACTCGGGGCGGGTGCTGAGCTCACCGGGAGAGGAAGGTGAGCAGGTCGGGGCGGGTCAGCACGGCGACGGGCTTGCCCCCCTCTGTCACCAGCAACGCGTCGGCGTCGGTGAATGCTTCCCGGGCCGCGGAGACCGAGTCGTTGACGCCGATCAGCGGCAGGGCCGGACCAGTGAGCCGGCCCACCGCGTCGGTGAGCTTGGCGTCGCCGTGGAAGACCGCGTCCAGCAGCTCCCGCTCGGTCAGGCTGCCCTTGACCTCCCCCATGACCACCGGCGGCTCCGCACCCAGGACGAGGAGCTGGCTCACGGCATACTCCCCCATGATGTCGATCGCGTCGCGGACGGTGTCGGTGGGGTGCACGTGCACGAGGTCGGGCAGCTGACCGGTCTTGGCCGACAGCACGTCGCGGACCGTCTTCTCCTCGGCGACCGCGCTGAAGCCGTAGGAGCGCATCCAGCCCTCGTTGAAGATCTTGCCCAGGTAGCCCCGACCGCCGTCGGGCAGCAGCACGACAACGGTGGCCCCGGCCGGCAGCTCTCGCGCCGCCTTGAGCGCGGCGACGACCGCCATGCCGGAGGAGCCACCCACCAGCAGCCCCTCCTCGAGGGCCAGCCGGGTGGTCATTGCGAAGGACTCGGCGTCGGTGACCGGGATGATCCGATCGGGCACCGACGTGTCGTAGGCCCCGGGCCACATGTCCTCGCCGACGCCCTCGACCAGGTACGGACGCCCCGTACCGCCGGAGTAGACCGAGCCCTCCGGGTCGGCCCCGATGACCGTGACCTGCCCGACCTCCTTGAGGTAGCGCCCGGTGCCCGAGATGGTGCCGCCGGTGCCGATGCCGGCCACGAAGTGGGTGACGGTGCCGTCGGTGTCCCGCCAGATCTCCGGGCCGGTCGACTCGTAGTGCGAGGCCGGGCCGTTGAGGTTCTCGTACTGGTTGGGCTTGTAGGCGCCCTCGATCTCCGCGGCGAGCCGGTCGCTCACCGAGTAGTAGGACTCGGGGTGCTCCGGCGGCACGGAGGTCGGGGTCACCACGACCTCCGCACCATAGGCCTTAAGCACGTTGATCTTGTCCTCGCCGACCTTGTCGGGGCAGACGAAGATGCACTTGTAGCCGCGCTGCTGCGCCACCAGCGCCAGGCCCACCCCGGTGTTGCCGCTGGTCGGCTCCACGATCGTGCCACCCGGCTTGAGCTTGCCCTCGGCCTCCGCCGCGTCGATGATCTTGATCGCGATCCGGTCCTTGACCGAGCCGCCGGGGTTGACGTACTCGATCTTCGCCAGGACCGTCGCGGCGATGCCGTCGGTCACGTGGTTGAGCTTGACGAGCGGCGTGTTGCCGATCGTGTCGAGAATGGTCTCTGCGACGCGCATCAGTGGTCTGCTCCCCGATCGGTGGGTGGGTTCGGCTGGTCCCAGGGTAGGCGACGGACCCGCCCACCCGGCTGTCGGCATACGGCCGTTCAGGCCAGGTCGTGCAGGTGGTGCGTGTCGTTGACGAAGGCCACCTGCACGCCGCCGTCGCCGTAGAACTCGAAGGCGGTCAGCGACGCCGGCGCCGTGGCGATCGACCACGCGCGGTTGCTGTCGATGCCGAGCACCTGGCACAGCACGACCATCACCGGCAGGCGGTGGGTGGCCACGACCACGGTGCCGCCGCGGGCGATGGCCCGGCCGAGGGCCGAGACCACCCGTCCGGTCAGCTGGCTGCGGCTCTCGCCGCCGGGACGGGCGTATGCCGGGTCCTGGCGGAGGGCGAGCAGCTCCGGCCCGGAGCGGGTCACCAGGTCGGCCATGGTCGCGCCGTCCCAGTCGCCGAAGGACTGCTCGTCCCAGTCGCGGTCCACCTCGGGGGTCACACCCAGGGCCTCGG
>Ga0123333_10001324_pt1 | contig 26093 bp, 25 predicted proteins | sample BioC12SIPDNA_3_FD_89957 | JGI IMG/M metagenome (GOLD analysis project Ga0123333, IMG submission 89957) | Anaerobic biogas reactor microbial communites from Washington, USA - Biogas_R2_B C12 SIP DNA | ecosystem: Engineered > Bioreactor > Anaerobic > Unclassified | place: Washington, USA... | reverse complement strand
TTTCCGGTGGCAAAGGCGAAGGGGATCACCTGTATCCATCCCGAACACAGAAGTTAAGCCCTTCAGCGCCGATGGTACTTGGCGGGAAACTGCCCGGAAGAGTAGGTCGTCGCCGGATCCCAAGCAGGACACCCCCTCAAAGGGGTGTCCTTTCACTTTGTACGGGTGCGCTGCGCGCTGTATCAGCCTCCATTGCTGGACAGCCGGGGGCACCGGCTGGTTTTACAGATTTTTTACATGGTGGCGTTGGCAAGCTGTCGTATCTATGTTATGATATGCACAGAATGAGAGGGACTATATGATACGTACCGGTACTGTAGTAAAAGAAGAGGACAGAGGTGTTTTGGTTAGCTTTGAGCGCCTGGCCGCCTGCCACGGCTGTAATGCCTGCGGCCGCGAGAAGCAAACCACCACCGTTTTTGTATATGGCAAAGCCAGCCGGGGCGACCGTGTGTCGGTCCAGATGCCCGATGCACAGGTGCTCAAGGCCTCGGCGGTGATGTATCTGATCCCCCTGGTGGGCCTGATTGCCGGCCTGTATGTGGGCGGGGTGATGTCTGCCTGGCGCGACCTGGGCATGGTGCTTGGTGGGCTGGTCGGCCTGATTCTCAGCGCCCTGCTGCTGAAGATGACCGACAGGCGCCTGGGCACACGCAGCGCCTGGCAGCCGCGGATCGTCGCGATCAACCCCGAGCAAGAGGTGGATAATAGCTTTCTATGCGCCAAGGGAGCAGAGTAGGCGCATCGGATTGTTGTATGCGGCGCCGCTGTGGCGGACGCCGATAAGTTGAACGCAATACGCAGCTGCTCGTCGGGCGGGCTGACGGAATATCTATGAGGAGGTATTTGTGGCAAATCAGTCAAAATTGAAAATCATACCGTTAGGCGGCATTGATGAAATTGGCAAAAATATAACAGCCATCGAGTGTGATGGTGACATGATCGTAATCGATTGTGGGTCCACCTTTCCCAAGGAGGACATGTTGGGCATTGACCTGGTGATTCCGGACATCAGCTACCTGGTGGCCAACAAGGATAAGCTGCGGGGGTTTGTCTTTACCCACGGCCATGAGGACCATATCGGGGCAACCCCCTATGTGCTGGCCAAGGTGCCCGCGCCCATCTTTGGCACCCGCCTGACGCTGGCGCTGATTGAAAGCAAGCTGCGTGAGCACCGCGTGACGGGCATTGAGGCGGTGACCGTGGCGCCGCGGCAGACGGTGCAGTTGGGGTGCTTCTCCATCCAGTTTATCCGGGTGAATCACTCCATCGCCGATGCCTGTGCGCTGGCCATCACTTCACCTGCCGGCACCATTGTGCATACCGGTGACTTCAAGATCGACTACACGCCGCCGGACGGTCAGGTGACCGACCTGAGCGCGCTGGCCGCCGTAGGCGACCGGGGCGTGCTGGCCCTGATGTGCGAGAGCACCAACGTGGAGCGCGCCGGCTACACCATGAGCGAGCGCAAGGTGGCGGAGACCTTCACCGAGCAGATCAGCACGGCGACGGGCCGGGTGATCATCGCCATGTTCTCCAGCAACATCAACCGCGTGCAGCAGGTGGTATCCTGCGCGCTGCAGTATGGCCGCAAGGTCTGCTTTGTGGGCCGCAGCATGGTCAATACCTCCACCGTGGCGATGGAGCTGGGGCTGCTGGAGATTCCGCGCGAGCATATCCTGGAGATGGACGACCTGAACAACTACCGGGACGACCAGATTCTGGTCATCACCACCGGCTCCCAGGGCGAGCCCATGAGCGGCCTGACCCGCATGGCGTTCTCAGAGCACCGCAAGCTGCAGATCAAGGCGTCCGACAAGGTGATCATCTCCTCCTCGCCCATCCCCGGCAACGAGGTATTTGTATCCCGGGTGATCAACCAGCTGTACCGCTGCGGGGCCGAGGTGATCTACGAGGCGATGGCCGATGTGCACGTCTCCGGCCACGCCTGCCAGGAGGAGCTCAAGCTCATGCACACGCTGGTGCATCCGCAGTATTTCATCCCCATCCACGGCGAGTACCGCATGCTCTGGCAGCATGCCGAGCTGGCCGAAAGCATGGGCATGGTGCGGGAAAACATCATCCTGCCCGAAAACGGCCAGGTGATTGAGATGAACCAGGATTCGCTGGCGCTGTCGGGCATTGTGCCCACCGGCACCGTGCTGGTGGACGGCCTGGGCATTGGCGATGTGGGCAACGTGGTGCTGCGTGACCGCAAGCATCTGTCGCAGGACGGCCTGATCATCGTGGCCATGGCCTTTGACCGCACCAACGGCGTGCTGGTGTCCGGGCCGGATGTCATTTCCCGCGGGTTTGTGTATGTGCGGGAGAATGAGGACATCATCGAGGGCATCCGCGATGTGGTGCGCACCATCATCCGCTCCTACGACCGCATCGAGGGCAGCGACTGGCCGGGCATCAAGAACCGCATCAAGGACGAGCTGCGCCGCTACATCTACGAGAAGATCAAGCGCAACCCCATGATACTGCCCGTGATTGTTGACCTGGGTTGAGTATGGTATACTTTGGGGGCTGAACATCAGCCCCCGATTTTCTTTTTTGGATCATTACAGGAGACAGTATGAACTACGATACCGCCCATTTGCTGGCCCGCCAGATTGAGGAAAGCGACGAGTGCCGCGAGTATAGACGGCTGAAAGAAATCGTCGAGGAGAGCGATACCACCCGCGCCCTGCTCAAGGAGTATAAGCGCCTGCAGATGCTTTTGCAGATGTCATCTTTGGGCAGCCAGGGCATGCCCTCCGACGAGATGAACCGTTTTTCCCAGATATCCTCGCTGCTGTACGCAGGCACGGACACATCCCAATACCTGCTGGCCGAGATGCGCCTGCAGCAGATGATGGCGGATATCTTTGGCATGCTGACCAAGGCAGCCGGGCTGAGCATGGAACTGCCCGGCGTGCAGTGAGGCATCGCGCGTGAAAAGATCAGGACCGCCCAAGGACTATACCTTCGACAGCCTGCACCATGAGCGGGAGTACGGCCTGTACTGGTACTCCTGGATATGGCATCTACTGCGCCCGGTGCTGATTGGCGTGTGCGCCCTGTTGTTGCTGCTGGGCCTGGTATCATTTGCGTGGGGGCAGGTGAGCGCCGCCTATGTGGACCCGGTGGACCCGCAGAGCACGGCGGAAATTAAGTTCACCGTCAAATCCGGCGAGAGCCTGACCCGCGTGGCCGCCAACCTGCAGACGCAAAACCTGATCCGCAACCGCTCGGTCTTTAAGTACTATGCGGATTTTCTGGGCTTTGGCCAGAAGATTCAGGCAGGGGAATACACCCTGAGCCGCGCGATGACCATCGGCGACATCGCCGAGCAGCTGACCGCGGGCGACGGCCGCCCCGTGGTGCGGGACATCACGGTGATTCCCGGGTGGACCATCGAGGATATCGCCAACTACCTGGTCAAGGAGAAGGTGCTGGCGGACGCGGCCTCCTTTCTGGCCAAGTGCAAGACGGGCGACGCATACAGCGCCTATTACTACGTGGCCGATGTCATCCGCTCGGGCACCGTGCCCCAGCGCAAGTACGCGCTGGAAGGGTACCTGGCGGCCAATACGTACGAGATCTACCTGACTGCCACCGAGGACGACATCATCAAAAAGCTGCTCAGCCAGACCGAGGCGCTGTACAAGGACGTATATCACGAGCGCTCCGAAGAGCTGGGCATGAGCATGGATCAGATCCTGGCGCTGGCCTCCATGATCGAGAAGGAGGCAAAGACCGGGGACTTCAAGCGGGTGTCCGCGGTATTTCATGGCCGGATTAAGCAAAACATGACGCTGGGCAGCGACGTGACCATCAAGTATGTGCTGGGCACGCGCCGCATGGTGCTGACCGGGCAGGATCTGGGCATCGAATCCCCTTACAATACCTACCGCCACAAGGGCCTGCCCGTGGGGCCCATCTGCGCGCCCTCCCCGGCCGCGGTGGAGGCGGCGCTGTACCCGGATGAGCAGTTTCTGGCAGAGAAGTACCTGTACTTTTGCTCCAAGGACCCGGATACGGGCGAGCTGCACTTCTCAAAGACGCTGGCTGAGCATGAGCAGGCTGTAAAGATCTACCAGCCCCTGTGGGAGGCATACGACCAGAAGACGGGGGTGCAATGAGCGTGCAGGCGCCCTGGCCGCGCTTTGGCCCGGCAGGCAATTCAGACCGGTTTTACCAGGAAGGGTACAAGCGCACGGCGGATACCTTTGCCTGGCAGCAGCCCCTGGGGCTGACGGCATTTGAATATCCATTCGGCCGCGGGATATCGCTGTCGGATGACACAGCGGTAGAGATCGGGCAGGCTGCCCGGCAGGCCGGCGTAGCCATCAGCGCCCATGCGCCCTACTACATCAATCTGGGCAGCGATGAGGAAGCGGCGATCGAAAAAAGCCTGGGCTACATCCTGACCGCCGCCCGCAAGCTGCACCTGATGGGCGGCGAGCGGCTGGTGGTGCACGTGGGTTCGCCGCGCAAGCGTGCACGCGAGCACGCAATGGCCGATGCCGGCCGCGGCCTGTTGGAGGCGCGTGGCAGATTGCACGCAGAGGGCCTGCAGGGCATCCGCCTGTGCCTGGAGACCATGGGCAAGCCCAGCGTGCTGGGCACGCTGGACGAGATCATTGCCCTGGTGCAGCTGGATGACAGCTTTTTGCCTTGCATTGATTTTGCGCACCTGCATGCCGCGGGCGGCGGTGCAATGGGCAGCGAGGGGGATTTTGCCCGGGTACTGGACGCGGTGGAGCAGGGCGTGGGCATAGCGCGCGCCCGCGCGATGCATGTGCATTTTTCCCATATTGAGTATGGCCTCAGCGGCGAGATTAGGCACCGGATATTTGCAGATGACGGCTTTGGACCGGACTTTGCCCACCTGGCCCCGCTGCTGGCACGCCGCGGATATGCCCCCACCATCATTTGCGAAAGCCGTGGCACCATGGCGGATGACGCCGCCGCGATGCTGGCCATCTACTCAGCCGCCCGGGCAGGAGAGGCTGCCGGGGTTTGAGCGATTTCCCGCATGCGGGCTGTTTTTGCGGGCGGGGAGTGTTCAAACGCGCCAGGATATGCTAAAATAACGCGAAAAGACAAGCAAAGCAGCGGAGGAAGCATGGACAGAGTATCGCGCCTGGTGGCGGAAGCGGGCCTGAAGCCGGCGGAGGCTATCCTGATTCACAAGCCGTCCAACATCTTCTATTTGAGCGGGTTTACCGGCGAAGGCCTGCTGGTAATTGCCCAGGGCCTGCGCGCTATCGTGACGGATTTCCGCTACACCGAGCAGGCGCAGCAGCAGGCGCCGGGCTGGCAGGCGCACAACATCAGCACGCAGCTCAACCACATCCGCCTGGCGGCCAAGCTGCTGGCGGAGCAGGGCGTTGGCGCAATCCGCTTTGAGGATGACCATGTGACGGTCAAGTCCTACGCGGCGATGGAGTCGGCCTTTGATGGCATCCCCATGGCCCCCCTGGCCCAGCTGCCTGAGAAGCTGCGCACCATCAAGGATGAGCAGGAGCTGGCCCTCATTGAGAAGGCGTGCAGCATATCCTGCCAGGCGTTTGATTATATCCTGGGCTACATCAAGCCCGGCCTGACGGAAAAGCAGATTCGCCTGGCGCTGGACTACCAGATGCTTACGCTGGGGGCGGAGACCATCGCCTTTGACACCATCGTGGCATCGGGCCCCAATGGCTCGTTGCCCCACGCAATCCCCGGCGACCGCCAGGTGCAGCGCGGCGACCTGATTACGCTGGACTTTGGCGCCAAGTATGGCCGCTACTGCGCCGACATGACGCGCACCGTCGCCCTGGGCGAGCCGGGGGACAAGCTGCGCCACATCTATGACACGGTGCTGGAGGCGCAGATGCTCTGCCAGGATGCTCTGGCCCCCGGCAAGGACTGCCGGGCCATTGACCGGATGGCCCGGGATGTCATCGCCCGGGAAGGCTATGGCGAGTACTTTGGCCATGGCCTGGGGCATGCGGTGGGCATCGACATCCACGAGGAGCCGCGCCTCAGCCAGACGGCTACGGCACAGCTGGCCCCGGGCATGGTGATGACGGTGGAGCCGGGCATTTACCTGCCGGGCATCGGCGGCGTGCGCATCGAAAACAGCTGCGCCATCACCCAGACTGGCGCCCGGTCGCTGGTCAGCGCACCCAGAGAGTTGATTATTCTGTAAGGAAACACTTGTTTCCGAATAAAATGCGGAGGGTTCTATGATTGTAGCAGGAGATTTCAGAAAAGGCATCACCATCGAATGGGACGGAGGCGTGTGGACCATTGTGGACTTTCAGCACGTCAAGCCGGGCAAGGGCGCAGCCTTTGTGCGCACCAAGATTAAGAACGTCATGACCGGCGCGGTGATTGAGCGCAGCTTCAACCCGTCTGACAAGATGCCGCGCGCCCACATCGAAAACAAGGAGATGGAGTACCTGTACAACGACGGCACGCTGTACTACTTCATGGACCCGGAGACCTACGAGCAGATGCCCCTTAACCATGATAAGGTGGAGGAGGCTATCCAGTTTGTCAAGGAGAACACCAAAGTCAACATCCGCTACTTCAACGGCGAGCCGTTTTCGGTGGAAGCACCCAACTTTGTGGAGCTGGAGATCACCGAGACCGAGCCCGGCTTCAAGGGCGATACGGCCTCCAACACCTATAAGCCCGCCACGACGGAGACCGGCTTTGAGATCATGGTGCCCCTGTTTATCAACATTGGCGATGTGATCAAGATTGACACCCGCACCGGCGAGTACCTGTCCCGCGCCTGATCGCAGGCAGACATTGCAAAGGAGAATACCATGGATAAGCTGACGGACAAGGTTGCCTATCTCAAGGGGCTGGCCGAAGGGCTGAACCTGAACCCCGACACGCCTGAAAACAAGCTGCTGCTCAAGATGCTGGACGTGCTGGCCGATATCAGCGGGCAGGTTGAGGAGCTCCGCGGCGACCACGAGGAGCTGGCCGAGTACGTGGACAACATCGACGAAGACCTGGAGGACGTCGAGGCCCTGCTGTTTGACGAGGAGGGCGATGACGACATGTGCGGGTGCGGCCATTGCCATGATGACGATGATGAGGCCATGGAGGGCGAGATGGAGTACGAGTGCCCCCACTGCGGCTATCAGACCAAATTTGACCTGGCGGATTTCGATTTTGATGAGGATTATCTCTGCCCCCAGTGCCACAAGTCCTTCTTCCCTGAAAGCGATGAAGAGGACGAGGACGATGACGGGGACGAGGACGACCGGAAGGACGAGCGGTAACGCCGCCTGCGCATGACTGACCACCGGGCTGCCGCGGACATCCGCCTGGCAGCCCGATGTCAATGGAGGAAACATGTCTCCCATCAAACGCCGCGGGCTGCCGGGCAAGCCGGCCATGGCGCCGGCCAAGGTGCTGGCCCTGGGGTTTATGCTGATCATTTTGCTCGGCGCGGGGCTGCTGATGCTGCCGGTTTCTTCCCGCACAGGGCAGGGGCTGGGCTGGCTGGAGGCGCTGTTTACCGCCACTTCAGCCACCTGCGTGACGGGGCTGACCGTGGTGGACACCTATACCACCTATACGGTCTTTGGGCAGATGGTCATCCTGTCACTGATTCAGGTGGGCGGGCTCGGCTTCATGCTGTTTGCCACGACCACTTTGGTGGCGCTCGGGCGGCGCATCAGCCTGCGCAACCGCATGCTGCTGCACGAGACCATGAGCATGCCCGGCCTGTCCGGCGGCGTGCGCACCACGCTGCTGTTCATGCTGATCGTGTTTGCCATCGAGCTGATAGGCTCCCTGCTGCTGGCTATTCACTTCATCCCGATGTACGGCGTGGCCAAGGGCCTGTACTTTGGGGTGTTCCATGCGGTCAGCGCCTTTTGCAATGCGGGGTTTGACCTGTTCGCCCAGGCAGGCAGCCTGACGCAGTTTCGGGCCGACCCCCTGGTGCTGATGACCATCTCGTTGCTGATTGTGCTGGGCGGTATCGGCTTTGCCGTGATTGCCGATGTGCTTGCCCACCGCGGGCGGCTGCGGCGCGTCAGCCTGCACACCAAGCTGGTGCTGACGATGACCGGGGTGCTGCTGATAGGTGGCCTGGCCCTGTTTGCCGCCATGGAGTGGCACAACCCGGCCACCCTGGCCCGAGAAGGTGCTGGCACCGGGGAGAAGCTGTTGAACGCCTGGTTCCAATCCGTCACGACGCGCACGGCGGGGTACTTCTCCTTTCAGCAGGCGCCGATGACCGATGCCTCCAAGTTTGTCAGCACAGTGCTGATGTTTATCGGCGCCTCGCCTGCCTCCACCGGCGGCGGTGTGAAGACCAGCACCTTCTTTGTGGTGCTGATGGTCATTGCCAGCATCGTAGCCGGGCGGCAGGATATCAATATCTACCGCAAGCGTGTGCCCGCATCCCTTGGCCGCACGGCGCAGAGTATCCTGTTCATGTACCTGGCCCTGCTCACGCTGGGCGCGCTGTTGCTGACGGTATTTGAAGGGGGCAAGGGGTTCAGCTTTCTGGACATGCTGTTTGAGGAGGCGTCCGCCCTGGGCACGGTTGGTCTGAGCGCCGTGGGCACGGCCAACTTTACCGGCCCCAGCAAGGTGTTGCTGATTTTGCTGATGTACTTCGGCCGCGTGGGTCCGCTGACGATGATGCTGACCCTCAACCACGGCACCCCTTCCGTGGGCAACGCCATTCGCTACCCGGAAGAGGATATCATTGTCGGCTAAGAAAAGGAGCATGAGATATGTCTGCGCAGAAAAAACAGTATGCCGTCTTTGGCATCGGCCGCTTTGGCTCTGCCCTGTGCAAGGAGTTGAGCGAGCTGGGCCACGAGGTGCTGGCCGTTGACGCCAGCGAGGAAAACGTAAACGCCATCGCCCCCTATGTCACCCAGGCCATCCAGCTTAACGCCACCGATGAGGAGGCTATCCATTCCCTGGGGGTGCGCAACTTTGATGCCGTGGTGGTATCCATCGGCGGCAACCTGCGCGACTCCATCATGATCACACTGCTGTGCAAGGAGCTGGGCGCCAAGTACCTATTGGCCAAGGCCTCCGACGAGCTGCACGCCAAGATGCTCAAAAAGATGGGCGCCGACCGGGTGGTCTTCCCGGAGCGGGACATGGGCGTGCGTGTGGCCAAGACGCTGGTATCCCCCCGGCTGCTCGATCTGATTAACTTAAGCGGCGACTATATGATGGCCGACATTGCCGCCCCGCAGTCGTGGGTGGGCAGGACCATTCATGACATCGACATCCGCAAGCGCTACAATGTGAGCGTGTTGGTCATCAACCGCGCGGGCGACGTGATGATGAACCTGACCGCCGAAACCCGCCTGGAGGCGGGGGATGACCTGCTGATGCTGGGGCACCGAAGCGACATCCAGCGCATTGAGGAGCTGAACTGATACGAAGCGGCGGCGCGCTGCTGTGCGCTTGCCCTGCCGTATGATGATTTTGTAAGGAGGGCGCATGCGCACCATCATCTTTGACACCGAGGCCACGGACTTGGTGCCCGGGCAGCTGTGCCAGCTGTCGGCCCTGGTGGTGACCGATGGCCGGGTGGCCGGGCACAACCTCTATTTCAGCGTGGACCAGATGAGCGAAGGCGCCTATGAAGTGCATGGCCTGAGCATGGAAGACCTGGCGGAGCTGTCCGGCGGACAGTACTTTGAGGACAGGGGCGAGGAGCTGCTCGACCTCTTTAACAGCGCGGACCTGTTGGTCGGGCATAACGTAGCGGCGGACGAGTGCTACCTGCGCGTGGAAATGGAGCGCTGCGGCCTGAAGCTTAAAAAGCTCAACACCTTTTGTACCATGAACTATGCCACCGGGCTGATGAACCTCACCCGCAAGGTGGTGACCGGCCGGCCCAAGCCGCCCCGGCTGGAGGAGCTGTGCGCCTATTACGAGATCACCCCGGAGGACATCACAGCGGGCTGCGCCCAGTGGTTTGGCGGCGGGCTCAAGTTGCATGACGCGCGCTATGATACCGCAGCCACCTGGCTGTGCCTCAAGGCTGCCGTTGCCCGGGGCGATCTGCGCAACATGCAGGGCATTTAGCCATTTTCTCGAACTGTTGCCGATCTGTGAATAATTGATTTCGATTTCCCTTGATTATAGGCAATGTTTTGTTGTACAATGTACATGGAACTGTGCCCAAACTTGGTTTGGCGTAGGGAAGGAATGGATATCGGTGGCGAAAAAGATACTGCTTGTAGATGACGAGCCGTTGATGATCAAGGGGCTCAAGTATACGCTGGAGCAGGACGGCTATGAAACCGTCAGCGCCTACGACGGCGAAGAGGCGTTGAAAGTGTTTGGCGAGCAGCCCTTTGACCTGGTGCTGCTGGACGTCATGCTGCCGCGCATGGATGGCATCCAGGTGTGCCAGCGCATCCGTGAGAACAGCGATGTGCCCATCATCATGCTCACCGCCAAGGGCGAGGATCTGGACAAGATCCTGGGCCTTGAGTACGGCGCGGATGATTATATGACCAAGCCCTTCAACATTCTGGAGGTCAAGGCCCGCATCAAGACCATTCTGCGCCGCGTGCAGGCATCCGGCCAGCAGGAGGACCAGCGCATCATCAAGGTGCACGACCTGGAGGTCAACACCGCCAACCGCTCCGTCACCCTGCGGGGCAAGGAGGTGCGCCTGACAGCCAAGGAGTTTGACCTCCTGCAGCTGTTTATCGCCCACCGCGGCCGCGTGTTCAGCCGGGAGGAAATGCTGGACGCCGTATGGAAGAACGACTATGCCGGCGATGCGCGCACGGTAGATGTGCACATCCGCCGCCTGCGCGAAAAGATCGAGCAGAACCCGACGCAGCCTGAATTTATCTTTACCAAATGGGGAGTGGGGTACTATTTCACCGATCGCGATGACTAACCCCTTTTCCAGCGTGCGCTGGAAGGTGCTCCTCGCTTTTTTTCTGATTATCGGCCTGTCCTTCCTGATTATGGCGGGGATGCTCACCAACATGCTGGGCAGGTATTTGTTTGAACAGCGCATCCGCGCCGACCGGGCCGGCCTGGAAAAATGGGCGGTGCAGGCGGCGCCTTTTTTGTATGCCGCCGATACCCAGACCCTGACGCAAACCTTGGCGCAGGCGGGGGACGAGCTGTCCGGCCGCGTGCTGCTGCTGGATGGCGACGGCAAGGTGCAGCTGGATAGCTTCCGCGAGGCGCATGGCCGCAGGCTGGAGTACCCCGAGGTGGTGTCCATCTTGCTCAGCGGGCAGACGGCGGACTATGGTGTTCACTCCTTAAAGACAGGCCGCCAGGCCCGGTCGGAGAGCATGCTGGGCTTTGGCGCGGGGGATGAGTGGGTCAGCTATTGCACGGCGGGCATCATCCACTCCTCCCGGGTGGTGGGCGTGCTGCTGCTGGTGTCCTCCGTGGGCGAAATGATGCAAAACCTGTATGCCCTGCAGGACAGCCTGGTGCTGATCTTCGTGGTGGTGGCCATCGTGGCCATTCTGGCCGGTATGATTTTTTCCGGCGTGCTCACCCGCCCCATTGTCGCGCTGACCGGCGTCATCCGCCAGATGTCCAAGGGCGACTTTGCCGCCCGCGTGCCCGAGAAGGGGTCGGGCGAGCTCAAGCACCTGGCCAGCGCCTTCAACTCCATGAGCGAAAAATTGCAGACGCTGGACCAGTCGCGCAACGAGTTTGTCTCCAACGCCAGCCATGAGCTGAAGACGCCGCTGGCAACGATGAAAATCCTCATTGAATCGCTGATCTACCAGCCGGAGATGGAAACCCAGCTGCGCACCGAGTTTTTGACCGACATCAATGCCGAGATCAACCGCCTGAGCGCCATCGTGTCCGACTTGCTGACGCTGGTGCAGGCGGATGCCCATACCATGCGGCTGGACCGGGAGAAGCTGAGCCTGGCCGCCATCGCCAAGGAAACCGCCCACCGGCTGGAGCCCATCGCTGCTCAGCGCGGGCAGACCATCTCGCTGTCGCTGGAGGACAGCGGCGATATGTACGCGGACAAATCCAAGCTGCGCCAGGTGGTGTACAACCTGCTGGACAACGCGGTCAAGTACACGCAGGATGGCGGCAAAATCAGCCTGGGTGTGGCGCGCGGCGGGCGGGACATCATCCTCACCGTGGCCGACAACGGCCCGGGCATCCGGGCGGAAAGCCTGCCCCATGTGTTCGACCGCTTCTACCGGGTGGACAAGGCGCGCAGCCGCGAGAGCGGCGGCACCGGCCTGGGCCTGTCCATCGTGCGCCAGATCGTCACGCTGCACGGCGGCAGCATCCGCGCCGAAAGCGAGGAAGGCAAGGGCGCGACCTTTATTGTGGAGCTGCCGCTGCACCGGGGGTAAGGCAACGAAGCATACTGAATTGTTTAATGAAAAAGCCAAGCCGTTGCGGGCTTGGTTTTTGTTTGGGGGCCTGGACAGAAGTCAGCGCACGATTTCCGGGTTCCTCAAAAACTCACCCGGTAGGTAGATGTCGCCGGCCAAGGTCTCGGGCTGCTGCCCGTTGATGAAGAAGCGCACGCGCTGCGTGGCGCGTGTATCGCACAGGGTGTTGACCATGCTGTAGATCAGCGCTCGCTCCTGCCGGGGGGACAGCCCGCGGCTAAGGTCCAGCAGGTTTTGCGACAGGTTGACCAGCGCGGTATCGCCCTCCCTGCCCACGGCGATCAGATCCTCCCCGGTGACGCCTGCGGGGAACAGGCCCTGGATGCCGGACACATTGTCATAGGCCTGGGGGCCGCCGATCAACTGCTCCAACAGGTAGCGCCGGTCGTAGGCCAGGGCATGGGGCACAGGGCGGCGCACGCGGGCCAGGCCATCCTGACCCTGGCCGAAGTACAGGGTACAGTTGGCCAGTAGGAAGGTGGAGAAATCCGCCCGCCGCAGCAGCCCGCCGCTGAACAGGATTTGCTCGCCCGCGCCCTCATAGATGCCGCTGGGCACGATGGCCTCGATCTGTTCGTTGCCGATGCTGATTTTGAGCCCGCTCAGCCGGGGCATGAAGGTGCCCAGCGTGTAGGTGATGGCCGCCATCATGATGGAGCGCGGGATGCCGGCGTTGATAAATGTCTCGTTGGCGATGTCCAGAAAATGCAGGTGGACGACCGAGAAGCCGGTCTCCTCATCCAGCTCAACCCGGGGTGGTTCGGCCAGCAGGGCGTTGAGGTCGGGCATCGGGGGGGCCTGGGTGATGGCCTGCGGGCCAGCCGACAGCGCCCCCAGCAGGCTGACCGCGATCTGCTTGCGCGTCTGCCCGGGGAAGGAGACCGTGCGGGCCTCGGCCAGTATGCCCCGGCCGTAGCTGGCCGGGAAATACAGCGTGCACACGCTGGAAAAGCGCTGGGTATCGGGGTTGTCCAGGCTGGCGCGGGCGGACAGGCTGTCCCACAGGGCGGGGGCGTCCTCGTTGCGGGTGGCTTGCAGGCTGCCGGCAGGGGCGCGGCCATCCGCGTCAATGCCCGGCTCATAGCCTGCCACCAGCACATTCACATAGCGGATATCCCGCCACTGCACCAGCGTGTTGCTGATGGCGCGGCGCAGCGTCAGCAGGTCCTGCCGGCTGAGCAGGTTGGCATTGGCGCCCAGATCCACCGTGGCCACATCGCCCGACACCTCCACCCCGCGGCCGCCCTGCTGCAATTGCAGGCCCGCCTGGGGGAACAACTGCTGGGCCACATCGTTGCCCGTGAAGGACAGCAGCTTGCGCACCGTGGCCTCAGCCGGGTGCCGGTCGCTGGGCAGCAGCATGCGCTCGGGCACCATGATCAGCTGCCCATCGGCCGCTGAGGGCAGGCTGAGCATCACGGTCTCCGCGTGCTCCTGCTCGGCATCGGGCAGGGGGGCCGCGTAGTGATTTTCGGCGGGGGGCAGCGTGACGCTCGCGGTGCTGCTCATGGGCACAGCGCGCGAGCAGCCGCTCAGCAACACGGCGCTCAGCAGCAGGGCCATCAGGCGCGGCAATCTTTTTCTGTTCATACGGCCAGGCCCTCCAACAGGCGCTGCAGGGCATCCTGGGGGATGGCGTAGATGCCCTCCCGCAACAGCAGGCGCAGGGGCAGGTTTTCCAGCACCTGCTCGGTGCCGTTGTCGCGCACAATGCGCAGGCTGATGACCACCATGGCGCTCTGCCCATCCAGCGCAACCGTGCCGGGGGAGACAAAGTAGTCCGCCAGCCGCGGCGCCTGCTCCAGCTGCACGCGCAGCTCGTGCTCGGTGGGCATGCTGGCCGCCTCCTGGCCCTCGCCCGGCTTGATGATAGACAGCGCGGGCGTCCACTGCGCCTTCTTCCAGCTGTCAAGCAGCAGCCCGGTTGCGGTTTGCGGGGTCAAGACATACCCCTCGCTGCGCGACAGGGGGTCGGGCAGGCCCTCGCTGTCCAATAGATAATAGCTGTCGCTCAGCCGCATGGAGGCGGTGATATTGGTCTCGTGGCGCACCAGCACCTGCACCCGCGCGTAGCGGCCGTCTTCCGTCAGGGTGTTGACCAGGCCGGCCATGGCCAGCCTGCGGCGCAGGTGGCCCTCGCCCTGGCTGTACTCCTGGTTGAGCACGACGGCCTCATCCGGGTAGCGGCTCAGCAGCCGCTCGTTGAAGGTGACAAACAGCATATCCCCGTTAGCGGCCACGCTGAGCACCTGGGTGCCCGGCGGAAACAGGGGATTCAGGTGCGGAGAGAGGGACCCGGGGCCGTCCAGCAGCGCCTTGATGACCGCCATCTCCCAGGAAACCGGCCGGGGCACGGAAATCTGCCGCATCTCCCGGGCCAGGTACCCCGTGGTGCGGTAGCGGAAGTACAGCGTGGCAGGCAAAGTGACGGTCTCCGCCGCCTGGGCCTGGGGGCCTACCATCTGTTGCGGCGGGATGGCCTGCTCGCCCACCCCTAATACGGGCAGGAGCACCACCAGCAACAAAAGAAAAAAGGCTGCCTGCCGACTGTGCACCGCGTACTGCCTCCTTATCATACCGAGCATAGGGCGCTTGCCCCCTTGTTCAGCATCAGATGTTATGAAATATGATGGGCCTAATCCCGCCCGGGGTCGGTGCCCACCGACCAGCCGCGCAGCTTGGTGATGGTGCGCTCCAGCGCGTCGCGGCTGGTGCCCCAGGGCTTGTCGTTGTTGCGGTAGTCAAACTTGAGCGTGAACCACTCCAGCTCTTCCTCCAGACGGGCCAGGCTGTCCTCTAACAGCTTGAGCAGTGCCTGCTGAAAGGTCGCCAGCGGCTGGCCGGACAGATGCTCCTGCGCCATTTGCCACAGCAGGCCGGCATCGGGGATGCACACGCCCGGGGAAGCGGCGAATGCCTCCCGAAAGGAGGCATCGGTCTTCCACAGGTGGAGGACCGTGTAGGCATAGCGGCCCATGTTCTCCTCCAGGGTGTCGCACAGCACGCAGCCTATGGCCAGCTGCCCCAGCGGGGTAGCCGCACTGTCTGTCGCGGCTAAAGGCCGCCGCTTGAACGACAGAAGCCCGCCTGCGGGCCTGGTCTTGTCGCCTACGGCGGGCGCCTCGGCCTTTAGCTTCTGGCGCACTACCTTCAGGTGGGACAGCATCATCAGCGCGTGGCCCAGGCGGTTTTGCCGGTCGTACAGCATGCGGTGGTGAGTGGGGCAAAAGCCCTTTTGATTCACCCGGATGCGGGTGTCCGGCTCCATCACCGAGGCGCACAGGTACCGGTCGGCCAGCATGTGCTCGGTCTTGCGGCGCAGCATGCACAGCAGGCACTCACCTTTGGCGTGCAGCGCGTCCCACACCGGGATGGTGTCGATATGATAGCGCACCATGCTACTGCCTGCTGGGGGCGTGACAGGTGGAGCAGGGGTCCAGCTTGGAAAACTCCGCGTCATTCACCTGGCTGAACAGGAAGCCGGTCAACGGCAGGTATTCCTTGGCGATGCTGGGGCACTCGCCGTTGACGTGGTACAGCATGCCGCCCGCCGGGTTGTAATACAGCTGCAGGCTGGGTGCCGCCGTTACCATGGGGGCTACGGTCACCACGGGCACCGCGGTGGACGAGGCGGATTGTATCAGCTGCTGGGAGGCCAGCGACGTCGGGTCCACGTACCACAGGTCGTTCACCCGCATCATCAGCACCTGCATCTGATAGTCCTGCGCGGCCTGGCCGTTGTTTTTGTCGATGGTGGCCACCATGTCGATGGTGCGGGTGTTGTCGGCGTCGGAGCCCGAGATGCCGTTGAAGGAAAACTTCACCGGCGTGCGGATGCCCTTGATGAAGAACATGGCCTGCTCGGGGTCCTTCTGCTGGCTGACCCAGCTTGGGGTGGACAGCTCCACCATGCCTTTATAGTCCACATTGATCCACGCGGCCATAAACTGCTCCAGCCGCTGCTGGGCCATGGAGGCAGAGCCCGGGTGGTTGGTGGCCGCGGGCTGGTTCTGCTCCTCCTGCACCGTCATGCTGACCATGCTGGCGCTGGAATCCTTGGAGAAGATGGACGCCAGGTCGCCGCCTTGGGCGCCGGCTGCCCCTGCGGCTGCCTGCGTTGCGGCAGCGGGGGCGGGGGCCTGGGGCGCGCCCATCCAGATGGCAAACAGCGCCACCAAAATCATGGCGATGTGGATGAAGCTGAGCGTCATGCGGGCGTTGGGCACAAAGGCGTTCATCAGCCACATCAGCACCAGGCAGGCGGCCGACGCGGCGGCGAAAATGGTGTACACGGTGGTGTTGCGCACCAGCAGCGCCACGATAAACAGCAGCGGCAGCGCGATGGTCAGCATGATCTGCAGCACCGCGAAATTGCGCTGGGGGATGGCCTCATCCTGATAGTCGCCCACCTTGCGGGGGGGCTGGGGCGTATTGCTGCGCCTGGGCGGCCGTTTGATGTTTTGCATCGGCGCGCTCGAGTAGCGGTAGCGGTTATCGCTCATGGTATCATCCTTTCACATTGCGGATAGCGTCGGATAACTACCCAAGCGTAGTATAACATATCTTAACACATTGTAAATAGATTTGACGCAATTGCACAGGCGCCGCCTGCTTATTGTTACACGTTGCCCGTTGGCATTCAGGGCTGCTCCTGCTGTTCGCCGCCGGTGACGATGATGTTCTGCCGGCCAAACACGGCGGACAGCGCCTGGATGTCCTGTTCGGCCGCGCGGCGGGCGTCCTTCTGGGCGGGGGCCGTATCCTCGGCCAATGCCTCAAAGCGCGCGGGCTGGCCGCTCAATTCGCTCAGGATGGCTTCAATCTGCGCGCGGCGCGCCTCGGCCATCAAAAAGCCGATATAAAACTGCTTGTCTGCCGGGAAGCGCAGCAGGTACACGCCCTCCTTGCTGCCGCCGAACTTGCCCTCGCTCATCATGCTGTAAATGTTGGGCAGCTCCTTCTTTGCGCGGTCAAGCATGCCGTTCCAAATCTGCTTGTGGTTGGTTTCCGGTGCGGCGGGGGCGGGCGCCGGTGCTTGGGCGGCCTGCGGCGGCGCCTCCGGCGGCGCGGCCGGCTCCTCTTGCACCGGGGGTTCGATCATGGCAGGTGCCTCATCGGGGATAGGTGCCGGCACCTGCTCCATCGGCGGCGGGGGTGGAGGAGTTTCGATGGCATCCTTGGGCGCCTCTACCCGGGGCAGGTGCCGAGGAATGCCGCCGCTTTGCAGGGCGCTGAGGGCCTGTTCCAGCTCGGTCAGGCGGGCCTGCAGGGCCAGGGGATCGCTTTGATCGCCCAACTCGCACACGCTCAGCGCGTACACCTCCAGCACCGAGCGCTGCTGGGATACCCAGCGCAGGTCGCCCTCGGCGCGCACGGCGCGCTCCAGCATCCACACCAGCTTGTCCAGCGGGATTTCGTCCGCCTGCTGGCGGTAGCGCTCCAGCCGCTCGTCGGGCGCGGCCGGGCCGGACTGAGCCAGCTTGGCGGCGATCAGCTGCCGCAGGTGGGCAGAAAAATCCTTCAAAAATACCTGGATATCCTTGCCGGATTGCAGCATCTGATCAATCAGCACAAAGGCCTCCCTGGCCTGCCGCCGCGCGAGGGCCGCCGCAAAGCTGAACAGGAAGCCCCTGTCCACCGTGCCCAGCGCCTCGCGCACCCGCTGCTCGCTCAAGTCCCCCTCCTCATCCAGGCACATGTCCATCAGGCTCCAGGCATCGCGCATGCTGCCTTCGGCGGCGGAGGCAATCAGCTGCAGCGCCTCCTCCTCGGCCTGCTGGCCGGGCTTGAGCGCCACGCGCAGCCGGCCGATGATGTCCTTCTCCCGGATGCGGCCAAAGTCAAACCGCTGGCAGCGTGACAGGATGGTGGCGGGGATCTTCTGCGGCTCGGTGGTCGCCAGGATGAACACCATATACGCCGGCGGCTCCTCCAGTGTCTTGAGCAGCGCGTTGAAGGCCGCGTTGGACAGCATGTGCACCTCGTCAATGATGTACACCTTGCGGCGCACAAACTGCGGGGGATAGTTGACCCGCTCCAGCATGTCGCGGATTTCGTTGACGCTGCTGTTGGAGGCGGCGTCCATCTCAATGACGTCCAGCGTGGCATCGCTCAAAAGGCTCTGGCAGGCCTCGCACTTGAGGCAGGGGTCCCCGAGCTCTGGATTCAGGCAGTTGATGGCCATCGCCAGGATGCGCGCGGCACTGGTCTTGCCGGTGCCCCGGGTGCCGCTGAACAGGTAGGCATGGGCGATGTGGCCCTTGTCCGCCTGGTTTTTGAGGGTGCGCACCACATGCTCCTGCCCCACCATCTCGGAGAAGGTGCGGACCCGCCATGTGCGGTAGAGGGATTGATACATGCTGTCTCCTTTGCCGGCGAGTGGCCGGCTATATGTCGTCCGAGGCCAGGTTGGCAAAGCCTTCGCCCAGCGTTTCATGGGTGTCGGTGATGAATACAAAGGCCTGGTGGTCTTCCTCGCGCACGATGGCTTTGACTGCCATCAGCTCCATACGTCCCACCACGCACACCAACAGCTGCATCGCGCTGCCGCTGTAGGAGCCGGTGGCGTCCACAGCCGTTACCCCGCGGCTCACCTCGTCCAGCAGCCGGCGGGTGATCGTATCGCCCTTGCGCGTGATGATGTAGCAGGCCTTGCCCGTGCCCAGGCCGGTGATCACGGCGTCCAGCAGCTTGGTGGTGATGTATACGCTGATCATGGCGTACATGGCATGCTCCATGCCCATGGTGAAGCCGGCCAGCACGATGACCGCGCCATCCAGCGCGAACAGGAAGGTGCCCACCGAGATGAAAGAAAACTTGCGATGCACCACGCGGGCCAGCAGGTCGGTGCCGCCGGTGGTGGCGCCGCCCCGCAGGATAAGCCCCAGCCCAATGCCCAGGAAGGCCCCGCCAAACACGCTGGCCAGCAGCGGCTCCCGGGTGAGCGGCTCCATGCGCAGCATGTCAATCATCGCGGAAAACAGCACGGTGGTCGCCAGCGTGCGCAGAACAAAGGCGCGGCCCATGCTGCGGTACCCCATCAGAAACAAGGGGATGTTCATCAGCAGGCTGGTCATGCCCACCGGCCAGGCAAACAGGTGGTGCAGCACCATGCCCACGCCGGTTACGCCGCCCGGGGCGATGCCATTGGGCACCAGAAACAGCGGGTAGGCCGCGGCGCCGATGAGGCAGCCAATCAATATCAGCGCGTACTGCTTTACCCGGTTTGCACGGGCAGAGCCGGCGCCTGCAAGCATGTTGAGCATTCGGTTTCTCCTGTGATGACATTGTACCCTACACAGTATAGCATAAGGAACACGCAAAAAACGAGCGCCGCAGGCAGGAAAGCGTACAGGCCGTGTCGAAAGGGTATGATACGGAAAGACTCGAAAGAGAGGAGCATATTGCCATGAAGACCAACATTACCGCCAAAGGCATGGTTGTTACCCCTGCCATTACCAACCGGGTGCTGAAGAAAACCCAGACCATGAGCCGCTACCTGCGGCCGGATACCGAGATGCACATCCGCATGCGCCGCGAACGCGATCAGCGCATCGTAGAAATCACCGTGCCCATGAACGGCATGACCCTGCGCGCCGAGGCCGCCAGCGAGGACAACCTGTTCATGTCCATCGACCGCGCGCTGGCCAAGCTGGAAAAGCAGATCCTGCGCCACCGCACCAAGCTGGACAAACGCCTGCGCGAGGATGTCAACCTGGAGGAGACCCCCGAGTTCCTCGAGCAGGTGCCCGCCGAGGACGGCCAGGCGCGCCAGGTGGTGCGCGAAAAGACCTATACCCTGCGCCCCATGAGCCGGGAGGATGCCGTCCTCCAGATGGAGCTGCTTGGGCACAGCTTCTACGTATATATTGACCTGGATACCGAGGAGACCCATGTGCTCTACCTGCGCCGGGACGGCAACCTGGGCGTCCTGACCCCGGAACAATAACTTATATACTGAACACATGAAAGCGGCTGCCGTCCTTTTGGGTGGCAGCCGCTGTTGTCATTGAACTCTCTATAGCCCGATCCGCTCCCGGGCCAGCGCCAGCAGCTGATCGGCCTGGTTTTCCGCGCGCCCGCTGAGCACCTGGTCTAGCAGCCAGCGCAGGGTGTCGCCCACCGCCGGTCCTTCGGGCACGCCCAGGGCGATCAGGGCCCGGCCGTCCACCTTGAGGTCGCCGATGCTCAGGCACGCGCCCGAGGCCACTAACTCCTCCGCCTGTTGGATGAGGGCCAGGCTGCGGTCCGCCTGGGCGGCCACCTGGGGCGCGTGGGCCGACAAATCCGCGTGCTGCAGCAGCAGCAGATTGCGCATCATGGGCAGCCCCAGGCGGGACAGCCATTTTTGCAGGTTGTCCGGCCCCACCCGGTCATCGTGGTGCCGCACCAAGGTGTGCACGGCTTCCTGCAGCTGGCGGGATTGCTTGAGGCCGCTGAGGCATTCATCCGCGATGCGGGCGCTGATCAGGGGATGGCCGCGGAAGTGGGTGGTGCCGTCGGCATCGTAGCTGGCGGTGGAGGCTTTGCCGCTGTCATGCAGCAGGGCGGCCCAGCGCAGGGGCAGCTCCCGCGGGGTGAAGCCGATGGTTTGCAAGGTATGCTCCCACAGGTCCCACCGGTGCATGCGCGTGCGCTGGGGTGTGTGCAGCATGGGGGCCAGCTGGGGCAGCACCGCAAAAAGAATATGCGGGGACAGGCGCAGCGCCTGGGGTGCGTATTCGCCAAGCAGCGTGAGGTTGAGCTCCCTGGCCACCCGCTCGCGGCTTAATTTGTCCATGGTGGGGGCCAGTGCTTGCATGGCTCGGGCGGTGATCGGGTCGATCTCAAAGCCCAGCGCGGCCGAAAACCGCAGCGCCCGCAGGATGCGCAGCGCATCCTCGCCAAAGCGCTCCATCGGATCGCCCACCGCAATCAGCCGCCGGTCGCGGCAGGCGCCCACGCCGTCGTAGGGGTCAACCAACCCGTGCACCGGGCTGTAGGCCATGGCGTTGGCGGTGAAGTCGCGGCGCTTGAGGTCCTCCTCAATGGAGGTGGAAAAGCGCACGCTGTCCGGGCGCCTGCCGTCGGAGTATGTGCCATCGCTTCGAAAGGTGGTGATCTCCAGCGGCATCCCGCCTGCGATCAGCGTCACCGTGCCGTGCTTGAGGCCGGTATCAAGCACCCGCTCGCCTGCAAAGCAAAGGTGCACCTCCTCGGGGCGGGCGGAGGTGCACAGGTCATACTCGTGGGGCTGTTTGCCCAGCACGACATCGCGCACACAGCCGCCGACCACATAGGCCTGGTGGCCGCAGGCTTCCAGGCGGCTGAGTGCAAAAGCCACAGGTGCCGGCAGGGGAAAGTGCATACGCTGTCTCCTGTTTGGTGTTGATTGGGCTTGAATGGGGCCATCATAGCCAGCGGGGCCAAACTTGTCAAGGCGGGTAAAGCGTGCTACACTTTCCACTGGATTGTAATGGCGCAAGCGGCATAGGGAGGTCTTGCCATGATGTGGCAGCGGGTGAGCTGTGAACTGGAGCGGGTGGACGCGCCGGGTGCCAAGGGCACACTGATGCTGGGAGATGCGCTGAGCGTGGACTTGAGTGCATACTTTGGCCGCGTGCAGTGCGTGTACCTGGATCCGCCGTATTTCACGGGCGACCGCTTTACCATGCGCATGCGCGTGGGGGAGGACGGCTGGCAGTCCGGCCGGCGCACCATCGAGCTGCCCGCCTTCAACGATTTTGCCGGCGCCAGCCTGGAGGATTACCTGGCTTTTCTGCGGGAGGCCATCCACCTGGCGCGCAAGCTGCTGACCGACAGCGGCTCCTTCTTTTTGCATGTGGACTGGCGCGCCAGCGCCCACGCCCGCCTGCTGTGCGACGCCATCTTCGGCGAGGCGCAGTTTCGCAACGAGATCATCTGGAGCTACCAGACGGGCGGGCGGTCCATGCGCTACTTCAGCCGCAAGCACGATACCATCCTCTTCTACGCCAAATCCAAGGACCATTATTTCGACATCACCAAGGTGCCTGCCAGCCGCAAGGAGCAGCGCAGCAACCACCTCAAGCGTCATGTGGACGAGCATGGCCGCAGCTACCGCTCCATCACCACCGGGGGCAAAACCTATATCTACTATGATGATGAGCCCAGCTACCCCGACGACGTATGGACCGATCTGAGTCAGATGCAGCAGAAGGACCCCCAGCGCACCGGCTATGCAACGCAAAAGCCGCAGGCTCTGCTGGACCGCATCATCCTGTGCAGCACGCAGCCGGACGACCTGGTGGCCGACTTCATGTGCGGCTCGGGCACGTCCCTGATATCGGCCGCAGTCAATGGCCGGCAATTCTTGGGCGTGGACAGCAGCCGCCAGGCCTTCAGCGTGTGCCGCAAGCGCCTGGCGGAGACCGCTGTCACCTGCTTGGCGCCCTTCTCCCAGGTGCCGGTGATGCTGGATGCCTCTGCCATGCCCGGCATCGGCTTTTATGACGTGCAGCTTAATGCCTACACGCTGGCAGGCGACGCCTTTGACCGCTATGGCAAGAAAGGCCAGCCCATGCGCATCGCGGGCCTGGACGCCGTGGACCAGTGGTACGCCGGGCTGATTAACAACGGCGTGTTTGTGGCCTACGCCTCTGCCGTGCGCCGCAAGCAGACGCCAGCCCTGCCCACCGCGCTGTCCATCCCGCTGCTGCGCGGCACGCTGGCCATTTCGGTGATGGATGTACTGGGCAACCGCACCCTGTGGACGGCCTCCGGCGAGGTATAATGGTTGCTTTGTGGGTTTGGGGCGCAAAAATGAAGCAATTTTTAAGGAAATAGTGGTAATTGTTACCGTTTTATGTTAATATATCGCTGGAATCTGTAATTTGTGTGCGCCGGCGTGGCGAAAGGCGGCGGAGGTGGCTTTCGGATGGCATCAGTTGAAGACATCGGCATAGACCTTGGCTCGTCCAATGTGCTGATCTATGCGCGGCGAAAGGGCATCGTGCTCAACGAGCCGGCCATGCTGGCGGTGGATCACGAATCCCGCAACGTCATTGCAATCGGCCGGGAGGCCCATAAGATGCTGGGGCGCGAACCCAACAACATCGAGGTCATCCGCCCGCTGCAAAAGGGCACGATACAGGATTTTGACATGCTGTCCATCATGCTCAACCACTTTGTGATGCGCGTGATCGGCAAGCACATCTTTGCCCGGCCCCGCGCGGTGATGTCGCTGTCCGCCTCCTCCAACGAGATTGAGAAGCGCCAGCTGATCATCGGCATGTTTGAGGCCGGCGCCCGGCGCACCCAGATGATTGACCGCCCGCTGGCCGCCGCCGCAGGCGCGGACATGGATATCACCCAGTACAGCGGCCAGATGGTGGCCGACGTGGGCGGCGCCACCACCGACATCGCCGTCATCGCCTCGGGCGAGATGAGCGCCCGCAACACCTTGGGCATCGCGGGCGATGCCTTCACCGATGCCATCATCCGCTATGTGCGCCTCAAGCATAACCTGCTGATCGGCTTTCACACGGCGGAGGATGTCAAGTGCGCCATCGGCACCGTCTACCCCCTGGGGGAGAGCGCCGTGGCCCTGCCCATCGCCGGGCGCAACCTGGTCAGCGGCCTGCCCAAGCAGATCGAGGTCACCCGCGAGGAGATCACCGAGGCCATGGAGGAGCCGCTGCACCAGATGCTGGAAGGCCTGCACGCGGTCATCGAGCGCGTGCCGCCGGAATTGGCCAACGACGTGTTTGAAAACGGCATTTTGCTTACCGGCGGCGGCGCGGCCATGAAAGGCCTGCCCGAGATCATCGCCGAGATGATGAAGATCCCCTGCCGCGCGGCGGAGAACCCGCAGCAGTGCGTGGCCGTGGGCTGCGGCAAGGCTTTGGAGCGCCCGGCGGATTTCGACCGCTTCCTGGGCGACCGCCGCAAAGGCAGGCGCTGACGAATTACACAATAATAACAAAATCGGGAACGCGTCTTGCGTTCCCGATTGTTGTTTGGCATGTAGTCCTTACGCCGTCTGCAAATAGTGTTTGAGCAGCAGCAGTGTGTTCCACAGGCCGTCCTCGTGCACGCGCTCGTAGCCGTGGCTGGCGGCCACGCCGGGGCCGACCAGCGCGTGGCGCCAGTCGCGGCCCGCGCTGAGGGCGGCGGCGGTGTCCGACCCATAGAAGGGGTACACGTCCACCGCGTAGGCCAGCTCGTGCCGGCGGGCGGCATCGATCAGGGCGTTGGTCAGCGCATAGTCAAAGGGGCCGGTAGAATCCTTGGCGCAGATGGACACCTTGTATTCATCGGTCTTCAGGTCGTCGGCTACCACGCCCATGTCCACGGCGATCATGTCGGTGATGTTGTCGGGCTGGCCGGCGCTGGCGCCGTGGCCCACCTCCTCATAGTTGGTGAACATCACATACACCGGGCGGGCACAGGCGGCCTCCCCCTGTTTGAAGGCGTGGGCCAGGCTCAGCAGCACGGCGGAGCTTGCCTTGTCGTCCAGGTGCCGGCTTTTGACAAAGCCATCGCCGCTGCGGCGGAAGCGGGGGTCCAGGCTGACGAAATCGCCCGCACCGATGCCCAGTTTGGTCACATCCTCGGCATTGTGCACCCGCTCATCCAGCACGATCTCCATGTTGTCATCCTTGCGCTCCACGGTTTCCACATCGCGCCGCCCATGGACGGCCGGCTCGTTGAGGCGCACGGTGCCCTCGTAGCTTTTGCCGCCCCGGGTCCATACGGTCACGTTCTCCTGCTCGGCGTAGTTAAAGGGGCAGCCGCCGATCTTGGTAAAGCGCAGGCGGCCGTTGCTCTTGACGGCGCGCACCATCAGCCCCAGCGTGTCGATGTGGGCGGACAGCAGGATGCCCTCGCCCTCTACGCCCGGGTTGAGCTGCGCCAGCACACCGCCCTTGCGGGTCTGCCAGGGGGAGAGGCCCAGCCCCTGCAACTCCTGCATCAATAGCGCTTCCACGCGGCCGGTCATCCCGCTGGGGGAGGGGGCCTGTGCCAGGCGCTCCAGGGCGTTCAGTACGTAAGGCATGTTTTGTTCGCGGTTCATCGGTTTGCTCCCTTCTTCATATAGAAAACCCCACGTCTGTGATGAAACGCGGGGTATGCGGCCGGCCATGCCGGACAGGGCCTCAGCAGGCTTATGCCTGGGGAGAGACCTTGGGCAGCGCGCGGGCCACCTTGCCGCTGCGCAGGCAGCGGGTGCAGACGTTCAGCCGCTTGGGGGCAGCACCCACCATCACGCGCACATTCTGCACGTTGGGGGCCCACTTGCGGTTGCTCTTGCGGTTGGAGTGGCTGACTTTATGGCCGCTGATCGCGCCCTTTTCGCACACTTCACAGAACTTTCCCATTGATTCCACCTCCCTGTCGGAGACTATCGGAGGCGCGCGGCGGCGCTTCCATGATGACAGCCTAACTATACTAACACATGGACGATGCGCTGACAAGCCCTTTGCCGCGGGAAATTTGGCACCCCGAGTTGTAATATAAAGTGAAACAGAAAAGCTCATGAGAATCCTGTAGGATGGGAATTACTACAAACACATCGGGAGGATCATCATGAGCCAGTTCAAGTATACCAAGAAGCGCAAGAAAGGTGAGCATCTGGGGTACAGAGAGCGAGACAAACTGGAAATGCTCATCCGTGAAGACGAGAGTAAACCCAAGAGAAAGCGCAGGAGCCAGCGGCAATTGGCTTGGTTGCTCAAATGTAGTCCAGCGACC
>Ga0123333_10001319_pt1 | contig 26148 bp, 24 predicted proteins | sample BioC12SIPDNA_3_FD_89957 | JGI IMG/M metagenome (GOLD analysis project Ga0123333, IMG submission 89957) | Anaerobic biogas reactor microbial communites from Washington, USA - Biogas_R2_B C12 SIP DNA | ecosystem: Engineered > Bioreactor > Anaerobic > Unclassified | place: Washington, USA... | reverse complement strand
ACCCAATAGCTGCTGCCAGTAACTCTGGTGGGTCTTGGCGGCGGCTTTGCGGTTGCGCAGGACGGCCGGGAGCATCTCCCGCTGCTTCAAGACGGGAAGCAGGCCCTCCACGTCTATCTTGTTGTCGGGCGGCACGGCGATAGCCCGCACGTCGAGCCGTTTGTCCTGAATGACGACAATCTTGCCCGTCACCGTGGTCATCAGCGAGGCCAGCGCCTCCAGCCCACGCTCTTCCAGCGACATCTCCGAGAGGCGGCGATATAGCTCCATGCCCCGTTCGGTGGTCTGGGCCTGGCGGTCCAGCAGGAGCGACGTGGTTACGCGCTGCACGTAACGCAGGGAGGTATTGGCCGGCAGAGCCAGGATGGGGAAGTCGAGACGGAGAGCTTCCTTCTTGACGCCGGTGTGCACGTCCTGAAAGGTGATAAGCGCCGCAGCGTGCAGGTCGGCCAGCTCGCCAACGTGCGCCGCCAGAGCCTCGTCGAGGGTCCTTTCCTGGAGCGCCGGGGGGAGGAGGACAACGTCATTGGCCTGGATCTGGTCCGCCAGGTTGTTCCAGTCTACCAGGGTTACAACCCAGTTTATCTCTCGCCCCATCTGACCGGGCCCGGTGGAAACCATGGTGCCGAAGGGGAGGGCGAGACGAATAAGGTCGCCGAGGGTTACTTCATTCTTCTGCGCCGGAAGGTCCATGTTCCTGTGTTCGTTCCAGTGTGGGGCGTACAGGGAGGCGTACGATAAATATGGTGCCCTTGCCGGGCTCGCTTACGACCTCGATGACGCCACCGTGTTGATGGACGATCCGCTGGCTGGTAGCCAGGCCAAGACCGGTACCCTGTCCAGGATCCTTTGTCGTGTAGAACGGCTCGAAGATATGGCTGACTTCGGCCGCCGCCATGCCGACCCCATTGTCGGCAATGACAACCTGTACTTCGTCCTCGCCTGTCTTCCTGGTTACAACTTCAATCGTGCGCGGCTCGGGCCGGGCCACGAGCGCGTCACGGGCGTTGATCAGTACGTTCAGCCAGACGGATTTCAGATGTTCCCAGCTCGCTTCAACAGGGGGCAAATCGCCGGCCAGCTTCTGGTTGACTGTTATGTGTCCGGCGCGAAGCTGGTAGGCGACCAGCTGCAGCGCCTGCTGGAGCGAGCGGTTCACGTCGCCTGGCTCAAAACTGTATTGGTTCTGGCGCGCAAAGTCAAGCAGGCTGCGCACCACGCTAGACGCACGGTCGCCGGCCCGCGCGATGAGGTCCACCGATTCGTACAGCTCGCCCTCGTGGGGAACGAACATTTTCAGGATCTGGGCGTTGACGTTGATCGCCGTGAGCGGGTTGTTAATCTCGTGGGCTACCCCGGCGGCGAGCTGTCCAATCGCTGCCAGCTTGCCGGCCTGCAGCAGCGTGTTCTCCAGCCGGCGCTGCTCGGTGCGATCCTGCCAGACGACGACGGCGCCCAGCTGGGCGGAGTGCCGCCCAGGCAATGGAAAGGCCGAGACCTCCCACTCTTGCAGGAGATGGTCTTCGCCCAGCCAGCGCACAGGCCAGACCTGCGCCTCGCGGCGCTCCAGAAGCCACCCGACACGGCAGTGGTCGCAGGGTTCGTCGCGCCCGAAAAAGGCCTCGTAGCAGGGGCGATCCAGCAGAGAGGCCGGCTCGGCGCCCAGGCTCTCGGCCTTGTAGCGGTTGATCGCCATGAGCCGCCACTGCTCGTCTATCGTGTAGATGGGCTGCAGAATGCCGTTGATCACGGCCTGCAGCCGGTTGTGGCTTTCCTGCAGCTCCTGCTGCCGGGCGCGAACGTTCTGGAACAGGCTGGCGTTGTCGATCGCTTGGCTGACCGATCGCGCCAGCGAGGCGATCAGAACGGCGTCAACGTCGCCGAAGCGGTCGGGCACTTCGCTTGCTGCCCATAGAACGCCAGCCGGACGCGCGCGAACGACGAGCGGCAAAGCGAGCATACTGCGAACCGGCATGTCCTGTAGCGTCTCCAGCAAGGGATCGGCATTGAGCGCTTCCGGCGACTCGTTGTGCTGCAGGCCATCCAGGAAGGTATGGCCGATAATGCCGTCGCCGGGGCGAATGGCCGGCATGCTGTGCGCCTCCAGACCCGTGGCGGCGCGACAATGCAATAGCCCGTCGGCCCCCTGCAGGAAGAGGGCAGCCAGCGACACACCGAGCACCTTCTGGACGCCATCCACGGCGGCTTCGGGAATGCGATTGACGTCGAGCAGCGTCGTGACGGCGTTGCTGGCCTGGTTCAGCGCAGCAAGCTGTTCGCTCTGCCGCTGTAGCTGCTTCTCCAGCCCCTGCGTGCGCAGAATCGTGTTGACCCGCGCCAGCATCTCCTGGGGGTAGTAGGGTTTGGTCACGTAATCGTCTGCTCCGGCAGACAGCGCCTCGACCTTCTCCTGGCTGCCTGACTCGCCGGTGAGCATGATGACCCGCGTAAAGCGCAACCGGGGGTGGCTGCGCACCCAGTTCAAGACATCGAGGCCAGACATGCCGGGCATGCGACGGTCGAGGATGACAAGGTCGATGGGATCGCCGCCGTCGGTCGTAGCGCGATCCAGTTTCTCCATGGCCTCCTGCCCGTCGTGAGCACACCAGACCTCATAGCCCGCCTTAGTGGTCAGGTATTCGGCCAGGCTGCTGGCGATCTCCGGCTCGTCGTCTACGACCAGGATTTGTGCGCTTTTCATCGCTCCCTCGGTATTGCTGGTTTCCTAATCTTCGTGTGCGCCGGCCGTCGAAAAGGTGTATCCATGGCCCTGGATCGTCCGGATGTAGGTCGGCGATGTGGTCTCCGGCTCGATCTTGTCGCGCAGGTTCTTGATGTGGGCGCGTACCAGCTCCGGGCTGCCCGTCTCCGGCGGGTAGTCCCAGACATCCTGGAGCAACTGCTGGCTGGTGAAGACCTGATCGGCATTACTCATCAGGTGATAGAGCAGGTCAAACTGCACGTTGGTCAGCAGAGCGGTACCGGCGGGTGTGTTTACCTTAAACGTCCGGCAATCAAGCTCGACGTTGCCGATGCGCAGGATCGAATCGGGCTCCAGTGGCCCGCTCAGGCCTGCCTGTACGCGCCGTAGAATGGCCTGAACGCGCAGCTGCAGCTCTTCCATGTTGAATGGTTTCGACAGGTAGTCGTCTGCGCCGGCCCGGAAGCCCTCAATCTTGTCCTCGTCTTTCCCCTTTGCCGTGAGAAAGAGAACCGGCAGATCCTTTAACAATGGATCGCCACGAATCTGCCGGCAGACCTGGTAGCCATCGGCGCCGGGCATGATGATGTCCAGGATAAAGAGATCTGGGGGATGGCGGCGGGCAAGCTGGAGCCCTTCGGTGCCACTGCTGGCCAGCATAACCTGATAGCCATACATCTTCAGCGCCCGCTGCAGGGTTTGCGACACGAGGTCGTCGTCGTCAATCACGAGAATGGTCGCCATCGAGCCTTCCTTCAACCCTTGTGGTGCGTTTTCACGCTTCCTTTACACGATTATAACGAAGGAGTGGCAAACAAGCTATCGGCGAACCTAGGAGATTGGAGGCAGAAGAAAAAGAGAGGAGGGGCCGCCCTCCTCTCTTTCGGCTTCGTCGGGTAGCAGCTAGATCAAGAGGAGCATGGGCTGCTCGAGAATCTCCTTGAAGCGCTGCATGAACCGGGCAGCTTCGGCGCCATCGGTAACCCGGTGGTCGGCCGAAATCGTCGCCTTCATCTGCGTGCCGATAACAATCTCGCCATCGCGGACGACAGGGACCTTCGCAGCCGTGCCTACGGCCAGAATCGCCGCTTCCGGCGGGTTAATGATCGCGATGAAGTGGTCCACGTCGTAGCCGCCGAGGTTGCTGACCGTGAAGGTCGCGCCCTCGATGTCGTCTACGCCGACCTTGCCCTCGCGCGCCCCGGCGATCATGCGCTTGTTGTCGGCGGCGATAGTCGAGAGGGTCGAGGTGTCTGTGTTCTTCTGGACTACGGTCATCAGGCCGCCCTCCACGGCAACCGCCGTGCCGACGTTGATGTTGTTGTGCCTGATCAGCGTATCGCCGGCGAAACTGGCGTTGATGTTCGGGAAATCGCGCAAGGCCAGCGCCGCCGCTTTGACGATCAGGTCGTTCACGGTCACCTTTTGTTCTTCCGGCAGCAGCTCGTTGATCTGCTTGCGCAGCGCCAGGGCGGCATCCATATCTACGGCGGTCGTGACGTAGAAGTGGGGAACCGTGGTCTTGCTTTCTGTCATCCGCCGGGCAATCGCCTTGCGCATGCGGCTCGTCTTCACCTCGGTGGTGTCCGGGCCGGCAGCGACAGGGGCTGCCGGCGCTGCCGCCGGCTCGGCCACAGGCGCCGCGGGCTCAGGGGCGGGACCGCGCTCCAGAAATGCTTCCACGTCGGCCTTGCGGATACGCCCACCTGGTCCGGTACCTGTCACCTGCCGCAGGTCAAGCTCATGTTCCCCGGCGATGCGGCGCGCAACGGGTGTGGCCCGCACGCCGTCCGGGAACTCGTCGCTGACCGCCTCGCCCGCAGCCGGAGCGGGAGGAGCTTCCGTTGCCGGGGCGGGCGCCGCCGCCGGCGCTGCCGGCGCCTCCGGCGTCCTGGCAGCAGCCTCCGTTGCCGCCGCCGGACCAGGGGCCTCTTCGGCCGGCGCCGGGGGAGCAGCCGCCTCGCCACCGCCGACCATGCTACTGATGTCTTCGCCTTCCTCGCCGACGATGGCGATGTTGGCCCCCACCGGAACGACGGCGCCGGCTTCTTCCAGCTTCTTTAACAGGATGCCGCCAGCCTGTGCTTCCAGCTCCAGCGTGGCCTTATCAGACTCGATTTCGGCGATAATCTCCCCTTTCTCGACGGGCTCGCCTTCCTCCTTGAGCCAGCTTACCAGCTCGGCCTCGCGCATGTCGAAGCCCAGCTTGGGCATCACGATATATTCGGCCATTAGAGAATCTCCTTCACCGCCGCAATCACTTTGTCCGGGTTGATCAGCGCCATCTGCTCCAGCTCGCGGGAGTAGGGAAGCGGCACCTCGTCCTGGGCAACGCGCAGGATAGGAGCATCAATGTAGTCGAAGGCTTCCTCCTGCAGCCGGGCGACAATCTCCGCCCCGATGCCGTAACTCCTGTGCCCTTCCTCGACGACGACGGCCTTGAAGGTCTTCTTGAATGACTCGATCGCCGGACCCATATCCAGGGGACGCAGGGTGCGCAGGTCGACGACCTCCGCTTCGATCCCTTCCTGGGCCAGCTTTTCGGCTGCCTCTAGCGAGACCTGCAGGCCCTGGGCGTAGCTGACAATGGTCACGTCGGAGCCTTCGCGCTTGACGTCGGATACGCCGATGGGCACCGTGTACTCCTCCTCCGGCACTTCGCCGCGCAACTGATAGAGCGTGGCATGCTCGATAAAGAGGACCGGATCGTCGGAGCGGATGGCGCTCTTCAGAAGTCCCTTCGCATCGTATGGCGTCCCCGGTGAGACGACCGTCAGCCCCGGGAAGTGCGCGAAGATGACGTCCGGTGTATGGCTGTGGGTGGCAGCCAGCTGGCGACCGCCGCCTCCCGGCGCCCGAAAGACGACCGGCGCCTTCAGCCTGCCGCCAAACATATAGTGAACTTTGGCGGCATGGTTGACAATGGCGTCGAGGGCCAGCATGGCAAAGTTAATCGTCATGAACTCGGCTACAGGCCGCAGCCCGTTCATCGCCGCGCCGGTGGCGGCCCCGCCGATGACCATCTCGGAGATAGGCGTATCGCGCACGCGCTTCTCGCCAAATTCGTCGTAGAAACCGCGGGTGACGGCATAGGTGCCGCCCCAGACGCCAACCTCCTCGCCCATGATGAATACGTTTTCGTCGCGATGCATCTCTTCGCGCAGCGCGTCGGTAATGGCCTGCCGCATAGTTATTCGCGCCATCTTATGCCTCCACGTAGATATTGGCGTATAGATCTTCCGGCTCGGGCAGCGGCGACTCTTCGGCAAAGGTCACCGCCTCTTCCACCGTCTCCTGCGCCTGCTGGTCGAGCTGCTCCATGGTTTCCCTGTCGGCCATCTCGTTCTCCAGCAGGTGACGCTCCAGAATGCCGATGGGATCGTCTTCCTGCCACTTCTGGAGTTCGTCCTTGGTGCGGTAGCGCAGAGGGTCGCCCATGCTGTGCCCCTCGAAGCGGTAGGTGATCGCCTCGATGAACTGGTGTCCCTCGCCGTCGCGAATCTTCTGCAGGGCAGCCGCCGTCGCTTCGTACATCTCCATGACGTTCATGCCGTTGACCTGCTGCCCTTCCATGCCGTAGGCCTGCGCTTTCTGCAGCATGGTCCCAGCCGAGGCGCGTTCCACGGCTGTGCCCATGCCATACTGGTTGTTCTCGACGATCCACAGAACGGGCAGCTTCCAGACGCCGGCAAGATTCAGCGATTCGTGGAAGTAACCGATGTTGGTCGCGCCGTCGCCCATGTAGCAGATGACGGCGTTGTCCGTACCGCGATACTGCTCGGCCAGCGCCAGCCCTGCAGCCAGCGGCAGGTGGCCGCCGACCACAGCGTAGCCGCCCCAGAAGTGCTTCTCCGTGTTGACGAGGTGCATCGAGCCGCCTTTACCGCTGCTGACGCCGGTCGATTTGCCCAGCATCTCGGCCATGACGTAGCGCGGGTCGGTGCCCACAGCCAGGGCGTGCGCGTGGTCGCGGTAAGCCGTAATGATGTGGTCGTCGTCGCGGCGGGCTGCAATCGATCCCACAGCAACCGCTTCCTGACCTATATAGAGGTGGAGGAAGCCGCCTATCTTGCCCTGCTGGTAGAGCTCGGCGGATCGCTGTTCAAACAGACGAATCAGTACCATCTGCCGGTACCAATCCAGTAACATCTCCTTATCCATGCAAAACTCCTTTGCTTTACTGGTAAGTGAACCGAGTATCCCGGCGGCATCGGCCGGGTCCACTGGATATGCATAGCGGCCTGGCGGCACGCTGACGGGTAGTGTACCAGAGATAAGGATGACGGTCTAACGTCAGACTGGCGTTATCGCGCAGCGGCGTCATAGCGAAGCGGCGTTTTCGCAGCGCAGCGCCAAAGGGGAATCCTGAAGTGCCGGGTGGCGTCAGGTTGCCTGCACCGTCGCTCCTGCCACATTACTGCTCACCAGCCAGTGACGGCTGGCGACGCCGGCTGCGGCGAAGCTGGCGCCGATTACCCCGGCCAGTCGCCGCAGCTTCTGTTCTGTGGCGGCAAAGGCAATCACCGATGGACCGGCGCCGCTCAGGCAGGCCGCCGCTCCCTCGGCGTGCGCTGCTGCCAGCGCGCTCTCCAGGCCGGGGATCAGCGGCGTGCGGTAGGGCTGGTGGAGCCGGTCGGCCATGGCGCTGGCGAGCTGCGCCTGGTTACCCTGGGCCAGAGCGTGCAGGAGCAGCCCCATCTTACCCACGTTGAAGATGGCATCGGCCAGCGGGACCGACGCCGGCAGCGCCGCCCGCGCCGCCCGCGTGGAGAGGGTGACCGCCGGCAGCACGACGACCGCCTGCAGTGGCGCACAGGGCAGCGGCACAACGTCGTCCCCGGCGACGAGCACAAGACCACCCATCAGAGCCGCCGCTACGTTGTCGGCGTGCCCTTCCAGTTCGGTCGCCAGCGCCAGCAGCCGGGCCGGCGGCAGGCGGCTCTCCAGCAGCGCGTCGGCGGCGAGCAGGCCGGCCACGACCGCGGCGGCGCTGCTGCCCAGCCCGCTGCCCACGGGAATCTCGTTGTGCTGGGCGAGCCGCAGCGGCGGGAGTGACCGGCCGGCGGCGCGCGCTAGATGCGCCATTGCCTGCACGACCAGATTGGACTCATCTTCGGGCAGCAGGCCGGCGCCTTCCCCCTCGACGGTTATCTCCCAGCGTGGCGCCGGGCTGGCTTCAACGCGGTTGTGCAGCGAGAGGGCCAGACCGAGGCAGTCGAAGCCGGGCCCCAGGTTGGCGCTTGTCGCCGGTACCGTGACAACGACGCCCATGGCGGCCTACTCTGCCCCGGCCGTCCCCCGGGTTACGCTCTCCAGATTCTCCGGCTTCTCGCCCAACGGCGCCCGCTCCAGCGCCTCGCGTACGCGCTCAGACAGCCGCTGGCGGGAGGGGCGGCGTCTGCCCAGCCCCTTCAGCCCTTCGACGACGTGCTCGCTGACAGTGCGCGCTACCGTGCCGATGGCTTCGCGAGAGAGCCGCTCTCCGCGGTCAAACCAGAGGATCGCGCCATAGCCCATCGCCACCGTCGTACCCGCGGCGACCGCAGCGGCGACCAGCCAGGTTGGCGGCCCGCCCAGCTTGGAGACCTCGTAAAACAGGGTGCGCGCCAGAAAACCGCCGCCCAGCACGCCGGCCACTTCGCGCGCTCGCGCCGGCGTGAGCTGGTAGTTGTAGATGCGGGCGATGCCCAGGATGAGCGTCACCTGGAGCCCCACCAGGGGGATGAAATCGACAAACGGCAGCGGCGTGAGGGCGACGAGGCTCGCCGTGGACGCCGAGCGGGTGATGAGCTGCCAGGCCAGCTGCCAGCGGTAGGCCGGCAGACCGCGACCCAGCGCCGCCACCAGCCGCGGCTCGGCGGCGACAATCGCGCTGACCACCTGTTCCAGATTCTTCTCCTTCAACGCGGAGACCGGGATGATGGTCTCTGGCTCCAGCCCGAGATTGGTTGCGGCGTTGGCGACGACGGCTTTCTCCTGCTTGCCGACCAGATCAATCTTGTTGAGGACGACAATGTATGGCTTGCCCAGCCGCTGAAGCTCGGCGAAGAGACTCTGCTCCTCTCGCTTAACCCCCTGAATGGCGTCGAAGATGATCACCAGAAAGTCGGCGCCGGCGGCGGCCTGCAGGGCAAGCTCGCGCTCCCGCTCGCCGACAGGCCCCACGGCGTCGGCGCCCGGCGTATCGATCACGGTGAACGGGCCGGCATCCGCAGCGCGGTTATCGCGCGTCGTCCCCGGTATCGGGCTGACTTCGGCGGGCCGCTCCCCCTTACCAATCAGACGGTTGAAGAGCGTGGACTTGCCGACGTTCGCCGGCCCGACGATAGCGACGTCGTGCTGGTCGCCAAAGACCATCTCCATCTGCTCGCGCGCCGCGGCGAAGAGCTTGCGCAGCTTGTCCGGATCGCCGGGCAGGACCGGCAACAGCGCCAGCAGGTTTTGTTGTTGGCCGGCGGGCAGTGTCCGCCAGAGGCTGGCGACGATGTCGCGCGATTCTTCAGGAAATTCGGCCAGCAGACCATCAAAATCGTCCATACGTCCCTTTGTCAGCCGTTCAGTCGCGGCCGGCCCATGCACGGGGGATGGGCCGCGCTATAATTCGTTGGCGTTTCTTGAGTCTATTGTAGGGAGTGACTTCCCGGGAGGCGAACAATGGAGCAACCACGAGTCCGCTGCGGTTTGAGTGTCGCGACGCTCGGGGATTTCGGCGATCCGCGATTGGTGATGCGTTTTGCCCGGCGGGCGGAGGAGGCCGGGTGGGACGCCCTGTTTGTCTGGGACCACCTGGCTTATGCCTGGGGCGTGCCGGCCGGGGACCCCTGGGTCATCCTCAGCGCGGTGGCGGCGACCACGACGCGGTTACTCCTGGGTCCGGCCGTGACGCCCTTGCCGCGCCGCCGCCTGCAAACGCTGGCCCAGACAATCGTCACGCTTGACCAGCTCAGCGAGGGCCGGGTGGTGTTCGGCGTTGGCCTCGGCGGCGTACCTGAGGAGTTCGAGCGCTTTGGAGAGAGTGGCGACGCGCGGGAACGGGCCGCCATGCTCGACGAAGGATTGCCATTGCTCGACCGGCTGCTGCGCGGGGAGAGTGTGGACCACACAGGCGCGTATTACACCCTGCACGGCATCAGCCTGCAGCCGAGGGCGATGCAGGAGCCACGCCCGCCCATTTGGGTAGGGGGTGAGAGCCGCGCCGCTCTGCGCCGGGCCGGTCGCTACGACGGCTGGGTCTTTAGTGCCGACGACGAGAACGCGGCGATGGTGAAAAGCCCTGAGCAGGTTGCGGAGATGGTGGCGGCGATCCAGAAGGCAAGGAGCGCGACGACGCCCTTCGCCGTCGCCATGACCGGGGTCTCAGCGCCCGGGGACGGCGCGTTTGTGGCCCGCTATGCGGCGGCAGGCGTCACCTGGTGGCTGGAATCGATTCACGGCTTCCGCGGCTCGGCCGGCGAGATGGAAGAACGCATTGCCGCCGGTCCGCCGCGCTGACTCGCATGGTGCGAACAACCGTGCTATTATGTGGCCTATGATTCGCCCTCCCCAACTTCGTGAAAATGAATGGCGGCTGGCGCCACGCGCGCCGCAGGAACTGCTGCAGCAGGGGCTGGGCCATCTGCATCCCGTCCTCCTGCAGATTCTCCATAACCGCGGCTACCAGAAGATGAACCAGATCCAGGCTTTCCTCGATGGGTATTACCTGGAGTCTGACGATCCTTTTCTGCTGCCTGACATGGACAAGGCGGTGGCGCGCATTCTGCGGGCTAAAGAACGTGGCGAGCGGGTGGTTGTCTACGGCGATTTTGACGCCGACGGCGTGACGGCGACTGTGCTGCTGGTCGAAGCGCTTCGCGGTCTGGGTTTCGAGCGCAGCGAGGCGCGGCCCTACATCCCCGACCGGATTGACGAAGGCTACGGTCTGAACGACGACGCCCTCACCCGCATCCGCACCGAGATCGGCGCCGACCTCGTCATCAGCGTCGATTGTGGCATCCGCTCGCTGTGTGAGGTACGCCACGCCAACGAGATCGGGCTGGATATGATCATCACCGACCACCACAGCCTGGGGCGCGATCTGCCCGAAGCGCTGGCGGTCATCAACCCCAAACGCCCCGACTCAGCCTATCCCGAACGGATGCTTGCCGGGGTGGGGATTGCCTACAAGCTGGCGCAGGCGCTGCACCAGGACCGGCCGGCGCCAACGGGATTTGACGTTAAAAGCCTTTTGGACCTGGTCGCTCTGGGCACCGTAGCCGACCTGGCGCCTCTGCTGGGCGAGAACCGGCTGCTCGTGCGCCACGGGCTGGAAGTGCTGAATAGCCTGCGCCGGCCGGGTGTGGCGGCGCTGAGCCGCGTCGCCGGGCTGAAGCCGGGGCGGATCACCGCGGAGACGATTGGCTTTGTGCTGGGCCCCCGGCTGAACGCGGCAGGCCGTCTCTCCCACGCCTATGATGCCGCGCGGCTGCTGGCCTCGGCTAACGAGCCCAGCGCCGAGCGGTTTGCCCACGATCTGAACCGTTTGAACCAGCAGCGGCGAACGCTGACCCAGCAGCTCAGCGAGCAGGCCGAAACGATGATTGCCGGCGGGGCGCCGATCCTCATTGCCGGCGGCTCCGACTTCGTCGCGGGGGTTGTCGGCCTCGTTGCCAGCCGCCTGGCCGAGAAGTATTACCGTCCCGCCATCGTCATGGAGCAGGGCGAAACGGAAAGCCGGGGTTCCTGCCGCTCCATTCCCGAATTTCACATCACGCGGGCGCTCGACGAAGTAGCCGATCTGCTAGAACGGCATGGCGGTCATGCCCAGGCGGCCGGCTTCACCATCCGCAACGAGCATCTGCCGGAGTTTACCGAGCGGCTGTGGGCTATAGCCGAAGAAGAGCTGCGCGAAAAAGACCTCCGGCCCAAGCTGGACATAGACGCCGAGCTGCAGCTAGTTGATATCGACTGGGCTCTTTTCGGCCTCCTGGAGCAGTTGGAGCCCACGGGCCAGAGCAACGCCGCGCCAAGGTTCATGAGCCGGAATCTGCAGGTCTATAGCCACCGGGCGGTGGGCCAGGATGGGGCGCACCTGAAGCTGGATCTCAGCGATGGCTGGCGTCGCATCCAGGGCATCGCCTTCCGCCAGGGGGAGTGGGCCGCGGCCATGCCGGAGCGCGTCGACGTCGTCTATTCGTTGAGCAGCAACGAGTGGAACGGCAGCCGAAACCTCGAGCTGATGATCCAGGATATCCGGCCGGCCGAACAGGAGAATAACAGGTGAAAGTACTTGTAACGGGCGCAGCCGGCTTCATTGGCAGCCACCTGGCCGAGAAGCTGAGCCAGCGAGGCGACGAGGTCGTCGGCCTCGACAACTTCAACGATTATTACGATCCGCGCCGCAAGCGGGCCAACCAGCGCCGGCTGGAACGCTACCCCAACTTCTGCATGGTCGAAGCCGACATCCGCGACCGCCAGGGCATGTTTGACCTGTTCGCGCGCGAGCAGTTCGACGCCGTGGCCCATCTCGCCGCCATGGCCGGCGTGCGCAATGCCGTGGCCCACCCGGACCTCTATGTCGAGGTTGACTACATCGGCACGCAGCACCTGATGGACGCCGCGCGCGCCGCCGGCGTGGGCAACTTCGTCTTCGCCTCCACGTCGTCGGTTTATGGCGACACCAAACAGATCCCCTTTGTGGAAAGTGATAGCTGCGACCGGCCTCTGCAGCCCTACGCCGCCGCCAAGCGCGCCGCCGAGATCCTGGGCTACACCTACCACCACCTCTTTGGCCTGAACTTTACGGCCGTCCGCTTCTTTACCGTCTACGGACCCAACGGCCGGCCTGATATGATGGCTTATCTGGTTGCCGACAGCATCACCAAAGGGGTGGAGATTCCCCTGTACGAGGGCGGGGAGATGTACCGCGACTGGACCTTCGTGGACGACATCACCAACGGCGTGGTCGCCGCCGTCGATCGCCCGCTGGGCTACGAGGTGATCAACCTGGGGCGCGGCGAGCTGGTGCGCCTCGGCGACTTTGTCAGCATCATGGAGTCGCTGGCGGGCCGCAAAGCGCGTCTGCGTCCGGCGCCCAAGCTTGCCGCCGACGTATTGCGTACCTATGCCGACATCGGCAAGGCCCGCGCGCTGCTGGACTACAATCCGCAGATTTCGGTCGAAGAAGGCGTAACCCGCTTCTGGGAGTGGTACCGCGACAACGTGGGGGCGTAGCCTTCAGCCGCCTTCGTCTTTCAGCGATTTCAGCATGAGGATGCGCGCCCGGCGCTGCGCGACAAAACCGAGCTGCCGCCAGAAGTCGAGCGTCGCCTCGTAGTGCGCGCTGCTGCCGAGATAAAGCTCAAGCCCGTTACGCTGCGCCTGGCGGTTGCCGGTCGCCACAATCCCCTGAAAGATGGCTTCGTATAGGTCGGATCGATCCCACCAGAGCGGCGCGAGCGCCACCATCGCCTGGCGCGTATCGCCGGCATCGCCCATCCAGAGCGCGCCCACCACTTTCCCCTCCCGCTGCACGCTCCAGAAGTGACCACCACTGGGAATCAACTCGCTGTAGTCGGCGCGCACCACGGCTGCCGCCCACGGGTCGCCCGCTTCGCGCTCGCCGTGCAGGTAGGCGAGAAAACGCCGGCTGCCGGTGCGGCGGGGCAGCGGCTCCAGCGTCTGGCCGTGATAGGCTTTCCTCGTGAGGCTGATTGCAGGCAGGCGCAGATAGTACGGGTGGTAAGGCCGGTAGCCGAGCCGCTGGTACAGCGCCTGGGCGGGTGCGTTGTCGCGATCGACGTGCAGCGCCACCCAGGATAGCCCGGCGCCGGCGATCTGCTGCTGCAGGTAGTGCATGAGCTGTGTGGCGACGCCCTGCCTGCGGTGTGCCGCGTTGACGCTCACGTTAAAGACAAAGCCGCTGAGCTGTCGCAGGTGATAATAGCCGCAGCCGGCAATCTTCGATTGGTGACGGGCCAGAAAGCCCTTACCGGCCGTCAGCAGATAGAGGGGCACAACCAGATAACTGAAGGCGCGCCGCCACGGAGTGCCGGTCAGCCGGGTGAAGTCTACGTCCACGCCAATCATGTTGGCATAGACCATCCGCGTGACGGCCGGGATGTGGCGGAGGCGAATGGGTTCGATCTGGACGGCTGCGCTCATCTGGCTCATTGTATCCAATGCCCCGCACGGGCGAAAAGTCGATCTTTGTACGCTGCGGGGAGGCTGTTACAATCGGCTGGAGCGTAGACGACCGCCGGACTCGCCCGGCATTATCCGAGTGTATGAGTAGACCAAAACAACGTCAGGCTGCTTCTGGACCCGACCTTCCCCCACACCAGCTCATCGCCAGTGCGGCGGCCTGGGCGCAATGTCTGGCACGGCTGCAGGAACAGCCCCGGCTCGCCCTCGACCTCGAAGCCAACAGCCTGTATGCTTATCACGAGGAAGTCTGCCTCATCCAGCTTTCCATTCCCGGGCAGGATTACATCATCGACCCGCTGGCGCCCATCGATCTCGCGCCGCTGGGAGAGCTTTTCGCCCGGCCGGACGTGGAAAAGGTCTTCCACGCTGCCGAGTATGACCTGATGCTCGTCAAGCGCCAGTTTGGGTGGGAGCTAAACAACCTGTTTGACACGATGTGGGCGGCGCGCATTCTGGGGATCAACCGCGTTGGGCTGGCCAACATCCTGGAGACCTATTTCGACGTACACCTGGACAAGCGCTTCCAGCGCTCGAACTGGTGCGAGCGGCCCCTGTCGCAGGCCGCGCTCGCCTACGCTCAGGCGGACACCCATTTTCTGCTGGCGCTGCGCGATAAGCTGGCGCAGGAGCTGGAGGCAGCGGGCCGTATGAAAGAGGCCCTCGAGATTTTCGCCGAGCAGACGCGGGTCGCGCCGGCTTCCCTGACCTTCGATCCGGATAGCTTCTGGACGATGAACGGGATTCGCACGCTGTCTCCGCAGGGAAAGGCGATACTGCGGGCGCTGGCGATCTACCGCGACCGGGAGGCGATGCGGCGCAATAAACCACACTTCAAGATCCTGCAGGATCGCACGCTCGTGGAGATCGCCCGGGAAGCGCCGGTGCACAGGGATGATCTGGCGCGCATCCCCGGTATGTCGTCCGGGCAGATCCAGCGTTACGGGCGCGACATTCTGCGGATCGTCCGCGAGAATCGCGGCGCCAGGGCGCCACGCCGTCCGAGCCGGAAGCCGCGCCTGCCCCAGGACGTACTGGATCGCTATGAGCTATTGCGCAACTGGCGCAAAGAGAAAGGCGCGGAACGCGGCGTGGAATCGGACGTGATCCTCAGCCGCGACGCGTTGTGGGCCCTGGCCCGCAAGAACCCCACGAGCAGAGAAGAGCTTAACGGGATCCTCGGCCCCTGGCGCGCCAGCACCTACGGCGACGAGATTCTGTCGCTCCTCTGGCAACAAGACTGACAGACGCACAAGAAGGAGGCAGGACGATGGAGATCACCTTTCATGGCGCGGTACGGACCGTAACCGGCTCGCAACATCTGCTCCACGTTAACGGCAAGCAGATCCTGCTGGACTGCGGCTTCTACCAGGGCTCGCGGCAGGAAAGCTACCGGAGGAATCGCCAGCTTCCATACGATGCCGCCAGGGTAGACGTCATGGTGCTGTCGCACGCCCATATTGACCATAGCGCCAACATCCCCAATCTGGTCAAGAGTGGCTTCGACGGCGACATCTACTGCACGTATGCCACACGCGATCTCTGTTCGGTGATGCTGCACGATAGCGCCGAGATCATGGCGTCGGACGCGGAATACCTGAACAAGAAGAATAAGAAACGCGGCGAAGCGCTGGTCGAACCGATCTACACGGTGGAAGATGCGGTGCGCAGCCTGGATTATTTTGTGGGCACCAGTTACAACCGCAGGCGCCAGATCATGCCCGGCGTCTGGCTGACCTTTTACGATGCGGGCCACATTCTCGGCTCGGCCATCGTCGCCCTGGACATCGAAGACGAGGAGCAGGGGCGCACAGTGCGCGTCGTCTTCAGCGGCGACCTCGGCCGGCCGGATCGACCCATTCTGCGCGATCCCACCTACGTAGAGGAGGCCGACGTCCTGCTCATCGAGAGCACCTATGGCGACCGGGAGCACGAGGCGACAGACGCGCTGGACGATAAGCTGCGGAGCGTGGTTAACGCCACCTATAAACGGGGCGGCAAGATTATCATTCCGTCCTTTGCCGTCGGCCGGACGCAGGAGCTGGTCTACCGGCTGCACGAGCTGGTGAATCGGCGCAGCATCCCACCCAACATGGGCGTCTACGTGGATAGTCCGATGGCTATCGACGCAACCGGCATCTACCGCCTGCACCCGGAAGCGTACGACGAAGAGCTGGGCGCGTTCATGCTGGAGCAGGGCGACCCGTTCGGCTTTGACATGCTGACCTACACGCGCAGCGTCAACCAGTCGAAGGAGCTGAACTTCCTGCGCGAGCCGGCGATCATCATCAGCGCCAGCGGCATGGCCGAGAACGGCCGTATCCTGCACCACCTGAAGAACAACGTGGAGGATTCGCGCAATACCATCCTGATTGTCGGCTGGCAGGCGCCGAACACGCTGGGCCGGCGGCTGGTGGAGAAGCAGCCGCGCGTGCGCATCTTTGGCGAGGAATATGATCTGCGCGCGGAGGTGGTGACGATCAACGGCTTCAGCGCCCACGCCGACCGCTCTGAGCTGCTCGACTGGGTAGGGCACTTCACGCGTAAACCGCGCCAGACCTTCATTGTACATGGCGAGGAAGTCACGTCGCTCTCCTTTGCCGGACAGCTCATGCGCGAGGGACTGGAAAACGTACACGTGCCCCAACTGGGGCAGACCTTTACGGTGTAAGCTGATGCCCTTTGCCGATGTCTACGCCGGCCTGCCGGTGCTGGTCACCGGTCACACAGGCTTCAAGGGTTCCTGGCTGGCGATCTGGCTGAAAGAGCTGGGCGCCGACGTGGCCGGCTTCAGCCTGCCTCAGCCGCCGACGGTGCCGGCTAATTTTGAGGTCTGCCGGCTGGGCGGGCAGATCGAAGGAGTAACCGGCGACGTACGCGACCACGACGCGCTCGCCGATGCGATCAGCCGCTTCCGCCCGCGCCTTGTCTTTCATCTGGCGGCGCAACCGCTGGTGCTGGCAGCCTACCGCGAGCCGAAAATGACCTTCGACACCAACGCCGGCGGCACGGTCAACCTGCTGGAGGCCGTCCGGCAGAGCGCGAGCGTGGAGGCCGTCGTCTGTGTAACCACCGACAAGGTCTACGAAGAGCGCAACTGGCTCTGGGGCTACCGGGAGAACGACCGGCTGGGCGGGCACGATCCTTACAGCGCCAGCAAGGCGATGGCCGAGCTGGCGATTGCCTCCTACCGGCGCAGCTTCTTCGAGGACGGCGGGCCGGCGGTCGCCTCGGCGCGGGCCGGCAACGTCATCGGCGGGGGCGATTTCGCCGCCGACCGGCTGCTGCCGGACACGATGCGGGCGCTGCTGGCAGGCGAGCCGGTCTGCGTGCGCAATCCGGCGTTTGTGCGCCCCTGGCAGCACGTCCTGGAGTCGCTCAGCGCCTACCTCTGGCTGGGCGCAAAGCTGCTGCGCGAGGGCCATGCCTACGCCGAGGCGTGGAATTTCGCGCCGCGAGATATCCAGGCGGTGACGGCCCAACAGGTCGTGGAGAAGGCGCTGGCCCTGTGGGGTGGCGGGAGTTGGGAACAGCCTGCGCAGGCGCAGGCCGAAAAGGAGGCGACGCTGCTGCGGCTGAGCTGGGACAAAGCAGCTAATCGCCTGGGCTGGCACGCGCTTTACGATTGGGAGGAGGCCGTTGCCGCCACGGTTGACTGGTTCCGCATCTACCAGCAGCGCCACCTGGCTCACGGCGAGAGCATGTACGGCGTCTGCGCGGAGCAGATCGGGGCCTATACGGAACGGGCGCGGTCTACCGGGCTGGCCTGGGCGGAATAAAAAAGGGGCGGCAGACCGCCCCTCTGCGGGTGACTGCTGCGGACCTAGATCACGTTCAGGTTGCGCCCAACTTCGCCGAAAATCTCCAGCGCCTGCTCGATGTCGTCGGCGCTGTGCGCGGCGCTGTTCATCACACGGATACGCGCCTTGCCCTGCGGCACGGTCGGATAGCCGATAGCCATGGCAAAGACGCCCTTCTCGAATAGCTGCCGGCTGAATTGCTGGGCCAGGGGCGCCTCGCCGAGCATCACGGGGACGATAGGCGTCTCGCTGTGGCCCGTGTCGAAGCCCATCTCCTTGATGCCCTGACGGAACACGTCGGCGTTGGCCCAGAGCCGGTCCACCAGGTCGGTCGATTCCTGCAGGATGTCCACGGCCTCGATGCAGGCGGCGACATCGGGCACGGTCATGGCGCTGGAGAAGAGGAAGGGGCGCCCGCGCTGTCGCAGCCATTCGACGATAATCTGCTTGCCCGCCACCATGCCGCCCACAACGCCAAAGGCCTTGCTCAACGTGCCGACCTCCACGTCCACCCGGCCGTGCAGGCCAAAGTGATCGACGATACCGCGCCCGCCCTCGCCGAGAACCCCTTCGCCATGGGCGTCGTCAACCATGAGCATGATGCCATACTCCTCGGCGACGTCGGCTATCCTATCCAACGGGGCAATGTCGCCGTCCATGCTGAAAACGCCGTCGGTGATGATCAGCCGGCGGCTATAGTCGGTCACCGCTTCGATCTGGCGGCGCAGGTCGTCCACGTCGTTATGCTTATAGCGCACGACCTCGGCGCGGCTGAGACGGCAGCCGTCGATGATGCTGGCGTGGTTCAGCTCGTCGCTGAAGATGACGTCGCCCCGCCCGACCAGCGCCGGAATGGTGCCCAGATTGGCGGTGAAGCCGCTCTGAAACGTAATGCAGGCGTCGGCCCGCTTGAACCGGGCCAGCTTCTCTTCCAGCTCCTCGTGCAGGGTCATCGTACCGGCAATCGAACGGACGGCGCCGGGCCCAATGCCCATTCTGTCGATAGCGTTTTTCGCCGCCTCGCGCACGCGCGGGTGGTTGGCGAGGCCCAGGTAGTTGTTGGCGCAGAAATTGAGCAGGCGGCGCCCGTCAATCTGTACCCAGGCGTCCATCGGCGATTCGATGGTGCGGATGTGGTTGTAGAGGCCTGCCTCGTGCAGGTGCTTCAGCTCGTCGGCAATCCAGCCGATGTTGGAATCGTTGTCGCGTGTGCTCATTCCCTTTCTCCTTGTTTCGACGGCCGGCTGCCGGCGCAGCCTGCCGCCAGACCCCTTCCGCTTACATCTTGGTGGGGAAGTCCAAGAATTTTACCTCAACACCGAATCTCTCTGCCAGATGGCGACCGAGGGCCTGCACGCCGACCGTCTCCGTGGCGTAATGGCCGGCAAAGATGACGTTCATGGCATGATCGCTGGCCGCCCAGTAGTGGGAATGGGAGGTCTCGCCGGTAATCAGGGTGTCGGCTCCCATGGCAGCCGCTTCGCCGGTATGGCCAGCGGCACTGCCGGAGACGATCGCCACACGCTCCGGCCAATCCGGCCCGTGGGGCAGGACGACCGGCTCGGTATTAAGGAGCTGCACCACGCGGGCGACCAGCTCTTCCCGGCTGGTGCCCGGGGTGACGGCGCCCAGCACGCCGATGGGCGTCCCTCTGGGGGCGCACCACCATCCTTCCGCCGTGATACCCAGGAGCCGGGCCAGCTCGGCGTTGTTGCCCACTTCCGGGTGGGCATCCAGAGCCAGGTGGGCGGCGTAGAGGTTGATGTTGTGCCGCAGCAGCAGACGCACGCGCGCGCCGAGCGGGCCGGCGATGCGTTCCGTCTGGCCCCAGAAGATGCCGTGGTGGACCAGGAGCATGTCTGCCCCCCACGCGGCGGCCTCCTCGACGATGGGCGGCGCCGTATCCACCGCCAGCGCAATCCGCGTGATGGCCCGGTTGTCGCTCTCGACCTGCAGACCCTGCGGGCCGTAATCCTGAATCTCATCTATACGCAGATAATTGTCCAGATAGCCGACCAGCGCTTCTCGTTCCATCGCTGCCTTCTGCTCCTTCGATCATAGTTTAAACGCCAGATCAGTATGTTTGACGACTGGCGAAAAATCATTAAACTGACGGCGTTGTCGGGGATGTGCCCCGACTGCCGACAATTTGACGGCTCGCACTTTTCGTGACGAATCTTATGAGTAAGAGCCTACTGGAAGAACCAGTACTCATTCTCAATATTAACTTTGAACCGCTTCATGTCTGCAATATGAAGCGGGCGCTCGCCCTCTTGATGACGGGCAAGGCGGAGCTGATTCTCAACGGACGTGGCAAAATCCGCAGCGCTACCGCCGAGTTTGACCTGCCCTCGATCATCAAATTGCAGCACATGATCCAGCGTCCTCGACCGCGCGTGGCCCTGAGCAAGCGAGAGGTGCTGCGTCGCGATAACTACACCTGCCAGTATTGCGGGCGCCCAAGCCACCAGCTGACCATCGACCATGTTGTACCCCGCCATGCTGGCGGCGCCCATAGCTGGACAAACCTCGTCGCCGCCTGTTCGGCCTGCAACCGCCGGAAGGGTGGGCGCACCCCCGAACAGGCCAACATGCAGCTGCTCCGCCCGCCGTACGAGCCGAGCAGCTCGGCTGCCTATCGTTTTGGACGCCATCTGGAAAGCAGGGCCGAGTGGGAGCCGTTTATCGCCGGCTGGTAGGGCGCGCTACTCCTCCCTCTGCCTCTTGTTGTAGGCATTCCGGCCGGCCAGCCCAATAATGCGCGGCAGCCCTGCGTCGATCAGCTCGCTTAGCTCGTCCACCATCTTGACGTAGCCCTGGTAGGGACCGCCGTAAGGGTCTTCGACGTTGTGGTTGCTCCCGGCCATCTCGCTGAGCACGTGGATACGCTCTCTGGCTTCGGGGAACTCCACGCGCAGGGCCTCGGCGTGGCCTGCTTCCATGCAGAGAATGAGGTCGGCATCGGCCAGCAGCTCGGCTGTGACCTCGCGGGCCCGGTGGTTGCTGATGTCGATGCCGCGCTCCGCCATGAGCTGGACACTGGTAGTGGCGGCCCCCCGCCGCAGCTGCGCCCACGTACCCGCCGAGCTGACCTCCCAGCTAACCAGCCCATCCTCATCAAGTCGCTTGCGCAGCAGTCCCTCGGCAACGGGCGAGCGGCAGATGTTCGCAGTGCAGATGAAAAGGATGTGTGGCATAACTCAACTAGAATGTGTGACGGACACCCGGTAATTGTACCATGCGCTTCCCGTGGGCCAACCTGACGTTGCTCCTCCTGCTGCTGCTGCAGGCGCTAACGGGCTATCTGGGCTTCACCAGTGGCACGGGCGGGCGCGCCTGGCTGCTCTGGCTGCACGGCATTGGCGCCTACGCGATCGCCCTCGTGCTGCTGTGGAAGGGCGCCATTATCTGGAACGTGGCGAGCCGCGGCGTGCGCTGGCGCGGCGAGCGGGCCGCCTTCCTGTTCATGTTGTTCCTTCTCCTGCTGGTACTTCTATTGGGCATTGCCTGGACGTTCGCCGGCTACCGCACGCTCGGCGGCTTCAGCCTGGTCTCGCTGCACATCTACGTGGCGGTGCCTCTGTTGGCCCTGATGGCCTGGCACGCCTGGCGGCGCCGCTGGATCGTGCGGCGACCTGAAAGCCGCGACAGGCGCGCCTTCCTGCGAGGCGGCTCGCTGGCTCTGGGCGGCTCGCTCGTCTGGCTGGCGCTGCGGAGCTGGCAGCGCAGGCGTCGCTTCACCGGCTCCTACGAAATGGGCAGCTTCGGCGGCTTCTTCCCGCGCGTGAGCTGGATCAACGACCGGCCCGATCCCCTGGACCTGGAAAGCTGGCGGCTGGAGCTTTCGGGGCTGGTCGAGCGGCCCCTGCGCCTGAGCTACGCCGCCGTGCTGGAGCGGGCTACAGCGAAGGTCACGGCGACCCTCGACTGTACCGGCGGTTGGTACACGACGCAGGAATGGCAGGGCGTGCCGCTCGAAACCCTGCTGGCGGAATCCGGCCTGCGAGAGGGGGCGCGAAGTCTGCGCGTGGAGAGCGTCACAGGTTACTGGCGGCGCTATGATCTTGAAGATGCGCGCCGCTGGCTCCTGGCGACGGGCGTAGCCGGCGCTCCGCTCACTCACGGGCACGGGGCGCCGATGCGGCTTGTCGCTCCGGGACGCCGGGGCTATGCGTGGGTAAAATGGATCACGCGTATGGAGGTCGAAAGTCTGCCGGCGGTGTGGCAGCCGCCGCTGCCGCTGGAGTAAGCCTGCAGGGCTGGGGAGAAAGGAAGCAAACGTGGAACCGCGCATCAAGAGGCGTTTTAACGAGGGGATTCTGGCGGAGGCAGGGCGCAGGTTTGGGGTGGAAACGGAGCGGCTGGTAGATCTGGGCGGTTTCGAGAGCTTTATCTACGAGTTCGAGCGCGATGGAGCCGGTTTCATTCTGCGTATTGGTCACAGCGCGCGCCGCACCATCCCCCTGATCCAGGGCGAGGTCGCCTGGATTAACTATCTTGCCGACGGCGGCGCTGCAGCCAGCCGGGCCATTTTGTCCGAGCACGGTCAGCTGGTAGAGCTCATTCCCGATGGGCACGGCGAGCAGTTCCTTGCCACCACCTTCGAGCGCGCGCCCGGCGGGCCGCCGCGCGGTGACATCTGGGGGCCGGCCTTCTTTGAACGCTACGGCGAGGCGCTGGGCCGCATCCACGCTCTGTCGCGCCATTACGTGCCGCCGCCGGAGACGTGGCGACCGCATTGGGACGAGCCGCTGCTGCTGGATATCGCCGCGAACCTGCCGCCCACTGAGGGCGCGGTGCTGGCGCGTTTCGACGAGCTGATGGCCGAGCTGGAGGCAGTATCGTGAGGATTGTCGATCTGCGACTACACCATAAGGCGCGCGTCCGGCAGGCGGCTGCGCTGCTTGTCGAGGGGTTCAGGCACAACTGGCCCGATTCCTGGTCGGATATGGACGACGCGCTGGAAGAAGTGCACGAAGCGCTGGACGAGGAGCGCATCTGCCGGGTCGCCGTGGACGACCGGGGTAACGTCTTGGGCTGGATTGGCGCCATTCCCGAGTACGACGGGCATGCCTGGGAACTGCATCCGCTTGTCGTCGATCCGGCGGTGCAGGGGCAGGGCGTCGGCCGGGCGCTGGTCGCCGACCTGGAGGAGCAGGTACGTGAGCGCGGCGGCCTCACTATCTACCTCGGCAGCGACGACGTTAGCGGGATGACTTCTCTGGCGGGCGTCGATCTCTACCCCGACCCTCTCGTCCATCTGGCGCAGATCCAGAACCGGCGTCGCCATCCTTTCGAGTTCTACCAGAAATTAGGTTATGCCATCGTGGGCGTCATCCCCGATGCCAATGGCTGGGGCAAGCCCGACATCTGGATGGCCAAACGGGTCGGCCGCCCGCCGGAAGGAAAGCCGTAGACCCAACAAAAAAGCCCTCGCCGTTATTGCGGCGAGGGCCTTTCTCTTTTGCAGGACCGGCGCCTAATCGTAGCCGAGCACGGCGACGACAGAGCGGACAGCTTCGGCCGAGTGGTCGAGCATGGCCCGCTCTTCGGCGGTCAGCTCAAATTCGATGACCCGTTCCACGCCATTCCGGCCGAGTACGGCAGGCAGGCCGATGAACAGGTCGTGGTAGCCGTACTCCCCCTGCGTGTAGATAGCGCTGGGGATGACGCGCTTCTTGTCCTTCAGGATCGACTCGACCATGATCGCCGTACCCGCTGCCGGGGCGTAGTAGCCGCTATAGCCGAGCAGGCCGACGATCTCGCCGCCCCCCTTGCGCGTGCGCTCGATGATTGCATCCAGCTTCTCCTGGCTGATCAGCTCGGTGACTGGGATGCCGGCGACCGATGTCAGGCGGGGCAGGGGAACCATCGTATCGCCATGGCCACCCAGCACGATGCCGTGCACGTCCTCGACGCTGACGCCCAGCTCGTCGGCGATAAAGGTCTTGTAGCGGGCCGTGTCCAGCGCGCCGGCCTGGCCGATAACCCGCCGTGGCTCGAAGCCAGTCTTGCGCAGCATCACGTGGGCCATCGCGTCCAGCGGGTTTGTGACGAGGACCACGATGCTGTCCGGCGCGTACTTCTTAATATTCTCGGCCACGACCTCCATGACTTCCTGGTTAATCTTGACCAGCTCGTCGCGGCTGGGGAACTTGCCCGTCTCGGGATCTTTGCGCCGGGGCACGCCGGCCGTCACCACGACAACGTCCGCGCCTTCGATGATAGCGGGGTCGTTGCTGCCCGTGATTCGCCCGTCGAAACCCAGCGCCGGGCCAGACTCATACAGGTCCAGGGCCTTGCCGGCGCCGATCTGCCCAAAAATGTCAAACAGGACAAGATCAGCGATTTCCATTTGCGCCAGCCAGTGGGCCGTCGTCGCACCCACGTTGCCGGCTCCATAGAGAGCGACTTTATTCTTCATCTGTTTTCCCTCGCATTGCAATGGCTAGTGGGATGACTAGCGTGGCTCACAGAATCATGAAGATCTCTCTACGCCGGTAGAGCGGCGTCGAGATCGTCGGCCAGCACGTCGCCGGTGACCACCGGGGCCGTGCTCGCCTCGTAAGCCAGCACGTGCTCCAGCGCCTGGATGGCGACGGCCAGCATGGTCGAATCCGGCTCGCGTGTGGTCAGCCGCTGCATGGCCAGGTTTGGCCTGGACAGCAGGCGGATCAGCGGGTTGCCCTGGTGGCGCGCCGAGAAGCGGATGAATTCATAGGCAATCCCGGCAATCAGCGGCAGCAGCAGGACACGAGAAAGCAGCCGCACCGGCAATGAGAGTGGCGGCAGCAGTGAATAGACCAGGATTGAGATGACGACGACGGTCAGCAAGAAGGCTGTCCCGCAGCGCGGGTGCTGCAGCGAGAATTCGGCGACGCTGCGCGGCGTGAGGGGCGCGCCCGCCTCGTAGGCGTTGATCGTCTTGTGCTCGGCGCCGTGGTATCCAAACAGGCGGCGCACGTCGGCCATCTGGCCGATGGCCCAGATGTAGCCGATGAGCAGCAGGAGACGGATCACGCCCTCGATCAGGTTGCTCAGCACCGGCGCGGGGCCTGTGACCAGCCAGCGAGCGACGACGTCGCCGACGAAGGCAGGGAAAAGGAAGAAGAGCAAGATCGAGACGGCCAGCGAAAAAAGGACCATGCCCCACTGGGCCGGGCTGTCAAACACGTTCTGCGCCTCGTCCTCGCCTTCTTCGGCCAGGGCCACGTTGGCAGAGAACATCAGGCTCTTCACCCCCAGTCCGAGCGCGTCCCAGAGCAGGGTCAGCCCGCGCACGAACGGGATGCGCGCCAGGCGACCGCCGTAAATGCGCGCGTCGAGCGGCTCGGTGTGCACGACAATGCGGCCCTGCGGGTCGCGGACGGCCACGGCCAGCGCGCGCGAGCCGCGCATCATTACTCCTTCGATGACGGCCTGCCCGCCGTAATTGAACTCGCGTTTATTCAGGGGAACACGCTCTTCCTTGGACATGGTGGCGATTGTACTGGTGCGGGTAGAACGCGTCAAGGTAACCTCTCAGGGGGACAGGCGCTGGAAGCTGCCGAGGATATCCGCCAGGGTCTGTTGCGGGCGGCTCTCAGGCGGGGCGCAGGCCGCTACCAGCAGCAATTCCTGGACGCCGGGATAAAGATGCTGCTGGCAGCGGAGGGCGCCCGCGTCCGTATCCCTGGTTACGGTCAGCAGGACGCGACTCTGGCCGCCTTCCTCGCTCTCCTGCGCCTCCTCCAGGGTCAGGCCAAGCTGTGCAGCCCCCGCCGCCGCTACCGACTGTAGCTCGGCCGGCGACAACTGGTTCAGGGGCCGGCTGCTACCCACCAGCAGAAGTCCTTCCACGCCGGCGGCGCCCGGAATCGGCCCGGTGGCGTAGAAGATTGTCTGCAGCTCGTTGTCCAGCAGGCCGAGCGGCTCATAACTGCGGTGTAGCTCGACCTCACTTGCCACCAGCCGGTCCATGGCGGCCTGCCGGTCTCCGGTTCCGGGATCCAGAAGCTCCCAGGTCTCAGGCAAAAAGAGAATGAAATCGTTGTGGCTGTTCCGGAACCAGGCCCATCCGGCGGGCAGGTCGGTCTTCTCCGCCTGCAGGCGTGGCTGGCGCCCGAGATATGCGGTCAGGAGCAGCGCCGCCACGACGAGCAGCAGCGTCAGCCCGCCATAGAACAGGCGAGGCGATAGCTGTAACTGCCGGCCGGCCTCCTGCCAGAGCTCGCGCGTTGTTGTCCTGTCAATCCCATCGACCAACGCGCGACCACATTGCCAGCAGACGGCGTCGTCTGGCAATACGAGCTGGTCACAATACGGGCAGCGCCGGTCCACTTCTCTCCTTCTCCGGGCGCGGGTGTAATCTGCTATACACTACGATTGTAACAAAGTTGCCAGCCGCCAATGCCATTTGCCACTAAACTATCCGTAGATTCGCAGGGAACTTGAACAATACGAGCGGAATGACCCGATGGTCTGTACCTT
>Ga0123333_10001314_pt1 | contig 26187 bp, 25 predicted proteins | sample BioC12SIPDNA_3_FD_89957 | JGI IMG/M metagenome (GOLD analysis project Ga0123333, IMG submission 89957) | Anaerobic biogas reactor microbial communites from Washington, USA - Biogas_R2_B C12 SIP DNA | ecosystem: Engineered > Bioreactor > Anaerobic > Unclassified | place: Washington, USA... | reverse complement strand
GAGGAGACCCGTCGGCCGCCCGGGGCCTGATCCGCCCGCGTACGGATGGGGTCGGAGGAAACGCGCAGCGCACGTGGCCTGGCCCGGCGGACCGGGCGATCGACTAGTGCTCCTGGCACGCTTGCGTCACCCCCACCGAGGAGCGAGATGGAACTGGTCGAGGTCGAGCCCCGCGGCGACGAGGTGCGCATCGTGCGCCTCAACCGGCCCGAGCGGCTCAACGCGCTGTCGATCGACCTCGCGGTCGCGCTCGACGAGGCGCTCGCCACCGTCGGCCGGGAGAACCGGGTGCGGGTCGTCGTGCTCACCGGGGCGGGCCGGGCGTTCTGCTCGGGCCTCGACCTGAAGGACTACGGGATCATCCCGAACGTCGACGACCTGTCGGTGCACCGCATCGCCAGCCGCTCGATGGGCATCTACTCGCAGCTCACCCGGCGGCTGCGCGCCATCCCGCAGCCGGTCGTCGCCGCCGTCAACGGCCCCGCGTACGGGGGCGGGCTGTGTCTGGCGCTCGGCTGCGACCTGCGCATCGCCTCCGAGTCGGCCGTGTTCAACGCCACCGGCATCGTCAACGGGCTGACCTCCACCGAGATGGGCGCGGGCTGGATCCTCCCCCGGCTGATCGGAGGCGCCAACGCCAACGACCTGCTGCTGACCGGCCGGCGGGTCGATGCCGGCGAGGCGCTGCGGATGGGTCTCGTGTCGCGGGTCGTCGCCGACGACGCGGTGCTCGACGAGGCCCTCTCGATGGCCGCGTCGATGGCCTCGTACTCCCACCACGGGCTGGAGGCCACCAAGCAGGCGCTGTGGGCCGAGCAGGAGATCGCCAGCCTCGACGCCGCGATCCAGTTCGAGGACCGCAACCAGCTCATGGCCGGCTTCACCGACAACCTCCCCGAGGCGATCCGCGCCTTCGACGCCGGCCGCGATCCCGTCTACCGCGACGACCCCCGGCGCGACCTGTTCGAGTCCGGGGACTGACGGCCGTGTGGCTCGAGGTGGTCGGCTGGGCCGGCTCGATCGTGCTGATCGTCTCGCTGCTCCAGTCGCGGCCGGTCCGCCTGCGCCAGCTCAACCTGGTCGCCAGCGTGGTGCTCGTCTTCTACAACTCGATGGTGCGGGTCTGGCCGATGGTCGGCGTCAACGCCGCGCTGGTCGTCATCAACCTGTGGCACCTGCTCAAGCTGAGCGACGAGGAGGCCTCCGACGACGACGGCGCGGCCGACGCCAGCCCCGACCCGCGGGATCCCGAGACGGCGGGCTAGGAGCCGCGCCGCGCTACCGGCGGCCGGCGCGGGTAACGGTTTTCCTCCGACCCCACCTGTTACTCGTCAGCGGGGGAGGCGCAGGCAGTAGCCGACGCCGCGGACCGTGTGGATCAGGTGGGGTTCGGTCGCGTCGACCTTCTGGCGCAGGTAGCTGATGTAGGTCTCGAGGACGCTGGCGTTGCCGGCGAAGGTGTAGTCCCACACCGCCTCGAGGATCTGGTCCCGGGTCAGCACCCGGCGGGCGTTCGCGAGCAGGTACCGCAGCAGCTTGAACTCGGTGGGCGTCAGCTCGATCAGCCGCCCGCCGCGCCACACGTCACGGGTCTCCTCGTCGAGCTCGAGGTCGGCGAAGCTCAGCTTGCTCTCGCCGGGACCGACGCCGGACGACCGGCGCAGCACCGCCTTCACCCGCTCGACCAGCTCCTCGATCGAGAACGGCTTGGTGACGTAGTCGTCGCTGCCGAGCCGCAGGCCCTCGACCTTGTCCTGGGTGGTGTCGCGGGCGGTGAGGAAGATCACCGGGATGCGGGTGCTGGCGCCCTCCTCGCGGCGCAGCCGCCGGGCGACCTCGAACCCGTCGAGGTCGGGCAGCATCACGTCGAGCACGATCAGCGCCGGCGGGCGGGCCGCGACCGCGTCGAGCGCCTGGCGACCGGTGGCCGCCCGCTCGACCTCGAAGCCCTGGTAGCCGAGCGCCATGGCGACCAGCTCGGTGATGTGCTCCTCGTCGTCGACGACCAGGACGCGCGGCTTGGTGGAGGTCGCCTCGGACGTCATCGCCGACACGGTACGGCGCGGGTCGGCTCCCCCGACGCGTGGGCCCGCCGGTCCCAGGGTTCTCCCAGGTCGGTCGGAGCCGACGCCGAGGGTGGCGTCCCAGCGTGGACCCGAACGGGCAGGATCGGAGCTGACAACCCTTGTCCCACCGGTGGCCGATGACCCTTCGCACCCGACTCGTGCTGGCGCTGGTCGCGCTGACGACGATCGGCCTCGCCGTGTTCGGCGTCGCCAGCTACACGCTGTACCGACGCTCGCTCGAGAACGGCCTCGACAACGAGCTGCGCGCGGTGGCCGAGCCGATCGGTACGCGCCTCGTGATCGAGTCGGGTGGCCGTCACTTCGGGGACGGGGGACCCACCGGCGGCCCCGAGCCGACCCGAGGCTCGCTCGGCTTCGACGACTACGCCGCCCTCATCACCGCCGACGGCGAGGTGCTGGCCAGCATCGACCCGGCGGTGAGCGAGGACCGGCCGAGCCTGCCCGCCGGCGTCGGCGAGGCCGACGAGGTGCGGCTGCTGACCGTCCGCGCGGAGGAGGGAGCCGGCCGCTGGCGGATCCTGGTGCAGCCGGTCGACGTCGTGTCGGGTTCGCCCACCGCGGCGCGGGCGACCGTGCTGGTGGTGGCCTCCCCGACCGGTGACATCGACGCGCGCATGAGCCGCCTGCTCCGCATCGAGCTGGTCACGGCGTCGGTGCTGCTCGTCGGCCTCGGCGCCGGGGCGTGGCTGATCCTCCGTCGGGGCCTCCGACCGCTGGAGCGGATCGCCCGGTCCGCGGCGTCGATCACGGCGGGTGACCTGTCGCGGCGGGTCGACGCCCCCGACGACGACTCGGAGGTCGCCCACGTCGGCCGGGCGGTCAACGGGATGCTCGACCGCCTGGAGGTGGCGTTCGCCGAGCGGGAGGCGACCGAGCAGCGGCTGCGGCAGTTCCTCGCCGACGCCTCGCACGAGCTGCGCACGCCGCTCACGACGATCGGGGGCTACGCGGAGCTGTTCCGGGTCACCGAGGACCGGGATCAGCTCGACCTGCCCCTGTTCCTGCGGCGCATCGAGCAGGAGTCCGACCGCATGCGGGCGTTGGTCGAGGAGCTGCTGCTGCTCGCCCGGCTCGACGAGCACGCGCCGGTCGCGACCGACCCGGTCGACCTCGCGGTCGTCGCCGCCGATGCGTGCAGCGACGCCGCCGCGATCGACCCGACCCGGCGGGTCACGCTCGAGGCCCCCGACCCGGTGGTCGTCGCGGGAACCGACGACCAGCTCCGGCAAGCGGTGGGCAACCTCGTCACCAACGCGCTGCGCCACACCCCGGAGGGCACCCCGATCGACGTGTCGGTGGCGGCCGCGGACGGCCGGGCGGTGCTGGCGGTCCGCGACCACGGTCCCGGCCTCGACGACGCCGCCCTGCACCACGCGTTCGACCGCTTCTGGCGGGCCGACGGTTCGCGGGTCGGCACCGGGACCGGGCTCGGCCTGTCGATCGTCGCCGGGATCGCCGCCGCCCACGGCGGCCGGGCCACCGCCGCGAACGCCGACGGCGGCGGCGCCCGCTTCGTGCTCGACCTCCCCCTCCCCCCGCCGGAGTAACAGGTGGGGTCGGAGGAAAACCGTTACCCGGCGGCGCCGACCCCCGCCACGCGGCGCCCCGGCGCGCGCTCGCCGGTAGCGTCGCCGGGGTGAGCGAGAGCGAGGGCCACCGGGCCGCCGCGGACCTGCTGCGGGCCCTGGCCAACCCCGTGCGCGTCGCCATCGTCACCGAGCTGGCCGACGGCGAACGCTGCGTGCACGAGCTGGTGTCCGCCCTCCACCTGCCCCAGCCGCTCGTCTCGCAGCACCTCCGCGTGCTGCGAGACCGCCGCGTGGTGGCCGGTCGCCGTCGCGGCCGCGAGGTCGCCTACGGCCTCACCGACACCCACGTCGCCCACATCGTCGGCGACGCCGTCGCCCACGCGTCCGAGCCGCCCGGCTGACCCGTCCGGACGAACCCGCGGCTACGGTCCGCGCCATGTTCGGGGGTCTGATCAAGTTCATCCTCATCGTGATCGGTCTGGTGTCCGGGCTGGTCACCTGCCAGGGCCCCGGGCCCGACGACCCCCCGTCCCCGCCCGACCCGCCCGCGGTGATCACCGGCACCGCCTACACCTTCAACACGAGGAACGTCATCGCGGGGGCGACCATCCGCGTCGTCGAGCTCCCCGACGTCGTCGCGGTCACCGAGGCCGACGGCAGCTACCGCCTCGAGGTGCCCCGCGGCTCGACCGTCACCGCCTACATCGAGGCCGAGGGTCACGGCAGCATCCACGTCCAGACGTTCGTGCTCGACGACGACCACGACGGCACCGAGATCGCCGGGGTGAACTTCCAGACGCCGACCACCACCGTCTACGCCGCGCTGCGGGCCCTGATCGCCGGCTACATCGGCCGCGACCCGTTCGAGGACGGCTGCGTGGTCGTCTCGACGATCGGCGACGAGCGCCTGACCGGGATGCCGTTCGACGAGTTCATCCGGTTCGCGCCGCACGGCGTCGAGGGCGCGTCGGCGACGATCGACCCGCCCGTCGCCGAGCCGATCTACTTCAACGCGAGCGTGCTCCCCGATCCGAACCAGGTGCTCAGCTCGATCGACGGCGGCGTCCTCTGGGCCAACGTCCCGCCCGGGACCTACACGCTCGAGGCCCACAAGGAGGGCGTCGAGTTCGCCCAGGTGCGCGCCACCTGCGAGCCGGGCTGGGTCGTGAACGCCAACCCGGTACACGGCCTGCACGCCCTGCCCTCCGGCGGCTGAGCCGGATCGACTGAGCCCTATCGGCTGACCTGGATCGCCTGACCCGGACCGGCTGGGTCTCCAGGCGGGTCAGCCGGCGCGGTCGGCCGCGGTCAGCTCCCGCTTCTCGGCCTGGAAGCCGTCCTCGTCCTTGCCGCGCCGCCAGTAGCCCGACAGCGACAGCAGGTCGAGGTCGACCCCGCGCGCGACCAGGTCTCCGCGGATCGAACGCACGGCACGCAGCTCGCCGTGGACGAAGGCCTGCACCCGCCCGGCGGGGAGGGCGACCGCGGCGACGGCGGCGACGAGGTCGGCGGGTTCCTCGGAGTGGATCCAGGAGACCGCGACCCCGTCGGCCGCCGTCAGGACGATCTCGTCGGCGGGGGAGGGGACCTGCACGACGACGGTGGCGGTGGCGCCGGACGGAAGGTCCTCCAGTGCGGACGCGATGGCCGGGAGGGCGGCGGCGTCGCCGGCGATCAGGTGGTGGTCGGCGTCCGGTGACGGGACGTACGCACCGCCGGGCGGGGTCATCACCAGCTCGTCGCCGGGCCGGGCCGCCGCGGCCCACGGGGCGGCGACGCCGTGGTCGCCGTGGGTGACGAAGTCGATCGTCAGCTCCGCCCGCGCCGCGTCGATCGTCCGGATCGTGTAGGTGCGGTAGACCGGCCACCGCTCCGGCGGCAGCGTCGAGCGGATGGCGGCGAAGTCCATGTCGGCGGGGTACTCGACGCCGGGTCTCGGGAAGATCAGCTTCACGTAGCGGTCGCTGAACCCGTTGTCGGGGAAGCGGTGGACCTCGTCGCCGGTGACGACCACCCGCACCAGGTGCGGACCGAGGCGTTCGGTGCGCACGACACGGGTGCGGAACACGGTCGGAAGGGGCTGGTCGGGCATCGGTGTTCTCCTGGGGAGGCGGTCCCGGGAGCGTCGTGGCCCGCTCCGGCGTCGCCCCCGACGCTACCGGCGTCCCGCCGGGAACCCGACCCGGGGTCGACCGTCCCGACCCGGGGTCAGGAGGCGCCGGTCGTGAGGAGCTGACGGAAGTCGTCGAGGTCGGCGGAGGAGGGTTCGGTGGTCGAGATGAAGTCCTCGAGCAGCTCGGTGAAGCGGAGCGGGTCCTCGACGTGGGGGAAGTGGCCGCAGCCCTCCATGATCTCGAACCGGCTGCCGGGGATCGCCTCGTGGGCGGTGTGGCCGTGCTCGATCGGGATGATCGGGTCCTCGTCGCCCCACACGATCATCGTCGGCACCGCCTGGGCGAGGTACACGCGGTCGAGGGCCGACACCGTCTGGCCGTTGACGTCGATGACGCTGCGGAGCGTGCGCAGGAACGCACCCCGGTTCTCGGCGCCCGCGAGGCTGGCGTAGGCCCGCCACATCTCGGCGAACTTCGGCGCGTGGAGGCCCCGGTCGCGCAGGAAGCGGCTGACGTCGTTCCCACGGTCGCGGGCGAGGGTGGGGAACAGGAGCGGCATGACGATCTCGGCGCCGGGGAGGGTCAGGAGCCGCAGCATCCACGACACCTCGCGCCCGAGCCCTCCGCTGCACACGAGCACGAGCCGGTCGACCAGGTCGGGGTGCTGGTAGGTGAGCTGCATCGCCACGCCGCCGCCGAGCGACTGGCCCACGACGGTCGCCCGCTCGACGCCGATCACTCCGAGCAGGTCGCGCAGGCCGTTGGCGAAGGCCCCGAGCGAGTAGTCGCCGGCCGGCTTGGCCGACAGGCCGTGGCCGAGCAGGTCGGGGGCGATCACCTCGTAGCCGTCGCGGACGAGCAGCTCGCCGACGTCCTTCCACGTGCGCGACGAACCGGCCATGCCGTGGATCAGCAGCACGGTCGGTCCCTCGCCGGCCCGGCGGAAGCGCACCTCGTGGCCGTGGAGGGTCACCGACTCGTACGGGATTCGTGCCATGGCCGGCCATGTTCGCATCCCCGGGCCGTCGATCCCAGGGTCGGAAGTCACGTCCTCGAACCTCGGGGCACGATCGTCGCCGGGCCCGACGACCCGCCCGCCGTCGGCCGAGGGCGCTGACGTGGGGAGGGAGTCGATGACGGGTCGATGGGCGACCGGATCGACCGGTGACGGCCGGTGACGTGGGGACGGAGGGGCGTCGCGCCCTACGGTCTGCGGTCATGGCGAGCGATCGGCGCGGCAACCCCGAGCACCGGGGTCGGGTGACGGTGTCGGAGTGCCCGGTGCATCGGGGCGAGCAGTGTGCGCCGCGCCACCGGGTCACGACCTGGCCGGTCGACGGTGGTCGCGTGAAGGACCGCTGCACCTGCACCTGCGGTCGGCGCTTCCCGGTCACGACCGACGGCGCGGCCGCGCACCTGGTCGATCCGATCGACCCGGGCGCGGCGGTCGAGGTCCCGCCGGGGCGTGGCGCGACCTGGACGATGGCCGCCGACCTGCCGCCCGACGCCGGGTCCCCGATCGCGTCGCCCGGGGTGGTCCCGGTCGAGACGCCGGTGCTGCACGTGGCGACCGAGCCGGTCGGCGCCGTCACCCGCGAGATCAAGGCGCTGGTAAAGCACATGGTGCGGGTGATGCACCGGGCGCCCGGGGTCGGCCTGGCCGCCAACCAGGTCGGCGTCGGGCTGCGCCTGTTCGTCCAGGTGCACAAGGGGGCGGCGCCCGAGGCGCTGGTCGATCCCGAGATCCGGGCCAGCGACGGGACCTGGACCTACACCGAGGGCTGCCTGTCGCTCGTGCTCGACGACGCCCACGCGCCGGTCGACCGGCCCCGCCGGGTGCAGGTGCGGGCCCGCACGGTGCACGGCGAGGTGGTCGAGGTCACCGCCGACGGCATCCTCGCCCGGATCCTCCAGCACGAGATCGACCACCTCGACGGCATCGAGTACGTGCAGCGCCTCGTCGGCGAGCACCACGACCGCGTCTACGGGCTGATGGCCGACGCCGGCCTCGACGTCGATTGCGTCCCCCCGACCCCCTACTGACCCGGATCGGATGGTCCGACCGCTCGGCCCGGGGGCGGTGCGGGGTCGGTGTTACCCGGGGGCCGCGCGGAGTCGGTGTTGCCCGGGGGCGGTGCGGGGTCAGCTCCACCCACGGGCTGAACGGGGTGGCGCGGGGTCAGTTGGAGGAACGGGGGTGGCGCTCGCCGATGCGCGCCCGTCCGAACGCGTAGCCCTCGGACGCGGCGAGCTCCGGGAACTCGGCCGCGGTCTCGTCGTCCCGGCGGCCCTCGATTGTGCGGATCACCCGGGCGGGGACCCCACCGACGACGGTGTTGTCGGGCACCTCGCCCCGGACGACCGACCCGGCGGCGACGACGACGTGCCGCCCGATCCGGGCGCCGGGGAGGATCACCGTGCCGTGCCCGACCCACGACCCCGACCCGATCGACACCGGCTCGTGCGGACCGAGCTGCTGGCCGATCGGGCGTCCGAGGTCCTCGAAGCCGTGGTTGGCGTCGGTGACGTAGATCTCCTGGCCGAACCAGACGTCGTCGCCGATCTCGATCGACTCGTGGGCGACGAGGCCGCACCGCTCGCCGATGACGCACCGGTCGCCGATCACGAGGGCGCGGGGCGGCACGGTCGTCTGGTGCGGCCCGTACCCGGCGGCGAGGGTGACCCACCGGCCGATCAGCGTCTCCTCGCCGATGTGGATCTGGCGTTCGCCGTAGATCGTCGACGTCGGGAACCCGATGACGCTGCCCTCGCCGAACGCGGCGAAGCGCTCGGCGAACCGGGTGCCCGGGGCGACCGCGCCCGCCTCGCGGAGGCGGTCCCACGCGGCGTGGATCAGCCCGTTCGCCTGGCGTCGCCGCCAGCGGCTCCAGGTCGACTCGGCCACCGCCGCAGCGTAACGACTGGTGTCGGAGTAACAGGTGGGGTCGGAGGAAAACCGTTACCCGCGCCCGGTAACGGGTGGGGTCGGAGGAAAACCGTTACCCGGGCCGGGATCGGACGGGCGGGCGGCCCCGGCGGGGTCGGACCGAATCAGACGAGCTCGACGGGGTCGTCGGTGGGCGTGGGGCGTCGCGGGGCGCGGCGCAGGGCGTCGACGGCGAGGATCGCCAGGGCGATCCACACCAGCACGAAGCCGACCAGGCGCTCGCGGGGGAGGTCCTCGCCGAAGACGACCACCCCGCACGCGAGCTGGAGCGTCGGGGTGAGGTACTGGAGCAGGCCCAGCAGCGTCAGCGGGATCCGCCGGGCGGCCGCGGCGAACAGCACGAGCGGCACCGCCGTGACCAGACCCAGCCCGAGGAGCAGGAGGTCCCGGGTGGCCGGTCCGTGCAGGAAGGCGGCCTCGCCGGTCGCCTCGAACGCGACCAGCCCGACGAGCGCGGCCGGGAGCAGGATCGCCGTCTCGACCGCCAGCGACGTACCGGCCGACACCGGAACCGCCTTCTTCAGGAAGCCGTAGCCGCCGAACGAGCAGGCGAGCACCAGCGAGATCCACGGCACCCGTCCGTAGGCGACGGTCAGCACGGCCACCGCCGCCAGCGCGAACGCGAGGGCGACGATCTGCGCGGACCGCAGTCGCTCGCCGAGTACCACGACCCCGAGGGCGACGGTGATCAGCGGGTTGATGTAGTACCCGAGCGCCGCTTCGACGACGTGCTCGTGGCCGACCGCCCACACGTACACGAGCCAGTTGACGCTGATCAGGGCGGCCGCCGCGGCCAGCCGGGTGCGGTCGCGCGACGGGGTGCGGAGCACCGCGACCCACGCCCGGTCGCTCCGCACCACCAGCACGGCGATGACCACCACGAACGACCAGATCACCCGGTGGACGAGCACCTCCAGCGCCGCCACGTCGCGGAGCTGGTGGAACACCAGCGGGAACAGCCCCCACAGCGTGTAGGCGGCGATGCCGGCGGCCGCTCCGCGGCGGAGGTCCGTGCGGTCGGTGCGGTCGGAGCCGGTCACCTCGACACGGCGAGCAGGGTGCGGTCGGCGGACTCCAGCCGGAACGGACCCGTGCCCGCGTCGCCCGCCGGCAGGCTCACGCGGGAGCCGTGGACGGCCGTGCGCCGCCCGTCGATGTCGACCAGCACGGTGCCGTCGGCGTCGATCGCGATCAGGTCGTCGTCGAGGCGCAGCAGGGTCGGGGTGCCGGGGGCGGGGCCGATCGCGATCGCGGTGCGTCCGGCGAGCACGGCGGCGAACACCGCGTCGGGCGTGCGGTCCTCGGCCAGCACCCACGTCGTGGGGGTGCCGGGCGGATAGGCGTGGGTCAGGTCGTGGAAGTCGCTGCCGCCCAGCAGCACCGCGTCGGGGCGCCAGTGCCGCCAGTACGCCCACGGCGCGGTCGACCGCAGGTCGCGGAACCACCCGATGTGCCACAGCTCGATCGCCGGGGGGAGCGACGGGAGGGGGTGCAGCCACGAGCAGTCGCCCTCGATCGGGTGGTTGATCGAGAGGAACCCGCCCCGCGCCTCCACCTCCGGCTCCCACGTGTCGGCGGGTGCGCGGAAGTCGATGAAGCCGATGTCGCCGAACGCGTTGGCGTGGCCCCGGGCGGTCGTCACCTCCTGGCCGGGGAGCAGCGACAGGTCGTAGGCGGCGCCGACCCCGGCGAGGTGCGGGTGGTGCGACACCGTGTTGTGCTCGGTCATCGCCAGGAAGTCGAGCCCGTGGCCGACGGCGCGCGCCGCGACCTGGGCGAGGGACTGGTCGCCGTCGGAGTGGAGCGAGTGGCAGTGGAAGTCGCCGGCGAACCACGTCAATCCGGCTGGCGCGGGCAGTCCCCGCTCCGAGCCGCGGGCGGCCGACGGTGCCGGCGGCGCGGGGGGATCGTCCTCGACCGGGCCCTCGGCGGGGAGCGTCACGGTGACGGTGACGTCGACGCCGCCGGCGGGGATCGCGTGGAGGCCGAGCACCACCGCCCAGCGCCCGTCGGGCAGGTCGCCGGGCTCGTAGCCGGGGGTAGCCGCGTCGCGGCCGATCACGAAGCGCGAGCGCGCCCCGCCCGACCAGCCCCTCCAGCGCTCCGGATCCTCGCAGCCGAGGTCGACCACCGCGCCCTCGCCCTCGTAGGCGAGCGTCACCTCGACCGAGCCCTCGCCCCGCACCTCGAAGGGCACCTGCGGGTAGCGCTCGGCGATCTGGTCGTCGAGGTCGAAGTGGAGGCGGTGGACTGCGGTGGACACCGCCTCGGACCCTACGGCCTGCCCGCCGCCGACGATGCCTACGAATGCGGTCGGAGGAAAAACCGCTGCCGCGCCCGCGGGACCGCCCGCGACCGTCAGTGCCCGAGCAGGCGGTGCAGGGCCAGCGCCTCGCCGCCACCGTGCACCTCGACGTTGGCGCCGGTGACGTATGCGGCCAATGGCGAGGCGAGGAACGCGACGACGGCGCCGACGTCGGCGGGATCGGCGGCCCGCCCCATGGGAATCGTCTCCTCCATCCGGGCCGCACCCTCGGCCCCGCCGTAGTACTCGTCGAACAGCTCGGTGCGCACCGCGCCCGCGCTCACCGCGTTGACCCGCACGTCGGGCGCCCACTCCATCGCGAGGGTGCGGGTCAGGTTGATCAGCCCCGCCTTCGCCGCGCCGTACGCGGCCGTGCCGGGGGAGGGCCGCATCCCCGACAGGCTGGCGACGTTGACGATCGAGCCGCGCTCCATCACCCGGCGCGCGGCGTGGGCGACGTGCAGCGCGGCCATGAGGTTGAGCTCGACGATCCGCGTGCTGAAGCGGGCCGAGGCGTCGGCGGCCGCGACGGAGGGCGATCCGCCGGCGTTGTTCACCACCGTGTCGACCCGGCCGTGCTCGGCGCGCACCGCGTCGAGCAGGGCGTCGACCGCCTCGGGGTCGCGCACGTCGGCCGTCGCGAAGGACGTGCCCGGCGGCTGATCGCCGGGCTCGGTGCGGCCGACGGCCACGACGTGGGCGCCCGCCTCCACGAGGGCGCTCGTGATGCCGCGCCCGACGCCCCGCGCGCCGCCGGTCACCACGGCCACCTGGCCGGAGAGGTCGATGCTGAGCGCCACGGGTCCTCCGAACTACGGTCGGTCGCCAGGATCTGACGGACCATCAGAAAGTAGTCGGATGCCCACCAGCCACACGGTCGACGACTCGGGCATCGCCGAGATCGTCATGGACAACCCGCCGGTGAACGCGCTCGACGTCGCCGGTTGGTTCGACCTCGCCGACCGCCTGACCGCGCTGGGCCGCGACCCGCTGGTCCGCTGCGTCGTGCTGCGCGCCGAGGGCCGCGGGTTCAACGCGGGCGTCGACATCAAGGAGATGCAGGCCACCGAGGGCTTCGACGCGCTGATCGGTGCCAACCGGGGCTGCGCCGCCGCCTTCGCCGCCGTCTACGAGTGCGAGGTGCCGGTCGTCGCCGCGGTGCACGGCTACTGCCTCGGCGGCGGCATCGGCCTGGTCGGCAACGCGGACGTGATCGTCGCGAGCGAGGACGCGACCTTCGGCCTCCCCGAGGTCGACCGCGGTGCGCTGGGCGCCGCGACCCACCTCTCGCGCCTCGTCCCCCAGCACCGGGCGCGGGCGATGGTGTACACCGCCGAGTCGATCACCGCGGAGGAGATGGCCCGCTACGGGTCGATCCACGCCGTCGTACCCCGGGACGGGCTGCGCGACGCGGCGATGGAGATCGCGGCCAGGATCGCCGCCAAGTCGCCGACGGTCATGCGGGCGGCCAAGGCGTCGCTCAACGGCATCGACCTCTGGGACGTCCGCCGCTCCTACCGCTACGAGCAGGGATTCACGTTCGAGCTGAACCTGTCCGGCGTGGCCGACGAGCACCGCGACGCCTTCGTCGAGAAGCGCGACACGGACGTCGCCCGGTGAGCCCCGCCGTCGCCCCCGCCCCCTCCAAGCGGATGTCGGCCGACGACGTCGCCGCCCGCCTGAGGTCCGGGATGACCGTCGGCATCGGCGGGTGGGGGAGCCGCCGCAAGCCGATGACGCTGATCCGCGCCCTGCTCCGCACCGACGTCACCGACCTCCACGTCGTCAGCTACGGCGGCCCCGAGGTCGGGATCCTCGCCGCCGCCGGGCGCCTCCGGCACCTGACCTTCGCGTTCGTGTCGCCCGACGTCCCCAACCCGATCACCGGCGGCAGCGTCCCGGGCCTCGACCCGCACTTCCGGTCCGCCCGGCAGGCCGGTGCGTTCAGCGCCACCGAGCTCGACGAGGGGATGATGCTGCTCGGGCTCCAGGCGGCCGCGTGGCGGGTCCCGTTCCTCCCGACCCGGGTGGGACTCGGATCCGACGTCACCCGCCTCGACCCGAACCTGCGCACCGTCCGCTCGCCGTACCCCGGCCCCGACGGCGGCGAGGGCGAGGAGCTGATCGCCCAGCCCGCCATCGCCCTCGACGCCGCCCTCGTGCACCTCGACGTGGGCGACGAGCGCGGCAACGCCGCCTTCACCGGCGCCGACCCCTACTTCGACGACCTGATGCTGGAGGCGGCGGCCGAGGGCTACGTGTCGGTCGAGCGCATCGTCCCCACCGAGGACCTGGTCGACGCGGCCGGCGACGTCACCCGCCTGCGGGTCGGTCGCCTGTTCACCACCGGCATCGTCGAGGCGCCGGGCGGGGCGGCGCCCACCGAGTGCCCGCCCGCCTACGAACGCGACGACGACTGGCAGTCCGCCTGGTTCAAGACGACGAAGGACCCCGAGGCGCGCGACGCCATGCTCGAGGAGTGGATCCGTGGTTGACCCCGTCCGCCGGGCCGACGTGTGCGTCGCGGCCGTCGCCGACTGCTTCTCGGGCGACGGCGGGATCCTCGCCAACCCGATCGGCGTGATCCCGATGATCGGCGGCCGCCTCGCCCGGGCCGCCTTCGAGCCGGCGCTGATGATGACCGACGGCGAGGCGACCCTGATCGCCAACGCCGCCGCGACGGTGCCCGCCGACGAGCGGGTGGTCGAGACGTACAACCCGTACCGCCGCATGTTCGACGTCGTGTGGAGCGGGCGGCGCCACGTGATGATGGGCGCCAGCCAGATCGACCGCCACGGCAACCAGAACATCGCCGCCCTCGGGCCCGACCCGCAGCGGCCCAAGGTCCAGCTCCTCGGGCTCCGCGGCGCCCCGGGCAACACGATCCACGACACCACCAGCTACTGGGTGCCCCGGCACTCGCCGCAGGTGTTCGTCGCCGCCGTCGACGTCGTGTGTGGCGTCGGCTACGACCGTGCCGCCGAGCTGAGTCCCGTCGCCGCCCGCGACCACGAGATCCGCCGCGTCGTCAGCGACCTCGGCGTGTTCGACTTCGAGTCGGCCGACCACACGATGCGAATCCGCTCCCTGCATCCCGGCGTCGACCTCGACGCGGTCGTGGCGGCCACCGGGTTCGACCTCGTCGTCCCCGACGACGTGCCGACCAGCCGCGAGCCGACCCCCGAGGAGCTCGCCCTGCTCGACGAGGTGATCGACCCCGACGGCACCCGCTACCGCGAGGTCCCCGACCCCGCCTGACCTCCGGCGGTCCGATCGGTTTCGCCGCGGGGGGTTCAAGATCCGGCGCGATCGGCCGATGGGGCGGGCGTGTCCCTCCTCACCCGCAAGCGCTCGGCGTCGTCCAATGCAGCGGCGAACGTCCCCCCGCCCCTGACGATCCGCCGCCTCCGCCCCGGTGACGACGCCGTCCTCGCCTACCTGAGCCAGGAGAACGCCCGGTTCGGCACCCTGGAGGAGCGCCAGCCGCTGACGCCGCTCCCGCCCGGCGAGTCGGCCGCCTTCCTCGCCGACGATCGGACCGCGACGTTCGTGGCGTTCTCCGGCGACGAGCCGGTGGGCTTCTGCTACGCCTGCGAGCTGTACCGGCGCCACACGATGCTGCGGCACCTCTGCATCTACGAGCTGGGCGTGTCCGAGCGGCACCGCAACCAGGGCATCGGCCAGGCCCTCCTCGACGCCGTCGCCGACCACGCCCGCAGCCAGGGCATCTCGCAGGGCTTCGTGATCACCAACGGCCGCAACCCCGCGGCGACCCAGCTCTACGAGTCGGTCGGGGGCGTGCGCACCGCCGACGACGACGTGGTGTTCGCCTTCTCCTGGGTGACGGACTGACCGGCCTCCTGGGTCGTCGGACCGACCGGTCCCCTGGGCGGCCGACCGACCGGCCCCCGGCGCGTCGGTCCGACCGGTCCTCTGGCCGGACGACCGGTGTCCGCATCGCCGGCGGACCGATGCCGGCGTCGGCCCTCGGCCCACCCGCCGTGATCTGACGCACCGTCAGGTCCGCGCCTACCGTCGGCGCCCATGGCCGACGCCCTCGCCACCCGCGCCTGCGACCTGCTCGGCTGTCGGTACCCGATCGTCCAGACCGGCATGGGCTGGGTCTCGGGCGCCAACCTGACCGCGGCCACGAGCGCGGCCGGCGGATTCGGGATCCTCGCCGCGGTCACCATGGACCGCACCCAGATGGAGCGGGCGGTCCGCACGGTGCAGGAGGCCACCGACGCGCCCTTCGGTGTGAACCTCCGGCCCGACCAGCCCGACCTCGACGAACGGGTGCGATTCCTCGCCGATGCCGGGGTCCGCCTCGCCTCCTTCGCGGGCGCGCCGAGCGAGGCGACGATCGGCCGCCTGCACGAGGCGGGCGTCCTCGTCATGCCCACCGTCGGAGCCCGCCGCCACGCCGAGAAGATGCTCGGCTGGGGTGTCGACGCGGTGATCGCCCAGGGGGGTGAGGGCGGTGGCCACACCGGACCGGTGCCCACCAGTCTGCTGCTGCCCGCGGTGGTCGATGCGGTCGGCGCCGAGATCCCGGTGCTCGGCGCGGGCGGCTTCCACGACGGGCGCGGCCTCGTCGCCGCGCTCGCCTTCGGGGCCGACGGCGTCGCCATGGGCACCCGCTTCCTGCTCAGCGCCGAGAGCCGCGTGCCCGACGAGGTCAAGGCCCGCTACTTCGCCGCGTCGGTCACCGACACCGTGGTCACCGAGGCCCTCGACGGGGCGCCCCAGCGCGTGATCCGCACGCCGCTGGTCGAGCGGCTGGTCGGCTCGGGCCTGGTCACCCGCCTTCCGCGGGCGGTCGGGAGCGCGCTGGCCTTCCGCCGCCACACCGGCACCTCCACCCGCGACCTGATCACCGAGGGGAGGGCGATGCGCCGCAACCAGGACCTCACCCTCGCCCAGCTCGCCATGGCCGCCAACGCGCCCATGCTGATCAAGGCGGCCCTGGTCGACGGCGACCCCGACGTCGGCGTGCTGCCGACCGGCCAGGTGACCGGGCTGATCGACGCCGCCCCGCCCGTCGCCGAGATCGTCGAGGGGATCGTCGCCGACGCCCGGGCCACCCTCGCCCGCCTCGGTGTCGCCTGACCGGCGCCGGCTTCCCCCTCCCCTGACCCGGGCGAGTCCACCGGAGGCCGGCCCGGGTCAGGGCGGGCCGACCGCGCACCGGGACCCGGGCTTCGGGATCTGACGGGTCGTCAGATATCGTCGCCGCTCGTGGATCTCACCTGGTCGGAGGGCGAGGAGGCGTTCCGGGCCGAGGCCCGTGCCTGGCTCGAGGCGAACCTCGCCGCGTGGCGCGACTCCCACGACGGCCGGATCCTGTCGGGTGACACCGCCGAGGGCTTCGCCCAGCACCGCGATTGGGAGCGGATGCTCGCCGCCGACCGGTGGGCCGTCGTCTCGTGGCCCGAGGAGCACGGCGGGCGGGCCGCGTCGCGCTGGGAGTGGCTGATCTTCGAGGAGGAGTACTACCGGGCCGGTGCCCCGCCGCGGATAACGCAGAACGGCATCTTCCTGCTCGCTCCGACCGTGTTCGAGTTCGGCAACGCGGAGCAGCGCGCGCACGTCCTGGGGCGGATGGCCCGCGCCGAGGACCTCTGGTGCCAGGGGTGGAGCGAGCCGAACGCGGGCAGCGACCTCGCCTCGCTGACGTGCCGGGCCCGGCGCGACGACGATCGCGGCGGCTGGGTGCTCGACGGGCAGAAGACCTGGACCACCCGGGGCGCGTTCTGCACCCACCTGTTCGGCCTGTTCCGCACCGACCCCGACAGCGAGCGCCACCGCGGCCTCACCTACCTGCTCGTCCCGCTCGACCTCGACGGCGTCACCGTGCGTGGCTTCGGCCGCCTCGACGGCGACGAGGGGTTCGCCGAGGTGTTCTTCGACGGCGCCTTCCTCCCCGACGACGCCCTGCCCGGCGGCCCGGTGCTCGGGGGCGTCGGCGAGGGGTGGTCGGTCGCCATGGCCACCACGTCGTCGGAGCGGGGTCTGACCCTGCGCTCGCCCGGCCGCTTCACCGCCACCGCCGACCGCCTCGTCGACCTCTACCGCGAGCACGGGCGTGACGACCCGCGGCTGCGCGACCGGGTCGTCCAGGGCTGGATGGAGGCCGAGGCCTACCGGCTCCAGACGCTCCGCACCGTCACCGACGACGCCGAGGGCCGACCCGCGGGCGCCCGGTCGAGCTTCACCAAGCTGTGGTGGAGCGAGCTCGACGTGGCGCTCCACGAGACCGCCCTCGACGTCCTCGGCCCCGCCGCCGAGCTCGACGGCCCGTGGACCAAGGGGTGGCAGTTCGCCCTGTCGGGCCCGATCTACGCCGGGACCAACGAGATCCAGCGCAACATCGCCGCCGAGCGGGTGCTCGGCCTCCCGAGGAAGTAGCCGTGCGCTTCGCCTTCGACGCCGACCAGCTCGCCCTGCGCGACGCGGTGCGCGACCTCCTCGCCAAGGAGTGCCCGCCCGAGGTCGTCCGCGCCGCCTGGCCCGACGGCACCGACGCCCTCGGCGCCCGCAAGGGCGAGGGCGCCCGGGCCGACGCCGCCCGGCTCGACCGGGTGTGGATCGCGCTGGCCGAGATGGGGGTCCTCGGCGTCGCCACGTCCGAGGCGCACGGCGGGCTCGGGATGACCCCGCTCGACTGGGTCCTCGTCGCCGAGGAGACCGGGTATGCGGCCGTGCCGCAGCCCTTCGTCGAGACCGCCCTCGTCGTCGCTCCGCTGGCGGCGGCCGCCGATGATCCGCACGGGGTGGTGGCCGACCTCGTCGCCGGGAACCGGCTCGCGTCGGCCCTACCGCTCGGCACGTCGCACGTGCCGTGGGGCGACCGGGTCACCTACCTCGTCCGCCTCGACCACCGCCCCGGCCCCGCGGGCGCGGCCCCGGCCAGGGGCGGGAGCGCAGACACCGCGCTTGGGTCGGCCGGGGACGGGTCGGCGGGTGCCGGGCCGGACGCCAGCTCGGCGGGTACGGCGGCGGTGGCCGGGAGGGCCGGGGTCGGGTCGGCCGGCGTCGGGTCGGTGGGTGCCGGGTCGGTGGGTGCCGGGCCGGACGTCGGCTCGGCGGGTCTCGGCGGGACGTGGGTGGCGTCGCGGGTGGACGCCGGGGTGACGATCGGCCCGGAGGGTCGGCGGGACCTCGCCGACGTGCTCGATCCCGGACGCCACGTCGTCACACTGGGCGCCTGGCGGTCGGCCGACCAGCTCGGTGGGCCCGGTGACGCGGCGGCCGCGTTCGACCGGGGCGCGCTCGCCGTCGCCGCCCAGCTCGTCGGGCTCGGGCGGCGGATGCTCGACCTCACCGTCGGCTACGTGGTCGAGCGGCGGCAGTTCGGCGTCCCGATCGGCTCGTTCCAGGCGGTCAAGCACCACCTCGCCGACGCCGCCCTGCGACTCGAGTTCGCGGCGCCCGCGGTGTACGGGGCGGCGTGGTCGCTCGCCTGCGGGCAGCCCAGCGCCGCCCGCGACGTCTCGGTCGCCAAGGCGCTGGCCTCCGACGCCGCCCGCCTCACCGGCCGGATCGCCCTCCAGGGCCACGGCGCCATCGGCTACACGACCGAGTACGACCTCCACCTGTACCTGAAGCGGGCCGAGGTCCTCGCCCGGTCCTGGGGCGACGCCGCTTGGCACCGCGACCGGGTCGCCTCCCACCTCGGGATCTGACCGCCCGCCCGTCCGACCGGCCGCTCCGCCTCTCGTGGTGCCCCGCCGGCGAGCCGGTCGATTGTCCAGGCGCGCCTCCGGGACCCATCCGTTCTTGGCGCGTGGGCGGTCACGGATGGCCGGTGGCGCGCGTGGAACGGGTGGAGCGTTGGGCGGTCGCGGTTCTTGGTGCGTGGGCGGTCACGGGTGGCCGCTGGCGCGCGGAGAACGGATCAGGCGTGGCCGGCGGGCGCGACCATCGCGGCGAGGAGGGCGACGACGCGAGCCGGCTCGTCGCTCAGGTGGCGCGCCGTGATCTGGAACACGCGGTGGCCCTCCGCCTGCAGCTCGTTCGCCCGCATCGTGTCGGCCGCGAGCTGTTCGGGCGTCCGGTGGAAGGCGTAGCCGAGCACCTCGACGACGAGCCGGTGCGCCTCGTAGAGGAAGTCGACCCGGGCCGGCGTCCCGGACGATCGGGTTAGGCGGCGCTGCACGGCGGGGCGGGGGAGTCCGGCGTCGGTGACCAGGTCGACGAAATGCCGTTCGAGCCAGCTCTCGGTGGGGCCGACCCGGTCCCGGGCATCGAGTGCCGCCTCGAACGCGAGGACCCCGTTCCGTCCCCGGCAGCGCCGCTCCTCCAGCAGCCAGCGCAACCAGGGCATCGTGGCCTTCCCCGACTCGAGGGCCTGGGCGACGACGTCGACCAGGTCCCCGAACGACACCTCGTGGGGGACCTGGGCCGCGGTGCCGAACAGGCTGCGGGCGAGGCTGGTCGTCGGGATCCCGTCGACCGTCACCACGTCGTCGTCGGGCAGGTTGGTCGATGACCGCACCCGCAATCGCGGGTGGGCAGCGCCGGCCGATCGCCGGGATGCGCCGTGCCGCACGGTGACGTCGAGGCGCTCCGGTTCGGGCCCGATGCCCTGCAGCCACAACGCGGTGCGATGCGAGGCGAACGCGCCACGATCGAGGCAGGCCGCCATCACGACCGAGCGGACGCTGCCGGGCGCCGACGCCAGCCGGTACGTGCGCGCGCCGACGGCGATCAGCTCGCCCCGATCGGTGCGCCGCCGGATGGTGCGGGGACTGATCCCGGCCGAGGTGAGCTGGCCCCGGGTCACGATCCCGTGCTGGGCCGCGGCGAACGCGCCGACCGCGACGTCCGGAGCGATGCGCCGATCGGTGCCGTCGTCCGGCGTCGACCTCCCGGCCGGGCGTCGCGGGCTCCGACCGGGGTGGTTCGCGGTCTGGCCGTCGGACCCGGTCGCGACATCGGCCGTGGAGCCTTCCGGTGGATCGGGGGAGGGCGCGACCGATGGTGGCCGACCGATGACCGGACGGAGCGTCGGCGGACGGTCGACGGTGGTGCTCCGGATCCGGTCGGCGTCGGGTCGGTGGTGATCTGGGACGGAGGCCACGGGCGCTCCTCGGGGGCGGGCCGGGTCCGAACCCGGCGACGACTTCCGGGGGCTGCGCGGGCCCCGATCCGGCTGCTGATGACCGGTCGCCGCCCCGTCGTACCCACCGTCCCGCCCGCCGACTCCCGATTCCGCACCGAATCGGTCCCATCCGTTCTTGGCGCGTGGGCGGTCACCCGTGGCCGCTGGCGCGCGTAGAACGGATGTGTGCCCGCGTGGTGGCGGTTCTTGGCGCGTGGGCGGTCACCGGTGGCCGCTGGCGCGCGGAGAACGGGGTGGGGTCCGGTGGCCGCTGGCGCGCGTAGAACCGGCTCGGTGTCCGGCGGATCCGTTCTTGGCGCGTGAGCGGTCACCGGTGGCCGTTGGCGCGCCAAGAACCGGTGCGGCCGACCCCGGGGAAGCGCCGGGGGGAGGGTCGAGCCCAGCGGGCCGGAGCGGCGACGGTCGCCTTCGGGATCTGACGGGGCGTCAGGTAGCGTCGGAGGCCCGCCGCCGACCGCCGTACAGGAGCGCGCCATGCCCGAGGCCTACATCGTCGACGCCGTCCGGACCCCGGTGGGGAAGCGGGGCGGCGGGCTGAGCGGCGTGCACCCGGCCGACCTCGGCGCCCTGTCGATCCGGGCCCTCCTCGACCGCACGGGCATCGACCCGGGCGCGGTCGACGACGTCGTGTTCGGCAACGTCGACTCCGTCGGGGGGCAGGCCGGCGACATCGCCCGGACCTGTTGGCTGGTCGCCGGCGGCCCCGAGCACGTCCCCGGCACGACGGTCGACCGCCAGTGCGGCTCGGCCCAGCAGGCGATCCACTTCGCCGCCCAGGCGGTGATGGCCGGCGTGAACGACCTGGTGGTCGCGGGCGGCGTGCAGCAGATGTCGCAGATCCCGATCTCCTCGGCGATGACCCTCGCCGCCGACCTCGGCTTCCCGGACCCGTTCACCACCTCGCCGGGCTGGGTCGAGCGCTACGGCCCCGACGAGGTCAGCCAGTTCCGCGGCGCGGAGATGATCGCCGAGCGGTGGGACATCACCCGCGACGAGATGGAGGAGTTCGCGGTCGAGAGCCACACCCGGGCGATCCGGGCGACGGACGAGGGCCGCTTCGAGGCCGAGATCGCACCCTTCGGCGAGGTCACCCGCGACGAGGGCCCCCGCGAGCCGAACTGGGAGAAGATCCGCAGCCTGCCGACCCTCGTCGAGGGCGGCCGGGTCACCGCCGCGGTCGCGAGCCAGATCAGCGATGCGTCGGCCGCGTTGCTGATCGCCGGCGAGCAGGCGGTGAAGGACCACGGCCTGACCCCCCGGGCCCGCATCCACCACATGAGCGTCCGCGGCGACGACCCGATCATGATGCTCACCGCTCCGATCCCCGCCACCCGCCACGCCCTCGAACGTACCGGCCTGACGATGGACGACATCGACGCGGTCGAGATCAACGAGGCGTTCGCGTCGGTCGTTCTCGCGTGGGAGCGGGAACTGAAGCCGGACATGGCGAAGGTCAACCCGAACGGCGGGGCGATCGCGCTCGGGCACCCGCTCGGGGCCACCGGTGCCCGCCTGATGACGACCCTGCTCAACCACCTCGAGGCCACCGGCGGGCGCTACGGCCTCCAGACGATGTGCGAGGGCGGCGGCCAGGCCAACGTCACCATCATCGAGCGGCTCTGACCGACCGCCCGCTCGGGTAGCCCACCCACCGCGTCGCGACACCGGCGGCCGTCTACTGTGCCGCCATGGCCTACCCACCTCCCGGCTACGGCGGCTACCCCCAGCAGGGCTACGGCCCGGTCCAGCAGGAGCACCCGCAGGGGACGACGATCCTCGTCCTCGGCATCCTGAGCCTCGTGGTCTGCGGCCTGCTCGGCCCCTTCGCCTGGGTCATGGGCAACAAGGCCAAAGCCGAGGTCGATGCCCGGCCCGGCTTGTACTCGAACGCGGGCAACATCACCGCGGGACGCATCTGCGGGATGGTCGCCACGATCATCCTGATCCTCGTGATCGTCTTCTACGCCCTCATCTTCGGGTTCGCGATCATCGGCAGCAGCACGTCGACCTGACGCCTCCTCCGGCGGAGACCAGCCGCCGGAGACCAGCCGCCGGAGACCGCCAGCCGCCGGCGGCAGCCCGCCGGGACGACCGTGCCATCGGCTGACCGATCCCGGAGCCGACACCCCCGGAGCCGGCGCGGCCGCGGCGGCGGGTCAACGCCGGGCGCGCAGCAGGACCTCCTGGGTCACGGTCGCGACGTGCACGCCCTCGCGGGTGAAGATGTGGCCGACGGCCAGGCCACGCGACGAGATCAGACCGTGGCAGCGGAAGGCGTGCAGGTGCCACTCGTCGGCGCGCATCGGCCGGTGGAACCAGACCGCGTGGTCGAGGCTGAAGGCCACCAGCCCTGAGTCCGGCGGCGTCTCGACGGCCCTCGGGTCGAGCACGTGGGCGGCGTCGGTGGGCACGTCGTCGGACATGTACGCCAGGGCCGAGGCGTGGGCTCCGGGGTCGTCGCGGTCACCGGTCAGCGGCGTCGCCAGCTTCATCCACGCGGCGGCGACACCCCGCTCGGGGTCGGGGTCGAGGGTGATCCGCTCGTAGAACGGGCTCCACGAGTCGCTGGCGCGATCGCCGGGACCGGGGACGTCGGGGAGGCGGGCGGTCTGCACCTCCGGCGCCTCCTCGTCGACCTGGAACGACGCCGACAGGGAGAGGATCGCGCCCACCGCTTGGCGGGCCTCGACGGTGCGGGTCGTGAACGAGCGTCCGTTCCGCGTGCGGGTCACCTCGTAGCGGACCGGCTCCGACGCGTCGCCCCGTCGGATGAAGTAGGCGTGCAGCGAGTGCACCCGGTGCGAGGGCTCGACGGTGCGGGTGGCGGCGGCGAGGGCCTGGGCGACGATCTGGCCGCCGTAGAGGCCACCCCACGGATAGGTCGGACCCGCCCCCACCCAGGTGTCGGGGCCGTGGGGTTCGAGCGCGAGCAGGGCGGAGAAGTCGTCGGTCGGCACGGGGATCGAGGCTATTGGGGGCGGGTGCCCCGTCTCCGACCCGGTCGCGGAATCATCCTTCTCCGATGCGGGACGCGGTGAGGTGGGAGAGGGCGACCGCGGCCGCGGTGGCGACGTTTAGCGAGTCGACGCCCCGTGCCATCGGGATGCGCACGGTCTCGATCGCCGGATGGGCGAGCACGGCGTCGGTCAGGCCCGGACCCTCGGCGCCCACCGCGAGCACGACCGGTCCGGATCGGGGGCGCAAGGAGGCGACCGTGGTCTTGCCGGCGGGGGCGAGGGCTAGCACCCGTGCGTCGCCGGTCGCGGCCAGCAGCCCGTCGGGCCAGGGCCCGGTACGGGCGTGGGGCACCGCGAGTACGTGACCCATCGACACCCGCACGCTGCGCCGGTACCAGGGGTCGGCGCACGTCGGGTCGAGGAGCACGGCATCGACGCCGAAGGCGGCGGCGTTGCGGAACAGCGCCCCCAGGTTCTCGTGGTCGTTGACGCCCTCGGCCGCGAGCACGAGTCCCGCGGAGGAGGTGAGCTCGATCGGCGAGACGGGGTCGGGTCGGTCGACCGCGGCGACCACGCCGCGGTGGAGGGCGAACCCGGCGGTCGCCTCCAGCACCTCGGCCGGGGCCGTGTAGAGGGTCGCTCCGAGGTCGGTCAGGGCGGCCAGGACGGGTGCCATCCGGGCGAGCCGACGTTCCCCCACCAGGACCGACCGGGTGGCACCGGCGTGAGGCGAGCCGGCGAGCGCCTCGACCGCCAGCGGGCTCTCGACGATGAACACGCCGCGCTCGCCCTCGTAGCGCTTGCGCAGCTCGGGATCGGTGAGCGTCCGGTAGTCGTCGAGCCGCTCGTCGTCGGGGTCGTCGATCCGGATGGCCTCCACCGCCCGAGTCTGTCGCCCGGTCGGGTACGGCGACGGGTCCGGCGGACGGTCAGCCGACGTGGTCGGCGTAGCGGTCCGAGGTGCGCACCCCCTCGACGACGGTCAGCAGCGAGCCGCCGCCGGCGAGCCAGTCGACCGCGGGCCGGGCGTCGGCCATCGTCGGCGTGGTGCCGGTCATCGCCGTCCACACCAGCGACGTCTGGACCATGGGCGCGAGGCGCACCTGCCCCTCGAACGACTCCGAGAAGGCGGTGACCACCCGCCCCCGGGTCAGCCCGGTGGACAGGCGGTCGACCCAGTACCGGCGGCCGGCGAGGTCCGGCTCACGCTCGAACACGTTGCGGTAGAGCTGGGTCACGAACTGGAGGTCGGTGAGGGGTCCGTACCGCGCCCGGAACTCGGGCGTGTGGGCGAAGGCGGTCGAGATGGCGGACAGGCCGACGCCCCGGCCGTACTCGGCCACCCAGAAGTCGAGGCCGGCCTGGTCGGGCAGGCGACCGAAGTAGGCGGCGTAGAGGCGCACCACCGGAGCGACGTCGACCGTCCAGCGCGGCTTGGCGAGGATGTCGACGACGAGCTGTGACGGCGACACGCCGTCCTCGATCACCATCTCCCAGAGGCCGATCTCGACCGGTCCGGGCTGCCGGCCGTCGGCGTCGACCACCAGACGCTCCACGAGGGTCGGCACGTCGGCGAACGGGAACGACACCGACGACCGTGGCGTGAGCTCCGGCGTCGGGACGGTGGTGGGACCGGTCCCGCTCCGGTTGCGAACGGCGACCGCGAGCTGGACCGGGCGGTCGAGCGGGAGGTGGTCGAGGCGGGCCGTAGACCCGGGTGCCCGCAGGGTGCCCCCAGTCGGCGCGGCGAGTCCCGGCGCGCACTCGGTGATCACGATCCAGCGGGGCGGGGCGACGGTCGAGGGGGCGGGTCGGGTCCAGCGCAGGTCGATCCGCCCGCCGGCGCGCACCGTCGCCTCCGGGGAGGTCGGCGCGCCCGGCAGGTGGCGCTCGAGGTACTGCGTGGCGTGGTCGAGCGTGCGGACCTGCACCGGGTTCGACCGCCCGACGAGCGATCCGCTCCAGGCGGTGAACGTGAAGGTGCGGTCGCGCGTCGCACTGCCGGTCGACCGGCAGCGGAGCCGGGCCGAGGCGCCCGGGGCGAGGCTGCCCACCACGGCGGGGCAGCGCGCGCCGCCCGTGGCGGCGAGGGAGATCCCCGCGACGGAGGTGGTGCCGGTGTTGGCCACCACGACCGAGAAGCCGACGCCTCGCCCGTCGCCGGGGGAGACCTCGACCTGGTCCGCGGCCGCCGACACCGACAGCCGGAGGGCGGGCGGTGGCCCGGCGGGGTTGCCCGATCCGCCGGGGGAGCCGGTCGGGGTCGCCGACGCGCGCCACGACGACGGTCCGGTGCCGGGGCTCGTCGGGTCGACGAGCTCCAGCGTGGCCGCGCCGGTCGCGGGGGCCGTCGGCCACGGGGCGGTGGTGCCGTAGGTCGCGCCGCCCCGGACCGCGCCGGTGGCGTCGCGGATCACGAGGGCGCCGCCGCCGTCGGCCACACCGGCGGCGAGCTTCCCCGCGACGAGGGTGCCCGACGGTCGTGACGCGGCGCTGGCCTCCTGGTCGCCCGGGACGACGAGGAACGCCCCGGCGGGCAGCACCGTTCCCGGGGGGAGCTCGCCGGTCGCGGCCCCCTCGATCGTCCAACCCGACAGGTCGATCGCCTCGGTCGACGGGTTGTGCAGCTCCACGAGGTCGTGGCCCGGCCCACCGGTGGCCGCGTACGCGATCTCGCTGACCACGACGTTCAGACCGGAGGACGGCGGCCCCGGGACCTCGAACGCGCCGCGGTGGACGTCGAGCAGCAGCCCCTCCCGGAAGTCGAGGTAGTCGCTGAACGCGGCGCGGCCCTGGGCGGCGGTGTGGACCCGCCCGTAGCGCACCCGGTCCTGCTCGACGTCGGTGGCGATCCACGGGGCGAGGGCGTCGGCCCTCGCTTCCAGCCGCCCCCCGGCGAGCAGGTCGTCGGCGAGGGTGCGCAGACGACGGAAGTACATCTCGGAGAACACCGGATCGGTGCGCAGGGCGCTCACGAGGCTGTCCGGACCGAACGGGAAGACCCGGCTCATCCTCAGGCTGGTCGGGGGAGTGCCGTGGGGGGGCAGGCCGAGGGAGTTGTCGAGGTCGACCGGTCCGAAGCGCCAGCGCCCGGTGTCGGGATCGCGGATCAGGAAGAAGTTGT
>Ga0123333_10001302_pt1 | contig 26326 bp, 25 predicted proteins | sample BioC12SIPDNA_3_FD_89957 | JGI IMG/M metagenome (GOLD analysis project Ga0123333, IMG submission 89957) | Anaerobic biogas reactor microbial communites from Washington, USA - Biogas_R2_B C12 SIP DNA | ecosystem: Engineered > Bioreactor > Anaerobic > Unclassified | place: Washington, USA... | reverse complement strand
GACTCCAGCAGCGTCTGCTTGGCGGTGTCGGCGAGCCCGTGGAGCAGGTCGCGCAGAGCCTCGTCGGTCAGCTCGCTGAACCGTCGGATCAGGGTCTGCACCGACTCGTCACGCAGGCTGGTCGTGGCGTCGCCGTAAGCGGCCAGGACTCCCGGCGAGGGCGGGATGATCACCGGCCACGCACCGGTGAGGATCCCCAGGGCGTTGGCGTGCAGCGGCCCGGCGCCGCCGAAGGCCATCAGCGCGAAGTCGCGCGGGTCGAAGCCCTGCTGGGTGGAGACCAGCTTCAGCGCGCCGAAGATGTTCTCGTTGACGATGTCGTGGATGCCCTCGGCCGCGGCCTGCACCGACGGCAGCCCGGTCGCGTCGGCGATCTTCTGCACCGCCTCGTGGGCCGCGTCGACGTCGAGGGAGATCTCGCCGCCGGCGAGCGCCGGGGGCAGGTAGCCGAGGACCACGTCCGCGTCCGTCACCGTGGGCTCGGTGCCGCCCTGGCCGTATGACGCGGGGCCGGGGACCGCGCCGGCCGACTGGGGGCCGACGCGCAGGGCCTGGGTGAGCGGGGGCACGTGCGCGATCGAGCCGCCGCCGGCGCCGACGGTGCGCACGTCCAGGGACGTGGCGCGGACCGTCAGGTCGCCGACCGTGGTCTCGCGGCCCACCTTCGGGGTGAGCCCCTGGATCAGCGACACGTCGGTGGAGGTGCCGCCCATGTCGAAGGTGAGGATGTCGGAGTAGCCGGCCTGCTCGGCGACCCACGCCGCGCCGGTCACGCCGCCCGCGGGACCGGAGAGCAGCAGCGAGACGGGGCTGTCGGCGGCGATGCCTGCGGAGACCAGGCCGCCGTCGCTGCGCAGGATCGACAGGTCGGCGTCCAGGCCGGAGCCGTGCAGCTGCCGCTCGAGGTTGCCGACATAGCGGGAGACCTGGCCCTGGACGTAGGCGTTGGCGACGGTGGTCAGGGTCCGCTCGTACTCCCGCAGCTCGGGCAGCACCGCGGACGACCGCGAGATCGGGATGTCGCCGAGGATCTCGGCGGCGAGCTCGGCCACCCGGATCTCGTGCGCGTCGTTGGCGTAGGCGTTGATGAAGCTGATGCTGAGCGCCTCGACGCCCTGGGCGCGCAGCTTCTCCAGCTGGGCACGGGCGTCAGCCTCGTCCAGCTCGGTGACGACCTGCCCGTCGGCGCCCACCCGCTCGACGACCTCGACGGTGTCCTCCAGCGCGGCCAGCGGCTCGGGCTTGGGCCAGATGATCCAGCCGGCGAGACCGCCGGGGACGAACGACCGGGCGATCTGCATGATCTGCCGGAAGCCCTTGGTGGTCACCAGCCCGACGCGGGCACCCTTCTTCTCCAGGATCGCGTTGGTCGCCACGGTCGTGCCGTGCAGCACCTCGCGGACCTGGTCGGTGCCCACCCCCGCGGTCCGGCACACGGCCTCGATGCCGCGCAGCACACCGACCGACTGGTCCTCGGGCGTGGACGCGGTCTTTTCCCGGAAGGACTCCCCGGTGTCTTCATTGATGAGCAGGATGTCGGTGAAGGTGCCACCGACGTCCACGCCGAGCCGAAAGGTCATGGGTCCTCCTGGGAAGGCGCCGCGGCGCCACGGATACGTCGCTGTGTCACGGAGATTCGGTGTCCCTCACACTTCCACGCCCGACCGGAGGCGTCAAGGGTTCTGCATGCAATCATTGAAGACTGGCGGATTCCCGCCGCATGCCCTGTCTTGAAAGCACCGCTCAGATCTGCAAGATTGCATGCAACCAACGAAGGGGACCATCGTGACCACACCCGACCCGCAGCCTGACGAGAGCCACCAGGTGGGCCCGCTCCACGGCATACGGGTCGTGGAGGTCGGCCAGCTGCTCGCGGGACCCTTCTGCGGACAGCTGCTGGGCGACCTGGGGGCCGAGGTGGTCAAGATCGAGGACCCCTCCCGCGGCGACCCGCTGCGCATGTGGGGCCGGCAGCGCCCCAAGGGGCAGTCGCTGTGGTGGTCGATCGTGGGGCGCAACAAGAAGTCCGTCACCCTCAACCTGCGCGAGCCGGAGGGGCAGGACCTGGCGCGGCAGCTGATCGCCGGCGCGGACGTGCTCGTGGAGAACTTCCGGCCGGGCACGATGGAGCGCTGGGGCCTGGGCTACGAGGCGTTGCGCGAGCTGAACCCGGGGCTGGTCATGGTGCGCGTCTCCGGCTTCGGCCAGGACGGGCCGTATGCCGAGCGCCCGGGTTATGGCGCGATCGGCGAGGCGATGGGTGGGTTGCGTTACGTGGTCGGGGACCCCAGCACTCCCCCGTCCCGGATGGGTATCTCGATCGGCGACACCCTGGCCGCGATGTTCGCCACGATCGGGGCGCTGGCGGCGCTGCGCGAGCGTGACGTCAGCGGGCGGGGGCAGGTCGTCGACTCGGCGATCTACGAGGCGGTGCTGGGCGTGATGGAGTCGCTGATCCCGGAGTGGCAGCTCACCGGCTACCAGCGCGAGCGCACCGGGGCGGTGCTGCCCAACATCGCGCCGAGCAACATCTACCCGACGGCCGACGGCAGCTGGATCCTCATCGCGGCCAACCAGGACACGGTCTTCGCGCGGCTCGCCGAGGCGATCGGGCAGCCGGAGCTGGCGACGGACGAGCGCTACGCCACCCACGTGGCCCGCGGGGAGCGCCAGGCCGAGCTCGACGACCTCGTCGCGGAGTTCACCGCGAGCAAGGACGTGGCCGAGCTGGAGCAGCTGCTCATCGAGCACGCCGTCCCGCACGGCAAGATCTTCCGACCGGCGGACATGCTCAGCGACCCGCACTACGCGGCGCGCGGGACGATCACCACGGTGCCGCACCCGGTGCTGGGCGAGGTGCAGATGCAGAACGTCTTCCCGCGGCTGTCCCGCACGAGCGGCGGGGTGCGCTGGCCGGGCCCGGAGCTCGGCGCGCACACCGCGGAGGTGCTGGCCGAGGTCGGGGTCGACGCCGAGCGGCTGGCGGCGCTCCGGGAGAATGGGCTGGCATGAACGCGGAGACGGCCCCCACCGCGGGGCAGAGCAGGCAGGCGGCATGACCACCGCGACAGCGACCGGCTGGGCGACCCTCGGGCTGCGCAAGTCGGTGCGCCTGGTCGAGGTGGGGCTGCGCGACGGGCTGCAGGCGGTGCCGGAGCCGCTGCGCACCGAGGACAAGGTGGAGCTGGTCCGGCTGCTCATCGCCGCGGGCCTCACCGAGATCGAAGCCGTCTCCTTCGCCCACCCCAAGGTGCTCCCCCAGCTGGCCGATGCCGCCGAGGTGATGGCCGCCGTGCCCCGGACCAACGGGGTCCGCTACCGCGGGCTGGCGCCGAACCTCAAGGGCGTGCAGCGGGCCGTCGAGTGCGGTCTGGACGAGGTGGTCGTCGTCATCTCGGCCGACGAGGAGGTCAGCCGCCGCAACCAGCGCCGCGGGACCGCCGAGCTCGTGGCCGAGCTGCCCGAGATCGCCCGCATCGTCTCCTCGGCCGGCGCCCGGTTGGTCGTCGCCGTGGCCTGCTCGTTCTTCGCGCCCGCGCGCGGCCCGGTGCCCCGCTCCGAGCGCGAGTTCGTCGTCGACGCGGCCGTCGACGCCGGCGCGGACGGGATCTACCTGGCCTGCACCTCCGGCCAGGAGCACCCGGGCGAGGTCTTCGCCGGGGTCACCGACACCCTGGACCGGCACCCCGGCCTCGACCTGGGGGTCCACCTGCACAACCGCAACGGCTTCGCCCCGGCCAACGCCCTGGCCGCGGTGGCGGCCGGCGCCACCTGGCTCGAGGGGTCCTTCGCCGGCCTCGGCGGCGACCTGTGGTTCCCCGGCGACCCGACGGTCCTGGGCAACGCGCCGATGGAGGACCTGGTCCACCTCTTCGACAGCCTGGGGATCACCACGGGAGTCGACCTCACGGCATACCTGCAGGTGGTGAAGCGGGCGGTGGAGCTCACCGGCATCCCGTCCACCTCGTTCGTGACCCGCGGCGGCAGCCGCGCCGACCTGGCCACCGCGTCCTGGCCGGACTGACCCGAGGTTCAGGGGAAACATGGTGAGCGAGCGCTCCGAGGCCGGCGAACCCACGACCGGCGAGGCCTCCGACCGGGTGTATGCCGAGCTGCTCGCCCGGATCTCCGAGGGCGAGTTCGCCGCCGGGGAGCGGCTCTACGAGCAGGCGCTGGCCCACGACCTGGGCGTGAGCCGCACGCCGGTGCGGGACGCCCTCAAGCGGCTGGCCGCCGAGGGCCTGGTCGACACCACCCCCAACAAGGGTGCGCAGGTCATCTCGTTCACGGCCGAGGACGCGGCGACGCTCTATGAGCTGCGCGCCCAGTTCGAGCCGGTCGCCTGCCGGCTGTCCGTGCCGCGCCTCGTCGAGGCCGACCTGGCCGAGCTCGAGGACCTCGACGCCCGGATGCAGGCGATCGTCGCCGGCGGCCACGACGCAGCCGAGCTCACCGGTCTCAACAACGCCTTCCACGCGGTCTTCGTCGAGCGGTGCGGCAACCGGCACCTGTCGATCGCGCTGCAGGCGCTCTTCCGCCCGGCCGTCGTGACCCGCACCTTCCGGGAGTACAGCCCCCGCTCCCTCGAGCGCTCCATGCAGGCCCACCAGCAACTCGTCGAGGCCGCCCGCGCCGGCGACGGCGAGTGGGCCGAGGCCGTCATGCGCGCCCACATCCTCGCCACGCGCCACGCCACCCACCACGACTGAGCCTCCCCCGACACCCCCTTCCCGACCGGGCGGCGGCTACCTCCCGACCGAGCGCACCGTGTTGCGGTTCTCAGCCCCACCGGGCGCGCCGTGTTGCGGCCCTCAGGCCTACCGGGCGCACCGTGTTGCGACCCTCAAGCCCACCGGGCGATAGACCTATCCGTCGGTCGCGGATTCGTCCTCAGATCCCGGGTCGCGGCCAGGATCCTTGCGCGGGTCGTACGGCTGCCCGGACGCCACGTCCTGCTCGGTTGACGGGATGTGACGGTCCTCGTCGTCCTCGGACGGCACGCCGCCCGACTCCTGGTCCGGGTCGTGGGTGATCTCACTCATGTCTCCACGGTCGCACCGACCATGGGCGTCTGCTCGCCGATCGGTCAGGTCGACGCCGCCCAACTGTCCGCCCATGCATTCAGCGGCTCAAGCATCTCCACCAGCGCCACCCCATGCACCGTGAGGTGGTAGCCCCCTACCCCGTGCTCCACCAGCTGCAGGTCCCGGAGTTCGCGCAACCGGGTGTTCAGCCCACCCGGGTTCGACTCGCATGCCGCCTCCAGAGCCCGGAAGGTCAGGCGACGACCGTCCCTGAGCTCCCACAGCAGGCGGAGAGCACCGCGTCGTCCCAGCGCGTCGAACAACACGAGGACGGGTCGCCCGGTCGTGGTGCCGCGAGCCGGTCGGCCGACCTTCAGTTCCTGCGCCATGCGGCCAAGAATATGCTATTGCTTTTATAGCGGCGCGGATCTAGCGTCGTCTCATGACACGCTCTGCTCTGCACAGCGAGCGGTCGGACGCAACCGACCGCTCGGGGTGGCGCTCCCCCCACCGACTCCTTCAGATGGCACTCGTCCTGTTCGGCGCCATCAGTGTGCTCCTCTACCCGCTGGCGACCGTGTGGCCATCAGGCTGGGCATGGCACGACGGCGCACCGCACGAGTCGCACTACTTCATGATGATCGTCGGCGTCTACGTCACGCTCGGTGTCTTCCTCCTGTATGCCGCGCGCAACCCCGCCGCGCACCTCACCCTGATCCGGTTCGCGATCTGGTCCAGCGTCGTCCACGCCGGGATCATGACCGTCCAGTCGCTCAGTCACCCGGACCACACCGGGCACCTCTGGGGCGACGTCCCCGCCCTGCTGCTGGGCGCCTTCCTGCTGGCCGTGCTCGTGAGAGCCTCCGGCCTCCGGTCACCCGGTCAGGCCGCCCGGCAGGCCACGGGCTAGTGCGTCGCCGGTCGCTGCGACCGACCGATCGACAGCGGTCACCTGCTCGTGGCCACCGAGTCACAGCCCCAGCGTGCGTCAGGTCGCTGCGTTCTGCTCACGAAGGTCCACTTCCACGAAGGTGGGCGCGTGCTGCCTCCACGCAGCAATGACCTTCGGATGCTTGTAGTACTTCTCGGCGAACGCCTCAACCACCCGCGGGGCGTCTTCAACCGCAACCAATGAAGCCGGTCCTCGCCACGAGCTGCCCATCGCCCTCACCTCGAGGGAGCCGCTATGCAAGGCGTTCTGCAGCCAGTCGCCCTGCAGGCCGCGCCGGGACGCGGCGTAGAAGTGAGCGTCGATGACCGTGAACCAGACCCGCGTCACGTGGTGGGCGCCGGTGCGCCTGCCTCGGGTGATGACCGTGCAGGTCTGTGTTCGTGCCTGAGCCAACGTCACCTCGCCAGAGTGGCAGAGTTGGTGGACAGCGCCGTCACCGCACCGGTCCGGCTGAGCACCCCGAGCTTGCGGTAGGCGCTCTCCAGGTGCTTGCGCACGGTTGCCTCGGTGATCCCGACCGACCGCCCGATCTCGCGGTTGGTCAGTCCGAGGCTGACCTGCCGCAGGATCTCGACCTGACGTGCAGTGAGACTGCGCCGTGCACTCTCTGGTGGATAGACGGTCTCGAGCACGAGCGTCCGGAGGTGGGGCAGCAGCAGTTCGGCCAACGTCAGCTCGCGGAAGCCGAAGATCGACCCACCGGCTCGCGGGATGAGGAACCGCGCTACGCCCAGGAGTGGTGGGGTAGCCGATGAGGATCTCGTCGGTCCACGGGAGGTACTCCGTGTGCAGCATTGTGTGTCCCCACTCCCGCTCCCCGTAGCAGGACATCAGAGAGACGGCCACGGGGACACCCGTCCGCTCGGGGAGGCTGCACGGCGAGGTCCACCAGGCGGCCCAGAACGCCTCGATCCCGGGGTGGTCGTCCAGATTGACCACCTCTGGGCTGTCGATGCCTCGCTGCCCCTCCTCGATCCACTGGTTGTACTGGCGAGCGCGGCGCAGCGAGTCATAGGCCTGCAGAGACACATCCTGCTCGCAGCCCATGAGTGCCTCCAGGTGCTCAAGGAGCTGAAAGACCCGTTCCTGCGGGGACTCCGGGTGGTCCGCGCGGGTCAGGTCGCGGATGTCTCGCAGGAGCGAGTAGTCACGCGGCGTCAGGGATCGGTCAGACATGGCTGCCGCTCCTCGCCCGAGCCGAAGGCTGCCGCGACGGCGGCGGTGCGGCTCACCGCCCCCAGTCGCTCGAATGCGTTCTCCAGGTGTTTGCGGACGGTGGCCTGGGAGATGGACAGGGCACGGGCAATCTCCTTGTTGGACATCCCGCAGCGGACCAGGGCCAGGATCTCGAGCTGCCGTTCGGTGATCGGCGCATCGACAGCATCGTTGCCGGTCCCGCCCGGCCGTGTCAGCCAGCGTTCAACGTGTGGTCGCAGCAGGTCCACCACCACGCGGTCACGGTCGCGGAACCGGTGGTCCGGTTCGCGCCGCAGCTCGACCTCGGCCCGCACTGCCCCGTCCACGAGGCCCTGGATGACCAGCACCGTCGTCAGCCCACCGGCCACGTCGTCACGCCGCGGCATCAGTCGCACGGTCTCGTCGGCCACGATGAGCACCGCCGCGCAGTCAAACAGTCGCTCGAACAGGGCGAGCATGCTCGCCTCAGCACCAGCCTGGGCGTCCTGCCCCGCCAGAGAGGTGATGGCACGCAGCAACTCGACGGCGCTGGGGCTGTCGAGATCGTCAGGCATGCGACCTGTCCTCTGGTCAGTCCAGAAATGCTGCCTTTCGACGGTACTCCCGTGCGGGGCGCTGCGGAATACGCGCAAAAGCGTACGTCCAGATCCCTACGCGTTTCGTCGGATTCCGCTCCATCACCCAGCAACGTCATCGTGGAGAAGCCACCTCAGCAGCTCGGACAATCGGCCCGGGCGGGGTGCTCTCGAGGGAGAAAGATCATGCACTACTCAATGAGGCGGCGGGTGTTCGCCGGAACCGTCACCGTACTGCTCACCGCAGCGGCCGCTGCCACCGGAGCCCATCCCTTCGCGGAGGACGTCGGGCCGGCGCCAACCGCCCCTGCGACCTGCCAGGCCCCGGCTGTCCTACCGTCCCCCGACGGCGGGACCGTGACGTTCGGTCTTCTGCACCCTGTTGCGGAGTGAACGACGGGGCGTGGCCACGCACCCGCCGCGAAGCCCCCAGTCCACCGTAGGACTGGGGGCTTCGTCCGCACGTCACCACACGCTTCCCTACCGCACCAGCCGGTATGCCGTTGGGCCGCGAGCACATCGGGGGTTCGGGCGACCGGCCCACGGCGATCTCACTGGGCAGAGCAGGGTGTCCTATGGCTCGTCGTGTGGGCCGATCATCCCGAGCAACTCAGTCGGGCGGCCTGAGTCAACCCTTACCGAGTACGGCTCCGCGACCGCCGGCACGATCACCACGAAGCTGCCGTCCCGGGCCTCGCCCGGTGGCGCGACCGCAACCGGGTCCACCACCCACAGGTCCTGGTAGGGGTTGGGATAGGTGGACTCCTCCATCGCGACCATCCCGGTCCCCTCGAGGTAGGCGTTGGCCCGATCGAGGGCGTGCGCCCGACGCAGAGTCATCCGGCCAACAGCCCACCGGTCCCTCATGAAGAGCACCTCGTCGTCCCGGTCCAGCGAATCTGGACGGTCCGGACGCACCGACTCGATCGCCTCGCGCCACACCTGCTCGTGCAGGTGACCCGCCACCAGGCGCAGGACACGCGCGGTCACGTCACCCTCGGCGCCGACGTCCAGTCCGTACACCTCGCAGATCCGCCGCAGCTGCGCGAGACGCTGGCGGGCAATAGCCCGGCGACGCTCCCGGGCGTAGGCCACCGCCGCCTGCGCAGCCTCCACACCCTCCGTCTCGGCCAGGTACATCACGTCCTCGCCCACCGGCCTCAGGTCGTCACTCGTCATCATCGGTCCTCCGCTCTCACATGACGGTGAGTCTCCCCCAGCCCACCGACAGTCCCCTCGAGTCAATCCACAGATGTACTGGACGTCTTCCATCTGGCCACGTCAATCATCCTCGTGGACGATGCCAGACGACTCGCGTCACGCCTAGGTTCCTCATGGAGGGGGTTGCCCAACCCGGCCCCAGCGCGCCGTGCGGACCCGGCAGCCGCACCCGGTTCAAAGCAGGTTTCCGAGCCGCACTGCGTCAGAACCGACCCCACGCCACGAACAGTGCCAGCACCAGATAGGTCAGGTTGACCAGCATCGCCGTGGTCTCGCCGCGGCGGATGCGAAGGACGACCGCGCCCGCCATGATCACGGCCAGGCCCAGCGCCGCCAAGGGGGTGAGCACAGGGGCGATGTCGAGCGCCTCAGGCAGGATCAGCCCCACGGCACCCACGACCTCGACCGCTCCCAGTGCCCTGACGAAACCGTCGCTGAAGTCGTTGACCCACCCGCCTCCCGGGGCCGCTGCAAGCTTCTCCCGGGGCAGGAGCACCTTGTTCACGCCAGCGAACAGGAACAGGGCCGCCAGCAGGCCGGCCACGATCCACAGTGCGAGGTCCATGCTTCCTCCTTCGATCATTCGGGCCGTTCCGGCCCGTCCTCATAGGACGAATCTCGGCGGCGGGCCGTGACAACCCCAGATCAGGGATCGCCCCGGTCGGTCGAGTGGGACGACCGAGGAGTCGGTCGTAGGACTTCCTGACGACGCCAGGAGAGGTGTAATAGGCCATGGCCCCCTCCACCGACGACCCGGACTTCCTTCTCGACGACGACCTGCCCCACATCACCGCCTACAGCCGGCGCGGTGCCGGCCGGGAGCACAACCAGGACACCTTCGCCGTCGAGAGGCACCTGTGGATCGTCGCCGACGGGATGGGTGGCCACGAGGGCGGCAAGACCGCGAGTGCGGTGGCGACGGCCACTGCCGTCTCGGCGATCCACCACGGAGAAGATGATCTCGAGACCGTCATCGAGCGCTGCCACGAGGCCGTCTGGCTCACCGGCTACTTCCTGGACCAGCTCACGATGGGATCCACCATTGTGGTCGCCGTCCGCGACGAGGACGCCGGGACGGTGCAGGTCGCCTGGTGCGGGGACAGCCGCGCCTATCTCGTCCACGATGGGGAGCTCACCCGCCTCACGACCGACCACAACCTGGCGCAGGACCAGGTGGACGCCGGTCACATCACCGCGGACGAGGCGTGGGACCACTACGGACAGTCGATCCTGACCAGCGCGCTGGGCTGCGGCTCCCCCGACATCCCGACCATCGGCCTGCTGGACACCCCGGGCCAGGGCCGGCTCCTGCTCTGCTCGGACGGGCTCACGAGCGGCCTCAGGGACGAGCAGATCGCGTCCCTCCTGAAGGGGGACGACCTGACCGAGGTAGCCCGCGACCTGGCTTCCGCGGCCGTCGACGCGGGGAGCACCGACGACACCACGGTCGTGGTCGTCGACCTCGAGCGGGAGCTAGGCGGCATCTTCCGGGGGCAGGAGGCGGATGATGCCGGCGAACCGGCCGGTGACGCCGTCCCTGCGGTGGGAGAAGAGTGACTCCTCCTCACGGGTGCAGCCCGGCAGCCAGGTGACCGTCACGCCGGCGGCCTGCAGGTGGTCCACGACGCCAGCGGCGACGTCGATCGCCGGGGTCCCGGTGGCGGAGACCGAGTATGCCGCCGGGCTGGCCGCCGCTGCTGCCTCCCGGAGGTCAGCGGGCACCTCGTAGCACCGTGGGCAGACCGACGGCCCGACGACAGCCTCGATGTCGCGCGCTCCCCTGTCCCGCAGGGCGTTCAGGGCCGCGCCCACGACCCCGTTCGTGAAACCCACGCGGCCGGCGTGAGCCACGGCGGCAAGGCCTTCGGTGCGGTCGAGCAGCAGGACGGGTGTGCAGTCGGCGACCAGCACGACCAGCGCCACGTCCGGGTCGTCCGTGATCATCACGTCCGCCTCGAGCGTCGGGTCGTGGCGTTCTCGGTCGACGACGGAGACGCCGCAGCCGTGGACCTGCCGCATGAACCGCAGGTCGTCGGGTTCCAGGTCGAGGGCGTGAGCCACCCTGGAGCGGTTCCGAGCCACTGCCGCCGGATCGTCGGCCACGTGCGCGCCGAGGTTCAGCGCGGCATACGACCCCGTGCTCGTGCCGCCACTGCGGTCGGTGATCGCCCAGTCGACACCGAACCGAGGCCCGACGCCGGGCTCTCGCTCACGCCACCAGAACACGGGGTCAGCGTAGTTGGTCCGAAACCCGGACGCCGAGAGCCGGTCTGAGCGCTCGGTCGTGGTCAGCCGCCCGACGTCCGTGACCCCCGGCACTGTCCATCGCCGTGGGTCGAGCCGTCAGGCGGCTCGTGTCACTTCAGGAAGTCGGGCACGTCCAGGTCGTCGGACTCGTCGAAGGTCACCGGGCGCGGCTGGCGCGGCGGCTGCTGGGGCTGACCCTGCGGACGCTGCTGCGGCTGGCCGTTCGTGGACGGGGCTCCCGGCTGCGGCGCCCCCTGGGCCGGCTGCTGACCCTGCCCCGGCGCGCCCGGCTGCGGCGCCCTCGGAGCCTGCTGCGGTGCCCCCGGGGCCGGCCGCTGCTGACCCTGCTGGGCGGGTGCCCCCTGAGGCTGGGGCTGCCCCTGCGCGGGCGCGCTCTGCTGCTGCGGCGGGCGGTTGGCCCCGCCGGCCTGGACCTGGCCGAGGGCGCGCTCGTCGCTGCGCTGCATCGGCGCTCCCCCGTCGAAGCCCGCGGCGATGACGGTCACGCGGACCTCGTCGCCCAGGGAGTCGTCGATGACCGCACCGAAGATGATGTTGGCCTCGGGGTGCGCGGCCTCCTGCACCAGACGGGCCGCCTCGTTGATCTCGAAAAGGCCGAGGTCAGAACCACCCTGCACGGAGAGCAGCACGCCGTGGGCGCCCTCGATGGAGGCCTCGAGCAGGGGTGAGGAGATGGCGAGCTCGGCGGCCTGCACGGCGCGGTCCTCGCCGCGGGCCGAGCCGATGCCCATGAGCGCCGAGCCGGCGCCCTGCATGACCGACTTGACGTCGGCGAAGTCGAGGTTGATCAGACCGGGGGTGGTGATCAAGTCGGTGATGCCCTGGACACCGGAGAGGAGCACCTGGTCGGCGCTGCGGAAGGCGTCGAGCATCGAGACCTGGCGGTCGGAGATCGAGAGCAGCCGGTCGTTCGGGATGACGATCAGGGTGTCGACCTCCTCGCGGAGGCTGCCGATGCCGGTCTCGGCCTGGTTGGCGCGGCGACGTCCCTCGAAGGTGAACGGGCGGGTCACCACGCCGATGGTCAGCGCGCCCAGGGACTTGGCGATCTTGGCCACGACCGGGGCGCCACCGGTGCCGGTGCCGCCGCCCTCGCCGGCCGTCACGAAGACCATGTCGGCGCCGCGCAGCGCCTCCTCGATCTCCTCGGTGTGGTCCTCGGCCGCCCGGCGGCCGACCTCCGGATCAGCGCCCGCGCCCAGACCCCGGGTGAGCTCGCGGCCCACGTCGAGCTTGACGTCGGCGTCGCTCATCAGGAGCGCCTGCGCGTCGGTGTTGATCGCGATGAACTCGACACCCTTGAGGCCGACCTCGATCATCCGGTTGATGGCGTTGACGCCACCGCCCCCGATGCCCACGACCTTGATGACGGCCAGGTAGTTCTGCGCAGAGGACACAGGTGGACCCTTCCTAAATTGTCCTGCAAAGACTTGCTTCCGGGCGAGCATACGTCCTCATCCCGCATGCGCCCAGCGCGCTACACCTCAAGTTGAGGTCAAACCGTATCTACGCGGTGGGTTCGGCCGTCTGCAGGCCGGTGACGACAGCGGTCGAGGGGGTGCTCACGTCGATCGTGACGCGCTCGTCGGCGGCCTCCGGCACGGCGTCCGGGTCGATGCCGTCCTGCTCCAGCAGCGCCTCCAGGGTGCGCGCCTTGAGCTCGGGGCTGCTGCCGTCGCCCCAGGTCACCGCGATCTCGCCGATGCTGAACTGGATGTCGCCACCCGCTCCGAGCCGCAGGTCCTCCGCGCGCCGGGCCAGGGCGGGCGGGAGCGCGGCCGGCACGGTCTGGACCGCCTGCAGGGCCGCGGGATCGAGATCTCCCTTGGGGGCGCGCACCACGGTGAGCCCCGGGGGTGCCTTCTCGACCGTGTCGTAGACCACGCCCTCGGCGTCGGCCAGCAGGACCCCTCGGGTGCCGGACTGGGTGACGGCCAGCGCGGGCTCGCGCAACGTGAGGTCGAGGGTGATGGTGGACGGCCAGGACCGGCCGACGTCCACGGTGTCCACCCGCAGGTCCTCCAGCACCAGCTCCTCGAGCCTGTCGGTGTCGACGCGCGCCAGTGGCCGGCCCAGGGTCGTGGCCCCGATCTCGTGCGCGCCGTCGGCGACCTCTCCCTCGGCGCCGGCCACCGTGACCTGCTCGACGATGAACACGGTGGAGAACCCGAAGAGGTAGATGACTCCCGCGACCAGGGCGAGCACCAGGGTCAGGATCCCGGCCACCCACCACGGCCGGCGGCGCACCGCCGCAGCGCGCTGCCGGAGCTTGGGGTGCGCCTTGGGCTGGCCCTTGCGCTTCCCCCACCGGTAGACCCTCGACCTCTCGTCGAGGTCCCAGGTGTCGTCCTTGCGCCGGAACATCAGCGCCTCCCCTCCGCGATCGCGGCCACCAGCGGGGCCCCCAGCTCGGTCACGTCGCCGGCCCCGACGGTCAGCACCAGGTCACCCTCCCGAACCCAGGCCGCGACCGTCGGCACCACCGCGGCGCGGTCGGCGACGAAGTGCACCTCGGGCCCCTCGACCAGGTCGGCGATGGTCGCCCCGCTGACGCCCTCGAGCGGGTCCTCGCGCGCGGCGTAGATGTCCATCAGCACCACCAGGTCGGCGGCGGACAGCCCGGCCGCGAACTCCTTGGCGAAGTCCCTCGTGCGGGTGAACAGGTGCGGCTGGAAGATCACGGCCAGGCGACCGCCGGTGGTGTCGACCAGCCCGCGGCCGGCCCGCACCACCGCGGTCACCTTGTCCGGGTTGTGGGCGTAGTCGTCGACGACGCGCACCCCGCGGGCCTCCCCCACCCGCTCGAACCGCCGGTGGGTGCCGGGATAGACGGCGAGTCCGGCGAGGACGGCGTCCAGGTCCTGGCCCAGACCCGCTGTGGCCGCCACGAGCGCGGCGGCGGCGTTGGCCAGGTTGTGCGCGCCCGGCATCGGCACGGACAGGGTGCGCGCCGTCCCGGCGGGGATGGTCGCTCCGCCGCCGACGGCACCTCCCCCGAGGACGTCGCCGGTGCCGACGTCTCGCCCGCCGACCGGGACCACGTCGCGCTGCCAGGTCACCTGCGCGGTCGCGGTCATCGCGTCGGGGCGCAGGTCGGTGAGCCGCACGTCGGCGTCCTCGTCGGTGCCGAAGGTGACCACCGCTCCGCCGACCGCCTCGTGCGTCGCGGCGAGCGCGACCGCCCCGGGGTCGTCCGCCGCGGCGACCAGCAGGCCGCCCTCGCCGATCGTGCCGGCGAACCGGGCGAAGGTCGCCTCGATGGTCGCCAGGTCGCCATAGAAATCGAGGTGGTCCGGCTTGATGTTGGTGACGACCGCGACGTCGGGGCGGTAGGTCAGGAACGATCCGTCGCTCTCGTCGGCCTCGACCACGAAGGGTCCGCTGCCCGGGGCCGCGTTGGTCCCGGTCCCGTCCGGGGTGGTGAGGGGGGACCCCAGGACGTATGCCGGGTCGGCACCCGAGTGCTGCAGGGCGGCGGTCAGCATGCCGCTGGTCGTCGTCTTGCCGTTGGCGCCGGCGACGGCGACCGCGGAGCGGCCGTGCAGCAGCGCGGCGATGCCCTGCGCCCGGTGCAGCACGCGCAGGCCGCGCGCCCGCGCGGCGGTCAGCTCGGGGTTGGTCTCCCGGATCGCCGAGGAGATCACGACCGTCTGCACGTCGTCGGCGAGGTTCTCCGGGCGCTGGCCCACGAAGACGGTGGCGCCCTCGGCCCCGAGCGTCCGCAGGGTGTCGCTGTCGCGCGCGTCGGAGCCCGACACCGGGACGCCCGCGGCGAGAAACATCCGGGCGACCCCGGACATGCCGGAGCCCCCGATCGCGATGAAGTGGACCGGTCCGAGGTCGGCCACCGGCGGCACCGGGGCGGTGAAGTCGAACCGGTCGTTGACGCCGGCCGTCATGCGGGATCTCTCCCGATCGCATCGTCTCGAGGGGCATTCTCCCGGGGGTCATCGTCTCGGGGGCCATCGTCTCGGGGGTCATCGTCTCGGGCGGCACCGTGCCCGGCGGCACTGAGCACCAGCCGCGCCAGCACCTCGGCCGCGTCCCGCACGCCCATCACCGCGGCTTCGGCGGCCATCAGGTCCAGGCGCTCGCGGTCGGTCACCAGCGGCACGACCGTCTCGCGGACCCAGTCCGGCGTCACGTCGGCGTCGGCCACGAGCAGCCCTCCCCCGGCCCCGACGACGTCGGCGGCGTTGAGCCGCTGCTCCCCGTTGCCGATCGGCAGCGGGACGTAGATCGCGGGCAGGCCGACCGCGGTCAGCTCGCAGACGGTGCCGGCGCCCGCACGGCATACGGCCAGGTCGGCGACGCTGTAGGCGAGGTCCATGCGGTCGCTGTACTCCCGCGTGACGTAGGGGCAGTCGTCGTCCGCGGGGACGTCGACGGCCTTGCCGGCGCCGGTGAGGTGCAGGACCTGCACCCCGGCCGCGCGCAGCTGCGGCGCGGCGGCCGGGAAGGAGTCGTTGAGGCGCTGCGCGCCGAGGGAGCCGCCGAAGACCAGGAGCGTGGTGCGGTCGTCGCGCAGCCCGAAGTGGGCCAGTCCCTCCGGGCGCAGCGCCCCGCGGTCCAGGTCGGTGATCTCCCGGCGCATCGGCAGCCCGACGACGCGGGCCCCGCGCAGCGGCGTGGTCTCGAAGGTGGTGGTCACGTGGTCGGTGAACCGGGCGCCGAGCCGGTTGGCCAGGCCGGGGCGGGCGTTCTGCTCGTGAATGACGATCGGGGTGCCGGTGCGCCGGGCGGCGAGGTAGGCGGGGGTGGCGACGTAGCCGCCGAAGCCCACGACGACGTCCGCGCCCGCGGCGTGGATCACCTCGGCGGCGCGGGAGATGGCCCGCCGCATCCCGGCCGGGAAGCGCAGCGCCGCCGCGTTGGGACGGCGCGGGAAGGGCACCTTGGGCAGGAACTCCAGGGGGTAGCCGCGCTCGGGCACCAGCCGCGCCTCCAGCCCGTCCTCGGTGCCGAGCACCACGACCTCGCAGCCGGGCACCAGGTCGCGCAGCGCGTCGGCGGTCGCCAGCAGCGGGTTGACGTGGCCGGCGGACCCGCCGCCGGCCAGCACGACGGAGAGCGAGTCGGTCGCAGCGTCGTTCGCAGGGTTGTTCACAGGGGGAGCTCCGATCAGCGTCGCCGGAGCCGGGGTGCCGGCACCACCGCCAGGGTACGCCGCAGCACGGAGGGCCGACCGGCCAGCGACTCGCGGGCGCCGGGCAGCGACCGGGCCAGGGAGAGCGCCACGCCGATGCCCATGAGGGCCGCCACCAGGGCGGACCCGCCCGAGGAGACCAGCGGTAGCGGCACCCCGATGATCGGCAGCATCCCGATGACCGAGCCGATGTTGAGCATCGCCTGGACGACGAGCCAGACCATGATGCCGCAGGCGGCGATGCGCACGAAGAAGTCGGGGCTGGTCACCACGATGCGGTAGCAGGCATAGGCGATGATGACGAACAGCGCCATCACGGTCAGCGTGCCGGGCAGGCCCAGCTCCTCGCCGATGATGGCCAGGATGAAGTCGTTGTGCGGCTCAGGCAGCAGGCCCCACTTCTCGCGGCTGCCGCCCAGGCCCAGGCCCCACCAGCCGCCGTCGGCCAGGGCGTACTCCGCGTGCACCTTCTGGAAGCAGCCCTTCACGTCGGGCGTGGTGCAGATGTCGCCGATCCAGACCTGGATGCGCTCCATCCGGTTGGCGCTGCCCGCGGCCATGTAGGCAGCTCCACCGGCGGCCAGCGCGGCGACACCGATGAACCAGCGGGCCTGCACGCCGGCGCCGAACATCATGCCGCCGGTGATGGCGACCAGGATGAGCACGGTGCCGAGGTCGTGGCCGGCCAGGACGAGCCCGATGAGCACGCCGGCGCCGGGGATGACGAACGGGATGAGGACGTGGCTGATCTTGCCGAGCACCCGCCGTTTCCGGGCCAGCACGGCGGCCCCGAAGACGACGAGCGCGAGTTTGCCGAACTCCGAGGGCTGCACCGAGAAGCCGGCCAGGCTGATCCAGTTGCGGTTGCCCTGGAAGTCCACGCCCAGCGGGCTGAACACCAGCGCCTGCAGGCCGATCGCGGCGAGCATGCCCCAGGGCGCCAGCCACTTCCAGGCGCGCACCGGGATGCGGCTGCAGACGAAGGCCAGGACGATGCCGGCGCCGGCGTACATCAGCTGCGTCAGGAAGACGGTGTAGGAGCTGCCGTCCCGCTGGAAGGAGCTGACGCTGCTCGCCGAGAGCACCATGACCAGGCCGATCGCGACCAGCAGGCTGGTTGCCCCCAGCAGCAGGTAGTAGGGCGCGACGGGTGAGCGCAGCCGCTCCCAGATCCCCTCGGCGACGGACTCCCGGCCCTGCTCCTCACGGCGGATGGGCCAGGTGGTCATGACTCGGCCCCGCCAGCCCTCCGCCGCACGGAGGCGGTGAACAGCTCGCCGCGCACCGCGTAGCTATCGAACATGTCGAGCGAGGCCGCGGCCGGAGCCAGCAGCACGACGTCCCCCGGGCGGGCCAGGCTCAGCGCCGCCTCAATCGCCTCATCCATCACAGCAGTCACATCCGTAGTGTCCCCGCTGGGCACCTCGAGGACGGGGACGTCGGGCGCGTGTCGCCCCAGGGCGGCCGCGAACTCCGCCCGGTCCTGTCCCATCAGCACGACCCCCCGCAGCCGGCTCGCCGAGGCGGCGACGAGCGGGTCGATGTCGGCACCCTTGAGCTGGCCGCCGGCGACCCAAACGATCGACGCGTGGGCCTGCAGCGGCCCCGCGGCCGCGTGCGGGTTGGTGGCCTTGGAGTCGTTGACGAAGCGGACGCCGCCGATCTCCTCGAGCTCGGTGCCGCGGTGGTCGCCGGGGCGGAAGTCGCGCAGCCCCCGCTGGACCGCGGCCGTGGAGACCCCGTAGGCGCGGGCCAGGGCGGCCGCCGCCAGCGCGTCGGCGACCAGGTGCGGCGCCGGCGCGCCGTCCGCACCGCCGGGCAGGTCGCGCAGCGTGGCCAGCTCGGCCGCGGAGGTCTTCCGCTCGGCGACGAAGGCCCGGTCGGCGAGCACGTCGTCGACCACCCCCAGCATCGACAGGTTGGGCGTGCCCAGGGTGAAGCCGATCGCCCGGCACCCCTCGACGACGTCAGCCTCCTCGACCATCGCCTCGGTCGCCGGGTCGTCGACGTTGTAGACGCAGGCCACCTGGGTGTTCTCGTAGATCTTGGCCTTCGCCGCCGCGTAGGGCCCCTCGCCGCCGTGCCAGTCCAGGTGGTCGGGCGCGACGTTGAGCACGCACGAGGCCATCGCCGAGATCGACTCCGACCAGTGCAGCTGGAAGCTGGACAGCTCCACGGCCAGCACGTCATACGGCTCGGGGTCCAGCAGCGCCTCGATGATCGGGGTGCCGACGTTGCCGACGGCCAGCGCCCGCAGCCCGTCGGCGCGCAGGATCGCCTCGAGCATCTGCACCGTGGTCGTCTTGCCGTTGGTGCCGGTGACCGTCAGCCAGGGGGCCGCGCCGGTGGCCGGGCGCATCCGCCAGGCCAGCTCGACCTCCCCCCAGATCGGTATGCCGTGACGCGCCGCCGCGGCCAGCACCGGCTGGTCGGGGCGCCAGCCGGGAGAGGTGACGACCAGGTCTACCTGGCCCTCGGCATACGCTGGCAGGTCGGTGACGTGCTCGGGGCCGAGGCGCACGTCGGCGTCCAGGATGCCCAGGATCCGGGCGCGCTCGGACTGCTCGGTGCTGCCGTTGCCGGCGTCGACCACGATGACCTGCGCGCCCCGCTCGAGGAGGGCGTCGGCCGCCGCGAAGCCGCTGATGCCCAGGCCGGTGACGACCACCCGCAGCCCGGCCCAGTCGGCGTCGCGGTGGGTCAGGCCGGTGAGCCGGCCGGCGTCGGGGGCGGTCACAGCCGGACCACCCACTCGGCGTAGAAGATGCCCAGGCCGGCGGCCACGCACAGGCCCTGGATGATCCAGAACCGGATGACGATGGTGACCTCGTTCCAGCCGAGCAGCTCGAAGTGGTGCTGCAGCGGCGCCATCCGGAAGACCCGTTTGCCGGTCATCTTGAACGAGGCGACCTGGATGATCACCGACATCGTGATGATGACGAACAGGCCGCCCAGGATGACCATGAGCAGCTGGGTGTGGGTGGTGATGGCCAGGCCGGCCAGCGCGCCGCCGAGGGCGAGCGAGCCGGTGTCGCCCATGAAGATCTTGGCCGGCGAGGCGTTCCACCACAGGAAGCCGAAGCAGGCGCCGGCGATGCAGGCGGCGACGACGGCCAGGTCGTGGGCGTCGCGCACGTCGTAGCAGTTGGGGCCGGGGGTGACCTGGCAGTTCTGGTTGAACTGCCAGATGCCGATGAGGACATAGCCGCCGAAGACCATCACCGAGGCGCCGGTGGCCAGACCGTCCAGCCCGTCGGTGAGGTTCACGCCGTTGGAGGCGCCGGCGATCATCAGGTTGGCCCAGATGACGAAGGCGATGAGCCCCCCGACCGTGCCGAAGACGGCGAAGTCGATGGGCAGGTCCCGCACGAAGCTGATCGCGGTGCTGGCCGGGGTGCGAAAGGCGTCGCCGGGGAACTGCAGCGCCATGATGGCGAAGATGACGGCGACCGCGGTCTGGCCGATGAGCTTCTCGTGGGAGCGCAGCCCCAGGCTGCGCTGCTTGGAGATCTTGGTCCAGTCGTCGGCGAAGCCGACCAGGCCGAGCCCGGCCATCAGGAAGAGCACGAGCAGCCCGCTGATGCTCATCGAGCTGCCGCCGAAGTTCATCAGCCCGGTCTTGGAGATGATCCACAGGCTCAGGTGCGCGCCGAAGTAGCCGATGAGCGTGGCCGCCAGGATCACCGCGCCGCCCATCGTCGGGGTGCCGCGCTTGGTGTGGTGGGAGGTGGGGCCGTCGTCGCGGATGAACTGGCCGTAGCCGCGGCGGACCAGGAACTTGATGAACAGCGGGGTGCCGAAGAGCGCCACCGTCATCGCGATGCCCGCGGCCAGGACGATGGTGACCATCTAGGCAGTCTCCTCCCCGACCAGCGCGTCGCCCAGGAAGCGCAGGCCGGAGTCCCGGCTGGACTTCAGCAGCACGACGTCGCCGGGGCGCAGGACCTGCTCCAGCAGCTCCCGGGCCGCGTCGGTGTCGGGGCACTGGTGAGTATGCCGTCCGCCGGCCGAGCGGAAACCCTCCGCCACCGGGGCGGCCCCCTCCCCGACGGCCACGACGGTGCCGATGCCCAGGCCGGCGGCGAGCTCACCGATGGCGCGGTGCTCGGCCTCCGAGTCCTCCCCCAGCTCGCGCATCTCACCGATGACGGCGACCCCCTTGCCGGTCTCGCTCATCACCGCCAGGGAGCGCAGCGCGGCGCGCATCGAGTCGGGGTTGGCGTTGTAGGCGTCGTTGACGACCGTCACGCCGTCGGCCCGCTCGTGGACCTCCATCCGCCAGCGGCTGACCGCGCCGGCCTCACCGAGCGCCGCGGCGATCTGCCCGACCGGCATGCCCAGCTCGTGGGCGACCGCGGCGACCGCGAGGGCGTTGCCGACGTGGTGCGGCCCGTGCAGCCGCAGCTGGACCCGCACCGGGTCCTCCCCCGCGATCACCAGGTCGAAGCTGGCCTGGCCGCGCACGTTGATCTCCACGTCCTCGGCGCGCACGTCCGCGTCCGGGCTCAGCCCGACGCTGCGCACCCGCGCCCTGGTCTGCCCGGCCATGGCCAGCACGACCGGGTCGTCGGCGTTGAGGACCGCCAGGCCGTCCTCGGGCAGCGCCCGGACCAGCTCGGCCTTGGTGTGGGCGATCGCCTCGCGGCTGCCGAACTCTCCCAGGTGGGCCGTGCCGACGTTGAGCACGACGCCGATCCTCGGCGGCGCGACGGCGGTGAGGAAGTCGATGTGGCCGACGCCGGAGGCTCCCATCTCGGCGACCAGGAACTCGGTCTCCTCGGTGAGCCGGCAGACGGTCAGCGGCACCCCGACCTCGGAGTTGTAGGACGCGATCGGCGCGATCGTCGGCCCGAGCCGACCGACCACCTGCGCCGCGAGGTCCTTGGTGGAGGTCTTGCCGGAGGAGCCGGTGATGCCCACGATCTGCAGGCCGCCGGCCGCCGTGCACCGGTCCACGACCTCGCGCCCGAGGGCGGCGAAGCCGTCGGTGGTGTCCGGCACCACGACGCAGGGCAGCTCCTCCATCGGACGGTCGGTGAGGGCGCCCACGGCGCCCTTCTCGGCCGCCGACCCCACGTAGTCGTGACCGTCGGCGTGCTCCCCCAGCCTCGCGACATACAGGCTCCCGGGCTGGACCTCCCGGGAGTCGGTGACGACGGTGGCCGTGATGGGTGTGTCGGCCGCGTCGGCGGGGTGCACCTGCCCGCCCGTCGCCTCGGCGACCTCGCCGAGGGTCAGCTCGATCACTCAGGTGCCCCTTCGTCTCGGATAGCGATATCGCCCAGTGTGACACCTGGGCGCTCGCCCGGTGCCTGGGCGTTGGGATCGTACTCGAGAGTGACCTGCGGCGCCTCGGTCGTGCTGGGCGGCACCCCGCGGGAGGTGAGGGCGTAGCGCATGATCTCGGAGAAGACCGGACCGGCCAGCGAGCCGCCCCACTTGCCGATCGTCGGCTTCTGGATGGTCACCGCGATGACCAGCTCGGGGTCCTCGGCCGGCGCGTAGCCGACGAAGCCCGCGGTGACGCCGGAGTAGCGCTTGAGCCGGTCGTCGAAGCGGTCGGCGGTGGAGGTCTTGCCCGCGACCCGGTAGCCCTCGACGGCGGCCAGCGGCGCGGTGCCCTCGGGGCTGGGGACGTACTCCATGATCGAGGTCAGCTGGTCCGCGGTCTCCTCGGAGATCACCCGCTCGCCCTGCTCCGGCGCCTCCAGGACGTAGGCACCGGCGTCGTTGGTGGTCCCGGCGATGAGCCGTGGCTCGACGTGCACGCCGCCGTTGGCCACGGACTGGAAGACACCGATCTGCTGCAGCATCGTGCCGGACATGCCCTGGCCGTAGGTCAGGGTGTACTTGCTGGTGCGGCTCCACGTGTCAACCGCGGGGACCAGGCCCTCGGACATGCCGGGGAAGCCGAGCGAGGGCGGCTCGCCCATCCCGAAGTCGCGGATGTAGCGGTACTGCACGTCGTCGGGCAGGTGCTCGCCGTAGAGGATGGTGCCCATGTTGGACGAGGTGGCCAGCACCCCGGCGAAGGTGACGTAGGGGTTGTCCGGGTCGTGCGCGTCCTTGAAGCTGCTGCCGCCGCGGTGGACCCGGTTGGGCAGCACGAACGGCGTCTCCAGGTCGATCAGCCCCTCCTCCAGGGCCGCGGCGGCGGTGATCACCTTGGCGGTCGAGCCGGGCTCGTAGACGTCCTCGAAGAGCGGGTTGCGCAGGTCGGCGGAGCTCTGCTGCTCGTCCGCGGGGTCGTATGACGGGTAGCTGGCGGCGGCGAGGATGTCTCCGGTCTTGGCGTCCATCACCAGGGCGTAGCCGGACTTCGCGGCGGACTGGCGCACCATGTTCGCCACCGAGTTGTAGGCCACCCACTGCAGGTCGCTGTCGATCGTCAGCCGCACGTCCTCACCGGGCTGGGCCGGGATCTCGGTGCTGGTGCCGGTCGTGATGATCTCCCCGCGCCCGCCCCGCTCGTAGGTCGTGGTGCCCGGCGTGCCGTTGAGCCGCTCGTCATACATCAGCTCGATGCCGTTGGCGGGCAGCCCGCTGGAGCCGACCCAGCCGACCAGGGGCGCCATGGCCGAGCCGAGCGGGTAGGACCGCTTGAGGTAGGTCTCGGAGTAGATCCCGGGGATGCCCAGGGCCTGGACCTCCTGCCAGGTCTGCGGGGAGACGTCCTTCTGCAGGTAGGTCCACTGGGTGCCGTCCCGGTCCTGCAGCGCCTTCTCCATCGCGGCAGCGTCGCCCCCGGTGACCGCGGCGATCTCGGCCGCGGCGCCGGCGTAGCCGAGCTCGACCTTCTCCCCGTCGATCCGCTTGGTGTAGGTCGCGACCGCCGTCGGGTCGGCGGTGATGTGCCGGCGCTCGATGGACTCGGCGAGCACCACCCCGTTGGCGTCGTAGATGGTGCCGCGGGAGGCCGGGATGGTCACCTCGATGAGGCGACGGTCCACGGCCGCGGCCGAGACGCTGGCCGCGTCCAGGCCCTGCAGCTTGACCAGCTGGGCGGCGAACAGGCTGAAGACGACGAGGATGCCGAAGAGCATGATGCGCATCCGGCGCTGCGGGTGCACGACGCCCTTCATGCCCCGGCCCGGTGTCCCCCTGCCGCTGCCCCGGTTGTTCTTTCTGGGGGCCCTGGGTGGGCGAGTGGCCATGCTCAACCTCCCTGGACGACTCCCTCGATGCCCTGCTCTATCCGGGCGAGCTCACCGTCGGCCTCGGACACGAACGGCGTGACCACGGTAAAGCTGTCATCGGGGTCCACCGAGGCCGCCACGCCGAGGAGGGTGTGGTCGGACAGCCGCAGCACGGCGGTGGACGGCGACGGGACCAGCCCGAGCCGCTCGGCCTCGACGGCCAACGTCTCCGGGGAACGCTTGGCCGACAGCTCGGCCTCCAGGGTCACCCGGGTGTCGTGCAGCACGGTCTGCTCCTTGCGCAGGTCCGAGAGCGTGAACGAGCTCTCCGCCCGCGCGGTGTTCAGCAGCAGCGCCCCCAGCAGCCCCGCGACGACGAGCGCGATGCACAGCACGACGAAGCCGGTGTGGCTCTGCGTGGTGGGCGCGGCGTCGACGACGCGGAGTCGGGCACGCTGCCTCGGCGCGGGCGCCCGCACCGGGCGTCCGATGGCACGGGCCACGGTCATCTGGCTCATCGGGTCTCCCCCTTTTTGATAGTGGTTTCGTTCGGTCCCCGCACTTTTTGGTAGGGGTTTCGTACGCCCTCCGCACCTTTTTGCAGGGGTTCCGTACGGGTCCGTTCGGCCGCGCGCAGCCGCACCGACGCGGCCCGCGGGTTCAGCGCGATCTCGGCCTCGTCGGCCATCTCGGCGCCCCGGGTGAGCAGCCGCAGCCATGGCTTGTGCTCGGGCAGCTCGAAGGGCAGGTCCGGCGGTGCCGAGCTCGTCGCGCCCGCCGCCAGCCCGCGCTTGGTGATCCGGTCCTCCAGGGAGTGGTAGGACAGCACCGCGATCCGCCCGCCCACCGGCAGCAGCCCCAGCGCGGCGGGCAGCGCGTCCTTCCACACCGACAGCTCGGCGTTGACCTCGATGCGCAGCGCCTGGAAGGTCCGCTTGGCCGGGTGCCCGCCGGACCGCTGCGAGGCCGCCGGCACCACGTCGTGCAGCAGCTGCACCAGCCGCGCCGAGGTGGTGAACGGCTCCCGCTCGCGCTCGGCGACGACGGCCCGGGCGATCTTGCGCGCGAACCGCTCCTCGCCGAAGTCGCGCAGGATCGTCTCCAGCTCGCGCACGTCATACGAGTTGAGGACGTCCGCCGCGGTCTGCCCGGTGGACTGGTCCATCCGCATGTCCAGCGGCGCGTCCATCCGGTAGGCGAAGCCCCGCCCCGCCTCGTCCAGCTGCAGTGAGGAGACCCCCAGGTCGAACAGGATCGCCTGCGCCTCCCGGATCCCCCGCTCGGCCAGCGCCTCGGGGATCTCGTCGTAGACCGCGTGCACCGGCACGAAGCGCTCCCCGAAAGTGCTGAGGCGCTCCCCGGCCAGGGCGAGCGCCTCGGTGTCGCGGTCGATCCCGACCGCTGTCACCCCCGGGCAGGCGGTGAGGATCGCCTCCGTGTGCCCGCCCATGCCGAGCGTCCCGTCCACATAGACCGCGCCCCGCTCCCCCAGCGCCGGCGCGAGGAGCTCGACGATGCGGTCGCGCAGGACGGGCGTATGCCGTTCGGCGGGTGTGCGGTGCGTCATCGTCTCCTCCTTCGGTCGCGTTGTGGTGGTGGTCCCAGGCGCCGTGCGGCGCCAGTGATGTCTTCCTTCGGGCCCTGGGACCTGGTCCCCCTCCGCGCCGTCCGAGCGGCCGGCCCGGCTCCGGGGAAGAGGAGTCGGGATGGTGCGGCTCGTGGTGCGCCCGGCTCCGGGGAAGTGGAGTCGGGTGCGGGCGGTGCGGCTGGAGACCAGGCGTCAGGGCCGGTCTGCTGGTCGGTCGGTGGTCTCGGTCGGGCGGGTGGGGCGAAGTGGAGCATCACGGTGGGGCGAAGTGGGGAGGTTGGTTACAAGCCCGGGACCACCTCCTCGCTCTGGTTGGCGTAGCCCTCCTCGTGGTTGGCCACGTAGGTCTCCCAGGCCTGGGAGTCCCAGATCTCCAGGCGGTTGCCGGAGCCGATGACGGTGCACTCGTGAGTGAGCCCGGCGTAGTCCCGCAGCACCGCAGGGACGGTCACGCGCCCCTGCTTGTCGGGCGTCTCGTCGGAGGCCCCGGAGAGGAGAAGTCGCTGGTGGGCGCGTACGTCGGCGTTCGTGGTGGGGGCGCTCTGCCACCGCTCGGCGAGCTTCTCGAACTCGGCCATCGGATAGACGTAGAGGCAGTGGTCCTGCCCCCTGGTCATGACCAGACCACCCCGGAAGGTCTCCCGGAACTTGGCCGGCAGGAACATCCGGCCCTTGTCGTCGAGGCGGGGCGTGTAGGTGCCGAGAAGCAACACCGTGACCACCCCTTCCCGAGTTGATGGCTACTCCAGGTCCATCCAATGCGCCCCACAGTACTCCACTTTGCTCCACTGTCAACGCCATCGGAGCGCAATTTGCCGGGACCATTCAGCGTTTGCGCAGGTCAACGCGGTGGGGGGAAAGTGGGGGAAAGCGGAGGGCCGTGCGGAACGATCGGACCGGGGACGTGGGAACGTAGTCTCTAGGAAGAAAACGCGGAACGACGCTCGACGATGAGGCAGGATCACCCCATGACCGTGAACGCAGGGACCGCCCCCGACCTCGACTCCGTGCAGTCCGTCGCCGGTGCCATCCACCGCGCGATCAGCACGGTGATCGAGGGCAAGGACGAGGCGGTCCGCACCGCGGTGACCGTGCTGCTGGCCGAGGGCCACCTGCTCGTCGAAGACGTTCCGGGGGTGGGCAAGACGATGCTCGCCCGGGCGCTCGCCCGCAGCGTCGACTGCACGGTCAACCGCATCCAGTTCACCCCCGACCTGCT
>Ga0123333_10001301_pt1 | contig 26336 bp, 28 predicted proteins | sample BioC12SIPDNA_3_FD_89957 | JGI IMG/M metagenome (GOLD analysis project Ga0123333, IMG submission 89957) | Anaerobic biogas reactor microbial communites from Washington, USA - Biogas_R2_B C12 SIP DNA | ecosystem: Engineered > Bioreactor > Anaerobic > Unclassified | place: Washington, USA... | reverse complement strand
GCAAATCAACGGGGGGTACGTAAACAACAGGAGTATTTCCGATGGAGGGGTACCAAAGCGATGAAGGGGTGGTTTCAATATTTGAGTACCTAATTGATTAAGAGGCACTGGTAAGAGTATTAAGTGTCCAAATTTAGGCTGTTGGCACACATCGGCAAACGATCTACAAATTTTGCTAGAAACAAAAACCCGAATCCCGTATGGATTCAGGCTTTTTCATGGCGTTCCCGTCGGGATTCGAACCCAAGGCCTTTCGCTTAGGAGGCGAACGCTCTATCCAGCTGAGCTACGGGAACAGATATGATACGAGGCAATCTGTGTCGGGCTGCGCGGCCCGTGCGCTATTTTAGCACAGCAACAGGGGTGGCGCAAGGAATGGGAGGCTCATTTTGGGCGCGCTCATTTTGGGGTGTTGCTCGCACAACAGGCTGCGCGGCAGCGGTGTCCGGCATCAAACACATGATTTGTACCGGGGGCGAGCCGTCAACGGGCGGCGCAGCCCTTTTGCGATCTGACAGGATTGGGTATACTGATGGCAGGGCTGTGCCTTGCTGCGCGGCCGATGAGGGAGGGACTGTCGTGTTGGAGCACCACCAGGAGATAGAGACATCAAACCAGCCGCTGACGCTGGTGATCTTTGGCGGGACGGGGGATTTGACCCACCGCAAGCTGCTGCCGGCGCTGTATCACCTGATGGCGGATGAGCGGCTGCCCGAGGAGACGGCCATTCTGGCCATCGGGCGGCGCGGGATGGACAGCGAGGACTACCGCCTGCAGGCGAGGGCATCCATTGCGCAGTTTTCGCGCACCGGGGTGGAGGAGGAGCGGCTGAACCGCTTCGCCCGGCAGCTGTATTACCACCGGATGGAGTTTGTGAGCGAGCCCGACAGCTACGAGGGGCTGCGGGAGGTGCTGCGCGAAAAGGAGGCCGGGTTCTCCGCGCCGGCGGTGCGGCTGTTCTTCCTGGCGGTGGCGCCGGAGTTTTTCGGCCCCATTGTGGAGCAATTGGGCCAGCGCGGCCTGGCTGAGCGGGGCAACCCCGGCCACCGGGTGATGATCGAAAAGCCCTTTGGCTCCGACCTGGAGACCGCGCGCGCGCTCAACCAGACCATTGCCAATGTGCTGGAGGAGAGGCAGGTATACCGCATCGACCACTACCTGGGCAAGGAGATGATCCGCAACATTCTGGCCATCCGCTTTGCCAACTCGCTGTTTGAGCCGCTGTGGAACCACCACTACATCGACAACATCCAGATCACCTCCACCGAGACGCTGGGCGTGCAGGGGCGCGGCGCCTACTACGAGCAGGCGGGCATCATGAAGGACATGCTGCAAAACCACCTGCTGCAGATGCTGGCGCTGATCACCATGGAGCCGCCGGTGGACCTGCAGCCCGAATCCGTGCGCGATGAAAAGGTGAAGGCCCTGCGCTCGCTGCGCCGGTTTGAGGATGAGCTCAGCTGCGGCGGCATCGTGATGGGCCAGTACGGCGCGGGCGAGGACAAGGGCAAGGCCGTGCCCGGCTACCGCGAGGAGGAGGCGGTAGACGCCCAATCCCGCACACCCACCTACATCGCCCTGCGCGCCCAGGTGGATAACTTCCGCTGGGGCGGGGTGCCCATCTACATCCGCGCGGGCAAGCGGCTGGACCGCAGCCGCACCCAGATCGTCATCGAGTTCAAGCGCCTGCCCGGCGTCAACTTCTACCCGGATTTTGAGGGCCAGCCGCCCAACCTGCTGGTCATCGAGGTGCAGCCGGCGGAGGGCATGTACTTCCAGATCAACTTAAAGCGTCCGGGCAACGACTTTGTGATGGAGCGGGTGGAGCTGAATTACTCCCAGCACAGCCGCTTTGCGGGCAACGTGCCCGAGGCCTATGAGCAGCTGCTGCTGGAGGCCTGGCGCGGCAATGCCTCGCTGTTTACCAGCTGGGATGAGCTGGAGCACTCCTGGCGCTTTGTGGAGAGCATCGAGCACAACTGCTCCGGCCAGCAGGGGCATTTCCCCAACTATGCCGCGGGCAGCCGCGGGCCCGAAATGGCCGACCGCATGGTCGCGCTGGATGGCCGCAGATGGTGGGAGATCGAGCTGCCCTGCGAGGGAGCGGACTGCGACATAAAATAAAACATGATGGAGGACACAATGCGTATCATTGATATCTCAATGGAAATTCACCCCCAGATGGCCACCTACAAAAACCGCCCGGAGAAGCGCCCGCAGCACATCACCGAGCGGCGCATGCCGCAGGACAGCGCCAACGAGACGGCGCTGCACATGAACCTGCACACAGGCACCCACCTGGATTCGCCGCTGCACATGATCGACGGCGGCAGCAATACATTGGCCCTGACGCTGGAGCGGCTGATCGCCCCGGCCCGGGTGTTTGACCTGACGCAGGTGAAGGACGGCATCGTCCGCGAGGACCTGGAGGGCCTGGGCATCAACAAGGGGGACTTCGTGCTGCTGAAAACCAGCAACTCCTTCGATCCGCTGTGCGGCGGGGAGGACTTTGTCTACGTCAAGGAGAGCGGCGCGCGCTACCTGGCGGAGGTCGGCATCAGCGGCGTGGGCATCGACACCTTGGGCATCGAGCGCGCCCAGGCCGGGCACGAGACGCATATCTCGCTGCTCAGCCGGGACATCATCATTTTGGAGGGGCTGCGCCTGGCCGATGTGGCGCCCGGCGAGTACCTGCTGATCGCGCTGCCGGTCAAAATACGCGACGCCGAGGGCGCGCCCACCCGCGCGGTGCTGGTGGAGGGGGCAACCTTGAAATAAAAAGGATGGCTTGTGCTATACAGGTGTCCGAGGAAGCGAAAGGCGCTATCAATCAAAGGATTTTTTCCTGGCATACGTGAATACGAGCTGGGTTGCCACTGCCCATGGGGGATGTTATAATTAGCTTAGGGAAGAAGATATGGTGTGAGCAGCAGAAGCGTATTCTTATCCTTGGCTTTGTTATTTGTACGTTCAGGCTGTCTAATTTTGGCGGTTGCTTTGATTTGGTTGCCAATGTCAAAACAGTGAAGGAGCAAGATAGTGCAAGATTCACAAGAAAACAATCCACATGCAAAACAAAAAACGAAATATCAGAACAATCGGTTTGATCATTTTTGTGAGAAACACAACTTCAATAAACGGCGTTTCATTAAGGTCATTTTAGTTGTTTTGTTTGTCATCATTGCACTTAACATCGTAACATTTGGCATTACATCGGCGAGTATCTTTAAGAGCAAAACAGTGCAATTTGGCTTGAAGGACATTGGGGAGCTGGCAACGCAGGCTGGTTATTTTACAAGTGTTCAGTCAATATCCGGTTCCAGGCAAATTTTAGGTGTAGACATCCCTTTGACTCAAAATAAGTTTGTCTATAGTTACGATGGGGTTATTAAGGCTGGCCTTGACTTTGGACTGATCAAAGTAAGTGTGGATGATGCTGCGAAAACAATTAAAGTAAACCTACCGGAAATTGAAATTCTCAGCACTGAGATAGATGAACAGAGTTTCGAGATTTTTGATCAAGAGAACAATATTTTCAATCCCCTTAAACTTGGTGATATGAACATTTCAATTATTGAACTGAAAAAAGAAATTCGCGAGAAAGCAATTAGTAATGGCCTTTTAATTAATGCACGAACAAATGCTGAGATGCTGATAAAAGGGTTTCTTGCCGGTTCGAATAATTTCGAAAATTTTTCGGTTATTTTTGAATGAAAGAACACAACAATTTTGAAAGGGTGATTTGAATGATTGTGCTTTGGGCGCTTCTCTTGAAAATTCTGATTGGTGTTGGAATTGTTGTTGGTGTATTCTACTTGATTCTTTTGGTGACCGCTTGGATATAAAAAGATCAAAAAGAAGCGACAGATAAGCTCTGCTTTTTGTTTCCGAATCCAAATTTAAGCTCTTTGGTGAACATTTGCTTTCCATTCCCGTTTTGGTATCGTCGATGCTCCGCTCACTATTACATTCCTTATCAAAACGCATTTATCTGCCCGGCATCCTTACTACACCACGATCAGCAGATCGTCGGGGCCGAAGGATGCCGGTTCGTTTTTGTTGGGGTTGAGGACGACCTGGGGCTTGTCCGCGCCCAGGTGCACCCAGCCCGCCAGCAGCATTTGGCGCTGGGCCAGGCCGGCAGCCAGGGCGGCAGCGGTCATGGCCTTGCCCCCGGTCAGGGGCAGGGCGGGCAGCAGCTTCAGCCCCTGGGGCGTGTAGAACAGCGCCTGCTCGATGGCCGGGATCTGGCTGTCCTCCCGCAGGATGTCCGCCGCGATCAGGCGGCTGCGGTCGTCCTCCAGCACATAGTCGGCTACCTCGTTGGCGTAGGCATAGCGCACGCTGGCGCTGTCCAGCAGGTTGACGCACAGATAGCAGCGCTTGCCGCGCAGCAGCTCGCGGATGTACAGCAGGCAGGGCAGCAGCTGCGCGTCCATCTCGCGGGGGGCCGGGCCGTCCTCCTCGCCCAGGCAGACCACCAGGTCAAAGGACCGGGCGGCGAGATGGCCTTCAATGGCCGGCATATCATAGCGATCCAGGCAGAGGATATCGGGGGAAGGGGTCAGCCGCTCCACCTGTGCCAGCAGGGCATCGCGGCCGCGCACGCCGATCACCAGCAGCGCCTGCACCCGCTCGGGTACGGGCAGGGGCGCATCGGACAGCGGGGCGGGGGCAGCATGGCCTCCGCGGCGCATCAGGCGCAGGCGGTCGCGGCGGCTTTTGAGGAAGATCGCCGCGTCGCCCTCCAACAGCGGCGCGTCCTTTGGCGGGTGCAGCACCACCTGGCCCGCGCGCAGCAGGCCCAGCACGCTGCTGTAGCGGTAGTCCCCGGCCAGGCTGTACAGGGATGCCGGCGCCGTCAGCCGGGGCTTTTCCGCGGTCAGCTCGTGGCCGCTGCCCGCGGCGGTCAGCGCGCTGTATACGGGCAGGAAGTGCTTGTCCTCCAGGGTGCGCAGGATGGGGGCAAAGGACAGGTCGTTGGCGTAGTACACCCGGAAGGGGTCAGGCAGATAATAGGCTGCCCGCAGCCTGTCGCCCGGGCCGCTGAGCAGCAGCGAAACCGACGGCGTGCTGCCCCGGGGGTGGCGCGAAAGCAGGTGCCGCACTGCCATGGCGCTGGACAGGGCGCGCTCGTCGTCGCCCGAGATGACCACGTGCCGGGCGCGCAGCAGGTTGACGCGCGCCAGGTCCTGCGCATCGCGGATATCGCCCCGGCGCAGGATGGCGTGCAGCCCCCGGCGCCCGGGCTGGGCAGGGGGCAGGATGCCCTCCAGCTGCTCGCGGGGCAGGTCGTCCATCAGCACAACGGCCAGCCGCCGCCTGCGCCCGGCGGGTGCCAGGCGGGCCAGCACGGCCCGGGCATCCTCCCCGCAGCCCAGGAACAATATATGGCCCCGCTCCAGGATGCGGGAGCGGCCGCTTTGCATGGCCTCCAGCTTGCGGTCCAGCATGTTGCCGATGATGCCGATAAGGCTGGACAGCCCGATCAGCCCAAACAGCGTGGACAGCACGGTGGCGGCCACAAACACGCCGCTGCCCGTGCCCCAGTCGGGCGCCAGGTTGCCGCCGTCCAGCATGCGCATGCTGATGGTCCATATGGCGGTGGATATTTTGCTGTTGACCGTGCTGGGCGATTTCCAGTAGACCAGCAGGCCCAGCGCGGCCACCACCGCCACGCAGGCGGCCAGCAGCACGCCGATCAGCCCGGCGTTGCCGGCGGCCATCAGGCGGTCAAAGCGGTAGGCCGGCCGCTGGCGAATGGTGGGGCGCTGGCTGTCCCGCTCCAGCACGGCGCGGGCGTCCACGCCGGGCAGGGGTGCGTTGCTCAGCGCCAGGCGGTTGACCGCCCAGCCGGACAGCGCCAGCAGCGCGATTTCAAACAACAACTGAAACTCATTGCCCTGCGGGTTGCGGCCCAGCGCGCCATGCACATACTGCGCCAGCATGGGCATCAAAAAGGCCGCTGCGGCGCCCATATGCCTGCGGGCGGGCGACAGGTCGCGATTAAGCCAGGTCAGCAGGCCGCGGCCCATGAACAGGCCGTAGCTCATCTGCATCAGCACCAGCGTGGCGCTCTGGGCGATGGCCTCTAACAGCCCGCCCTCCACAAACAGCGTCAGCACGCGCATCACGCCCTGGCCCAGCCCCAGCCCCACGGCGTAGATCACCAGGTCGTAACGGTTGATGTAGTGGCGCGGCCGCACCACCAGCGCCCACAGGCACGGCAGCTTGAAGGCATTGTCGGCCAGCACGGCAATGAAGGCAAAAGCTTCCCGCGGTCAGCCGGTCAATTCCGCCGCGTAGCCGCCAAAGAAGGCCATGCGCACCGCCAGCGCCACCAGCGCCGAAGCCAGGCCCGAGGCCGCGCCCCAGAAGCGCAGGCGGCTGTTGATGCCCTCCGCGTAGGCCAGCCGCTGGCGGGCAATCACCCAGCGGTACACCAGCACCGCCGGCACGATGGCCGCCAGCAGCACCCCCAGCAGCTGCAGGCCGATCCATAGCTCCTGTTCCATGGGGCCCTCCCTTATGTGTTGCTTTTTTTCGCTCGCCGGTCAGCCAGCCAGTCGCTCCCGCGGGCTACCGCGCGGCGCATCAGCCACAGCGCCGCGGGCGCCAGCGCCATCAGGCCAATCATCAGCCACAGGCCGGCGCCGGGCAGCGGCGCCAGCAGGAAGAAGCGCCCAAACAGCAGCGCCGCCCCCGCCATGCCCGCCGCCATCACCGCCAGCAGCAGGCCGCGCATCAGGTTGAGCGGCAGGCTGGTGTAGGCCAGCACCATCAGGCCCGTGAAGCCGATGGCCCCCACCGCGATGGTGCTGCGCACATCCTCCGCCAGGCCCAGCGGGCCGGCCAGTGTGAACAGCAGCAATATCAGCAGCAGATTGGTGAGCGCGCCGGGCAGCGCGTTTTTGAGGATGGTGGTCAAAAAGCCCGCCTTCACCCGCTCCCGGTTGGGCGCCAGCGCCAGGAAAAACGAGGGGATGCCCACCGTAAAGGTGCTGACCAGCGTGAGCTGGATGGGGTGGAAGGGATAGGGCAGCGGCAAGATCAGCATCAGCAGCGACAATAGGTAGGAAAAGCAGGTCTTCACCAGAAACAGCGAGGCCGAGCGCGTGATGTTGTTGATCACCCGCCGCCCCTCCAAAATGACCTGAGGCAGGGCGGAGAAGTTCTCATTCAGCAGCGTCAGCTGGGATACCCGCTGCGCCGCATCGCTGCCGCCGGCCATGGCGATGGCGCAGTCGCATACCTTGAGCGCCGGCACGTCGTTGACGCCGTCGCCCATCATGGCCACGGTGCGCCCGGCGGCCTTGAGCGCCAGCACCAGCTGGCGCTTTTGATCGGGCGCCACGCGGCCAAACACGGTGTAGCGCTCCGCGGCCCGGGCCAGGGAGGCCTCATCGGTCAGCTGCGAGGCATCCACCCAGCTTTCCGCCCCGTGCAGTCCGGCGCGGCGGGCCACCTCGGCCACGGTGACCGGGTTGTCGCCCGAAATTACCTTGATGTCCACGCCCTCGCGGCGCAAAAACGCCGCCGTGTCGGCAAAGTCCTCACGGATCTCGTCGTTGAGCAAAATCAGCGCCAGCGGGCACACGCCGCCGGGCAGGCAGTTGTCCTGCGGCAGCAGGGGGGAGTGGGCCAGCAGCAGCACCCGCAGCCCCTGCCGGGCGTGGCCGCGCACCTGTTCATCCAGCGCGGGGGGCACATGGCCGCCCAGCACAAACTCGGGCGCGCCGATGATGGTGCTGCCCGTGGCGGTAAAGCCCACGGCGCTCCACTTGCGCGCCGAGGAAAAGGGCACCCGCACCGCGGGCTCGCCGGGGTGTGGGGCCTCCCCATGCCAGTACTCCCGCAGCGCGCGGAAGGTCAGGTTGTCATCCTGAGAGGTTTGCAGCATGCGCAGCATGCACACGTCGATTTCGCCCTGGGTGGCACCCTCCAGGGGCACCACCTCCTGCACGCGCAGGCAGCCCTTGGTGATGGTGCCCGTCTTGTCCACGCACAGGGTATCCACGCGCGCCAGGTTTTCAATGCCGTACAGCTCCTGCACCAAGGTGTTCTGCTGCCCCAGGCGGATGACACCCACCGCCAGCGCCATGCTGGTCAGCAGCATCAGCCCCTCGGGGATCATGCCGATCATGGCGGCCACCGCAGAGGGGATGGCCTTGTCCAGCGGGTCCTTGAGCCACCAGTACTGCTTGGCGAATAAGATCAGCCCCACCGGCAGCAAAAAGAAACTGATGAAGCGGATGAGCTTTTTGAGGTCCTCCATCTGCTGGCTGCGGGCCACCTTTACCTTGCGCACGCTTTGCACCAGTTGGCCGGCGTAGCTGTTGCCGCCCACCTTGGTCAGCCGCGCGTACAGGCGGCCCTCGCTGATGAAGCTGCCCGAATACAGCTCGTCGCCCTGGGCCTTGGCCACGGCATCGCTTTCACCCGTCAGCAGCGACTCGTTGGCCGCGCCCTGGCCGTCCAGCACCTGGGCATCGGCGCACACCTGATCGCCCGCAGAAAAGCGCACCACGTCGCCCGCCACCAATTGCTCGCTGGGCAGGGCTGTCCACCCGCCGTCGCGCAGCACGGGCACCGGCGCCTGCACCAGCAGGGTCAGGCGGTCCACGGTCTTCTTGGCGCGCAGCTCCTGCACGGTGCTGATCAATGTGTTGAACACCACCACGCCCATGAACAGCATGTTGCGCCAGGATTGCACGCTGGCCAGCGCCAGCGCCAGCAGGAAGTTGAGGATGTTAAACCAGGTGAACAGGTTGTGCAGCACAATCTGCCCCGTGCTGCGCCCGGCAGCTCTGGGCGGTGTGTTGCCCTTGCCCTCCCGGTGCAGCTGCGCCGCCTGCTCGCTGGTCAGCCCGGTCAGCTGTTCTGTGCGCTCGTCCATGCCATCCTCCCCGCGTGTGATAAAGCCATCCTACCATAACAGCGGGTGAAAATTCATGAAGAATGTATCAATTAAGATAAATTAAGGGATCAGGGGGATGGGCGGCGAGGCTGCATCACGGGGTCTGCCCCTCCGGCGGGCGCTCAGGATACAGGGAGATATCAAAGTCGGCCAGCGCGGTTTTGCCCGCCAGGTGGGGCACGGGCTGGGGCGGATATGCTTGGCGCGCGAGGATGTTGTCGTTCCCGTCGGTCAGCAGCACCTCGCCATATTGCATGCCATCGTGCACATACATGGTCCACTCGCTGTTGGCGGCCAAATCAAATACGGTCATGTCCACATCGCCCCAGCGCCCCTGCTCGTCCTTGACGGCGTGGTAGTGGTGGGCGGTGTTGGCCTGCCGGTCGGTGTAGCTGAAAAACAGGCTGTCCCCGCCGGTGTCAATCAGCAGGCTGGGCACCTGCGCCCCCGGCCGCAGGGCACGCTCGTTGCTGACGGTGAAGGCATAGGCGCTGTCGGCATCCGATTTTTCGACGATGCACAGCATGTTGCGCCCGTCCATGGATAGCGCCAGCGCCCACTGGCCCAGGCGCTCATTGCCCCAGCCGTCGTAGGCGGAGATGCGCCAGCCGGGCAGGGCATGATGGCACAGGTCGATCACCGCCTGCGCCAGCGGCGGCTTGGCGGGCATGTACGCATCCAGCCCGCTCAGCCCCAGCAGCACCCGCAGCAATATGTCCTCCCGCTCCTGGGCGGCCAGGGCGTGCTGCGCCTGGGTGTAGGTCTGCGCCGGTGTGGCCATCTCCAATACCGGGATGCCCTCGGGCAAGGTGACGGCTTCATAGGCCGTGACTTCGCTCACCTCGATGATGGCGCGGCCCAGCAGCCGCGGGGCAAGGCCGTCAAACCGGTACAGCGTCCAGCGGGTGGTGGTGATGCCGTCCTGCTGGCGGTCCAGCAGCAGGCCGGGGTGGGGCAGGGTGTAGCCCCACAGCCCGCCCTCTGCAAAGCCATCAAAGTGGGCGGGTGCAAAGCGCCGGGCGTCCGGGTACCACAGCCAGGCATCGTATCGCGTGCTGCGGGCGCCGCGCCCGGTGATCAACACAAGGTCCGGCCAGCCATCGGCGCTTAGGTCAATGAGGCGCAGGGGCCAGTCCGCATCCTCCCCGCCGCCTGCCAGCAGTTCGGTCGCCAGCGCATCCTGGCGCGCCGGGGAAATCTTGGTGTCCAGCACCTCCTCGGCCCGGTCAACGGGCAGGGGCAGGCCCTCATCGCGCATCAGCCGCAGCAGCTGCATCTTGGCCTGCACGGGCCAGCCCGGGCCATAGGGGCCGTGTTGGTCGGCCAGCGCGGCGTAGCCATGGGATACGCTGTCCATTGCTTGTTCAGCCGGCGGCTGGGCGTGCACCGGCACCGCCAGGGTCAGCGCCAGCAGAAGGGTCAGCAGCAGGGCTTTTTTCATGATGGGTCCTTTCCGGTCATGGCTCCATCCACACGGTGGCGCCGGTGGGGTCGATGTAGCACATCTTGCTACCCTCACTTGCCCGCCCGGGCAAAGCCCAGGTTGAACAGCCGGGCCATATCCGTCCAGCCCTGGTTGCGGGTGCGGCCGCCCAGCACCACGGCCAGCAGCATCTTGCCCTCCCGCTGGGCGCAGCCCACATAGCAGAAGCCCGCCGCGCGGGTGTACCCGCTTTTCACGCCGAAGGCGCCTGCGTAGTAATGGGGTGACAGGGGGTTGAACAGGTCGGTATTTACCTCGATCATGAGCGCCTGGCGCAGCTTGGTGGGCTGCATGGTGTAGACGTTCTGAGTGATGACCTCGCGGAAGGCCGCGTTTTGCAGCGCGGCCATGGTCAGGCGCGCCAGGTCGCGCGCGGTTGTGTAGTGCTGCTCGTTGTGGTAGCCGTGGGGGTTGGTGAAGTGGGTGCCGGTCATGCCCAGCTCGGCTGCCTTCTGGTTCATCTGCGCCACAAAGCCATCCACCGTGCCCGCACACAGCACCGCCAGGGCGTTGGCCGCATCGTTGCCGCTGCGCAGCATCAGCCCGTAAAACAGATCGCGCGCCGGCATCGTTTCGCCCGGTGTCACCGGGGTGAGGGAGCTGTCCTTGGGCACCTCCCCGGCCGCCTGGGGGATGGTGACCATCTGCTCGGGCTTCAGCTGATCCAGCGCCAGCAGCAAGGTCATGATCTTGGTGGTGCTGGCGGGGTACAGCCGCCGGTCGGCCTGCTTGTTCAAGAATATTTCGCCCGACTGCATGTCCATCACCAGCGCGGCCTTGGCGTACAGGTCGTCCGGGGTGAGGGCATCGGGGCGGGCGTCGTCAAAGGTCTGGGGCACGCGCATGGGCAGGCCCTTCATGTCGCCCGCCAGTGCTTGCCGGGTCACGTGGTCGGCCACGCCGGTCTCCATAGCACCCGGCACCCCGGCCTTTACCAGCACCTGCTGGAAGGCGCGCACCGCCCGCTGGGTCTGCTGGCCAAAGGCGCCGTCGGGCAGCGTGTCCAGCAGCCGCAGATCGTACAGCTTGGCCTGCAACTCGCTCACCCGGCTGCCCCGGTCGCCTGTTTTCAGGTCCAGCAGGCGGCTGACGGCCAGGTCGTCAAATAGCAGGCGCTGCGTCTGCTCGTCTGCCGCGCCGGTCACGGGTACCCGGTGGCCGTTTGCGGCCAGGTGCTCCTGCACGGCGCGCACGGCCTGGGCGGTCTGGGCGCCGTAGATGCCGTCCGCCTTGCCGCTCAGCAGCTTGAGCACAATCAGCCGCTGCTGCATGGCCTTGACGGCCTGCCCCCGGTCCCCCTCCTGCAAGGGGGCATAGGCAGGCTGCTGGGCCAGCGCAGGCAGGCACAGCAGCAGCACAACCATCGTCCACAGAATCAGCCTACGCATGGCTCCTCCTGTTCAGTAAAAAATGTACGGTCAATTGCCCTATTCTACCATAAAACGGCACAAAGCCGCGGATCATTGCGCCAACAATGACCCGCGACTTGTAACAATCAAAGTATCAACCGCTGCCGTGCCCCACGTCGATGCGCAGGATGGCGCCGTCCTCGGGGTCCAGCTCGATATAGCTCAGCGTGCCGCCCTCCCGGCGGGCATCCTTATGCTCCACAAGCCACACCCGGCCCTTGGGAAACCTCTGGCTGAATATAAAGGAAATGGTGGGCTGGGCGCTGTCGTAGTCCGCCTGGGTATACTGCCCCTCGCTTTCCTTTAGAAAGGCCTGCTGGGCCAGCTTAAGCACCTGCTCGGGGGCCATGTCATCCGGGCCGGGCAGGCCCAGCATCTCATAGCCGTTATCGGCCTGCGCAAAGCCGCTGAGCGCCCACAGGCCTGCTACCGCCTTGGCCTCCAGCGGCCAGAAATCCATGCCGGGGCCATGCGTTTCGTGGATTTGCAGAAAATACGCCCGCACGCTGTCGGCGGTGTCGCCCCGGGTCTCCATCAGGTCCCAGTAATAGTCGGGGTAGCGGTCGCTGCGCCAGATGGCCGGGCGGCCGTCCTCCCCCAGGGGGGCCAGCGTGCGCAGCAGGTCGTCCTCGGACAGGGGCTCCAGCGCCAGCACGGGCGCCGCCAGCAGGCTGAGGGCCAGCAGCAGCAAAGTCAGTCGTTTCATGGGCAATCTCCTTTCATGGTTGGGGGGTCAGCCGTTGCTGCGCCCCACGTCGATGCGCAGGATGGTGCCGTCCTCCGGATCCATCTCGATGTAGCCCAGGGTGGCATCCTCCCTGCGTGTATCCTTGTACTCCACCCCCCATACCCGGCCCTTGGGGTAATCCTCACCGAACACGAAGTTGGTCACCGGCAGGGCGCTGTCGAAGTCCGCCTGGGTGTAGAGGCTCTTGCCCTCCTTGACAAAGGCATCCCAGGCCAGCTTGAGCGCCTGCTCCTCGGACAGGTCGCCGGGGGCGGGCAGGCCGTTCATCACATAGCCGTTGCCGGCCTCGGCATAGGCGCTGGACACCCACAGGCCGAGCACCGCCTTGGTTTCCAGGGGCCAGGCCGCGTAGTTGTTCAGGCCGTACTTGGCATCTGTTTCGTCCAGCAAGGCACGCACGCCTGGTAGGGTATCGCCCCGGGCCTCCATGTGCTGCCAGTAGTAGTCGGGGTAGCGGTCGCTGCGCCATACCAGCGGGCGGCCATCCGCCCCCAGTGGGGCAAACTGCCGGCTTACCCCCGGGAAGCGCGCCGGATAGCCACCCAGAAATTCGCCGGTTTTGGCATCTATGCCTGTGAGGGCGATATCCCGGCTGGGCAGTTCGCTCACGTCCACAAAGGTGATGTGCCAAATACGGTCGCCGTCCTGCGGCTCGTTGAAGGTGAAGGTGACCGCTGCCTTGAGGGCATCCAGGTAGCTTTGCTCGTAGTAGCTCAGGTTATGCTTGTTCATGGCCTTGCGGGCCAGGGCCACGGCCTCCTGCTGCTGTATGTCCCCGGGTGCGGGCAGGCCGGGCAGCACATTGCCGCTGTCCGGCATATAATCCCTGTAGCCGAAGATCGCCTGCATCTCAAGCGGCCAGAAGCGCCGGTCGGTGCCGTAGTCCCGCTGCAAGCCGAGCGACAGGTCGCTGGCCGTATCGCCGTTGTAGCCGATGGCGCGCAGCGCGTCCCAGTAGTATTGGGGCGCCAGGGCCAGGTCATCCTGCGGGAAGAGCGTGGGGGTTGGGTCTGGCGCGTCCGTGGGCGTGGGCGGCTCCTTGGTGGCGTAGGTCCGCTCCTCCGGCGGCAGCAGTTCATCCAGCACATAGCGGCGGTTGTAGTAGTTGCCGGGGGTATATTCGTCCACCACCAGGGCTTGCCCGCTCATGGCGTCCACCTCGGCCAGATAATCGCGGTGGAAGCTAACCTTCCACGCGGCCCTGTCCCCCAACGTCAGGTAGATGGCATAGATGGGCTGCGTGTAGTAGGCACCCTGTTGCGGGGGGGGGGTGAACAGGTCCTGCTCGGATACCTTGTATTTGCCTGCCACCGCCTTGGCGGCGGCCTGTACGGCCCCCTCCCGGCTGAGGGCGCCCTCGGGCGCCGGGCCATAGCCCTGTCTGGCGATCAGGCGGGCGGACGGCGAGGCATTCGGGCCCATGTTGAGGGCGGACAGGTCTTTTTGCAGCTGCTGCCATATCTCCTGCGACCAGGCATCCCAGCTGCCGTAGTGGTCGCTGTACAGGTGAGCGTAGCGGTTGATCAGAAACCAGGATCGGTTGTCCGGGTTGGTATCATGGACCACGTCAATGCCATCGCTGTAGTCGGTCACCTCGCCCTGCGGTGTCAGCCGCATGTTGAAGCCGGGCAGGTCGAGGGTCAGCGGCTCGTAATCCAGGTACCAGTTGCGCTCCACCTGCCAGGGGTTATGACGCTCCTGCGTGAAGGAGCGAAACAGTCGGTACTTCTCCCGGTCGCCAAGGGGATAGTCGCGCCCCGTGCGCATGCGCACGGTATCCAGGGCGACCTGCTCGATCTCCTGCTGGCTCAGCTCGCCCTCTTTGGGGATGACCTGATTGTTGTATTTGATGCCGCCGATTTTGATCCGGAATTCGCCAAACCAGTGCTGGTCGGCCACGTCCCAGGTGCCGGGGTAGAAGCCCAGGTCCTTCTTGGCAAACAGCATGGCCAGCTCCTGCTTAAAGGAACCGTCCTGCCGGCGCAGGCGCGCCAGGTCTTCCGCTTCCAGGGTGACGCCGTGCTTTTCAGCAAAGGCCAGCACCTCCTCCACCTCCTCCCGGGTGAAGCGGTCGCCCTGGCTCTTCAGGCTCAGCGGGAGGATGATGTCCTCCACCACGTCCCTGCCGGTGCGCGGCGCCGTGGCCACCGCCACGGCGGTAATCAGCAGCAGGCAAAGGGCGACAGCCATGGCGACAGACATTTTCTTTTTCACAGGATACCTCCTTGTATGTTGTGCAGGATTTGGTATCGGCTGGCGGGGGATACCCGCATGTGGCCGAGGGCCGCTTGCAGCTGCTCACCTGCTATCCACCCCCTTCACCCTATCTAACGAAACAGAGGGCCAAAATGTTGTGGCTTGGCTAAAATTTCCTTTTATTATTTTTCGCGGTGTATAGAAAATGCATAGACCCCCTTGACAAGCCCGTGGAATGTGTATATCCTTGCGCGCAAGTGCATAGTTCCTTGGAAGGATAGAGGTGTGGGTACATCAGTACCCGGGGAGGAGCCGCCGGACGGCCACGATCCCCCGGCGAAAGGGGAACCACCGAAAGCGACCGCCGCCGGGCGCGGGCGCTTGGACATTGGGAGAACATCCCCCTGTCTGTCACGGCACGTGGCCGTGGAGCGCTATCGCCAAGCTGTCTGTATTGGCGGCGAAGCATAGTAGCTTCGCCGCCAAACTGATAGTTGAAGGAGGAACCCACCACATGAAGAGACTGATGATTGCCCTGATGACGATGCTGCTGCTCACACTTTCCGCCACCGCCTTGGCCGACACCCTGCGCGTGGGCATGGAGTGCAACTATGCCCCCTACAACTGGACCCAGGCCGAGCCTGGCGAGCACACGGTGCCGCTTTCCGCCGGCGGCTATGCCGATGGCTACGATGTGCAGGTGGCCCGCTACCTGGCCGAAAAGCTGGGCATGGAGCTGGAGATCGTCAAGACCGAGTGGGATGGCCTGATCCCCGCCCTCACCAGCGGCGCGGGCAAGATTGACGCCATCATCGCCGGCATGAGCCCCACCTAGGAGCGCAAGTTAGTGGTGGCCTTCACCGACCCCTACTACGAGAGCGACCTGGTGGTCGTGGTGCGCGCCGATGGGCCCTATGCGGCCGCCAAATCCCTCAGCGACCTGTCCGGCGCCCGCATCACCGGCCAGCTCAATACCTTCCACTACGGCGTCATCGCCCAGATCCCCGGCGTCAAGCAGGAGGTGGCCATGAGCGACTTCCCCGTGATGACCGCCGCCCTCTCCGGCGGCCGCATCGACGGCTACGTCAGCGAGCGTCCGGGCGCCCTGAGCGCCCTGAGCGCCGTCGCCGCCAACCCGCAGCTGGCCTTCGTCAGCTTTGAAGCGGGCCAGGGCTTCACCGCCGAACCCGCCGATACCACCATCGCCGTCGCCCTTCGGCTGGACAGCCCCCTGCTGGCCCCCATCAACGCCGCTTTGGCCGAGCTGACCGAGGAGGCCCGCGTGCAGCTGATGACCGATGCCCTGCAGCGCCAGCCGGTCGCCGGGCAGTGACGGGGGACGGTGGGGCACGGTAGGGTACGGGGGTTCCTTTGGGGGCTTTCTTGAAAGAAAGCCCCCAAGCCCCCAAAGAACTTTAACAATATATCAAAGCACATTCTTCTTGAAACTGTTTTCTGATCAGCCAAAGTCTTTTGAAGGGGGGGCAAACTTTTCTTCAGAAAATTTGCCCATCGTCCCCGCCAACCCAGAAAGGAAACTCCATTCAATGCCGACAACATTCTTCGGGTGGGTCGCCTTCCTGATAGCGCGCTACGGCGATTTGTTTTTGCGCGGCGCGGGGGTGACCATGCTGATCGCCGGCGTGGGCACGGTGGCCGGGTTTGCGATTGAGCTGGGCGTGGCCATTGTGCGCACGGCACGGTTGAGCGCGGGGGCGGGGCCCCTGCGGCGCGGGGCGCTGGCGGCGGCCAAGGCCATGCTCAGCGTGTATATCGAGGTGTTTCGCGGCACACCCATGATTGTGCAGGCCATGGTGGTGTACTATGGCGCGTTGGAGTACCTGGGGCTGGATATCCCGGCCATGGCGGCGGCCTTTCTGGTGGTGTCGGTCAACACCGGGGCCTACATGGCGGAGATCGTGCGCGGCGGCATCCTGTCGGTGGATGCCGGGCAGAAGGAGGCGGCCACCGCCGTGGGCATGACGCATTGGCAGGCGATGACGGCGGTCATTTTGCCCCAGGCCGTGCGCAACATCATGCCCTCGGTGGGCAACGAGTTTGTGGTCAACATTAAGGATTCCAGCGTCCTCAACGTCATCTCGGTGACCGAGCTGTACTTCATGAGCAAGTCGGCCGCCGGCACGTACTGGAAGTACTTTGAGGTGTTTTTCATCACCTCGGTGGTGTACTTTGTGCTCACCTTCACGGTGACGCGCCTGCTGCGCCTGGTGGAGCGGCGGCTGTCGGGCGGCGACAGCTACACGGTGTACGGCTCACAGTCGCACACACCGGCGGAGATCAAGGTGCCCCTGGCGCCATGAAGGAGCAGCGAATGGAAGAAATGATCCGCATCGAGCGCCTGGAGAAACGCTTTGGCAACAACCCGCCCGTGCTGCGGGGCATCGACCTTGCGTTTCAGCAGGGCGAGGCGGCGTGCATCATCGGCCCCTCGGGCTCGGGCAAGAGCACGCTGCTGCGCTGCATCAACCTGCTGGAGCGGCCCAGCGCCGGGCGCGTGCTGTACAGGGGGCAGGATGTGGCGCTTTTGCCGCCCCAGGTGCTGCACGCGCGGGTGGGCATGGTGTTTCAGCAGTTCAACCTGTTTGAGAATATGTCCGCCCTCAATAACTGCGTGGCCGGGCAGCGCAAGGCGCTGGGGCGCAGCCGCCACGACAGCGAGCAAAAGGCCCTATACTACCTGGAGCAGGTGGGCATGCTGCCCTACCGGGATGCGCGGCCCCGGCAGCTGTCCGGCGGGCAGAAGCAGCGGGTGGCCATCGCCCGCGCCCTGTGCATGGACCCGGACGTGCTGCTGTTTGACGAGCCCACCAGCGCCCTGGACCCCGAGATGGTGGATGAGGTGCTGCGCGTGATGGCCGACCTCAGGCAGCGCGGCCTCACGATGCTGATCGTCACCCACGAGATGGCATTTGCCCGGGACGCGGCCGACCGGGTGATTTTCATGGATGAAGGCCTGGTGGTGGAGGACGGCCCGCCCGGCCAGCTGTTCACCGCGCCCCAAAACGCGCGCACCGCAGCCTTTCTGGCGAGGAGCCTGCGGGGGTAGGCTGCTATTTGTAACAATCTGCGGGGAGGCCTGAACACGGCGGGATATATGCTATAGTACATGCAAGAGATGTTGTTTCCTGATGACCTGCAACTGATAAGGAGTATATATCATGCGCAAAATGCTTGGCCTATTGGCAGTCCTGTGTGTTCTGTCAGCTTCCTTGTCGTCCATGGGTGAAAGCCTTCCCAGCGAGCCTCCCGAGGGAGATTTGTCGGGGCAGGCGCAGGTGGAGTACCTGAAGGCCGAAAAGCCCGAGGAGGAAATCTGGCTGCTGGTCGATAATCAGGAGTCGCCCGCTTTTCTGACCCGATGGCACAAGGTGGAGGCTTTCGGTCAGCGCGTGCGGCTGGATGAGGCGGTAGCGGGCACATCGTTGCAGCTTCCCTCATTGGAAGGGTTGGGGTATCGGTTTGTGCAAGGAGAGGTGCTGTACAGCCTGGCGCAGGGGGCGCAGCCCGAGGTGATGCGGATGGAGGCGGAGGCGGGGCTGACGGTGTTCCGGTTTCTGCCCAAGCGCCCACAGGATGTCACCGCCTTTGCCTGCCGCATGGAGTGGGCGGATGATCAGGGCCACAAGGTGCTGGTCTTCGCGGGGGCAACGGGCAGCCCCCTGCAGAGCCATCCCTGCCAATGGGTGGGAAGCTGTTAGACATGCCGCTGCCCAAGGGAGCCAGGGCCATACAACATCAGCAGGAGGTGCTCCTGTCCCTCTACAGGCATCAGGCACAGCCGATTGTGACCATGTCCGCGCCCGATCTGTATGCGCTGGGCAGTGGGAAGGACGGGGTGTCGGGCTATCCGGCGGACTGGATACAGTACAGCGTCATTACAAGCGATGACAACACCGCCATGCTCGCAGATATCGCCAACCTCTTTTAACTGCTCCGTTCACACCTTGTTCACCAAAGTGTGCCACCTGCGCACCTTAAAAGTCACACTTTTGCCACAGGTTTTGCGTATCTTGGGGACACGGCGGAACACCGCTGAATGAACCTAAGGAGCGAAACCGCAATGAAAACACGTGTGCTGATTCTGATGCTGGCCCTGAGCCTGGCCCTGCCCGTGCTGAGCCTGGCTGCCGAGGCCACCCAGCCCGCAACCGCCCCCGCCGCGACCGAGCAGGCGGAGCAGACCGCTGATACCACCGCCCCCTTCGGCATGGGCCGCAACCGCCGCTGGAACGCGGCGCCTACCGCCCCGGGCACCAACTATGCGGATGAAAACAACGACGGTGTCTGCGACAACTGCGGCCAGCCCGGCCAGGCCCCCGGCCGCGGACAGGGCCCCAACTTCACCGATGAGAACAACGACGGCGTGTGCGATCACTTTGCCGATGGCAACATGGCCATGATGCGCCGCAAGATGCAGCGCAGCGCCATGGCAGGCATGCGCGGCAGAAAATCCTTCGGCCCGGGCATGCAGGGCCGCCCCGGCATGGGCGCCCGCCCCGGCATGGGCCAGGCACCCAACGCCCAGGGCCCCAACTACGCCGATGAAAACAACGACGGCGTGTGCGACAACCTGCCCTCCACCCAGCCCGCCCAGCGCGGCCCCGGCCGCAACCGCAGGTAATACCCGCTGAGATCCAATAGGCTTTCCACTGAGCGCCCCGCAATGGGGCGCTCTTTGGTGTTATCGCCGCCTGTGTTGCGATTCTTTTGACAGCATCCCCTGCGCGTGTTAGAGTATGGATACCAAAGCCACCATGAGTTTACGCTGACCATTTGGGGGATATGAACATGAAAAGCATTCAGAGATGGGCCGCGCTGCTGATGGCACTGTGCCTGCTGATGGGGTTGATGCCCGTGCATGCGGAGCATCCGCCACCGCATGAATACAACGGCCCCTGGGTGACAGAGGTGGCGCCCACCTGCACCACATCGGGCCGCCGCTATACCATCTGCACGGTGCCGGATTGCGGCTATATTCTGTACGATACGCTGGCGGCCACCGGCCACAAGTGGCCCACGGAGTGGTCTCCCCATCAGGCGGCCGGCTGCACCACGTCGGGCAGCATCATACGCTTTTGCCTCAACGGCTGCGGCTCGTCCGAGGTCAAATACACCGATCCCCTGGGCCACAGCTTCGGGGGATGGACGGTGGTCACCACGGGCAATTGCACCGTGGCCGCGGTATCCCAGCGCGTGTGCAGCCGCTGCGGCCAGGTGGAGACATCCACCACCGCTGCCCCCGGGCACAACTGGGGGGCGTGGGTGGGCGTCAAAACGGCCAGTTGCACCGATGTGGGCGTGGACGAGCGCACCTGCAGCCGCTGCTCGGAGAAGCAGACGCGGGTGATCCCCGCCCTGCTGCACAACTGGGGGCCCTGGACCACCGTGCTTGCGCCCACCTGCCAGGCCACCGGCATCAGCCGCAGCGTGTGCGGCCGGTGCGGCATCTATCAGGATCGCGTGCTGCCCAAGGTGGCCCACGACTGGAGCGCCTGGACGGTCACGCTGGCGGCCTCCTGCGGCACAAAGGGGCAGGAGACCCGCACGTGCAGCATGTGCGCCCGGGTGGAGACCCGCAGCCTGCGCGCGCTCAAGCATGTGTCGGATGGCAACTGGATCACCGTGCGCGCGGCCACGCTGCGCCAGCGCGGCCTGCAGGCCACCACCTGCACCCGCTGCGGCCAGCATGCCAGCACCCGCACCTATGCCCCCCGCGGCTACCGCTACGAGGTATGGGCCCGCGGCTTCGGCCCCCTGGCCGGGCAGGCCAGCAGCTCCCTCAGCGGGCTGACCGACCGGCTGATCGCCATCGACATGTTGCAGGAGGGCGAGCACCGCTTCCCCCTGACCACCGATGACGGCTGGCAGATCGGCACGGTGGTGGCCACGGTGGCGGGCGGTACGCTCAAGGTGTCGCTAAAGCAGCTGTCCGAGCCCACGGTGCTGCGCGAAAAGCAGTGGCAGTTGTTCTCCGGCCTGCACGAGGTGAATGTTTTAAGCCTGCGGGCGGCCTCCATGCCCTTTGATATGCCGGTCAAGGTGTCGGGCCCGGTGGCCATCTTCTCGGTGAGCACGCTGACTAACTACTATCAGGGAAACGAAAACAAGATTCTCCACGAGGCCGGGCTGTCCCCCGATGGCAGCAGCTATACGGAGCTCAACGAGCGCATGACCGTGCTGATGCGCGGGCAGGGCAGCGGGCGGTTGACCGTCGGACCATAAGTAACAGTTTAACGATATACGCCTGCGGCACAAATTTCTGCCGCAGGCATACTTTTTGCCCTGCCGTGCGTCTTAAGGGTGTATTGCGCAATCACATTCGTATTCAAGGAGGGGCGGCGTGTCGGACAAGCAGCAGCGGGATGAACGCTTTGTGCAGGCCCTGGGCGACCACCGGGCGCAGATGTACCGCGTGGCGCTTGCGATGCTGCGCAGCCCGCAGGAGGCGGAGGACGCCGTATCCCAGGCCACGCTCAAGGCCTATGCCGGCCTTCACCGCCTGCGCAGCTGGGACAGCGTGCGCCCCTGGTTGATGCGCATCACCGTCAACGCAGCCCATCAGACCCTGCGCCGCCGCAAACGGGAAACGGTGTACCCGGCGGAGGCGCTGCCCGAGCCGCCCACCTCCGCCCAGGAGACACCCCTGTGGATGTACCTGGATACATTGCCCCACGACATGCGGGTGATCCTCACCCTGCGTTACGGCGAAAACCTGCCCATCGACGAGATCGCCCACATGCTGCGCATCCCGCGGGGCACGGTATCCGCCCGCCTCACCCGGGCCAAGCGCAAGCTGGCCGAACAGCTGGGAAAGGAGCCATAAGCCATGACCGATCAGGAACTGTTTGACCTGCTGGGCAGCCGCCAACCGCAGCCGCCCGCGGGCTTTGATGCCCGGCATGACCGGCTCCTCCGACGGATTATTACCGGAAAGGAAGAGAAGTATATGAGAAAGCAGAGGTTGCTGCGCGTGGCGCTGATTGCCGCGCTGATTGTGATGACCACCGGCGCCGCGCTGGCCGCCATGCAGGGCTTTGGCCTGATTGATTTGATGAAACAGTATGGCCATCAGGTGGAAGAAAAGCAGGTGCAGCAGTGGAACGCCCGCTTTAAGCCGCAGACCTATGAAATCGGCCATGCCAAGGTGATTTTGAAGGAGATGATTGCCGACGGCGTGGCCTACTACGCCTCGGCGGATGTAGAGAGCGCCGATGACAGCTACCTGATCATGCCAGGCTTTGCCGAGCTGGACGCTCCGGTGACCGGTACCACCAACCTTGGGCCGGGCAAGGAACCGCCCGTCAGCTACCGGCAGATGGCGGCCGACACCGGCAATACCATCGAGCGCCTCAGCATTTACATCGAACTGTCGCAGGATGGCGAATCCTTCTTTGACAGCATGGGCCGCGCCGATGGCAGCTTCACCCTCATCACCGGCGGCTACGGCATGACGGACACGCAGGATGTGCAGGCGAGTCTTCGCTTCATCGTGGAGGGGATGGACGCCCAGGGCAGCTTGATCCCCGATACCCGGCAGGATGTCAGCCACCCGCTCACCGTGCCCGTGCAGACGGACAAACAGGTCAAGCGTTACGCCGCCAACCAGGCCATTGGGGAGGGCGGCGCGATGCTCCACGGCCTCACCCTCACCCGCACGGCGCTGACCACCTATGCCGATTATCAGCTGACGGATAAGGACGGCAATCCCTCCGGCGAGGGGGCGGCCTGGCCCCTGTACCTGCGGCTGGCCGACGCTGCGGGCACTCCCTATGAGGAGGGCTTTACCCTGAGCGGCACCGCCTACCGGATGGATGCCCTGCCCGATGCGCTGCAGGTGCAGGTCTACACGTTTACCCAGGGGCCGGACGCCCAGGTGGTGCAGACGATTGAGCTGAAGGCAGAACCGTAAACCGGCCATAAGCACATCAAAACAGGGCTGCCGCGGCGAGAACCGCGGCAGCCCCCTTTAATTATATCTTATCCCTCCTTCATCTCCCGGTCACGCAGCTTTTCCATCACTGCCAGCACGCTGCGGGGGAAGGGCAGGCCCAGCAGGGCCGCGTTTTCCACGATGCTCAGGCCCTCGTTGGCCGCGTAAAAGCCGATGACCGCCAGGCGGGATACGCCCTGGGTGCCCAGCAGGCGGTCCAGCGCCGCGGCCAGCATCACCAGCCCCATCACCATCAGCTTGCGGGTAAGGCCGCTGAAGAATGCCCCCGACAGGAAGCCCCCGCCGGCCGTCTTGCCGCTTTTGCCGTGGCCGGCGCACAGCAGGCCGGTCAGCAGGTCCAGCCCCATGATGAAGAACAGCATCTGCAACGCGCCGTCCCACCCGCCCAGTGCCCAGCACAGCCAGGCGGCCAGCGTGCCCAGGGCGTTCAGCAGCCCTTTGAACACATGATTCACGCCATCACCTCCTTCACCTGTTGCTCCAGCCGGGCGACGCGTCGCTCCAGCGCGTCCAGGCGCTCGCCTGCGTTGGCGGCCTGGGCGGGCACAGGCTGCCAACGCAGGGCGGCCAGCAGGGCCTCGTCCGCTGTGTCACCGGGCAGATTCAGCCGCCGGCGCGCCTGCTGCACCGCGGCCCGCGTCTCCGGGCCGAGCACGCCGTCCGCGCCGTGGCGGGGCAGGGCGTAGCCCCGGCTGATCAGCAGCTGTTGCAGGGCCTTCACATCCACCTCTGGGGCGGCGGTCGCGGTGGCATCCGCCAGCCCTGCGGGCACGGCCCAGTGCGTCCAGGGGTAGTCGCTGATGGTGCCCAGTACCACGCCCCGGCTGTGGCTGCGGGCGTCCATCACCCGGCCATCGCCCAGCGACAGGCCCACATGGGCCATGGGGCGCTGCGGGTCCGCCCCCTGGCGAAACACCGCGCACACCTGCCGCCCGGCCTGGGGCGTGATGGGGCCCTTGGCGGCCCAGCCCGCCCATTTCCACTGGCTGCTGGCCCCGCTGGGCAGCTTGAGGCCCGCCGTTTCAAAGGCCCTGCGCACAAACTGCGCGCAGTCGTAGGCCTGGCGGCCACTGTGGCGGCAGCCCGGGCAGCTGTCCCGCTGGCCCTGCAGCACCGGGCAGGCGGCCCGGATGGCCGCGGCCTGGGCCGGGTATTGGGCCATGCGCGCCCGGCGCTCCCCGGGGGTGCACAGCGCGCCGGTGGCGCCGTACAGGTAGGGGTGGCCCTCCCGGGCCAGCGCCCAGCGGCGGATGGTATCCGCCTTGGCGGTCATCATGGGGCCACCTCCTCAAAGTTAGCGTCCAGCGACCATAGGGCGATGCTGCCCGCATCCGCCTCCAGGGCGCGGGCGCGGCAGCCCGTCAGCCGGGCGGAGAAGCCGCGCAGATTGCCGGTGCGCGGGTCCGGGCAGCCCAGGGTAAAGGCGCCCGCCGTGGGGGCCAGGATGGCCGCCATCGCCTCCCCGGTCAGCCCGGGCCAGGCGGCCTGCACGGTCAGCAGCGTCATGGCGCTGGCCGCGGGGCCGGTGTAGCCCAGTGTCAGCACGCCCGGCGCGGGCAGGGCCTGGTTGTTGATGCTCAGCATGGCGTGCCCTCCTCCCGGCTATCCGGGCACAGCTGCTCCTCGGCCTCCAGCGCCACGCGCAGCCGCCACAGGGCGATCACCGCGCGCCGCAGGGCGCAGCTCAGTTCCTCATGGGCCATAGCGCCTCCTTGCCTGCCGCAGGGCATGGGCCAGATCGCGCCGCCGGGCGCGGCGGCGGGCGCACAGCAGCGCGGCCTCGGCGGCCAGCATCAGCGCCCGGTCCAGTTGATGGGGGGAGGCGGGGGCCGTCCCGCCCCGGCACAGCGCCAGCAGCCTTTGGCGTGCGTTGGCGCGCGTCAGGGTGGCAAAGTCCAGCGCCCGCACGGCCTCAGGGTCAATGCGCAGAGCGCATTTTTGTGGTTGGTTATTCATATACTTTCTCCTTTACATGGTGTCGGCCAGCTCCAGCTCAAGCTGGCTGTTTTTGATGCTCACGGCGCGGATGAGCATGCCGTCCCCATCCAGCGCGACGGGCTGCCCGGCCTGCCAGGCCGCCTGTGCCGCCGCCATGGCATCATGGGCCAGCCGCACCCGCGCCGTGCCCCGCAGGGGCCGCCCCGCCCGCAGGCGGGGCATGGGGTCACCCAATGTGGTCAGGTCGGTCAGCGGGCGCTCCCGCAGCCTTTGCAGCAGGCTGGCTGCATAGGTCTGGCCGCCCATCACCAGCGCCACCGCCTGGGGCACTTCCTGCGGGCCGGGCTCCTCGGCCTCGTAGCGCAGGGTTTTCACAAAGGCGTCCTGGTCCTTCTGGGCGCCGTCGCGGCCCAGGGTGCGGCGCAGCCCCAGCGGGGCCAGCGCGGCCTGGGCGGCAAGGGCCAGGCTGTCCGCCGCTTCGGGCGTGCCGGCGCGCAGGGTCAGCTCCACCTGCAAGGTGCGGCCGCCATTTTCCCGCTGGCTGTCGTCCAGCTGCGTCAGGGCGATGGCGGGCATGGGCACCAGCGCTTGCGGCCAGCCGCGGGTCACCGCGCAGGGCAGGGCGACCAGCGCCGTGTAGATGTCCCGCATGGTCAGGCTCATCCCTCCACCTCCGCCTCAATCTCCATGTGGACTGGGAAATCCCGCCGCTGCATGCACCGCCAGCAGCGCGCATCGCCTGTGAAGTACATGTGATCGCCCTGGCGGATGGGCGGCCTGCCCAGTGGCAGCAGCACCCGCCGCTCCCGCGGGCGCAGGCTGCCGCGCTCGCGCCGCTCGCTCTTGCGGTCGGGCCGCACGGCGGCGGTGATCAGGTAGCTTTGCCCCGGCTGCTCGGCCAGCGCGATGCCCCCGGTATCGCCCGCCACCGCCCGGCAGGGGATCACCCGCACCGACTGCCGGTAGCGAAGCGCCGGGCGCATCATGGCGTCCTCCCCACGCGCCAGGCGCGCAATTGATGAAGCAGCATCGGGGGAAACTCGCTGAAGCGGATGGTCATCCCGCCCTCATGCCGCTAGCTTTCGCCCTCCGCGCCCAGGCGGTTGTACAGCATCACCGCCAGGCGCAGCCAGGCCTCGGTGAGGGCGGCGGGCATCGCGGCGCGCCCCGTGTAGCCCAGAATCAGCGCCTGGGCCTGATGCATCAGCTCGGTCAGCAGAGGGTCGCCTGCCGCCTCATCGGGCAGCATCACGCGCAGGCGGGCCAGCAGGGCCTCCATCTCAGCCCGCCTGCGGGATCAGCCGCAGGGCCTTCACCGGCTTGTCGTCCGGGCCCACCAGGAACAGGTGCAGGTAGCCCTTGCCGCCGGTTTCAATATCGGTGTCGCCGTCAGGCAAGTCCGTGATGGCGGTGAGCGCCGTGCCGTACTTGCCGGCGGGGGTGGCGCTGTCGGTCAGCTGGTATACCCAGCGGTGGTGCAGCGGCGGCTGCATATCATCCGGCACCTGCACGCGGGTGGCGCCTGCGCCGCCGGGCACGGCGGTGATGCCGCAGGCGGGGGACAGTATTTGCATGCCCAGGAACTCCGTCAGGCTGATTACCTTGCCCGCGTCGTACAGGTAGGCGGCGCAGTGCTTGCTGCAATACACGGTATCGCGCATGTACTCGGGCTC
>Ga0123333_10001300_pt1 | contig 26337 bp, 22 predicted proteins | sample BioC12SIPDNA_3_FD_89957 | JGI IMG/M metagenome (GOLD analysis project Ga0123333, IMG submission 89957) | Anaerobic biogas reactor microbial communites from Washington, USA - Biogas_R2_B C12 SIP DNA | ecosystem: Engineered > Bioreactor > Anaerobic > Unclassified | place: Washington, USA... | reverse complement strand
CTGACAGACCTGCTGCTTTTCGGCGGCACGGCCGGGGCAGGGCTGCTCTCCGCGCGCCACATTCCGCTCTTTGCGCTCGCCGCCGCGCCCATCGTCTGTCGCTATCTGGAGGCGTCTCTCGCCAGTACGAGGCTGCGCGGCCTCGTCAAGCCCCCTCCTGCCGCGAAAACAGCGCGGGCGCTGACCCTGCTCAACGTCCTGCTCCTGATCGTGGCTCTGGGCGCCGGCCTGTTCTGGATCGCGGCCCGGATCGCCGAGAACGACGAAGCCATCGAGGACGACTTTCCCGTCGCCGCCGTTGACTATCTGGTCAGCGCCGGCCTGGACGACGCTCGTGGCTACAACAGCTACGAGTGGGGCGGCTACCTGATCTGGCGGGGGTTCCCGGTCTATATCGACGGACGCGCCGACGTCTATGGCGATGCGTTCATGCACGCCTATCGCCGGGCATACGACGCGCGCAGCGACTGGCGGGCGTCGCTCGACGATTTCGCGGTGCAGTACGTTCTGCTGCAGGAAGACAGCCCGCTGGCGACCGTGCTGGAAGAAAGCGGCGAGTGGGAGCGTACGTATAAAGACAGCCTCGCCGTGGTCTACGAGCGGGTGGAGTGATCGATGAGCCGCCAGACGCGCAGTGACCTGTTGCTGCTGGCCGTCTGGGGGCTTGCCTTCCAGGCCTTCTGGATGCTGCGTCTGGAGCATCCCAGTTATTTCGATGCCTACTATTACACGACTAACGCGCAGCGGCTCGCCGGGGGCTACGGCTTCAGCGAAGAGATCATCTGGCACTATCTGGACGATCCGGCCGGCCTGCCCCATCCCAGCCATACCTACTGGATGCCGCTGCCGTCGATCCTTGGCGCCGCCGGCTATGCGCTGTTCGGCAACTTTCGCGGCGCGCAGCTTCCCTTCTGGCTGATGGCGGGCCTGCTGCCGCTGCTGGCCTACGCTATCAGCCGGCATCTCTCCGGCGAGCGCTGGCAGGCGGTGATGGCAGCGCTGCTGGTAACAGCCGGAGGGTATTACGCCGCCTACTGGAACCAGCCTTCAACGTTTGCGGTCTTTGCCTGGGTTGGCGGCGGCTTCTTGCTTCTGCTGGCGCTCGCCCGTGAGACGCAGCGGTCGGCTCTCTGGCTGCCCGCCGGGCTGCTCGCCGGGCTGGGCCATCTGGCGCGGGCCGACGGCGTTCTGCTGCTGCCGGTGGCCGCGCTGGTCTGGCTGTGGTGGTGGCGGGAGCGGCGCCCACCTCTGGCACGAGCCATTGGCGGCGGCGCGCTCGTCGTTGTGGGCTATCTGGTCGTTATGGCGCCCTGGTTCTGGCACAGCTACCGGGCGACGGGCGCGGCGCTATCGACGGTGGGCGCGCAGACGATCTTCCTGACGGAGTATAACGACGTCTTCGCCTACGGCCGGCAGTTCGACCTCGCTCATTATCTGGCCTGGGGCTGGGAAAACATTCTGCGCTCCAAGCTGGAGGCCATCTGGCTGGGGCTGCAGACCTTCGTCGCCATCACCGGGCTGACTGCCTTCACCTTCTTTGTGCTCGCCGGCTGGCTGGTCCTCTGGCGCCGGCGTCTGTCGCGCGCTTTTTTGCTGCCTGCCACGCTGTATACCGTGCTGCTCTACGGCACGATGACACTCCTCTTCACCTTCCCCGGCACGCGCGGTAGCCTGATGCACTCCTCGGCGGCGCTCTGGCCCTGGTCGATGGCCCTGGCGCCTGCCGGGTTAGCGGCGTCTATCGATTGGGCCGCAGCGCGGCGGCGTAGCTGGCGGCCGCAGCAGGCCCGCCGCATCTTTGCCGCCGCCTTAGTCGTCATCGCCTACACGATCACCTTTGCCGTCGCCGGCGGGCAGCCGCTGGCGCAGGAGGATGCCGCGGTTTACCGCCAGATTGCGCCGCAGCTTCCCGCCAATGCCGTGATCATCACCGGCGACCCGCCCGGCTTCTACTACCATACCGGTCTGCGCGCCATTGCCCTGCCCAACGAAGAGCCGCCGGTCCTGCTGGAGATCGCGCGGCGTTATGGCGCCGGCTACCTGCTGCTCGACTCGGATTCGCCGGCACGGCTCGCCGGCCCGATCACCGCCCCGGGCTCGGTGCCGGGCATCGAGCTGATGGGCGAATTTGGCGACGATTTCCGGCTCTACCGGCTGGAGACGGCGCCATGATCCGGCCTCTGGCCCGCGCGCACGGGGTGGTCGCCGGCGTCGCCCTCGTCGCCACCGCCTTCTACGTGGCGCTGTCGGCGGCGATGGACGGGCCGGGCTTTCCTCTGGACGACGGCTGGATCCACCAGACCTACGCGCGGAATCTGGTCCGCGACGGGAGCTGGGCCTTCGTACCCGGCGCGCCCAGCGCCGGCTCCACGTCGCCGCTGTGGACGCTGCTGCTCCTGCCGGCCTATCTGCTCGGCCTCCCCCCGCTGGCCTGGACCTTTGCGCTCGGGGCGCTGGCGCTTGTCTGGGCCGGTTGGGCGTCGATGGCTCTGTGGACGGCGCTCTGGCCGGAGCGTGGGGAATCGGTGCTCGCCGGGCTGGCAGTTGTTCTCTCCTGGCCTCTCGTCTGGGCCGCCGGCAGCGGCATGGAGACGTTGCTTTTTGCTGCCCTGGGGCTGCATCTGGCGGCAGCCTACCTGCACGCCGGCCCGCGCTACGAAGCCTGGCTTGGTCTGGGCAGCGGCCTGCTCATCCTCGTCCGGCCCGAAGGGCTGATTTTACTGCTATTGCTGGCAGCCGGTTTCGCCAGCCGGCGAGCCTGGCGAGGGCTGGCCGTCATGCTGCTGCTGGCGTTGCTGCCGCTGCTACCTTACTTCGCGCTGAACCTATCCCTCAGCGGCCAGTTGTGGCCGAATACGCTCTACGCCAAGCAGGCCGAGTATGCGGCCCTTCTGCAGCAGCCCCTCTGGCAGCGCCTCCTGCGCCTCCTTTACGTGAGCGCCGGCGGGCCAGAGTCGGGCTGGCGCGGCATGAGCGGGGCGCGGCTTCTGCTCCTGCCCGGCCTGCTCTGGGCGGCCTATGGCGCGGCGCGCGCCGACTGTCGGGCGCGTCGGCTCGGCCATTTGCTGCCGCTCCTGTGGGCGGGAGGGCATGTGGCTGCTTATGCCCTACGCCTGCCCGTTACCTACCAGCACGGGCGCTACCTGCTGGGCATTGTGCCCGTCTGGATTGTCTACGGGTTGTCCGGCTGGGCGTTGCTGCTGGGAAAGAGCCGGCAAGCGCGACTGCTCCGCCGTGCCGGCGCCCTGAGCTACGCGACGGTGGCTCTGCTCTTCCTCTTCCTGGGCGCACAGGCTTATGGTACGGACGTGGCCTTCATTCAGAACGAGATGGTAGCAACCGCGCACTGGCTGCGGGAGAACACCGAGCCTGACGCGCTCGTCGCCGCCCACGACATTGGGGCCATCGGCTACTACGGCGAGCGACCTTTGCTCGATCTCGCCGGACTCGTCTCGCCGGAGATCGTCCCGTTGCTGGACGACGAAGCAGCTATGGCCGATTACGTGCGACAGAGCCGAGCACGCTACCTGGTTACGGCGCCCGGCTGGCCTTACAGCAGCCTGACCGGCGCGCCGGGCGCCACCCTGCTGTACACGACCGCGTACGAGTGGACGCGCGAGCAGGGGATCAACAATATGGCCGTCTACCGACTGCCTGTACAGGAGTAGGGACTTTGTAGCGCGTGTCTTTTTCGTGGTATACTGCGTGGTACTGGTACCGTTTTTCTTGGCCATTCTGGCGGGCTAAACAGAGGAGGTTCCCATGCCTGATATTCGTCTAATGATCGTAGACGACCATCCCGTCTTTCGCCAGGGCCTGCGCGACGTTCTGGAGATAGAGAGCGACATGCAGGTCGTCGGCGAGGCGGCGGATGGCGAAGCCGCTATCCGCCTGGCGAATGAGCTGGAGCCTGACGTCATCTTGATGGACATCAATCTGCCCACGATGAACGGCTTGCAGGTCACCCGCCAGATCAAGGCCCAGCAGCCCCACGTCAAGTTCGTGATGATTACCGGCTACGACGACACGGAGCAGGTCTTTCACGCCCTGGGGGCTGGGGCATCCGCCTATTGCGCCAAAGATATCACGCCGGAAGACCTCATTCGTACGATCGAGCAGGTATTTAGCGGCCGGTACGTCGTCGGCGATCGCGTGATGAACTATCCTGAGGTTGTCGAGTGGATCGAGCAGAAGGTGGGCAATCTTGCCGGTGGGCTGGCGGCCGATATGGAGGATTATCTCTCGCCGCTCTCGCCCCGGGAGATGGAAATCCTCGAACACGTCACGCGGGGCATGAGCAACAAGGAAATCGCCTTCAAGCTGGGTATCAGCCACCAGACAGTCAAGAATCATATGACGTCCATTCTGCGCAAGCTGGGCGTTGACGACCGCACGCAGGCCGCTGTGTATGCGCTCAGCCGGGGCTGGGTGCGCCTCGACGAGATGCGAAGCGAAGAATAGGATAGGGCAGGACAAAAAGACAAATGGCCGAATCGAACAGCGAAGAACGGGCATTCCGCGAGTTCATCGACAACCTTGAAAGCGAGTATGTACAGACGCAGCGGGAACTCAAAGAGATTGACGTTCTGATTAAGCAGAGCGCCGCAGAAGTGGAGCGACTGGCCCAGCGCAACAGCCAGGTTACTAACTACGTGCGCCAGCTGCAGACCAACTTCGATACTGTGCCGCGCGAGGACATCCGGGAAGGATATGAAGCGGTGCAGAACGCGCAGCAGCGCCTGTACACCATGCGTGGCCAGCTGGAGAAGCTGCAGAGCGATCAGCGCAACCTGGAGCGGCTGGCCGATCTACAGCGCCGCATGCTGGAGATGACGGGCGGTATGGTGACCTTACCGGAGGTAGGACGAAAAACGGCGACCGGCGACCCGTCAAACGTCGTCCGTATCGTACAGATGGAAGAAGCGGCTCGCCGCAGCCTCGTCCGGCGAATGCATGACGGCCCGGCTTCTTCGCTCAGCAACTTCATCCTCCAGGCCGAAATCTGCCAGCGGATGTTTGACATCAGCCCGGAGCGGGCGCGGAGCGAGTTGAATGCGCTGAAGGGCTCGGCGGCGGCCACTTTCGAGACGGTTAAGGATTTCATTTTCGACCTGCGCCCGATGATGCTGGACGACCTGGGGGTCGTGCCCACGTTGCGCCGCTACGTGGAGACACAGGATAAGGGGGCCGAACAGATTTCGATCACGGTTACCGGTACGGAACGCCGCCTGGAGGAACACGTGGAGATTACGGTCTTCCGGGCCGTGCAGGAGCTGCTCAACAACGCGCGCCGCCACGCTCAGGCCACGCAGATCCGTGTATTCCTCGATTTGAGCCCGGACGGGCTGATGGCAGTCGTGGAAGATAATGGGCACGGCTTTGACGTGGACGAGGTGTTCAGCGCCGGCAGCCGTTCCCTGGGACTGGCGAACATGCGCGAGCGCATCGAAATGCTCGGGGGCGAGCTGAAGATCGAGAGCCCATTGGGCCAGGGGACGCGAGCTGAGTTCAGGATTCCTTTACAACAACAGAATGCAGAGGCACAATTAGCTTAAACAAACGCCCGTTTTTCTCCTGTAATTCTGTTGTGACTGTAATCCTATTGCCGTTTCCTGGTAAACGCATTAGGCTAATGCACAGATGGTAGCTCCCCGTCAGGTAAGTTGCGATCAGGTAGATTGCAGCAGGCCGGGTTCATACTCATTCTGGTGTTCGTTGCCGTTCTTGACTCATATAATCGAACCACACTCGGATTGCAGATGGGCAACGTCTTCAGCCGGGTCACCAGGGGTCTCGGTCGCGGCTAGTCCGTCGCACTGGAAGTTGCCTGCGGGGCCCTATCGCCGATAGGGCTCCTTCTGTTTTCGGGCAGCAGGCGCGGCAGGAGCCGGCCAACCGGCAGGATGTTTTGAACGCAAGCGGGTATACTACAGGCAAGAGAAAGCAGAGCCCGTTGCTGCACAGGTCGAAACGACGGGGGTCGGAGATAACCTATGGTCTCCTCCCGGAGGAGTAATGACGGATAAAATACGCGTCCTGATTGTGGACGATCTGCCCGAAACACGGGAGAACGTCCGCAAGCTGTTACAATTTGAGGCTGACGTCGAGGTGATTGCCCAGGCCGGCAGCGGCGAGCAGGCTGTCGAGCTGGCCATTGAGCACAACCCGGACATCATCTTGATGGACATCAACATGCCGGGGCTGGACGGAATCACGGCGAGCCAGGCGATTGTCCAGAACGTACCAACGGCGCAGATCATTATCATGTCGGTGCAAAGCGAAGCCGACTATCTGCGCCGGTCGATGCTCGCCGGCGCCCGCGACTTTCTGATGAAGCCCTTCTCGGGCGATGAACTGATTTCCGCCATCCGCCGCGTCTATCAGATGCGACCGGCTCACGTTCCGGCTACACCTGCCGCACGGGGGCGCGGAGCGCAGGCAACCGCCATCGTGGAAAAGGGGCAGGTGCAGCAAGGACGGATCATCAGCGTCTACAGCCCAAAGGGGGGCAGTGGCTGCACGACAATTGCCGTCAATCTGGCGGTCGCCCTGGCCGAAGAAGGGATGAACACCATTCTCGTAGACGGCAGTCTGCAGTTTGGCGATGTCGCCGTCATGCTCAATATCCGGCCGTCGACGACGATCGTCGATCTGATGGACCGGATGGAAGATCTCGAGCAGGACCTCGTCAGCAGCGTTACCGTGAGCCACCGTTCGGGCCTGCACGTACTGATGGCGCCGCCTCGTCCGGAGATGGCCGATCTGGTGACGGAAGCCAACGTAAAACGGCTGCTTGAACATCTGCGCGAGCATTACGACTTCGTGATTATCGACACCAGCTCCAGCCTGAATGACGTAGCCCTGGCAATGCTGGATATGTCGGACCGCATCTTTCTCGTGACCCAGCAGAGCCTTCCGGCATTGAAGAACGCCAGCCGTTTCTTCGATCTGGCCGAGACCCTCGATTACAGCCGGGATAAGGTCCTGCTGCTGGTCAATCGCTCCTCCGAGCGTCTGGGGATCTCGGTCAAGGACATCGCCAGCACGCTGAAACGGCCCGTGATCGCCACCCTGCCCATTGACGACGAAGCGGTGAACCGGGCCATCGACGAAGGGAAGCCACTGATTACAGGCCGTCACCGCCGCCGTCCTATATCGACGGCCCTGTATAATCTGGCCGAGGTGACGATGACGCTTTTTGACCAGGAAGGGAGCGCTGTGGGTGGGGCTGCGAGTGCCCCTGGCGTACCATTCTGGAAGCGGCTACTGGGCCGCTCGCCGGAGGCGGCGGGTTGATCAGAGGAGGGTAAGGCGTGTCGCTACTAAAACGAATCGAGCGCAACCAGGAACCAGTTACCGATGACCGCGTCTCCAAGCTGCAGGAGCTGCGTGTTAAGCGCACTTCTCCTGTAGCGGGATCGCGTGACGCGTTCATCGACCTCAAGAATCGCATCCAGCAGAAGCTGATCGCAGAACTCGACCCCAGCATCGATATCCGGCAGTCGGCCGAGGTCCGGGCGACTATCCAGGAGATGTATGAGACGATGCTCGCGGAAGAGCAGATCGTGCTCAGCCGCAACGAGAAGCGGGTTCTCTTTGAGCAAATCGTCGCCGAGATTCTGGGCTACGGGCCGTTGGAGAGATATCTGAATGTAGACGGCGTGACCGAAATCATGGTCAATGGCCCGAAACAGGTCTACATTGAGCAGAACGGCAAAATAACCCGGGTCAACACGACCTTTGAGAACGACGAGCACGTCATGCGCATTATCGAGCGCATTGTGGCTCCTCTGGGCCGGCGCATCGACGAAGGCTCGCCGATGGTCGATGCCCGCCTGCCGGACGGCTCGCGTGTTAACGCCGTCATCCCGCCTATCGCCATCACCGGTCCCACCCTGACGATCCGCCTCTTCTCCAAGATCCCGCTGACGATAGAGAACCTGATTGAGTTTGGTTCTATCACCCGGGAGGCGGTCGAATTTCTGCGCGCCTGCATCGTCGCCCGGTTGAATGTGGTCGTCTCCGGCGGTACCGGTTCTGGTAAGACCACGCTGCTCAACATTTTGTCCAACTTTATCCCCGAGGACGAGCGCATTGTCACCATCGAGAACGCGGCTGAGCTTCAGCTCCGCCAGGAACACGTGGTGACGCTCGAATCGCGCCCGCCCAACGTCGAGGGGCGAGGCGCTGTCACGATCCGCGACCTGGTGATCAATAGCCTGCGTATGCGGCCCGACCGTATCGTCGTCGGCGAGGTGCGCGGGGGCGAGGCGCTGGACATGTTACAGGCCATGAATACCGGTCACGACGGCAGCCTGACGACGGCCCACGCCAACAGCCCGCGGGATATGCTTGCCCGTCTGGAGACGATGGTCCTGATGGCAGGCATGGACCTGCCACACCGGGCGATCCGCGAGCAGATGGCTGCGGCCATCGACGTCGTCGTTCACACCGAACGCCTGCGCGACGGTAGCCGCAAGGTGGTTTCCATTAGCGAAATCCAGGGCATGGAAGGCGACGTCATCACGATGTCAGAGATCTTCCGCTTCGAACAGACGAGCATCGAAGACGGCAAAGTCATCGGGCGTCTGCGCCCGACCGGCCTGCGGCCGAAGTTCATGAGCAAGATTCAGGAAGCGGGCATCATGTTGCCACCCTCAATCTTCGGCATCGGGACGCGGGGCCGGTAAAGGAGAACGGGTATGAGCCCACTTGTGATTGCCGGCGTTGCTTTAGGGCTGGTTATGGTCGTCGGAGCGAGCGCAGCCCTGCTCCTGGGCAGCGGCAGCCGCCAGGTCAGCCAGCGCATGGAGCAGTTTGTAGGCACCTACGAGCCTGTAGCCGAGCCTGAGCAGCCCGAGAGTAACATTCGCCGTCGTGCGGGCTTTTCCGACCGCTTTGACGAGCAGCTGGTCAGGCGCGACGCCTTCGACCGCATCCGCCGGCGGATCGCCCGGTCGGATATCAAGCTGCGCGTCAGCGAGTATATCCTGCTGCAGATCCTGGCGGCACTCGGTCTGGCTGTTGTCGGCTACTTCGTCCTGGACAACATCATTTACGCTATCCTCGGAGCTGTTTTCGGCCTGCAGTTGCCGCGCATCTATGTGAACTTTATGGCCAACCGCCGGTTGCATGCCTTTGAAAACCAGCTCTCCGACACCCTCAACCTGTGGGTGAACGCCCTGCGCTCTGGTTATAGCGTACTGCAGGGTATGGAGGCGATTGCGACCGAGCTACCGCCGCCGATTTCGCGCGAGTTCGAGCGCGTTGTCCAGGAAGTGCGGCTCGGCCTGAGTCTGGAACAGGCCCTGGCCAACCTTGTGCGCCGGATGCCCAGCGAAGACCTCGATCTGATCGTTACGGCCATCAATATCCAGCGTGAGGTCGGCGGTAATCTGGCCGAAATTCTGGACATCATCAGCCATACAATCCGCGAACGCGTGCGCATCAAAGGCGAAATACGGACGCTGACCAGCCAGGGCCGGCTGACCGGGTGGGTGATTGGCCTGCTGCCCCTGATACTGGCCTTTCTGGTCTATAGCATCAACCCCACGTATGGAGGGCAGCTCATCGTCAAGGAAGCGCCGTTCATCGTGCCTGATGTCCTGCCCTGTGGCTGGCTCGTCATCTTCGCCGGCCTGCTCATGATGGGCTTCGGTATTCTGGCTGTGCGCAAGATCGTGGACATCGAGGTCTGATGGTTCTGCGAGCGAGGAAGTAACTATGTTTGCTTTTGGCGGAACTACGGTGTTCGTGATTGCCTTAGTTGCCGTGATCCTAGTGCTCTTCAGCCTGCTGCTACTCAGGCGAGCCGAGGATGACCCGCTGGGCAAGCGTATCGAGGAGTACGCTGCGCGCGAGGAAGCGGTCTCGATAGAAGAGATCGAGCTGTCGCTGCCGATCACCGACCGTGTCTTTGTCCCCCTTCTGCGGGGAATCGGCAATTTCGTAACGCGACTTGCACCGCAATCAACCCTGGAGCGAACGGCGCACGAGCTGGAGCTGGCCGGAAGCCCGCGGAACCTGTCGCCTGCCCTTTTCTGGGCGTCACGCGGCTTGCTAGCCGTCTTTATGGGCGGGCTCTTCCTGTTAATGATGATTCGCTTCAATGTGGATCCCAGCAAGCGGCTGCTCTATACCCTGCTGTTTGTCGTCGTCGGCTTTTTCCTGCCGCAGCTCTGGCTGCGTTCGCTCATCAGCCGCCGCCAGCAGGAGATTGTGAAGGCGCTGCCCGACGCCCTCGACCTGATGACCATTTGTGTGGACGCCGGGCTTACCTTCGACGGCGCCATGGCCAAGGTGGACGAGAAGTGGGATAACGCCCTGGCCCGTGAGTTTGGACGCGTTATCTACGAGATGCAGCTGGGGAAGGGCCGACGCAACGCCCTGCGCGACATGGTCGATCGCATGGACGTGCCCGACGTAACCAGTTTCGTCGCGTCGATCCTGCAGGCCGACCAGCTTGGTGTGAGTATCGGCAAGGTACTGCGCATCCAATCAGAGCAGATGCGTATTCGCCGGCGCCAGCGGGCTGAGGAAAAGGCCCAGCAGGCGCCGATTAAGATGCTATTCCCGCTAGTCTTCCTCATCTTCCCGTCGATCTTCATCGTGCTGCTCGGGCCGGCAGGCCTGCAGATCGCCCGCAGCGGCGCGCTGGAATCGCTCGGCAGCTAGCATTGTTCGTCCTGGTGGGACGTCTCCCGGCGTCCCACCCCAACAGTCCAATCGAGACTCTGTGCCTGAACAGTGGCGCACCTCCTGGCGGCGTCAGGCCGTTCACCTTCTTGACCGGGCGCTCAGCGCCATCCTTCCCCCCGCCTGTATCTCCTGTCGAAAAGCTGGCGCCCTCTTCTGCGATCAATGCCGGGCGGATCTGGCCTGGGTAAAGCCGCCGGTCTGCGAGCGCTGCGGGCGCCAGCTCGACGATGGCCGGTGCCGCGCCTGCCGCGATCAGCACCCGGGCCTGCAGATCAGGGCCGCCGTCTGGTTCTGCGGGCCGATCATGCCGGCCATCCACCAGCTGAAGTACAGGGGCATCTCAGCCGCAGCCGCTCCCCTCGCCGGGCTGATGGTCGAGGGCTGGCGGCTATGGGCGGCGCCGGTCGATCTCGTCCTGCCCGTTGCCCTGCATCCATCACGCGTACGCGAGCGCGGCTATAACCAGGCGACCCTTCTTGCGCGCCATCTGGGCCGGGAGCTTGGCTTACCGCTGCGGGAGGACGCGCTCTTTCGCATACGTCATACGAGGCCGCAGGTTGGCCTATCGGGTGTGGAGCGGCGCACTAACGTCAGGAGCGCTTTCCACGCTGCGCCTGAGCTTGTGGCGGGAAAATGTATCCTGCTCGTTGACGATGTCTGTACCACCGGCGCCACACTGGACGCTGCCGCCGGCGCGCTGTTCGCAGCCGGTGCGCGTGGCGTCCATGCCTATTGCCTGGCGCGGGCCGCCGGTGCATAATGAAGTTGCTGCTGGCCGATCCTCACTGGCCGGCAGAATCAGAGAGTAAAGGAGACTGACATGGAGGTCCAGATTCGTAGTCGCAATTTAGAAGTAACCGACCGGTTGCGCGAGTACGTCAACAAGAAAACCAGGCGGCTGGATCGGTATATGCCCAAGATTAGCGAGTTGACGGTGGACCTGGAGGATGAGAATACCCGCAGCACCGTCGGGCGCTACGTGGCACAAATTACGCTGCGGGACGAACGCGGCACCATCCTGCGTGCCGAAGAACGAACGGACGACATGTTCTCCTCGATTGATGCCGTTGTGGATAAAATCAACCGTCAGATCGACCGCTATCGTGGCAAACGGATCAGCAACCGGCGCGACACAGACGAGGCGGCGTTTGAGCCGCTGGCCGAGGAGGTGGCCCTGCTGGTAGACGAGGCGGAAGAGGGCAACATCGTGCGCCGCAAGCGCTTCCCGCTGCATCCCATGTCTACAGAAGAGGCTATTGAACAGATGGAGCTGCTCGGCCATGACTTCTTCGTCTTCTTCAACCACGAGGAAGAGGCAGTGAACGTGGTCTATCGCCGCCACGACGGGAACTACGGTCTCCTGCTGCCAGAGCTGGACTGAACGCCGGCTCTCGTAAGAGCGATACATTGTGAGGGCATCCGCCGGGCGGGTGCCCTCTTGCTTATCAGGAGGCAAAGAGAGTGGTCACAGCCGTGGTGATGGTTGGCGAGGGCAGCACGGAGAGCACGCCACGCGCGTGGGTGCAGCAGGCGCGCCGGGAGGCCGCCCGCGACCTGTTGGAGCAGCTTCTCTGCCTGGAAGAGGTCGGCCGTGTCGTCCTCGTTACGCCTGACGTTGCCGGGTTAGAGCTGCCGGGGGTCGAGGTCGTTCCCAGCGCGCCGGGTTCCGTACACGTGGGCAAAACTCTGGCCCGGCTGGTCCGCGACTTTGGCATCGAGCGGCTGCTGTATGCCGGGGGTGGGTCCGCGCCGCTGCTCTCCGCCGAGATGCTGGCGCGCGTGGTGCGCCGCCTGCGGGAAGCGGAGCGCCTCGTCCTGACCAACAACCGCTTTTCCAGCGACTGGGCAGCGGTAACGCCGGCGACGACGCTGCTCAGGCACGTCGAGCGGCTGCCGCGCGACAACATGCTCGGCTGGGTGCTCTCGACGGAAGGGGGGCTACCGCCCGAAGCGCTGCCCGCCTCCGGCGCTTCCCGGCTGGACATCGACACGCCGATCGACCTGCTGGCGCTGCGTCTGCATCCGGCTACCCATCCCGGCCTGCGCCGCTATCTGGATGGGCTGCCTTTACCGGTGGAGCGGCTGCACGCCGTCGTGGACGTGCTGGCAACGCCCGCGAGCCAGCTCTTCATCGCCGGGCGGGTGGCGCCGGACGCTTGGCGGGCGCTCAACGAGGCCACGCGCTGCTGGCTGCGCGTGCTGGCGGAGGAACGCGGGATGGTTTCCAGCGGGCGGCAGGAGCGCGGCGAGGTCTTTTCGCTGCTGGCGGCGCATCTGGAGATCACCGGCATCGAGCGGTTCTTTGAGACGCTGCCGACCTGGGCCGATGCGGCGCTCCTCGACACGCGCGTCTTACTGGCCCATCACAAATTGTGGCCATCGGACGACGACCGTTTTGCCTCTGACCTGGGCTGGGCAGAGCAGGTCGGCGATCCCTGGCTGCGGCGGCTGACCGGCGCTGCCGTTGAAGCCGGCGTGCCCGTCCTGCTGGGCGGCCACGGGCTGATGGCCGGCGCCCTCTTTGCCCTCGCCGAGCTGGTGCCGCCGCCAGAGAGTTAAGCCCGGACGGCGCGCCGCCTCCGCCGCCAGAGCAGCAGGCCGGCCAGGAGAAAAACGCCTATCAGGGCCAGGGGCAGGACAACCAGCCAGACAGAGGGTAGTGCGTCGCCGGACGCACCGGGCAGCGGCGCCTCCCCCGCGCCAAACGCGGTGAGATCTTCGCCGGCATCGCTCAGGAGCGCCGTGCGGCTGCAGAGGTTGGTCTGCAGCCCGCCTTCGCCCGCGTAGGCGTAGACCAGGTAATCCTGGCCTGTGCTGAACTCGAAGCCGCAGCTCGCCGAGTCGCGCGCCGTCGTGATGACCGTCTCAGTGGTCACTTCTCCCTTCCAAACGTCGCTCACGGCGAAGGTGACGTGTATGGGGTCCGCGCTGCTGCGCAGCGGGGATAGTGAAAAATCGTCCACGGCGGTGACCGTGCCGGCAAAGACGGCCACAGCCTGCTCGCGCGCTGCCAGCGGCGGCGGTGGCGGAAGGCAGCTACAGGCGACTGCCGGACGCGGAGCGCCAAGCAGCGCCAAGAGCATCAGGAACAGCGTCACACCAGTCAGGGCAGGGTACAGGCGTTTCATCGTCACCTCCGGGGATCAGACGTCGCCGGGGCCTTTTTGTTCCATCGAGGCTGGCAGCGGGCGGAGCTAGTCAAACAGGTCGCCGGGCTCCTCGGTCTCCGCGGCGGGTTGGCGCGGCAGGACCGGCTGCAGGGCGCGCCACAACGCGCCTTCCTGGCGCTGCCCCCGGCGATCCAGCTCGCTGCTGGCCAGGATGACGCCCTGGCTGCAGCGCGCCGTCAGGCCACGGATCAGGCGGCTGAGCAGCCGGTTGCGCATGGCGTAATCCTCGTCCATGGTCCACGGCTTGCCGGCCGGCCAGCTCTGCGCGAGGACAAAGGCGTTGCTCAGTGGCTGGCGCGGGATGTCCCACCAGCCGCTTCCGGACGCCTCCAGCCAGACCTGCACGGGCACGCTCTCCCCGGCAATCAGGTAGGCGTACATGGTCGCCACCGTGACGCCGGACGGGTCTGGCGGCTCGCCCAGCTCAGGCGGATCGGCGGTAACCAGTCCCTCGTTGATTGCCTGGAGAAAGGCCCGGCCCACAGCTTCACCATCGTTCAGGCCCATCTGGGCGGCATCCTGGCGCAGCCGGGTCGCCGTGCGTACCAGCCATTCAGAGACGGCGGCGCCGGCCCTGTCGGGGCTTTGCTGGAACGGCGGCTGGGCCAGCAGGTCGTTGAACAGCCGCTGCAAGAAGATGTCGAGAGGCGTATTGCGCTGCTCCTCCAGCCAGAGGCGCAGCGTTTCGACCATGGCGACCCGTTCGGCGCCCACCCGGCCGGAAAGCTCCTCGCCTACGGCATCGGCCGGTTGCAGCGCGCCCGTCGTGGCGTCATAGAGATGCTCGGCGAGCAGAGCGGCGCGCGCCGGGTCCAGCCCCTCGATACTCAGGGAGAGCGCTTCGGCCACGTCGTAGGGCGAGGGCGCGACATCCGATTCAGGATGGGCCAGGGCAAGCCAGGTGAGCCAGGCGCGGATGCGCGGCTCGTCGCGCGGGCGGGAGCGCCGTCGGAGCAGGCGATAAGGGATCTGGGCCTCGCGCAGCGCCTGCTCGAGCATATAGCGCATCGCACCGTCGAGATAGGGCGCAATGATGGCTATCTCCTCGGGGGCGATGCCCTGCTCGTCGATGAGCTGCCGCAGCACAGGCACCAGCCGGTTCACCATGTCGCGCCGGTAGCGACCGGATACGGCCGCCAGTATGGCTTCCCCGGCACGGCCGGCCGGCCGTCGCTCGCCGCCCACCAGGTAATTCTCGACCAGGTTGGAAAGATGGCGCAGCGGCTCGGTCGTCGTGAACGACTCGTCGAAGGCCAGCGTCGCTTCGCTCAGATCGCGAAACTGGCTGGCGCGCGCGGGATCGGCGGAGAGGAAACGCTTGTAGCCGCCGCCGGCATCGTAGGCGATGACGGTGGTGCGGGTGACGTTCATCAGCGTGGCGACGAAATGCTGTCCGGCCAGCGTCTGCTCTTCGACGTTGTCCACGAGCAGGTGCCGGAAGCGCTCGCTGAAATAACGGTGGAACTCGGGATGGTTGACGAGCTGCGTGTCAAAGACGCGCACCGTCAGCGACAGGTCCAGCAGGCTGTTGGCGAGGCAATAGCGGCGGAACTGCTCGGCTGCCCGGCCGGCCTCGCGCAGGTGGCGCAGGTGCTCCGCATCGCCGGCCCAGCTCTGGCGTTGCCGCTCCGCCGCTTCCTCCAGCGTAAGCTGGTTCAGGGCGGCGTGGTTGAGCGTGTCCAGCACCTGACTGACGATCTGCTGGGGGCGAACCCGCAGGTCGGCAAAGGCGCCGGCCTCCAGCATCGGCGTGATGAGGCGCCAGAGCAGAAGCTGGGCCAGGTCGTAACGCAGAAAGACCGGCGGCTGGTGCGGGCGCTCGAAGCCGGCCGGGCGGGCAACGAGAGGCCAGAAGAGCCTGACCATGTCGAGCGCGAGATGGGGATAGGTGGTGACCGTCAGATCGGCGTAAGGGCCGGCGTGCTGCTCGTGCAGGAACTGAATAACGCGGTCGTCGTCCTCCTCCTCCGCTACGAGGTAGAGAATCGTGTAGGCTTGCTCTCCTTCGCGGAGGAGCCGGAGCAGGCGGTAGTGCAGGGCGGTCGTCTTGCCGGCGCCGGCTGGCCCGAGGACAAAACGGGTGCCGGTCGCCGAAACAACTTCCTGCTGTAAGTTGGTCAACTGGTCCAAATGGCATCACCCCCAGGGTAGGCTGCCGGCGCCGGGTCAGGGATGCCGGAAGCGCAGATGTACTTTGCCGAGGAAGATCTCGTCGCCATCGACGAGCTGAGTGCCATAATCGGGCACGCGCTGGTCGTTGACCCAGGTGCCGCTGGTGCTCTCCTCGTCATAAAGCCGGTATATTTGCCCGTCCCAGGTGATCGTCGCGTGCAGCCGCGATACAGTCAGGTCCTGGGTCAGAGCGATGTCGGACAGATTCGGCGAGCGGCCGAGCCGCGTTTCTTCCTGGTTGATGGCAATCGGCGAAGCGATCGGCGTCTCGGAAGCGATCACCTCAAGATAGGCCACGCGGCCCGGGGCGGCTGCGGGCCGGTAGGCTGGGGCCTCTTCCCGGTAATAGCCGCCGGCCGGCGCTGCGGCGGGCGCAGGCGCCTCGTCAACCTGCACGGGCGCGGCCCTTCGCCGATGTAGCCGCGCGGGAAGGCGGAGCTGCCCTCTGCGGTAGGCGTAAAAAGCGGCGAGGCCGACCAGCGCCAGCAGGAGCAGGCCGCCGAGACAGAGGGGCAGCATGCCGGCGAGCGTGCTGCGCGGCTGCAGCTCCTCCGGTATAGCGGCGTCGCCCTGGGCCACCTCCAGATTGATCACCGGGCTGGCGCCGCGCAGATTCTGGTCGTCCAGCACGACAAGCTGGATGCGATTGCTGCCAAAGGCCAGATTGGGGATCTCGACGGTGAACCGCCCGAGATCGGCCGGCGGAATATCGGCGATGGGCTGCCCGTTGACCTGAAGCTGGGCCTGCTGCAGCGTGCGTTCGACCCCGTCAAGCCAGCTCACGTCGGCCGAAAAGCCCAGCGAGACAGGCTCCTCCAGTTCGGGCAGGGTCAGCGAGCGGCTCTCCGGTGGGATGTTCAGGTTGACCACCGGCGTTGCCGCTTCGACGGTGACCGTCGTCTCCGCCTGCACGCTCGGCGTGTCTTCCAGGCTGAGGATGACGGTGTGGGTGCCGGGCTGGGGCGAGGGCACGCTGTACTGCACCACGTATTGCCGGCCGAGCGCGACGAGCCGCGAAAAGATGGCGTCTGTGCTCTCCGGCTGGTCCAGACGCGCCGCCACGCCGCCCGAGTCGGCGGCGACTTCGGCCAGGTAATTGCGCCCGACCTCCTGGCCCACCGTCAGGTCGGCGTTCTGCAACCAGATGGTATGCACCGGGATAGCCAGCTCGCGGGCGCGGGCGGCAATGTCGCCGGCCTCAAACTGGCTGCTGACTGCGTCGGTCCCGTCGCTGACAATGACCAGCGACGGGACGAGCGCCGGATCCGGCGCCAGGCCGGATATCTGGGTGAGCAGATTCACGGCGCTGTCGTAGAGCGCCGTCGGCCCATCTTCGGTCGCCAGCTCGGTGGCGAAGAAGTTGCGGACGGTATTGTAGAATGGGGTAGGCTCGAGCACCTGAGCGGCCTCGGTTGCGCCTATCCGGTAGACGGCGACGTAGTCGATCCCCTCGCGCATAAAGCTGCTGCTGACATAGCGCAGGATTGCTTCCTGCAGTACCGGTATCTGGGCCGCGACGCCGCTGGTCACGTCCAGAAGGAAGATGGTGAAGGTGCCCGTATCCACGGTACGGACGACCTCCACGTCCTCAATGATCTCGTTGTTATGGGTCACGACCAGGGATTGTGTGCTGAGGTCAAGCGGGGAGCCGTCGGCGGCAACGCCATAGGCCTGCAGGGTGATCGCCGGAACGCTGCTCGCGTCGCTGCCGGTAATGACCAGCCTCCCGCCCGCTGTCTGAGCCTCTACCATGTGAGCGATGACGAACAGGGTCACCGACAGAAGCAGGAGGGCAAGGCATTGAAGTGGGCGGTTGGTGCGGTCGGCCATGACGCTTTTCCTCGATAAGCCGGTGGTCCGGCAGATACAATACCAGGACGCCAGGATTGCGTTTATGTCACCTCCCCGTATAATACCAGACAGTTTATGGAACGTAAACTGACGGGCAGCACGCTTTTCCCCTGTGGCCCGGCAACGCGCCGGCCCGGTGGGGTGGTGCGATGGCTGCTCCTTTTCTTTGTCTTCGGCTCCCGCATGATTGCCGCAGGCGCGCAGGGCATGCCCGAGGCAGCGCCGCCTCGCCTGCAAATCGCCGCGATCGAACGCTCTGATTTCCCGACGGTTGGCCTCAATCTGATCGCCACCAGCCCCAGCAGCGAGCGGCGCGAGATCGTGGAGGGGCTGCGGCTGTGGGAGAACGGCGTGCCGGTGGCCGATTTCACGCTGGAGCCGGTGACTGTCGGCGTCGAGCTATTCCTCCTGCTCGACCTTGAGCCGGCGTGGGCGGATACGGGTGAGGATGGCGTCACGTCGCCACTGCTCCTGGTCAGGGACAGCCTGCTGCGGCTGGCCGGCCGCCATCTGGAGCGCGACCGGGACCGGCTGTGGGTGGGCGCCGGCGACGGCGAGGAGACGGAATGGCTGGTGCAACAGGCACCTGATCCCGGCAGCCTGATCAACGCACTGGACGAGGTGGAAGCGCCGCCTGAGCGGGGAAGCGCGCCGCCGGACCCCCAGGCGCTGCTGGCAATGGCTCTGGACAGCGCCGAGGCGACCCCCGACGAGACAGGTCGCTTCCGGGCGATTGTCCTGTTTACGACCGGCGAGGGACTCAGCGCCACCGTCCTGCAGGGCCTTGCGGAGCGGGCGCGCGCCAGCCAGCTTCCTGTCTTTGTCGTTCTGGTCGGCCCGCCTCCTCTCTCGACGACCCTGGAGAACGCCGCCTGGATCACGCTGCCGACGCGGGGCGGGCAGCTTCACCTGGCTTCGGCGGAGGCGGCTGACGACCTCTATGCGCTGCTTGCGGGCAATGCCGAGCAGACACAGCTTCGCTACCAGACCTTCATCCAGGCCGGGGGCGTCTATCCGGTCCGCGTCGCCCTGGGCGCCGAGGAGGCTACGGCTTCTCTGAACCTGGAGTTCCAGCCGCCACGGCTGGACATCCAGCTTGACGACGGGCTGGAGATCCGCCGTGTAGGCGTCGCGCCCGACAGCGAGCTGGAGACGCTGCAGCCGGCCGTGCAATCTGTTCCGGTAAGCCTGGAATGGCCCGATGGCGCGCCGAGGCGGCTCGCCGGCGCAACGCTGTACGTGGACGGTGCGGCCCAGCCCGCCCCCGTCCTGGGCGACGCGACAACGCTGGAGTTCGAGTGGGATATTTCGGCGTTGGGCGAGGGCAGCTACGCGCTAACGGTCCAGGTGACCGATACGGCGGGCCTCGTGGCGACCAGCGCCCCTTTCACAGTCGCCATCGCCGAGTCGCGCCCGCTGCCGACGGCCACGCCACGCCCGACGCCCGTGCCGCCACCCACGACCGTGACCTCCCGCCCACTGCCGCCGTGGCTGTTGATCTTTGCCGGGCTGGCGACGCTTGTTCTCGCCTTCCTGCTCTTCCGCTGGCTGCAGCCTGGAACGGCGACGACGCAACAAACGGCAGTGCCGCTCGGGCAACCGGCGTCGCTGCTGCTGCCCTCGGGCGAGAGGCAGCCGGTAGCGGGCGAGATGACGATCGGCCGGTCCCCGGCGGCGGATCTGGTCCTCGAAGGGGCCGGGATGGCGCCGCTCCACGCCCGCATCGTGCCCGATGAGCAGGGCGCCTTCTGGCTCTACGACGAAGGAAGCAGCGAGGGGACGTACGTCAACGGGGAGCGATTGGGGCTTGCCGGCCGGCGCCTGGCAGCCGGCGACGAGCTTCGCTTTGGCGATGTTACCGTGCGATTTGGCTGAAAAAAGAAAGCAGAAACGATAAAAGGGACTGACAGCGGGCGCCATCAGTCCCTTTTACCTGGGAAGAGGTTTAAGGTGGCCTGTCGCTAAAAGCGGCCTCTACTGTCCAGTGAAAGGGTCCGCAAACACCGGACGAGTATTCACGCATAAATGTGCCATGAAACCGCGACTTTGACTATGGGGAATAACCCTACTGTAACTGTGTCGCTGCTCGCGATTGGGAGGCAGGATTACGATATGGCATAGGCAGTGGCGCTCTCGTGACGAAGGCGCATCATATAGGCGGCTGCTGCCTCGTGCCGGTTGCTCGCATTCAGCTTCTTCAGAATGCGGTGGACGTGGTTCTTGACCGTTCCATGCTCGATGTAGAGCTGCTCGGCGATTTCCTGATTGCTCAGCCCTTTGCCGAGGAGCCCCAGCACTTCCTGCTCGCGCTGAGTCAGCTCGCTGAAGCGCCGCATCTGGGTCTCTGGCGCTGCCCAGAGCCGCGAGCGCATACTTGTCAGCTCCGCCAGGCGTGACATGAGCTGGGCGGCAATCTGCGGGGAGACGAACGCTTCGTCCTTTTCCGCAGCCCGCACCTTCTCCAGAAGCAATTCGACGGAGTCTTCTTTGAGGATATAGCCGGAGGCGCCAGCTTCGACGTACTGCAGAATCTGGTCGCTCATCTCGCTGATGCCCACGACCAGAACCTTCACGCCGGGCTGGTGGGAGGTGATCTGGCGGACCAGGTGCACCGAATCCGCATCCTCAGCCGTCGTGTTGACGAGTACCACGTCGCAATGGGGAACCTGGTGAAGAGCTTCTTCGGCTGTGGTCACACAGCCAACCACCCGCATGTCGTCTTCGCGCTGCAGGACAACCTTAAGCGTGTGGCAGAACAAACGGAGCTTATCGACAATCAATACGCGCATCATCAGCCAGTTACTCCTTTCCTCCGCGTGGCTTGTCGCTTGCGGTCTCACGCAGCCGTATCTGTTGACTGTTTGCGGCAATGAGAACCAGCACTTGCACGATCCCTAACGTATGAGCAACATGGTGTCATAAGCAGGAGCAAACAGCTATGGGGTGTAACCCTACTCTAGCCGAGGGGAAGACCCTATTTGACTGGATTGCTATTTTCTCGGGGGGAGGTAGTTGGACCGGCTGCCCGGATGGGAGTTGACGAACAGCAACACAGGGAACGGCCTGCGCGTCGAACGGTAGATCTGGATGCGGATTCTTAGCCGGCTTCGCCGGTGATTGCCGCGCTAAGGAATTGCTTTCCTTCTTTGGCGGCTTCCACCGCCTTAACCAGCTCCGCCGTGGTCGAACGTTTTAGCAGGTAGCCCGTCGCCCCTTTTTTCAGCGCCTGTTCAACCAGATCGATGTTGGCATACATGGAGAGAATGACCACGCGCGTGTGGTTCTGCAGCGACCGGATCCGTTCGGTAGCCCTGATGCCATCCATTTCGGGCATGGAGATATCCATCACCACGACGTCGGGTTGCAGCTCCTGGACTAGTTGTACCGCCTGTTCGCCGTTTTCTGCTTCGCCCACTACCTGGATGCCGGCTGCGTTATCAAGAAGCGCCCGTACACCCTGGCGAACGAGGTAGTGGTCGTCGGCGACGACGACTGTGATCATAACTCAGCTTACCCCAATGGTACGGCTATTATGCCTGTATCAATCGTAGATCTATATTGATGCAACAAAAGAGTGAGAACCCATGGAGTGCCGCCCGGTAACCCGCCGGTTGGACTGAATGAGCTTCTTCCTGTGCATTTCAGAACAATACTATCTTTACAGGAAGTCCACGAACGGGATATGGGGAACTTCCCTACTCTTTTGGCCGGAGTAGCCTATCTGGCAGGCCGCTACTTATCGAGGAAAATCAAGCCGTGCTTGATCGACGTGCGCATCAGCGTCGGCAGATCATGCACCCCAAGCTTCGACATCAAGCTGGCGCGATGCTTCTCCACCGTCTTCACACTAATGGTCAGAATCTCGGCAATGGCGTTGTTCGTGTGTCCTTCGGCAATAAGCTGTAGAACCTCGCGTTCGCGCGGGGTCAACAGCTCGGCCGGACTCTCTGGTAACGGCCCTTCGCTGGGCATCATCAGCGTGTTGAGCACGGAATCTGAAATGGCCGGGCTGAGATAGACCTGTCCGCGACTGGCAGCGCGGATCGCCAGCGGCAGCTCGTCGGCAATTGAGTTCTTCAGCAAATAGCCCTTCACACCCTGTCGCAATAGCTGGTTGGCGATGAGGGTATCGGAGTGCATGGACAGGATGACAACCTCCACCGGAATGTTCATGCCCAGAATCTGCTCCGCCGCCTGGGTACCGTCCATACGCGGCATGGAAATGTCCATGACCACGACGTGTGGTTTGTTCGCCGTGACGAGTTCAATGGCCTCCTGGCCCGTGGAGGCTTCGCCCACAACCTCAATATCGCCCTCGCTCTCCAGGAGTGCGCGCACCCCTTTGCGAACAAGATGGTGGTCGTCGGCTATTACAACTCGGATCATCGGTCCTCCTCGGCAATTACCCAGCCGGCATTAGCCAGCCAATAGGGTCATTATACCCCGATTTCACGCCGAACGTACAGCCGCGAAAACGGGCCGAAGAAGTGCCAATCCCGCACCGGCGTGTTATCATCAGGAGTGGGAGCCGGAAGAAGGCAGATTGGAGGGTTTGATGGTCATAAAGGCGAACGCAGAGGTATGGACGAAGGACGGGAAGAGGCTGGGTAGGGCGCGTCGCTGGCACTATCGCCCGGAGGAAGAAGTGCATCCTGACGATCTCCTGTTTGCCTCGTACCTCGAAATAGAGAATTTCGAGCTGGGGGATGTCTTCTTTGTGCCGGACGTTTATCTCGCGAGCGCGGATGGCAACAGTGACCGTGTGGTCGTCGATGCCACCATGTGGGAGGTCGAGCGGCGGACCTGGACGCGCATGCCCGACTTCGTGATAGCCAGGCGTGGGCGGTCGGCCATGCTTCAGGACGGGCCGGCGCCAAAGCCGGCGAGTCGTTGAGGGACCGTGTGTAGGACGGGGGTGCGGGCCGTCATCTTTGACCTGGACGGCCTCATGGTTGACTCGGAACCCCTTTCCCGGCAGGCCTGGGACGAGGTGCTACGCGATTATGATTGCAGCATGGACGACCTCGTCTATCACCGCATCGTGGGGCAGCGCACCAGGGACAGTGCGCGCATCGTGCGCGATGCGTACAGTCTGCCGCTGACCGCCGACGACCTTGCAGCGGCGAAAACCGCGCGCTGGGAAATGATCTGGCGGCGCGGCCTCCCGCCGATGCCCGGGTTGATGGCGCTTCACGAGGAGCTGGCTGCGCGGGGCGTGCCCTGGGCGGTCGCGACGTCCAGCCCGCACCTCTATGCCGAAGCGGTCCTGCAGCAGCTGGGGCTGGCGCCCACGCGCGGCGCTGTGGCTGCCGGCGATGAAGTGCCACACGGCAAACCGGCGCCCGATATCTACCTGCTGGCGGCGGAAAGGCTGGGCATCGCCCCTGAGCAGTGCCTCGCCCTTGAGGATTCCGTGCCGGGGGCACGGGCAGCGCAGGCCGCCGGCATGTGTGTGGTCGTGGTGCCAAATGGCGTCCCACCGGAGCGATTAGAGTTTGCCGACTACGTCTTTCGCTCCCTCAGCGACGTCGCCGAACAGCTCGACACGCTGCTCGGCGCGGCTGCCCCCTGAATGAAAAAGGCCACCCGCTGCGGGTGGCCTCAACAGCTAAAGCTCGTACTTGGCCCGGTAGGCCGCGATCTGTTCGCGGATCAGGCTGCGGCTCTTCGCGGCCGTGCGTACCGGATCGGCCAGCTCCTGGACAAAACGCTCTCGCGTCTGCCGCGCCTGCTGGGCGATCAGGCTTGCGGGTTCCAACGCCTGCTCTCTGAGCGGCTTCACCAGCCGGGCGCGCAGCCGCACGTCGCCGCCTTCATCCTGCAGCCAGACGTCCATCGGCGAGGCAATGTTGCTGCGCAGGCCATGAATCGTCTGGGGCGTCTCGTCCAACAGGCTGACCAGCGCATTCATCACCTCGGCCGTTTTCCTGCCGGCGCCAAATGGCACCCATTTGAGGATGCTCTGGAACCAGTCGTTCAGTTTCTGCAGGAAACTGCCGGCGCTCTCGAGGGCTGCCTCCAATACCTGTTCGGCGGCGTCGTAGAAGGTCGCCAGCCGGGCCATATGGCTTTCCAGCCAGATGCGCCCATTCTGCAGCGACGGCAGGTGCTCGTCCAGCTCGTCCAGTGCGGCCCGCCCCGCGTCGATCCCTGCTTCCAGCCCCGGCAGGCCCTCGATCAGCCCGTCAATTACCTCGCCAACGGCGTCCAGACCGGTCTCCACAGTCGTGGACAGGTCAAGCTGCTCGAACTGCTCGTAGAGGGCAACCAGGCCGGCGAGCAGGCTAACCCGGTTGTTAACGCTCGCCAGCTCCGTCTGCAGAGCGGCGTTGGTCTCGTTCACGTCGCCGTTGGCCGTTTCCAACCCTTCCAGCCGGCGCAGGGCGGCGTCCAGCTCCGACTGGAGGCGCAAGTTTTCGGCCTGCGCTGCAGCCAGGCGCGCCAGCAAATCCGATGTCTCCGCGCCGGCCGGCGTCGCGGCGATGGCTGCCTGCACGGGGGGCAGAGGGGTCGGCGCGCTGATCACCGTCGTCGTGACCGGCGCCGCTTTGCTCCGATTCACCAGCACAGCAGCACCGCCGCCGAGGGCCGTGGCGGCGGTTGCCGTCGCCGCAAGCGCCCGCAGGAACGCGCGGCGGTCCATGTTCTCAGCCTGTCCGTTCTGTTCTACGGTCATTGGTTCCCACTCCACAATCAGCCTTCGACGGGCTGTTAGCAGTCACATCCAGTCCCTATTATATAGAACATACGTTCTATTAATGCAACCTTTTCTGTCTTTTTTACCTGTCCTTTACGCCACACGGGGGTGTCGGTTGGCGAAAAGCTGCTGCAGCACCCCCCGGGTGCCAGACCGTCGCCATTTATAACACAAAACGCCCGCTCTGGTTACGAGCAGGCGCTTCCTATTATGGGCCTCTTACTGCTCTCAGTCCTGGCTGGCGTAGCCAAGCCGGCGCAGGGCCTTTTCGTTGCGCCGCCACTGGGGCTCGACTTTGACCCATAGCTCCAGGTAGACGCGCGTGCCCAACATGCGCTCGATCTCCTTGCGCGCCTCGGCGCCGATGGCCCGTAGCTGGGCCCCACCCGCGCCGATGACGATCTTCTTGTGCGCTTCCCGTTCCACGAAGATGATGGCATGGATGTAGACCATGCCCGTCTCTCGTTCCTTGAACTCGTCCACGGCGACCGCCGTCCCGTGGGGAATCTCTTCGCGAATCTGCAGGAGGATCTGCTCGCGGATCAGCTCTGCCGCCAGATCCCGCATGTAGATGTCGGTGATCTGTTCCGGCGGGTAGAAGCGCGGCCCTTCCGGCAGCCGCTCCAGCAGCATGCCGAACAGCTCGTCCACGCCGCGTCCTTCTGTGGCCGAGAAGAGGATCCAGGCAGCATCGGGCAGGAGGGCGCGGTAGGCGTCGGCGCGCGCCATGACCTCCTCCGGCTTCAGCAGGTCGGCCTTGTTCATACCCAGGATGAGGTCAGTCTGCCCGGCGAGGGACCGTAGCCGGCCGGCGATCTCCTCATCGCCCGGCCCGGGCGGCTCGCTGGCATCCACGAGCCAGAGCACGATGTCCACATCTTCCAGGGTGCCCATCGCTTCGTCGAGCATGAACTCGTCCAGCTTGTGGCGGGGCTGCATGATGCCCGGCGTATCGACAAAAACAATCTGGTATTCTGGACGAGTGAGGATGCCTAGCTGGCGACTGCGCGTGGTCTGCGGTCGCGGGCTGACAATGGCGATCTTTTGCTGCAGGAAGTTGTTCAGCAGCGTGCTCTTGCCGACGTTGGGACGGCCGACGATAGCCACAAAACCCGATTTGTGCCCGTCTGGTAGCTGCTCTTCGTCCAGCAGCTCGAAATCAGAATGTAGTTCGAACTCTTCTTCCATAACCTATCCTCGGTGGCGCGCTCAGGTCGAGACCTCGCTCTCCATTATCCGCGCGAGCTCGCGCATCGTCAGGCCGACCCGTTCATCGCGCAGCAGCGGGAGGCGGATGCGAGTCCGGCGGAGCTGGTTCAGGTCGAGCCGGGCCGTCACCAGGCATTCTTCGTAATAGGGGCCCTGAGCCAGTAGCACACCTTCCGGGTCAAAGACGGTCGAGCCACCCCAGTAATTGACGCCGTCCTCGAAGCCGGTGCGGTTCACGTGAATGACAAAATTGGTGAAGATGCTGGCATAGGCCTGGTTGATATGCTCGACCCAGCGCGCGCTGCCAATCTTCTGTTCGGTCGCCATGCCGCGGCCGGGCGAGCTACTGGTCAGCAGCAGAATATCGGCGCCGTCGAGCCAGAGGACGTAAGGCGGGCTGAGATGCCAGAAATCCTCGCAGATGAGAACGCCCACACGGCCGAAACGCGTGTTGAACGCCCGCACCTGCTCGCCCCAGGCGAATTCGCGCCCCTCGTCAAACATACCATAGGTCGGCAGGTAGACTTTGCGGTGGATGTG